>Ga0136655_1000018_pt1 | contig 62492 bp, 65 predicted proteins | sample CPBDNA_2_FD_94863 | JGI IMG/M metagenome (GOLD analysis project Ga0136655, IMG submission 94863) | Freshwater to marine salinity gradient microbial communities from Chesapeake Bay, USA - CPBay_Spr_15_0.8_DNA (version 2) | ecosystem: Environmental > Aquatic > Marine > Coastal | place: USA... | reverse complement strand
ATCCAAAATATGAGCCAGAAATGGACCGGACAAATGGCTCAATGGAACAAAATTAGACGCGATCTAGCAGAGCACTTTAATGAAAGATTTACTAACCTAGACACACTTTATTGAACATACTCGTTTTTCTCCAATCCTTCATTACACATTCAAATCAAACCGAATGGGTCTGATATCTATTTTGCTTCATTAGGGTAAGACCCTTAGGTCGTATCTGGTCCAGACAGCGGCTCTATTGGGTCAAATCTCCTTTTCAGGATTTTTTTTTAAAATGAGTCCTGCCTTCTTGTTCCTTCAAAAGTGCGCTTTTAAGCAGAATTTTCTTTTTTGCCTCTATTTTGACAAAACTTTCTTCCGCTTTCGCAAAATTTGGCTCTTCTAGAAAAAACTTTGGCCTGCTTTTAAAAAATTTGGCTCTTCTATTCAAAGTTTTTGCTTTGCTTTCCTATTGTATTTCTTCAGTGACCTAAAGTTTTGCAGCCTTTCAAGTTTATTCGACTCTCGTTTTTTGCGGCTTCCGTATGAGCTTTCAATATTTGATGCTGCTTTTTGCAGTTTTCGCATATTCACTCAATTATTTTGCTGTATTAGAATTCGACTCTTGTCTTCGATCGTCTATCTCTAAGCTGTTTTCTGAAAATTTCACCGCATTTTAAAAAGTTTTTGCCCTCTTCCTAAAAGTTTAGGTCCTGCAGGGCGATATTTTTAGGATTTTCGAACGCACTTTCCTATTAATTTTTCTCATTTCGATCCTATGCACCTTTGTTTCCCTCTACTTTCTTAGCGCTCACGCCATTATTTTGTCCACTTTCAGAGCATCTCATTGTATTTTTTTCTTAAAATCCAACTTTGAGATATCCTTTAAATTCCGTGAATACTCTATCTCTTTTTTCTTAATCTCTTGTTTATTCTCTCTTCGTTATTTGTTACCTGGCCCTTTGTCCAACCTGCTTACAGAATCTATTTTAGGTCTTCCTTGACTTGCTCTTTTATGCATTCGATACATTGATTTTTTTCCATTTGAGGAGGAGTTCTAGACTTGGGGAATACTCTTTTTTTCGCTGCCATACGAATGTACTATACGGCTTCCGTAGAAAATTATATTTTTTGTAACTATTTTCATATGAGGTAGTTATTGCTGAATTCGTATACTCAGAGGCTTGTTTTTTTCAAAAAGGGATTTCAACTTTGTCCCGTTACTGATGGTCAGTATACGTTCATTTAATCCTTTAAATTTTATTCAAATGAATAAACAAGATTTCAACCAATTCCAGATGCTCGAAAGCACAGTGAAATATCTGGAAGAGAACGCCTCCGTATTCGAAGGCAACGCTATCCTTACCGAAGGAGTAGCAAGATTAAAGCAGAATCTAGAACTCATCTACTCGATTCAAGAAAAGATCGAAGTTCTTGATTTACCCTTCTCCGTAATGAAGGAAATGGCTCGTAAACGTTATGCCGATGCCTTCGTGAATCTGCTTAAAGTTCTACGGCAAATTAATTTGGCAAAAAAAGACGAAGAACTTAGCCTTCTCCTACGTACCACCTTCACTGCATTAAGATATGGTCAAGTGGTAGACAACTTAGTAAGAGGAAGAGCCATAGTAGAAAAGGCAGAAGAGCATTTTGACACCATTAAGTCATTGCCCAATGGAGAAGCCATTTTCCAAGAAACCAAAGACCTTTATGACGAATTGGCTTCGTTGAAAAATAAACCTCTTGAACGAATATCCAAAGCGCGTGGTCTGCGAAACGATATTGATTCATTACTCAACCAATCCAAAGACATCTGTAAAAATGAGCTCGACGGATTAGTGGCTCTTTACTCCAACAATACCAGCTTTACGTTCGGATACGATAGTAATCGCCGCGTTCGAAAAGTAAATAGCCCTTTGCCTGCAACCAACGAATCAGACAACGCAGACCTAACTGCAGGGGTTCCGCCAAACCCAACGGATTCTGCGGGAAGTTCAGAAGCAAGTAGCCCTTTGTGATCAATGGCTGTCTTCCGTTTTCATTTTAATTGAATTTAAAATGGAGAATGGATCTGTAAATGCAGGATCAGGAATGTGTAGAGAGGCAATGTGTTGCCTCTCTACGCAATTTTGAGCGGTATTCATTGCGCCTTGGAAATAGTGTTTTGGACAAATGTTATTGTACTCCTATGCTATTCGTGAGACGCAATGCATTGCGTTTTGACTAAATCTTCTATAAGGTGCTTTGTGTTTTGCCTTGGTTTAGACGCAATGTATTGCGTCTCTTGGGGATGGTGCCTAGGCACAATTTTGCCACTACATTTGACTTTATGAACCCGAAGACCCTACTGAGATCTCTCACTCCTGCATTTCTCATCAAGGCCTGGCAAGACATCAAACGCCAACAACATAGAAAACAACTTTTAAAGTGGGAAAGCGAGGGGAAGATCCTCTCTCAAGCCGATCTCTTAGCCGACTTTCGGAAAATGGGCATTGTTGAAGGCGATAGCCTTATGATTCATTCGAGTATGCGCTCTCTAGGCTTCTTAGAAAAGGGCCCTCAAACATTTATAGACGCAGCCCTTGAGGCCGTAGGCAAGAATGGAAATCTACTTATGCCTTCTTCTCCCATTGCTCAGCTGCAACTGCACTACGCCCAAGCTAATCCCCTCTTTGATGTTCGAGAAACCCCTTCCGCCATGGGCGCCATTAGCGAGGCCTTCCGGAAATACAAAGATGTCCTTCGCTCTCCACATCCCACCGAAGCGGTTTGCGCTATCGGACCCAATGCCCACTGGCTTACGGAGGGTCATTATCTGCAAGCCACACCCTATAATCCTTCTTCTCCCTTTGCTCGCCTTATGCAGTTAGAGGGTAAGATTCTATACTGCGGCGTTACACTAGATAATGCCGGCACCCATTTACATACTCTTGAAGATGTGGTTGATTTCCCTCATCCTGTGTATTACGAAAAATCGTTTAACCTTCGGGTAAGAGACGTTAATGGTAAAGAATACATCCACAAAACCCGCGTTCACAACCCGGAGTGGAGTAGAAAGCGCCTTTGTGATGGATTGATTCCCTACTTCGAAGAAAAACAAGTTCTAACAAGGCACAAACTCGGCCGAGCCGATTGCTTACTTTTGATGGCCAAGCCAATGTTGGACGCTATGGTTGAAGGATTTCATTCGAAGGGCATTACCATGTATGCGCCCGAGGGAAAATAAGGATGTAAATGAAAAAAAGAGTAATGCTTCTCACTGGAGCATCGGGTGGAATGGGTTCGGCCCTGGTACACTATTTCGCCGAAAGAGAGTATCAGTTGGTTCTTCAATATCATACCGATAAGGAAGATCTGGAAAAACTTCTGCATTCTCTGAATCCAACCTATGAACCTCAATTGTATCAAGCCGATTTGCGAAGCGAAGAAGCCATAGTGCATTTGTGTAGCGAGGCGCAAAAGATCTATGGAACGGTAGATGTGCTGATTAATAATGCGGGACTGAGCGCCTCTTCTATGATTTGGAAGCAGCCCCTCGATCAATGGAATGACCTGCTACAAGTCAATCTCACAGCGCCCTTTTTAATGATCAAGCATCTTGCCCCCAGCATGCGCTACCACCATTATGGCAGAATTATAAATATATCTTCAGTTGTGGCACAACTTGGTGCTGTGGGAACCTCTGCCTATGCTGCCTCTAAGTCGGCCTTGTTCGGTCTAACCAAGTCTGCTGCCCTAGAGCTTGCTCCCAAAGGAATAACGGTTAATACCATTGCCCTGGGTTATATGCAAGCAGGTATGATTCATGAACTTTCGGAAGATAGGGTGAAGGATATTGTTTCTGGCATTCCAATGGGAAGTTTGGGGAATCCTAAATCTTTAGCTGCCATGATCGAATTTCTTGCTTCGGAAGAGGCTGGATATGTAACGGGCCAGATTTTAAACCTGAATGGAGGAATGTATGGCTGAGGAACTATTGGTCTATACACATAAAAGAAGTGCACGACTGATGTATGTGCTCGATTTTGTTTTTCATAGAATATTGGGCTATAAACTCAAGGTCTTAACGCAATGGGATGCTTTTGAAGCCGAAGAGACAATCCTTAAAATAAATTATTCCTCAAAAGAATCGGCGGAAGTTTATACGGTTTATCCCCTCGACCTATTGTTCGAAACCGATCTTTTCGAACAACCCATCCACCTTCTAGAATGGGAGTCTATTCCTATTATATATGGCCACAATTACAAAAGCCAAATTCCTTTTGATCTGTTTGCGGCAAGCTTTTATTGCATCTCCCGCTATGAAGAATATTTACCTTTTTTGCCTGATGCACACAATCGATTTGCCCACACCCAAAGTTGGGCAACCAAATTAGATCTCTTAAAGCGTCCGCTTGTCAATGAGTGGATTCGAGCTTTTCACAAGAGCTTTCGCGCCTTTTATCAATTGGAGGAAGCACCAAAAGCCGAAGCAAGCCTGTTGATCAGTATTGATGTAGATAATTCTTATGCCTTTAGGGGGAAGGGTCCTATTCGTAGCCTTACGGGATGGATGAAAGATCTCTATGAACTCAAAATGGATTATGTAAAAGGAAGGTGGGATACCTTGGTGCGCGGTAATATTGATCCCTTCGATAACTACGATTTTCAAATAGACTGCGCCAACAGGGGAGGAGTGCCTTTGATTTACTTTGTACTCTATTCCGAACTTTCGAATCACGACCGAAACATCTCTCGCTTTAGTCTGTTGTTAAAAAAATCAGTGCGCCATCTATCTGATTTTGCCTTGCTAGGAATTCATCCGAGCTATCGCAGCAATGAAGACTTTAAAATATTAGAAGAAGAATTTAAAGACTTAGAAATTCAAACCCGAAGAAAGATTCGAAGCAGTCGACAACATTATCTCATGTTGAAATTGCCCTCAACCTATCGCAAACTTATGCGTTTAGGTATTCAACACGATTATAGCATGGGGTATTCACAAGCCACCGGTTGGCGCGCAAGCTGTTGTTCTCCTTTTTTGTTTTACGATCTAGAAATGGAGGAGGCCACGGATTTGGTAATCCACCCATTCCCTTTTATGGATTCGGTTTACTTTGATCATTTGAAAATTCCCGCTTCCGAAGCCTTAAAGGAGATAGAGCTTTACAGTAACCAGGTAAAAGAGCTCGGCGGCGAACTGGTTGCTTTATGGCACAACCGAAGCTTTAGTGAAATGGAGGCAGAGTGGAAAGGCTGGAAGGAAAATTACGAGACCTTGATCGAATGGTTCAAGAAGTAAAATGGCTCCGCTCTACAGAAATTGATGTAGAAAAGTGGGATCAATGTGTGCGATCGGATTCCTCAAAGATTCCCTACGTTCTGCATTGGTATTTAGATTTGGTCGCACCCACTTGGGATGCCCTTGTGCTAAATGATTACGAAGTAGTAATGCCTTTGCCTTATTCAGTTAAGATGGGCATACATTATCTATACAGACCTATCGGAAGCCAACAGCTGGGTCTTTTCGGAAGAGGGGACCTACAAAGCCTTCTACCTGAATTCATCCATGCGATTCCCAAGAAGTTTTGGTTGGTAGATTATTATTTAAACGAGCAAACACAAGCCATAGGCAATAACTCCTTTAAATGGGAGAAACAAATAAACCAATGCCTCTCCTTAAAGCCTTCTTACGAGAGATTGTATGCTGCCTATAATGCGCAAACGCGAAGAAATGTACAAAAGTCCAAGAAGCACAAACTACGTCTTTTTGAATACGATGGTCCCGATGTACTACTCACACTCTTTAAGGCGAATAAGGGTGCAAATCTTCAACTAAGCGAGAAGTACTATACTCAAATGCGCCGAATCTTCTTTTCACTCATGCACAAGAAAAGAGGATTTGTTTGGACGGTTCACGACGAACACAACTCGGCTTGCGCTGGTGTATTTCTCTTTCAAAATAGAGATCGCCTAATTTTGTTGTTTACCGCCACAGATGCAACGGCGCGTGAAAATGCAGCCTTGAGCTTCTTGTTGGATGAACTCATTATTCGCTATTCTGGAGGCAACTACCTCCTCGACTTTGAAGGTTCTAATATTCCAGGTCTAGCTCGCTTCAATGCTGGATTTGGAGCCGAAGAAAGACCCTACTACAGAATTCGGAAGGCAGGTTTTCCCCTCAACCTTCATCCAAAATACCGCTGATGCTAGAAAATATTGAACATGTATTTTTTGATCTCGATCATACTCTATGGGATTTCGAAACCAATTCGAAACACACTTTAATTGAACTTTTCAACGAGATACAATTCGATTCTGAATCTAACCTAAACTTTGAAACCTTTTTTGGTGAATACAAAAGGGTAAACGATTTCCTATGGGCAGAATACCGTTCGAAGAAAATAGATAAAGAAGGATTGAGACAAAGGCGCTTTCTTCAAACGCTTTCTAATCTCGGAATTGTTAATGCGGAGGCAGCGCACTTCATGGAAGAACAATATGTCTTGCGTTCTCCCCACAAGACCATTTTGATGCCCGAGACCTTATCTACTTTAGAAGACCTGAGTAAGCGATTTAAAATTCACATCATTACCAATGGTTTTCAAGAAGTACAAGATGTAAAGATTGATAAATCTGGATTGCATCCATATATCACTCATCGCATTACTTCGGATCAGGTAGGAGTGCATAAACCCGACCCCGCAGTTTTTCTTCATGCATTGAAAGTAACGGGAGCAAAGCGAAGACAATCCGTAATGATAGGCGATCATTTAGAAGCAGATGTGCTTGGAGCCATGCGCATTGGGATGGAAGCCGTCTATTTCAATCCCGAACAAAAACCCCATGGCAAACAGTTGAAATACGAAATCCGCCATTTAGCAGAACTCCCTCCACTTTTTGCCTGATACAGGCATCCGTCTTTTCTTCAGCTTTTTAAAATGGTTCAGTGGGTTCTAGAATGTATTTTAGCCCTTCAAATCCTCCTAGCGCATGAAAGAGCCTACTCCCTATAAGCCAACGAATAAAGTACGTATTGTAACCGCTGCCTCTCTCTTTGATGGGCACGATGCTGCCATAAACATCATGCGCAGAATTATTCAGGCCACAGGCTGTGAGGTCATTCACCTTGGTCACGACCGAAGTGTTGAGGAGGTAGTAAATACGGCCATTCAAGAAGATGCTCAAGCCATTGCCATGACTTCCTATCAAGGGGGGCACAATGAGTACTTCAAGTATATGCGCGATCTGCTCGTTGAAAAAGGAGCAAGTCACATTCGCATTTTTGGAGGCGGTGGTGGAGTAATCCTTCCTTCTGAGATCAAGGAGTTAATGGATTATGGTATTACCCGCATCTACTCACCAGACGATGGAAGGTCGATGGGTTTGCAAGGGATGATCAATGATTTGGTTGAGAAAAGCGATTATCCGCTCGGTGATGACCTCCAAGTAGATATTCATTCACTTTCTCCAGAGAATCCAGGCGCAACGGCAAGAGTGATTACAGCACTAGAGAATTTCTATGATCAGTATTCAGATCATATAGAACAGATACATGCCAAGGCCGCACAAGCTCAAATACCGGTTTTGGGGATTACAGGAACAGGAGGATCGGGCAAGTCTTCGATGGTAGATGAATTGGTACGCCGCTTTTTGATTGACTTCCCCGAAAAGAAAATAGGTTTAATAAGCGTAGACCCATCCAAACGAAAAACAGGTGGAGCCCTTTTAGGAGATCGTATTCGCATGAATGCCATACGCAATCCAAGGGTGTACATGCGCTCCTTGGCAACACGCCAATCTAATTTGGCTCTTAGCAAATATGTGAAAGAAGCGGTTTGGGTTTTGAAGGCAGCAGGCTATGATTTAATCATTCTAGAAACCAGCGGTATCGGTCAGAGCGATACAGAGATTCTAGATCACAGCGATCTTTCGCTTTATGTAATGACTCCAGAGTATGGAGCGGCAACTCAACTAGAGAAAATCGATATGCTTGATTTTGCCGATGTTATTGCTCTCAATAAATTCGATAAGCGTGGGGCATTGGATGCGTTGCGGGATGTGAAAAAGCAATACCAGCGCAATCACAATCTTTGGCATGAAGATCCAGACAGCATGCCAGTGCATGGAACTATTGCGTCGCAGTTTAACGATCCAGGCACCAATGGGCTTTATCGCTCTTTGATGGATAAGCTCAATACTATTGCAAAAGGGAAGTTTGATTCTACATTCTCGGCTCCTACTGAAATGAGTGAGAAGGTTTATATTATTCCTCCGCACAGAACACGTTATCTGAGTGAGATTTCTGAAAGTAACCGACGATACAACGAAAGATCAGAAAATCAGGCCAAAGTGGCCGATCAGCTCTACGGCCTTTGTCAAGCCATTTTAACCTTTGGTGGTCCAGATATGTTGAAGGAGGAGTCACCCAGTTCCGAAGATTCAACGGTTCTAACCTTAATGGCGAAGTTCAAGGAACTTCAACTCAATTTAGATCCACATCTGTGGGCCATGCTGCAAGGCTGGGACAAAGAAGACCAACGCTACAGCGATGAGTTTTACACTTATTCTGTTAGAGGGAAGGAAATAAAAGTCCCCAATCATACCCTGAGTTTAAGCAAGACAAAGATCCCGAAGGTGGCCATCCCAAAATTCAAAAGTTGGGGAGATAAAGTTCGATGGGCGACCCAAGAGAACACTCCAGGCTTCTTTCCCTTTACGGCAGGTATTTATCCATTCAAACGTACAGGAGAAGATCCAACTCGAATGTTTGCAGGAGAAGGAGGGCCCGAACGTACCAATAAACGCTTTCATTATGTAAGCCTTGGAATGCCCGCAGCCAGATTGAGCACCGCTTTCGATTCAGTTACCCTCTACGGTCAAGACCCTGATTGGAGACCAGATATTTACGGTAAGATTGGGAACGCAGGAGTGAGCATATGTTGCTTAGACGATGCAAAAAAACTGTACTCCGGTTTCGATCTCAGCAGTCCAACTACTTCCGTTTCCATGACCATAAACGGTCCGGCTCCGATGCTGTTGGCTTACTTCTTGAACGCGGCCATTGATCAGCAATGTGAAATCTACATTAAAGAAAATGGCCTCGAAGCAGAAGTAGAAACCAAGATTGCCGCAATGTATGCCGCGAAAGGTCATGAGCGCCCATCCTATCAAGGCAGCTTGCCTCAAGGAAACAATGGCTTGGGATTAATGCTTTTAGGCACCACAGGTGATCAAGTATTGCCTCAAGAGGTTTACGATGAAATACGAGAGCGCACATTAAAAGTGGTTCGCGGAACTGTGCAGGCAGATATCCTTAAAGAAGACCAGGCTCAGAATACCTGTATTTTCTCAACAGAATTTGCCTTGCGCTTAATGGGAGATGTCCAGCAATATTTCATCGATCAGAAAGTGCGCAACTTCTATTCGGTTTCTATTTCCGGTTATCATATCGCAGAAGCAGGTGCCAATCCCATTACTCAATTGGCTTTCACCCTTGCCAACGGCTTTACGTTTGTAGAGTATTATTTGAGTAGAGGGATGGATGTAAATGATTTTGCACCCAACTTGAGTTTCTTCTTCAGCAATGGAATCGATCCGGAGTACGCCGTAATTGGCAGAGTAGCTCGACGGATTTGGTCAAAGGCTATGAAGGAGAAGTACAATGCGGATGTTCGCTCACAAATGCTCAAATACCACATTCAAACTTCTGGAAGAAGTTTGCACGCACAAGAAATAGATTTCAACGACATACGAACCACATTGCAGGCTCTGTATGCCATCTACGACAATTGCAATAGCCTTCACACCAACGCCTACGACGAGGCCATTACCACTCCAACCGAAGAAAGCGTTCGCAGAGCAATGGCCATTCAGCTCATTATTAATAGAGAACTTGGATTGGCCAAGAATGAAAATCCATTGCAAGGTTCCTTTATAATAGAAGAACTTACCGAATTGGTAGAATCTGCCGTGTTAACCGAATTCGATCGGATTACCGAAAGGGGAGGAGTGCTTGGTGCAATGGAAACCATGTATCAGCGCGGAAAGATTCAAGAAGAAAGTTTGCACTATGAGATGTTGAAGCATACCGGCGAATTCCCCATTATTGGTGTGAATACTTTCTTGAGTAAGAACGGATCGCCCACGGTTCTTCCAGGAGAAGTAATTCGCGCTACCGAATCAGAAAAGGAATACCAAATTAAGATGCTGGATGAACTGCATTCTTTCAAAGGAGAAGAATCAGAATTTTGGTTGAATAAGATTCGAGAGGCAGCCATTAAGCACGAGAATTTATTTGAAGTTCTAATGGAGGCGGGCAAGTATTGCTCTCTCGGTCAAATGACTCAACATATGTTTGAAGTAGGAGGGCAGTACCGTAGGAATATGTAATTGGTTTTGAATCCATCTTCTTCCGAAGTTTACGACCTTGCTATTGTAGGTGCCGGTCCTGCTGGTGCAATGGCGGCCTATGCCGCAGCAAAAAGGGGGCTGAAAGTAATTTTGCTCGATGCAAAAGAATTTCCACGAGATAAAGTCTGTGGTGATGCCATTCCTTATGAAACGTACAAGCTTTTGCAAAGACTAGAGCCGGAATGGGAGAAAGAACTTTTGTTGCATTCTTCCAACCAATTGATCCGTAGGGCTAGAATCCATACGCCTAACGGAAAAAATATAACCGTTCAGTGGAGCCTTAAAGCTGTAAACTCTGCTCGCTACGACTTTGATCATTGGCTTCTTCAAAAAGTGTTGCAATCCAACCTCATAGAAACGAATTTTAACTTCCGTCTAAAAGAAATAGAGAAGGAAGGGAATGGTTGGTTGCTTTCGTCTTCTAGCGATCAAATTAAATCGAAGTGGCTCGTAGGCGCAGGAGGGGCGCATTGTCCCGTGGCTCGTCAGCTTTCCAACAAAAGAACAGATCGCACTCATCATTGTGGTGCCTTGCGTGCTTATTTTGAAAATATTGCAGGACTCAATCCAATTGTAAACGAAGTCTATGTCCTCAAAGAATTTGTTCCAGGATATTTGTGGATTTTTCCTTTGCCAAATGGATGTGCCAATGTAGGTTTTGGAATGCTTTCCAGCGAAATTGTAAAAAGAGAGATCGATTTAAAGCAGGCATTCGAAAAAGCATTAGCCTCAAAAGAATTGAAGAGTCGTTTCCAAAATGCCACGCGTAAAAGCAAGGTAATGGGATTTGATCTTCCCTTGGGATCAAAGACGCCTATAATAAGTGGAGAAGGATATTATTTGGCCGGGGATGCAGCCTCGCTAATAGATCCTTTGGATGGACATGGAATTGGTGCCGCAATGTGGTCAGGCTACGAAGCGGTTCAAAGAATTGCGGATGTTTTATTGGATGGAAAGTCAGAAAGTCGAGCAGCCAGAGAGTACTACAAAGAGTTGGATGGTCGGTTCTATAAAAAATTCAGGCTGCACCGAAAGATGCTTTACTTCTCCTCATTATCCTTTCTCCTTAACGCTATAAGTATACCGTATTTGATGAGAATAGCAGGCTTTAATACAGTAAGCGACACAGAGTAGAAAATAACTTTGGTCTATGACCGAAGAATATCTACACTACAGTTGGAAGCACAAGCGATTTGATTTTCAAAATCTAAGAACCACCCAGAATCAGGAGCTTCAAATAAAAGCTATGGGCTATGCCAATTCCAATTCTGGGCCCGATTTTCTCTTTGCTCAAATTCGCCTCAATGGCATGCTTATCTTCGGACATATCGAGATCCATATAAAGAGTTCAGATTGGTATGTTCATGGGCATCAAGACGATTTGGCTTACGATCCGGTGATACTTCACATTGTATACACTGCCGATAGATCCGTTTTTAGGATGGATGGAAGTGAAATTCCTCAATTGGAATTAAAGGATAGGTTGAACGAATGGAGTTTTGAGAGATATCAAAGTTTGTTGGATAATCAAAGGTGGATTGCATGCGAGAACTTCGTAAAAGACTGGCCTAAGGAAAAAGCGCGCCTTTGGTTGTATAGATTGGCTATAGAGCGCTTTGAAAATAAATGGCAAGGTCAATACCAACGTTTGGAAGAGGGAGAGTCTTTCCATCAAATTGCTTGGGAATTACTAGCTAAGAGTTTTGGAATGAAGGTTAATGCCGAAGCCTTTTTAGCTTTAGCTAAGAAGATCTCATGGAGACAGCTGATGGAGGCCTCCGCCAGAGGTCCTAGGGTATTGGAGGCTCTTTTTTTCGGAGTAGCCGGTTTACTTCCACCGAAAGAGAATGCGAAAGCGCATATTCAAGAATTAACAGAAGAGTGGAATTTCCTTCAATCGAAGTGGAAAATGGAACCCATGCGTCCATTGGAGTGGCGTTTCTCTCGAATGAGACCCTCCAATTTTCCCACCTTGCGATTGGCTCAAATGGCAAGTTTGATTCATGCCCATCCAGAATGTATAAAGAATCCTGGCAATTCGCTTTTCTGGAAACCCTTTTCTCAATGGTATCAAACCAAAGATTGGAAAGAACATTTACATCTCGAATCGCTCTTAGATAAAAAGGTAAACCTCTTGCCTAGCGTAGATTTTTTAGTCCATTTAGAGATAAATGTATTCTTCCCATTGCAATTTAGCTGGCATAGATGGCAAGGCAATGAGACTCATGCTGAAGATTTATTGAATGCATTAGAAAAATTGCCTTCAGAGAACAATTCGATTGTCCGGAATTTTAAAGGGCTTGGTTTAGAGATTACTAATGCCATAGAATCTCAAGCCTGTCTCCAATTGTACAACGAATTTTGCCAACATAAAAGGTGTTTGCAGTGTTCGATGGGACAGCATATATTAGAGCGTTAAAGAAATGCTATTTTTGAAGCATGATGGATAAAGCGGTGCAGCGATTAAAGTATGAATTTGAAAAGCAAGGATTTGAAGTGTGTTCTCGTTTAGGAGATCGCATGAGTATTCCTGCAAGACACATTCGACTGTTTTTTATTTATGCTTCATTTTTGGCATTAGGCTCGCCAGTTATTGTTTACATGGCTTTGTCATTTGTCATAAATCTTAAAGATTACGTTTATCAACGCAAGACTTCCTTTTGGGATATTTAAGATTCCTTTCAGCTCATAAGTGCTTATTAGTATCTTGTGCACTATTCCGATGAGAAAAGAATGAAAACCAAGATACTTATTACGGGTTCCAATGGTCTTTTAGGGCAGAAACTTATTTTGGCTCTAAGCCCTATGACAGAAGTAGAGCTTATAGCTACTTCCAGAGGAAGCAACCGTTCAGTTGTTCGTGAATCCTATACCTATTTACCATTGGACATTACTTCTGCGGAGGAGGTTTTATATGTTTTCACACAGATTAAGCCCGATGTGGTGATTCATACTGCGGCCATGACACATGTTGATCAGTGTGAGTTGAACCCCGAAGAATGCAATGAACTCAATGTTGCGGCTGTCCAAAACGTAGTAGACGCTTGCGCTGCAAATCATGTTCATCTTGTCCATCTTTCTACGGATTTCATCTTCGATGGAACCCATGGTCCATTGGATGAAGAAGAAATGCCCAATCCGGTTAGTATTTATGGGCACTCCAAGTTAAGAGCAGAAGAAATAGTACAAGCAAAACTTAAGAGTTGGAGCATTCTTAGAACCATGCTTGTCTATGGTGTTGCTGACGAAATGAGTAGAAGCAATATTGTTTTATGGGCAAAGCAATCCTTAGAAGAAGGCAAGCCCATTAAAGTGGTAAACGATCAATTCAGAACTCCCACATTAGCCGAGGATTTAGCGCAAGCCTGTGTTTTAGCAGCGTTAAAGAAGGCAGAAGGTGTTTTTAATATTAGTGGTGAAGAGCTCTTTAGTATAGCGGAGTTTGTGTATAAGATTGCCGATTTCTGGCAGTTAGACATTGGCCTTATTGAAGAAATAAGCACAGAGTCTTTGGGTCAACCAGCTAAGAGACCGCCGAGAACAGGTTTTATAATTGACAAAGCAAAGTCGATTTTGGGTTATCGTCCCCATTCAATCCAGCGCGGATTACAGCTGGTAGACGAACAATTGAAGAGAAGAGAAAACCAATAGCAAAGGATTTAGAATGAGTGAAGTAAAAGAATCATGGGGCTCTAGAATTGGATTGATACTGGCGATGGCCGGAAATGCGGTAGGACTTGGAAATTTTTTGCGTTTCCCCGTTCAAGCGGTTCAAAATGGAGGTGGTACGTTTATCATCCCCTACCTTATTAGTTTTCTACTGATGGGTATTCCATTGTTATGGGTAGAATGGGCTATGGGAAGATATGGCGGGAAATATGGAGACCATTCCACCCCTTTCATTTTAGACAATATGACCAAGAAGAGAATGTGGAAGTATTTCGGTGTATTCGGAATTTTCACCAATCTCGGGGTAATGGCTTACTATACATATATAGAGAGCTGGACTTTAACCTATACGATTAAGTCGCTTAAAGGCGATTTCATAGGCATGCCAGTAGATCAAGTTGGATCAACATTCGATCAATATGTCGACTTGGCGAGTAACATTAATACACCTGTTTGGGCTTTTATAGCTTTTGTATTCACACTGGCATTAAATATTTACATCCTATCCAAGGGTCTTTCAGGTGGAATTGAGAAAGTGGCAAAAATTGCAATGCCACTTTTAATTGGGTTTGGAGCTTTTCTAGCCGTTATTGCCATCACCCTTGGAGATACTGGAAGATGTATAGACTGTAATTCGTTGGTTGGATTGAACTTTTTGTGGGAACCTCAATTTGATTCTCTCGCCAATCCGAAAGTATGGCTAGCCGCTGCGGGACAAATTTTCTTTACACTGAGTGTTGGGATGGGAACGATTCATTGCTACGCGTCCTACGTAAAACCCAAAGACGATATCGCCCTAAATGCTATGTCAGCAGGTTGGATGAATGGTTTTGTTGAAATTGTTTTGGGAGCCTCCGTTGTTATTCCTATTGCCGTAGGTTATTTGGGATTAGATTGGGTAAAGGAAAACGCAGGATTTATGATGGCTTTTAAGACTATGCCTTTCCTCTTCGATCAATACGGTAGCGTAATTGGTGTATTGGGAGGAGTTGCATGGTTTGGATTATTGTTCTTTGCTGGAATTACATCTTCACTGGCAATGGGAACGCCATGGATGGGTTTTGTAGAACATGAATTTGGTTGGAGTAGGAAGAAATCAGCAATTATTTTGGGTGTAGTTATTTTTGTTTTGGCTTTGCCCACCATTTTTTTCTTTGGAAAAGGAGTGTTTGATGAATTTGATTATTGGACAGGAACTGTTTCATTGGTTGTATTCGCCTTAGCAGAAGTAGTACTTTTCGGTTGGGTGTTTGGAATGGATAAGGGATGGAAGGAAATCACATCTGGAGCAGATATGAAGGTTCCAGCGATTTATCGTCCGATTATAAAATATGTAACACCTCTATTTATTCTAATCATTTTCATTTCCTCCTTAATTAAACCATTGAATGGTGAGCTTTCAGATTGGGCTACTGCATTTAATAGTCTAATGGCAGGAGATGGATGGCTTTGGGCGAATGATTCAATCATCAATCAGATGTTCCATTTAAATACAGGAATAATATGGATTGAGGATGGGGTCTTCACCAATATGTTCTATATAGATCTATCAAGATTTTTACTTATATTAACCTTCGTTGGATTGATGGCTATGGTAGCTATTGCTTCAAGAAGAAGAAGAATGAAGGCATGACAACATCTGCACTAATAACGATGGTTTTGGTTCAAGGAACTGTCATCTTTGTAACAGCTTATTTTTTTAGGAAAGTGTTAAAAGCTCCTATTCGTCAGGAGCCAGATTCATACTCTGAGAATGATGAGCTTGAGCGATAAGTAAAATCAAAAAGATGGATTGGCGAAGGCTTTTAGATGGACTTCGATACAATAAGCAGGAGAGACAGGGCTTGGTCATTCTCTTGTTGATTCTATTTGCCAGTATTGCATATATCTGGATACGCGAACCTGGTCCGTCGGCCTTACAAGAGGTGCCAGAGGAAATACGCAAAATCGCTTTTCGGAAACTAGACAGTATAAATTCTTTTAATGATTCGATAAGTAAGCGACAGTTATTCTTTTTTGACCCGAACAAGATAGATAGCTTAAGTCTCACCCGACTTGGGTTATCTCCTTTTGTTGCTCAACGTTGGTTAAGGTTCTCGAGAAGTGGCGCCTATTTTTATACGCCTGAGGATATACTCAGCGTTTATGGACTCGACTCAAATTGGTGGAAGAGAGCGGTTCCTTATATGATTATTTCACAAAAGCAAAAGAATTCCAATTCAATGGTAGAAGGAGACATGCCTCCTGAACCTTTTTATTTTTCACCAGACACCATGAGTGCTAAAAGTTGGCAACGACTTGGTCTTACAGAGAATCAGTCTCAGTCGGTAGAAAACTATCTATCAAAATTTCAAGGAAAGGTGGGCCTCCAAGAATTAGATAATATTTACGTTCTAGATAAATCATTTATTGATAGGATAACCCCATTTGTAATCGAGAAGATGGATACATCGATTCAATCGTACGACAGAATCATCAAATTGAACTCGATAGATGCAGAGAAATTGCAGAAAGTTACCAAATGGAATATCAAATTGTGTGAAAGAACAATAGCCTACCGGAATAAATTAGGTGGATTTTACTCAACCGAACAATTGGCAGAAGTGTATGGAATGGAATTAAGTTTATTGGATCCATTTTGGGGTCAGTGGGATTTTGAGTCAACACCCATAAGACCTATACTTTTGAACAGATGTACATTAGATGAGCTTGCCGCGCATCCTTATATTAACTTTAAGCAGGCTAGAACCATAATTGACTTCAGAGATTCAGTTCGTCCCTTAAAAAATTTGACTGACTTAGATAATATGAATTTGATGAGTGAGGAGAATTTGGCTAAACTTGCGCCATATTTAGATTTTAGGCTGTAAACCAAATGCCTTTAAAACGGTTTTATTCAAAAAATAACCCCCTATGAATTTTGCAACTTCCGAAACACAAAAGATGATAGCTGAAACAGTGAGAGATTACTGTGAGCAGAATATTCGACCCTTTATTATGGAATGGGATGAGGCCCAAACCTTTCCTGTAAATGCCATGAAAGGATTAGGCGCTTTAGGTCTCTTAGGTGTTTTAGTTCCAGAGGAGTTTGGTGGATCAGGTTTGTCGTATTTGGAATATGTAACTGCTATTGTAGAACTAGCGCGAGTAGATCCGAGTGTGGCTCTCTCTATGGCTGCCCATAATTCATTGTGTACTGGGCATATTCTCGGCCATGGAAATGAAGAGCAAAAAAGAAAGTATTTGCCAAAGTTGGCAACGGGAGAGTGGATTGGCGCTTGGGGATTGACCGAGGCAAATACAGGCTCAGATGCACTTCGAATGAAAGTTACAGCTAAACGAGAAGGGGACTTTTGGGTTTTAAATGGTGCGAAAAACTGGATCACCCATGGTATTTCTGGAGATGTAGCAGTAGTTTTAGCCCGTACAGGTGAATTGCTAGACAGCCATGGAATTTCTGCTTTTATAGTAGAAAGAGGTACGCCTGGATTTAATGCGGGCAAGAAAGAGAATAAATTGGGTATGCGCGCCTCGGAAACAGCCGAAATGATTTTTGATAATTGTAAAATTCCCTTGGAGAATCTTATAGGAAAAGAGGGAGATGGCTTTGTTCAAGCGATGAAAGTGCTTGATGGTGGTAGAATATCCATTGCAGCACTTTCAGTAGGAACAGCACGAGGAGCCTACGATGCAGCATTGAAGTATTCAAAAGAACGTGAGCAGTTCGGTCAGCCGATCTCTAATTTCCAAGCAATCGCTTTTAAATTGGCCGATATGGCCACCGAAATAGATGCCTCTGAGCTGCTAACTTTTCAAGCTGCGTCTGCTAAAATTGCAGGACAGAAGATGACAAAAGAAGGCGCGATGGCAAAATATTATGCCTCAGAAGTGGCTGTAAGGGTTTGTAATGAGGCAGTGCAAATCTTTGGTGGATATGGATTTACAAAGGATTTTCCGGTTGAAAAATTCTATAGAGATGTGAAATTATGTACTATAGGAGAGGGGACTTCAGAAATTCAAAAATTAGTAATTTCAAGAGAGCTATTAAAGAACTGAAATATTGTTACATTTGCAGCCCGCAAAGAATTAAGAAAGACACATGATAATAGTACAAGTTAAAGAAGGAGAGGTTATAGATCGTGCCCTTAAGCGCTACAAGCGTAAATTCGATCGTATGGGAACAGTGCGCGAATTGCGTCGACGTTCGCAGTTTATAAAGCCAAGCGTAAATCGTAGAGCTGAGTTTATCAAGGCTACCTACATTCAGAAAATGCGTACTACAGACGATAATTAACATTTTCGTCAGAGATATTATTGTAAATGCCGATCTAAGTGTTAACTTAGATCGGTTTTTTTATGGATAAAAGATTCATCCAATTCATTTCCCAACAAAAGGGATTTTCTCCGCATACAGTTTTGGCCTATGAGCGAGATCTGGAGCAATGGAGAGAATACTTGGCTTCCACCTACGAAATGAATTTGTTGGAAGCCAAAACAGAGCAAATGCGCAGCTGGTTAGTGTGCTTAGTAGAAGATTATGATTTAGCAGCTGCTAGCATAGCCCGCAAGATTTCCACCCTCAGATCTTTCTATAAGTTTTCGAGAAAACACTTGCCTGGGGTTTTTGATCCTACTTCAGGAATACGTGCACCTAAAATAGGTAAGCGACTTCCCACCGTAGTTTCGTCAGAAGAACTTCGCATACTTTTAGATGAATTAGAGTTTAGCTCGGATTTTCTTGGAAGAAGAGATCATCTGATGTTAGAGGTGTTCTATCAAACAGGGATGAGACGAGCTGAATTACTGGGACTAAAATGGGAAGATCTAATGTTAGACCAGAATTCTGTGCGAGTCTATGGCAAACGAAGTAAGGAGCGTTGGATTCCTATATCTCAAGGGCTGATAAGAGAATGGCTTTTATTTCAGGAAGTATTTGAAAAGCAATTTAATACAATGAAAGGGCCAATTTTTGTTCAAAAAAATGGACGGAAAATGGATCCAAAGATTGTGTATGAAATAGTCAATCACTACCTTGGTTTCACTCATACTGAAAAGCGTAGTCCCCATGTATTGCGTCATAGTTTTGCCACACATATGTTGGATAAAGGAGCAGATTTACAATCCATTAAAGAACTGTTAGGGCATTCAAGCTTGGCTGCAACGCAGGTGTACACACACACGAGTATAGAGAGAATTAAATCAGTTTATAACCAGGCTCATCCAAGAAGCCATAAAACAAAAGAATTATGATTATCAGAGTGCAATCTGTAAATTTCAATGCGAGCTCCGACTTAATAGAATTTGTACAGAAAAAGATGGACAAGTTAGATCAGTTTTTTGACCACATTGTAGACGGTGATGTCTATTTAAAGTTGGATAATAACCATGAGAAAGAGAATAAAATTGCTGAATTGAAGGTGAATGTTCCAGGGACAGACCTGATTGTGAAGAAACAGAGTGCCTCTTTTGAGGAAGCTATTGATTCTGGTACTGAGGCACTTAGAAAGCAACTTTCTAAGAGAAAAGAAAAGATTAAAGGTCTTTAAAAATATCTTTTCACAGTGCTGTTTGAACGAGCGATTTTCTTTTATACATTTGCAGTCCGTTTTTCAGACGGGCTGCATTTTTTTTGACAAGCCGGTATAGCTCAGTTGGCCAGAGCAGCTGATTTGTAATCAGCTGGTCGGGGGTTCGAATCCCTCTACCGGCTCACTTTTAAAAAGTGAAAACGTTCTTTGGAAAGACAAATTAATGGGGAGATACTCAAGCGGCCAACGAGGACAGACTGTAAATCTGTTGGTTCATACCTTCGAAGGTTCGAATCCTTCTCTCCCCACTTTAGGTTGTTGAAATAAGCGGGCGTAGCTCAGTCGGTAGAGCATCAGCCTTCCAAGCTGAGGGTCGCGGGTTCGAGTCTCGTCGCCCGCTCTTATTTTCAACGAAAGTGCTCAATGGGCAACCGGAGAGTAAAACCGCCGGTGTAGCTCAGGGGTAGAGCGTTTCCTTGGTAAGGAAAAGGTCATGGGTTCAATTCCCATCATTGGCTCGAATTTAGGTGCATTTAGAATTATAAACAACGCAATCAAACAACGCAGAAAATGGCAAAGGAGAATTTCGTCCGGAACAAGCCACACTTGAACATCGGAACTATAGGTCACGTAGACCATGGTAAAACTACCTTGACTGCGGCAATCACTCAAGTGTTGGCCGAGAAAGGGTTTAGTGAAAAGCGCTCTTTCGATTCAATCGATAACGCACCAGAAGAGAAAGAACGTGGTATTACAATTAATACTTCACACGTTGAATATCAAACTGAGAATCGTCACTACGCACACGTAGACTGTCCAGGTCACGCTGACTATGTAAAAAACATGGTTACAGGTGCGGCACAGATGGATGGAGCTATACTTGTGGTTGCTGCTACAGATGGTCCAATGCCACAAACTCGTGAGCACATCCTTCTTGCTCGTCAAGTAGGTGTTCCTGCTATCGTAGTTTTCTTGAACAAAGTTGACATGGTAGATGACGAGGAGCTTTTAGAACTCGTTGAGATGGAAGTTCGTGAACTTCTCTCTTTTTATGATTATGATGGGGATAATGCTCCTGTAATCAAAGGTTCTGCCCTTGGAGGTTTGAATTTAGAGCCGAAGTGGATGGACAGCATTATGGAATTGATGAATGCTGTAGATAGCTTTATTCCTATGCCTGTTCGTGATGTAGAAAAGCCATTCTTGATGCCAATCGAAGACGTTTTCTCTATCACAGGTCGTGGAACTGTTGCAACTGGTCGTATTGAAACGGGTGTGGCTAACACTGGTGATCCAGTTGAACTTATTGGTTTTGGTGATGAGAAGATGACTTCTACAATCACTGGTGTAGAAATGTTCCGTAAGATTTTAGATCGTGGTGAGGCTGGAGATAACGTAGGTCTTTTGTTGCGCGGTATTGAAAAGAGTATGATTCGTCGTGGTATGGTAATTTGTAAGCCAGGTTCTATCACTCCGCATACAAACTTCAAGGCTGAGGTTTACATCCTTAAGAAAGAAGAAGGTGGACGTCACACTCCTTTCCATAACAAATATCGTCCTCAGTTCTATTTGCGTACTACAGACGTTACAGGAGAGATTACTCTTCCTGATGGAGTTGAGATGGTAATGCCAGGAGATAACTTAACTATCAATGTTCGTTTGATCGCTCCAGTTGCTGTTAACAAAGGTCTACGCTTTGCGATGCGTGAAGGTGGACGTACAGTAGGTGCAGGTCAAATCACTGAAATTACAGATTAAGAGATACTCTCTTTAATATAGAATAACTTGCTTGTAAAGGTGCCTCACCGTTTGGTGTCGCACCTTTCGGGCTGAATACGGGTGTAGTTCAAGGGTAGAATAGCGGTCTCCAAAACCGTTGATGGGAGTTCGAATCTCTCCACCCGTGCAGAGCCAAGATATACATGGAAAGAATAAAGACATATTTTTTAGATTCCTATATGGAGCTTGTTGAGAAAACAAGTTGGCCAACATGGAAAGAGCTATGGAATAGTTCGGTGGTAGTTGCTATCGCATCAATTATCATAGCACTGATTATCTTTTTAATGGATAAGAGCATAAGTACTTTGCTTGAGATCATTTATGACCTTGTCAAATAATTTGACAGAAGCAAAACTAAATGAGTGAAATAACAACATATAAGTGGTATGTAATTCGGGCCATCAGTGGTCAGGAGAACAAAATAAAGGCTTATATAGAAAGTGAGATTGAGCACGAAGGCTTGGCATCAAGTGTAGGTCAAATTTTAGTTCCGACGGAGAAGGTTTACCAAATCCGAAATGGAAAGAAGATTAGCAAAGAGAGGACACACTATCCAGGTTATATAATGATTGAGGCGCATCTCACTGGTGAGGTGGTGCATGCAGTTAAAAACGTGGCTGGAGTAATTGGTTTTTTAGGTGAAACCAAAGGGGGTGACCCAGTGCCCATTCGCCAGGCAGAGGTAAATAGAATGTTGGGTAGGATGGACGAACTTATGGAGAGCGCAGAGCAAATCCATATACCTTTCCATGTAGGTGAGAATGTTAAGGTAATCGATGGTCCTTTCAATGGTTTTTCTGGAACGATTGAGAAGATCAATGAGGAGAAGAGAAAGCTTGAGGTGATGGTTAAGATTTTCGGAAGAAAGACACCTCTAGAATTGAGCTTTATGCAAGTAGAAAAAGAATAGAAGATGTGAGCAGTTTGCCCTTTAACGCTTCCAGTTGAGGGTTAATGAGCATTCAAATACGTAAACAAGAACATGGCAAAGGAAATAAGTGCACTAATTAAACTTCAGGTTAAAGGAGGTGCAGCGAACCCATCACCACCAGTAGGTCCTGCATTGGGTTCGAAGGGGGTAAACATAATGGAGTTCTGCAAGCAATTTAACGGCAGAACCCAAGATAAGACTGGTAAGATTTTACCAGTAGTTATTACGGTTTATGCAGACAAATCGTTCGACTTCGTTATAAAAACGCCACCTGCAGCAGTGCAGTTAATGGAAGCGGCAAAGTTGAAAGGGGGGTCTCCAGAACCTAACCGTCAGAAAGTAGCTAAGGTTACTTGGGAACAAGTTCGTGCTATCGCGCAAGATAAAATGGCAGATCTGAATTGTTTTTCAGAATCATCTGCAATGTCGATGATTGCAGGTACGGCGAGAAGTATGGGTATAACCGTAACAGGCGAAAAGCCATTTTAATCTAAAAGAATTATGGCAAAGCTTACAAAAAAGCAAAAGGAGGTAGCTGCTTTGATAGAGAGAAATAAGTTCTACTCTATTACAGAAGCGAGTGAGTTGGTAAAGAAAATTTCCAATTCAAAATTTGATGCATCTGTAGATGTGGCAGTACGCTTAGGTGTAGATCCAAGAAAGGCTAATCAGATGGTGCGTGGTGTAGTATCATTACCCCATGGAACTGGTAAGAATGTTCGAGTTCTAGCATTAGTAAGTTCCGACAAGGAAGCAGAGGCGAAAGAAGCTGGAGCTGACTATGTTGGATTGGATGAGTACTTAGATAAAATTAAGGCTGGTTGGACTGATGTTGATGTTATTATAACTCAACCCAGTGTTATGGGTAAGTTAGGTCCGTTGGGTCGTATACTTGGTCCGAGAGGTCTAATGCCGAATCCGAAGACTGGAACGGTAACTATGGATGTTGCTAAGGCAGTGGCAGAAGTTAAAGCCGGTAAAATTGATTTCAAGGTTGATAAGTACGGGATTGTACATGCTTCAATCGGAAAGGTATCGTTTGATTCGGATAAAATTCGAGAGAATGCTGAGGAATTATTCAAGACTCTTTTGCGTTTGAAACCCACAGCAGCAAAAGGAACATATGTTAAGAGTGTATACCTTTCTTCTACAATGAGTAAGGGAATTGCTGTTGATTCTAAATCTCTAGCTTAAAAGAACCACATCATGACAAAAGAAGAAAAAGATATACAAATAGATTCATTGGTAAAAATGCTTGAATCGGCTACAACAGTTTATTTAACTGATATCGCTGGATTAGATGCAGAAAAAACCAGTACTCTACGCAGACTATGTGCGGGTAAAGAAATTAAATTACAGGTTGTTAAAAACACTTTGCTCAGAAAGGCTATGGAGCGTTCTGAAAAGAGTTATGACGAACTTTTCCCTATTTTGAAGGGCAACACAAGTATCATGATTTCTGATACTGGTAATTTGCCCGCAAAACTCATAAAAGACTTCAGAAAGAAGTCTGATAAACCCATTCTCAAAGGGGCATGGATAGAAGAGGCGGTTTTTATTGGCGATTCTCAATTGGAGGCTTTAAGCACATTAAAGTCTAAGAATGAATTAATCGGCGATGTAATTGCTCTTCTCCAATCTCCAGCGAAGAATGTAATTTCTGCTCTACTTTCAGGTGGTCAGACTATCGCAGGTATAGTCAAGACCCTTGAAGAGCGAAATGCTTAAACTCGTGCGCACTCAGCTTCCATAAACGCAATTTAATTAAACAGAAAAACAAGTCCAAAATGGCAGATATCAATGCACTAGGCGATGCTCTAGTAAATCTAACCGTTAAAGAAGTAAACGAATTAGCTTCTTATTTAAAAGATACTTATGGTATCGAACCAGCTGCTGCGGCAGTAGCAATGGCAGGTCCAGCTGCAGGAGGAGATGGTCCAGTAGTTGAAGAGAAGACTTCATTTGACGTAATTCTAAAGGCTGCAGGTGCTTCTAAGTTGGCAGTGGTTAAACTAGTGAAAGAACTTACTGGTTTAGGATTGAAAGAAGCAAAAGAACTAGTTGATGGCGCACCCAAACCTTTGAAGGAAGGAGTAGCTAAAGACGAGGCAGAAGCTCTTAAAGCTCAGCTTGAAGAAGCTGGAGCAGAGGTAGAGGTAAAGTAATTTACTTCCCTTGATTTTGGTTTAGGTCTGCAGACATTGGTTTGTGGGCCTGAACCTTTTTGTGTTCTCACCCGTATTTGAAATAAAATCGACGTTCCTTGGCGACTACTTCTTCCCACCGTATTTCTTTCGCGTCTATAAAATCTCAATTGGATTATCCTGACTTTATGGATATCCAGCTGAGATCTTTTAAGGATTTCTTCCAATTAGAAACTAAACCAGATGATAGGAAAGACGAAGGTCTTTACCGTACATTTTCTGAGAATTTTCCAATTACAGACGCACGTAATCAGTTTGTTTTAGAATTTATAGATTATTTCGTCGATCCACCTCGCTACTCTGAACAAGAGTGTATTGAAAGGGGATTGACTTACAGCCTTCCATTAAAAGCTCGTCTAAAGCTATATTGTACAGATCCTGAACATGAGGATTTTGAAACGATAGTTCAAGATGTGTATTTGGGAACAATCCCATATATGTCGCCCAGAGGTACTTTTATCATTAATGGGGCGGAGCGAGTTGTGGTTTCGCAGTTGCACCGTTCTCCAGGAGTTTTCTTTGGTCAGAGTTACCATGCTAACGGTACCAAGCTATATAGTGCTCGAATTATTCCTTTCAAAGGTTCATGGATAGAATTCGCTACAGACATCAATAATGTTATGTATGCGTACATCGATAGAAAGAAGAAGCTACCAGTAACAACACTTCTACGTGCAATTGGTTATGAGAGAGACAAGGATATCCTAGAGATATTTGATCTTGCCGAGGAAGTGAAGGTTAGCAAAACGGCGCTGAAGAAAATTCTCGGCAGAAGACTTGCTGCAAGAGTACTTAAAACTTGGATCGAAGATTTCGTTGATGAGGATACTGGAGAGGTGGTATCTATCGAACGAAATGAGGTCATTCTCGACAGGGATACTGTTCTAGAGAAAGAGCATATAGATGAGATTATTGATGCAGATGTTCCAACTGTACTTTTACACAGAGAAGATATTGAGTCTGCAGACAATTCTATTATCTACAATACATTACAAAAGGATCCTACCAATTCTGAGAAAGAAGCTGTAGAGCATGTCTATAGACAACTTAGAAATGCCGAACCGCCCGATGAAGAAACGGCTAGAGGTATTATCGAGAAGTTGTTTTTCTCAGAAACAAGATACAATTTAGGTGAGGTTGGAAGATATAGGCTGAACAAGAAACTAGGCCTTGACCTGGGTATGGAGGTTCAAGTTTTAACAAAAGAAGATATCATCCGAATTATCAAGTATCTCATTGAGTTGATAAATTCAAAAGCTGAAGTTGATGATATTGACCACCTAAGTAATCGTCGTGTAAGAACGGTTGGTGAACAATTGGCTAACCAATTTGGAGTGGGACTGTCAAGAATGGCTCGTACCATTCGTGAAAGGATGAATGTGAGAGACAATGAGGTGTTTACACCAATTGATCTTATAAATGCGAAAACGCTTTCTTCGGTAATTAATTCATTCTTTGGAACGAATCAGCTAAGTCAGTTTATGGATCAAACGAATCCGTTGGCTGAAATTACCCACAAGAGAAGAATGTCTGCCCTAGGCCCCGGTGGATTGTCACGTGAAAGAGCGGGTTTTGAGGTTCGTGACGTACACTATACCCATTATGGAAGACTTTGTCCAATTGAAACTCCTGAAGGACCGAACATTGGACTTATTTCGTCTATGTGTGTGTTTTCTCGAGTAAATCGAATGGGTTTTATAGAGACTCCATACCGTGTTGTTGAGAATGGAATTGTGAAAGTGGATTCACCTCCCGCATTTTTAAGCGCAGAGGAAGAGGAGAATATGGTAATTGCCCAGGCAAATGCACCAATAGATGATCAAGGTAATTTTCTTAATCCACGAGTAAAAGCGCGCGATGAAGGTGACTTCCCGCTCGTTGAGCCAACTAGTGTTCAGTACATGGACGTAGCTCCTAACCAGATTGCGTCTATTTCTGCTTCCCTTATCCCTTTCTTAGAACACGATGATGCCAACCGTGCACTGATGGGATCGAATATGATGCGCCAAGCGGTGCCTCTACTTCGTCCTGAAGCTCCGATTGTTGGCACTGGTCTTGAGAAGCAGGTAGCGCGCGACAGTCGTGTTTTGTTTGATGCAGAAGGAAGTGGCGTTGTTGTATTTGTAGATGCAAAGGAGATTATTGTTAAGTACGATCGAAGTGAAGATGAGGAATTGGTCAGTTTTGAAGATGAGTATAAGACCTATAATCTTATCAAATTCAGAAAAACGAACCAGGGTACTACTATAAATATAAAGCCAATTGTTAAGACTGGGCAACGCGTTCAGCCTGGTGATGTTTTGTGCGAAGGATACGGAACGGAAAAAGGTGAGCTTGCCTTAGGACGTAACTTATTGGTTTCGTTTATGCCTTGGAAGGGGTATAATTTTGAAGATGCTATCGTGATTTCTGAAAGAGTTGCTCGCGAGGATATTTTCACATCTATTCACGTAGATGAATACACTCTTGAAGTTAGAGATACTAAGTTGGGTATGGAGGAATTAACTCCAGATATACCGAATGTTAGTGAGGAGGCGACTCGTGATCTAGATGAAAATGGAATTATTCGCGTAGGAGCTGAAATCAAGCCGGGAGATATTCTTATCGGAAAGATTACTCCGAAAGGAGAAAGTGATCCAACCCCAGAGGAAAAACTTCTTCGCGCCATCTTCGGAGATAAGGCAGGTGATGTTAAAGATGCTTCCTTGAAGGCAAGTCCTTCTTTGTATGGAGTTGTAATAGACAAGAAACTTTTCGCACGTAGTATTAAAGATAAGCGTCAACGTGGAAAGGATAAGGAAGAGTTGGAGATTCTGGCTCAAGAGCACGGAATGCAAATGGAAACATTGCGGACTCGATTCCTCGAGAAGTTGAATCTCTTGGTAGTAGGTAAAACATGTCAGGGTGTTTCGAATGATTTGAATGAAATTGTAATTCCAAAGGGAACCAAATTCACTCAGAAAATTTTAAATGGAATTGACGATTATACTCGTTTATCTGGTGGGGTATGGACTACAGATGAGGAAAAGAATCGTTTAATCCAACAGTTGATCCATAATTACAAGATCAAGGTTAGCGATATTACCGGGGTTCATAAACGTAAGATGTTCACGATTAGCGTGGGCGATGAACTGCCAGCAGGTATCATCAAGTTAGCTAAAGTGTACATTGCACAAAAGCGTAAGCTTAAAGTAGGGGATAAAATGGCAGGACGCCATGGAAACAAGGGTATTGTTGCACGTATTGTTCGTGATGAAGACATGCCTTTCCTTGAAGACGGAACTCCAGTTGATATCGTATTGAATCCACTTGGTGTGCCTTCTCGTATGAACATCGGTCAGATCTATGAAACTGTTCTAGGTTGGGCTGGTAAGAAACTGGGTAAAAAGTTTGCGACACCCATTTTTGATGGAGCGAGTATTGAAGAGATCAACAGTTACACAGATCAAGCAGGAATACCAAGATATGGCCACACCTTCTTGTATGATGGAGGAACGGGTGAACGCTTCGATCAGCCAGCAACGGTTGGTATCATTTATATGCTGAAATTAGGACATATGGTTGACGATAAGATGCACGCAAGATCTATTGGTCCCTACAGTTTAATTACTCAGCAACCTTTAGGTGGTAAAGCACAATTTGGAGGTCAGCGATTTGGAGAGATGGAAGTATGGGCAATTGAGGCATTTGGTGCTTCAAATATCCTGAGAGAACTTCTTACTGTTAAATCGGATGATGTAGTTGGAAGAGCTAAGACATATGAGTCTATTGTTAAGGGAGAACCCTTACCAGAACCTGGAATTCCAGAATCGTTCAATGTATTGTTGCACGAATTACAAGGATTAGGTCTTAAGGTGACTTTAGAATAATAGGCAATAGAATAACTAAAAGAAATACTTCGCTTCAATGGCATTGAAAACGAACGATAAAACGACAAGCACTACAGGAGGATTCAGCTCCATCACTATTAGCCTTTCTTCTCCGGAGGATATCTTGGCAAAATCTAGTGGTGAGGTTTTGAAACCTGAAACCATCAACTATCGTACTCATAAACCCGAGCGTGATGGCTTGTTTTGTGAGCGAATTTTTGGCCCTGTAAAGGATTATGAATGTTTTTGTGGAAAGTACAAGCGAATCCGTTACAAGGGAATTGTTTGCGACCGCTGTGGTGTAGAAGTTACAGAAAAGAAGGTTCGAAGAGAGCGTATCGGACATATCAATTTGGTAGTTCCAGTTGCACATATTTGGTACTTCCGCTCTTTACCGAATAAAATTGGTTACCTTCTAGGATTGCCATCCAAGAAATTGGATATGGTAATTTATTACGAGCGCTATGTTGTTATACAAGGCGGAATAGCTACTTCTATCGAAGGTGCCCCACTCCAATTTTTGGACTTCCTTACAGAAGAAGAGTATTTGGAGATTTTAGATCGTATTCCGCAAGACAATCATTATTTAGAAGATTCAGACCCAAATAAATTCATCGCCAAAATGGGTGGTGAGGCTTTAATAGGCCTTTTAGGGAAATTGAATCTGGATGAATTGAGTTATGAGTTACGTCATAAGGCCAATACAGAAACTAGCCAGCAAAGAAAGCAAGAGGCTTTAAAGCGTCTTCAAGTTGTTGAAGCTTTTAGAGACGCTAATGAGCGTATTGTAAATAAGCCGGAGTGGATGGTAATGAAGATTGTACCTGTTATCCCACCTGAACTGAGACCATTAGTTCCATTGGATGGAGGACGCTTTGCTACTTCGGATTTAAATGATTTGTATCGCCGTGTAATTATCCGTAATAACCGCTTAAAACGTTTATTGGAAATTAAAGCGCCTGAAGTTATTTTAAGAAATGAGAAAAGGATGCTTCAAGAGGCAGTCGATTCTCTTTTCGATAATACACGGAAGGCGAGTGCAGTTAAGACCGAGTCAAATCGCCCTCTTAAATCACTTTCAGATAGCTTAAAAGGTAAACAAGGACGATTCCGCCAGAACCTTTTGGGTAAACGTGTTGACTATTCTGCGCGTTCTGTCATTGTAGTAGGTCCAGAATTGTACCTGCACGAATGTGGTTTACCTAAGAATATGGCAGCTGAACTTTTCAAACCCTTCGTAATTCGCAAATTGATCGAAAGAGGAATTGTTAAAACGGTTAAATCTGCTAAGAAAATAATTGACAAGAGAGAGCCTGTTGTTTGGGATATCCTTGAAAATGTTATGAAAGGACACCCCGTTCTATTGAATAGAGCTCCAACTTTGCATAGATTGGGAATCCAAGCCTTCCAACCAAAATTGATTGAAGGTAAAGCGATTCAGTTGCATCCGCTTGTTTGTACTGCATTCAATGCCGACTTCGACGGAGACCAGATGGCAGTTCACCTTCCTTTAGGACCTGCTGCTATCTTAGAAGCTCAAGTTTTAATGCTTGCTTCTCACAACATCCTTAACCCTGCAAATGGTTCGCCTATTACAGTTCCATCTCAAGACATGGTATTGGGATTGTATTATATGACTAAGTCTAGAAGAAGTACTCCTGAAAAGCCAATGAAAGGAGAGGGAATGATCTTCTATTCTCCTGAAGAGGTAGTGATTGCTTTCAACGAGAAGAAAGTCGATCTACATGCCATAATTAAGGTTCGCCACAGAGTTGAAGAGAATGGTGGAATAGTGATCCGCTTAATTGAAACTACTGTTGGAAGAGTATTATTCAACGATGTTGTTCCAGAGACTGTAGGATTTATAGATAGCATTCTAACCAAGAAGGCCTTGCGTGAGATCATTTCAGACATTCTGAAAAAGACCAATATTGCAACTACGGCTAAGTTCTTGGATGACATGAAGAATCTAGGATTTAGAACCGCCTTCCGAGGTGGACTTTCTTTTTCTCTAGAAAACATTATTATCCCCCAAGAAAAGGACGATCTTATTAAGGATGCAAACGATCAAATCGAGAACATTCTTGCAAGCTATAATATGGGTCTCATCACTAATAATGAGCGTTATAATCAGGTAATTGACGTCTGGACGAATACTAACGCACGTTTGACGGAAAGGGCAATGTATTATTTGAGCTCAGATGATCAAGGCTTTAACCCGATCTATATGATGTTAGATTCTGGGGCTCGTGGTTCGAAAGAACAGATCCGTCAGCTCTCAGGAATGCGTGGTCTTATGGCCAAGCCACAAAAATCAGGTTCAGGTGGTGGAGAAATCATCGAAAACCCGATTATTTCGAACTTTAAAGAAGGACTGTCTATTCTTGAGTACTTTATTTCTACTCACGGAGCGCGTAAAGGGCTTGCCGATACTGCCTTGAAAACGGCAGATGCAGGTTATTTGACTCGCCGCCTAGTGGATGTGGCTCAGGATGTAATCATCAATGAAGAGGATTGCGGAACCTTGAGAGGTCTAGATGTGAGTGCTTTAAAGAAGAATGAAGAAACAGTTGAACCATTAAAGGATCGTATCATTGGTAGAGTTTCTCTACACGATGTTTACAATCCGCTTACTTCTGATTTAATTGTGAGGTCAGGAGAGTTAATTAATGAAGCAATGGGTAATGCCATTGAAGAATCACCGATTGATTCGGTGGAAGTTCGCTCTGCCTTAACCTGCGAATCTAAGCGTGGTATCTGTGCAAAGTGTTACGGAAGGAACTTAGCTTCCGGCCAACTTGTTCAGATGGGTGAAGCCGTTGGAGTAATTGCGGCACAATCTATTGGAGAGCCTGGAACACAGCTTACTTTGAGAACTTTCCACGTGGGAGGTACCGCTGGAAACGTGGCTGAAGAATCTAAAATGATCGCCAAGTATGATGGAATCATTGAAGTAGATGAGTTGCGCACGGTGCAAAGTGAAGATGCCGAAGGAAACTTAGTTGATATCGTAATTGGCAGAACGGGTGAACTACGTCTAGTTGATGAGAAAACAGGTATTAACCTTGCTACCTCTGTTATTCCTTATGGTGCTACAATGAGAGTTGCAGAAAAAGCTAAGGTGAAGAAGGGTGAAGTTATCTGCGATTGGGATCCTTATAATGCTGTTATTATCAGTGAGACTTCAGGTGTTATTTCTTTTGAAGATATAGAGCAAGGTTTCACTTATAGGGTTGAAATTGATGAACAGACAGGCTTCCAAGAGAAGGTAATATCTGATTCAAGGAATAAGAAAATGATTCCAAGCATCCTGATCAATGATAAGTCTGGAGCTACTTTGAAGCAATATAATCTACCGGTTGGTGCCCACTTACAGGTTGAGAATGGTGAGAAGATTAAGGTAGGTAAAGTACTTGTTAAGATTCCTCGTAAGAGTGCAAAGGCGGGTGATATTACGGGCGGTCTTCCTCGAGTTACTGAATTATTTGAAGCTCGTAATCCATCCAACCCAGCAGTTGTATCTGAAATTGATGGAATTGTTTCATACGGTAAAATCAAAAGAGGAAATCGCGAAATTATGGTGGAAGCCAAAACAGGCGATCTGAAAAAATACCTTATTAATCTGAGCAAACAGATTCTTGTTCAAGAGAATGACTTTGTTAAAGCTGGAATGTCTTTATCGGATGGAGCAATTACTCCCAGTGATATTTTAGCAATTCAAGGGCCAACAAAGGTGCAAGAATACTTAGTAAATGAAGTTCAGGAGGTGTACCGATTACAAGGTGTGAAAATCAATGATAAACACTTTGAAGTAATTGTTCGTCAGATGATGCGCAAAGTTGAAATCAATGACCCAGGCGATACTTTATTCTTAGAAGGTCATTTGGTGCATAAGAATGACTTTATCTCGCAGAATGATTGGATTTACGACAAGAAGATTGTTGAAGAGTCAGGTGATTCGGATACGTTTAAACCAGGAATGGTAATCACTACCCGCAAATTGCGTGATGAGAACTCACTTCTGAGACGATCTGATAAAAATCTGGTTGTTGCAAGAGATGCACGCCCTGCCACGGCTACACCGATTCTTCAAGGTATAACTCGAGCTTCATTGCAGACCAAGTCGTTTATTTCTGCGGCATCTTTCCAAGAAACTACTAAAGTGTTGAACGAAGCAGCGGTTGCGGCTAAGCGTGATACGTTAGAAGGATTGAAGGAGAATGTCATTGTCGGTCATAAAATACCTGCAGGAACTGGTTTGAAATTATACGATCAGTATATTGTTGGTTCTCAGGATGATTTTGATCGCTTGTCGGCCAAGAAAACAGAATTAGTAGAAGAAAGAGTTTAATATGTCTGAAAATCAAAATAACGACGGACAACTGAATATTGAAATTAACGAAGCAGTTGCGGATGGTATCTATTCGAATCTGGCAGTGGTCAATCACTCTGCAACAGAATTCGTTTTGGATTTCGTTCAAATGATGCCGGGTATTCCAAAAGCAAGAGTGAAGTCAAGAATAATTTTGACGCCGCAACATATGAAAAGACTTGTTCTAGCTTTAAAGGAAAATATTCGTAGATATGAAGAGACCAACGGCGAAATAGAAGAGCTAAAAGGACAACCTATTCCTCTTCCATTTGGAGGACCTGCGGGTCAGGCTTAATCAGCCTTCATACGGATTTTGAATTCAGAATCTATTCGGACCAGTTCGATTAGATCCCAGTGCAAGAAATTGCCCAAAACATTCAGGGCTTGCCTACGGGCAAGCCCTGTTTTTTTTACCAATGAATTGATTGTCCAAGTAGATTGTTCGCTTATCTGTTTTAAGATCTTCAAATCACTATCCGTGAAGTGAGAAGGTCGTTCGCTGCCTTTAAGAGCCGCAGCCCGTTCCCAATTTTTTAGATGTAAAACGTTGGCTAAAGCATTCTCATCACCCATTCGTATATAGGCTTTCCAACTTCCGTCAGGTGTAATCGCCTTTATGGGTTTAGAGTGGCTTTCAGCAATTTCTGCAATCAGTACCTCCTTATTATCAGAGGTATAAACAACCATAAATTGGATTTCAGGTCTAGGGCTGCAATATAGATCAGCGGCTCCTTCAACCATGTGTTTTTCTTCCTCAGATCGTACTCCCGAAATACGGCCATTGTCCTTTACTCCAATAAGTAATCTACCGCCTGAGGTATTTGAAAAGGCAGATAGACTAATGGCAATTTTCTTGGAATCATTAATTGCAAATTTGAAATCCTGATTCTCATACTCACCTTTCCGTATATATTCAATTAGCTTTTCTTCAGAATCTATCATGGTGCCCCTAATTTACTGTCAGTCCGTTCTATGTTCAGTAGCTTTGCACTAAATTTTTGGAGCTATGACAGATCAGACAATTTCTACCCACGATGCTATCCATTTAGAGCACGAGTATAGTGCTCATAACTATCATCCGCTCCCGGTTGTTCTTGCAAAAGGCGAAGGAGTTTACGTTTGGGATCCAGAGGGTAAAAAGTATTTCGATTTTCTAAGCGCATATTCGGCTGTAAACCAAGGCCATAGTCATCCAAGATTAGTTCATGCTATGATGTCACAGGCGAGTACACTTGCACTTACTTCAAGAGCCTTTCACAACGATGTATTCGGCCCATATGCAAAATATATTACCGAGTATTTTGGTTTTGATAGGGTTCTGCCGATGAACACAGGAGCCGAAGCGGTTGAAACGGCCATAAAACTTTGTAGAAAATGGGCGTACGAGAAGAAAGGTTTAGATTCTGGAACAGCTGAAATAATCGTTTGTAACGATAATTTCCATGGTAGAACTACCACCATTGTTTCCTTTTCCACCGATCCAGATGCTAAAAATGGTTTTGGACCTTATCCAACTGGATTTTATCACATTCCGTATAACGATCTTGATGCCCTAGCGAAAGCATTAGAAAGAAAAAATGTGGCGGGATTTTTAGTCGAGCCTATTCAAGGAGAAGCAGGGGTAATGGTTCCGGCTGATGATTTTATTTCAGAAGCCCAAAGATTGTGCAAAGAGAAAAATGTACTTTTTATTGCAGATGAAGTTCAGACAGGAATAGGTAGAACGGGTGGATTATTGGCGGTTTGTGGAAATTGTAATTGCGAGAATAAATGTGAACGTGGCTCGTCATACATAAAGCCAGATATTTTAATTCTAGGTAAGGCGCTTTCAGGTGGAATGTATCCTGTTTCTGCTGTCTTAGCGGATAATGAAGTAATGATGGTTATCAAGCCTGGCCAGCATGGTTCAACTTTCGGTGGAAATCCATTAGCATCGAAAATTGCTATGGAAGCATTGGAAGTGGTAGTAGATGAAAAGCTCACCCAAAACGCTAGAAGATTAGGAGAGATTTTTAGGAGTGAAATGAATGCTTTCAAGGAAGAATGTGATCTAATACAATTAGTACGAGGAAAGGGTTTGCTTAATGCCATTGTCATTAACGATGTGGAAAGTAGTTCTACTGCTTGGAGAATTTGTATTGCCCTAAAAGATAATGGCTTATTAGCTAAGCCCACTCATGGAAATATCATCCGTCTCGCTCCGCCTCTCATAATTACTGAAGAACAACTTATGAGTTGTATCTCCATTATAAAGAAAACATTTACAGAATTTTTAGTGCTTCACAAGAAGTCAGATACAATACAGGCATAAGCAAATGAACTATAAAGAATATTGGGAAAAGGGAATGAGCTATCGTGATTATAGAGCCATGATAGACACACTGCTTTTAGAAGATAAGACCACAGGTGAAAATCATTCTGAAGCAATGCTAGACTATACTCGAATGAACGTTCAGCGCATGAAGAGAATAGACAAAACCTATTCTCCAAACATGGAGATGGTAGATCTATTAAAAGACAAAGACATAAAGGAATATTGGTTGGTTATAACAGAAGGCTGGTGTGGTGATGCAGCCCAAATTCTTCCAGCCTTAGAAAAACTATCTGCCCACTTTGCTGGAATTGAAATGCGAATGGTTTTAAGAGATGAGAACTTGGAACTTATGGATGCTTATCTTACCAATGGAGTGAGTAGAAGTATTCCCATTCTCATACGTTTAAGCCAAAATGACTATTCAGTTTTAGGTAAGTGGGGTCCAAGACCGAGCTCTGCCCAAAAAATATTGACGGATAGTAAAGAGAATGGATTGAGTTACGAGGCCATTAAAGAAGCTGTACATCTTTGGTATGCCCGAAACAAGAGTAAAGAAATAGAACAAGAAGTTCTTGGGTTTTTAAGTAAAGGCTAGAATTATTGACCGTTCTTTTTTGTTGGTAGCGTTTCATTTTGGATGAATCTTTCGTCTTGTAAGAAGGAGGAAATAGTATATTTGCAGCCCCTTTGAAAAGTGCTTTTTAGATTCTACTCGGGATGTAGCTCAGGTGGTAGAGTACACGTCTGGGGGGCGTGTGGTCGCAGGTTCAAGTCCTGTCATCCCGACTAATGAAATATGGGGATTCAGCGTTTTAAATGCTCAGTCCCTTTTTCATTTGACTCCTATTCTTGTTTAAAAGTTCTTCTAGGAGTTAAATGAGCTGTTAAATGGCTTATATGAGATATGAATTTTGCCATGATAATTGGTCTTTAAAGTTGTACGGTTACAATGTTTCTAGATGTATTGGGTTCTATTACTATAAGTCCTAAGCCCATCTATTAAGGTATTTGGGTATGAGAGTTGAAAAACTATCCATCCAAAAGTTGTTAGAAAGCATCATTGAATTTCGCTTGGTTTAAATCGGATTTTTCACTGACCAACTATAACAAAAGAATGAATAGATTAATGGGTTGTACTTCCATATTAAAGGGCTTTTAAATCTATTGCTTCGTTATTTTCGCATAGCCCTTTTTATACCCTTTATGAATAACATGACTAATCATAAGGATAAAGTTAATGTGGCTTTAAACTTTACTTTAAATCCGTTGTCTGTAAAGGGCGACATCATGCATATTTAATCCATCTTTCAAAATGTATTTATCACAGCTTAGGCATTTCGCTTTCTTTACATTCCTCTTTTTGAGTCCTTTAGCGGTTTTTGCTCAAAAATCGGTCTCTATTCGGGTAATAGAAGCTAAGCAACAACCCATTGTTGGGGCGGCGGTTTCAATAAAAGAAATTGGCACTGAAGACACTCGAAATTTCATCACTGATGAGGCCGGAAAAGTTCGTTTTGAAATTTCACCGAAGCCTTACTCAATTGCAATCCAGTCTTTGGGATTTACGGATACACTTTACACAATCGATTTTTCCAGTAGTAGTCAAGAGCTATTTACAATTGTTTTGAGAGAGTCTTCAGAATTACTAAAAGATGTGGAAGTAACTGCTAGGGCGGAATCGCAGACATTAAAAGGGGATACTACATTAATTAATGCAGCAGCTTTTACCGTTGCTGACGATGCTTCTACTGGAGATTTATTGAAGAAAATGCCAGGTATTACCATAGAAGGTGGTACAGTTCAGGCTCAGGGAGAGGATGTTACAAAGGTGTTTGTAGATGGCAAGCCATTTTTTGGGGAAGACTCCAAAGCAGCACTCGATTTAATCCCTGCAGAGATGGTAGAATCTGTTAAGGTGTACGATCGACTATCAGATCAAGCGCGATTTAAAGGAATTAACGATGGAAATACCCAAAAGACGCTTGACATTATTACTAAAAAGGAAAAGCGCTTTGGAGTTTTTGGGAAACTTCTTGCTGGAGCGGGCACGAATGATAGTTATCAAGCAGATGCCAACATTAACTTATTTCGAAATAAGGAGAGAATAAGTCTTTTATTGTCGGCAGATAATGTAAATGGAAGTGGGAGTGGATTGGGACAATTTGTGTCTCAATCGAGAAGGTCTATGGGAGGGATAACCACGGGTACCGGTATTCAGGAATCGTATTCATTTGGCTTGAATTACAACAACTCTTACTCAAATGGAATAGAGCTTCAAGCTAGCTACAGCTTAAATGGAAGAGACGTAAATGAAGGTTCTGAAATTAAAAGGGCTTACATCCTTCCAACTGACTCAGGACAGGTTTATTCAGAGAATAACACTTCTTGGTCCAACAGTCAAAGTCATTTGGTTAATCTTGATTTGGAGTGGCAAATAGATAGTTCACATGCCATCGAGTTTAACCCCAATTTCAGAATTTCAAATACTAGAACTCAGTCACGAGCCATTTCGAGCACTTCTGCTTCAGACTTTCTGCTCAATGAAAACAATCGCATAAGCAGCTCAGCAGTCTCATCTCTTTCTTTCGGAGGAACCTTTCTTTATAAATATAAATTCAAAACTCCAAGAAGAACCTTAAGCTTATTCAGTTCTTCAGATTACGATAATTCAGAAACCGAATCTTCTTTGGAAGCACTTTCATACTTTGCGAATCGTAATCCAGCTTTTGACACAACAAATCAGTCAAACTTAACTAATTTTAATAGTCCAGCTTTTTCGGTGAATGCAGATTACACTGAGCCATTAGGAAAGAACGGAATTTTGGAATTTAGTTATGGATCTGATTTTGACATCCAAAATGAAGATAGGAGAACGTATAATATAGACGCCTCCGATTTCCAAGAGTTGGATTCTGCATTATCAAATGTATTCGAAAGCAGGTATAATAGACAGCAATATAGCCTGGGCTACAATCTAGAAATTACTTCTTGGAGTTTTACTGCCCGTATTGCAAATCAGAATATTGTATTAGATAATATTCAAACACTTCCAAGGACTTTTAATAATGTTAGAGATTTCAACGCCCTACTTCCTCTTTTTTCCTTTGAATATGAAAAGGAGAAGAAGTTGAGTATTCGCTTTCGTTACCGTACATCTACTCAAGTTCCCTCCATCAATCAACTTCAAGAGGTAATTAATAACTCTAATCCTTTGCAACTTTCTTCAGGAAATCCAAATTTAGCTCAAGCTTATGATCAGGATTTCTCTATTCGATTTAGATTGAACGATCCGAGGAATGGAAATGGATTGTTTATCTACTCCGCTTTAAATCTTACGCAAGATTACATAGGCCAAAGCACTTTAATTTCCACCGTTAGCAATCCCATTTCAGGCCTTGAACCAGGAATGCAATTGAGGCGTCCAGAGAATTTAAATGGATTTTTATCTGCTCGCACGTATTTGAGTTATGGATTTCCTGTAGCAGAAGGAAAGTGGAAGTTGAATATAAGGGGAGGAGGATCCTATACCGAAACGCCTAGTTTGCTCAATGACGAATTGAATTTGGCGAAATCATTAAATCCGATGATAGGTGTAGGTCTCAGTAGTAATTTGAATAAGAAGGTAGATTTGGTAATGAATAGTAGAATTAGCGGAGGTAACATAACGAACTCACTTAATTCGAACGCAGACAATTCTTTCTCAACAGTATATACAAACTTAGGAGCAAAATGGCGCCCCGACTTTGGATTGAGTCTGGAGACCAACCTAGATCATACCTATAATACAGGGTTGAGTGATGGTTTTAATCAGAATTTTATGGTTTGGAGCGCGGGAATTGGCTATCGCTTTCTAAAGCAAAAGCGCATGGAAGCCAAAATTTGGGTTTTTGATATTCTTGGACAGAATAACAGTATAAGTCGAACCTTCAATGATATTTATACAGAAGATAGGAGGGATATAGTACTAGAACGCTATTTAATGTTTACCCTTACGTATCGCTTAAATGAATTTAAAGGAGGCAACTCTTCAGAGGGAGTAGGAAGAGGAGAAAGAGGAGGAAGACCTCCACATGGATAAAATAAGCAGAGAATGTTAAATTCTCTGCTCTTTTAGTGCACTTCGCAATTCAAAATGAATTAGTTCAGATCCGAGAGATATCTCTCAGCTTCTAAGGCGGCCATACAGCCAGTGCCAGCAGCTGTAACCGCTTGGCGATATACTTTGTCTTGAGCATCACCCGAAGCGAAAACACCCGGTATTTTCGTTCCAGTAGAGTCAGACTTGGTAATAAGATATCCAACATTATCCATGTCTAATTGACCTTTAAAAATTGCAGTATTCGGAGTATGTCCTATAGCAAGGAAAAATCCCTGAGCTGGAATAACTTTTACTTCCCCCGTTTTAGAATTTCTCACCTTAACTCCTTCCAGAACCTTTTCACCAACAAGATCAATGGCCTCTGTATTCCATTCGATATGAATATTCGGAGAATTCATAACTCTATGTTGCATTGCTTTTGAAGCTCTAAGCTCTTCTCTACGAACCAACATGGTTACTTTAGGTGATAACTTTGAGAGATAAGTGGCCTCTTCTGCGGCTGTATCTCCACCTCCAACAATTACAACCTCTTGGTTTTTATAGAAAAAGCCATCACAAACAGCACATGCTGAAACACCATGTCCAGCCAAACGTTTTTCGGCTTCTAAACCTAAGTACTTTGCAGATGCACCAGTAGAAATAATTACTGTTCTAGCTTGAATGGTTTTCTCCTCATCAATTGTAAGGGTGTGCCATCCACCTATTTCGTTCGAAAATTCTACTTTGGTGATCAAACCAAAACGAACTTCAGTTCCGAAGCGTTCTGCTTGTTTTTGTAGATCTTCCATCATTGCAGGTCCAGAAATGCCATTTGGGTAACCAGGGAAATTATCTACTTCTGTGGTTGTAGTCAATTGTCCTCCAGGCTCTAAGCCGGTATACATGATGGGTTTTAAATCGGCTCTAGCAGCATAAATAGCAGCTGTATAACCTGCAGGTCCACTTCCTATTATTACACATTCGTGTTTGTCCATTGTATTGTATTATGAATGTCCAAATTTACTAGAGCTTTTACTTAAAAAGGGTCATTGAGCAGACTATTGCAATTTTGTTTTCAAATTCTATCTTCTTTGGTAAGAAAAGAGATGTTAGTACAATAATTAGAAGCCAAGGAGGTTTTCTGTCTCAGAATATATTTATGATGAAACACAGATTAAATCTACGCTTCAATTCAAGCTACTTCAAAATTGCTGTACTGCTCTTGATCGTAGAGATTCTTATTGCAGTTTTTATGAAAGATCAGTTTATTCGACCTTTTGGAGGCGATTTCTTGATTGTCATTTTCATCTATTATTTTGTTAAATCTTTTTTAGAGTATTCAAGCCAATGGATTCTTATTGCGGTTCTACTTTTTGCAATCTCTGTAGAATTTACTCAATACTTCAATTTAATTGGTTGGATGGGTCTCTCTCAGAATAGAATGGCACAATGGGTACTAGGGACTTCCTTTTCGTGGATTGATATGATTGTGTACACGTTGGGCGTTGCATTAATTTGGGTAATCGAAGCGAATAAAGAAAAGCGCCGAGCTAAGATGACGAATCTATAAATCGCAATTTTTCGGAAGTAGAATTAGGGAAGTAGCAAGTAGAACGAGCACCAAACCATTGAATTCTTCTCTTAGCTATATGGTCATATACTTTATCTCGAAGGCTTTTTGGAATGAGATATAATATTCTTAGAAATTGCCATGGCCATTTTAAAAAGGAAAGAATTCCCAAGGCAGCAGAGGATTTTGTTAGGAATTTTCCATCCCGCCAAAGAATAAGACTGTCTACTGAGCTTAATTCGCTGTTAATAAACCTCTTCGTGAAAGGGCTTTTCAGATAACTAAAATGTAGATCAGAATTTCGCTCATTGGCTAGAATAAAGCGTACACAGAAATTACACATCTGACATTCACCATCCGAAAAGAGAATAGGTATCTTGCCCCACATTTGGGAGGTAGTATTAAATGAATTTTCATGCATGTTAGGCATTCGGGATAGTCAACAGTTTCAAAAGTATATAGTTTCACTGGGACCATCGTCTTTGCTCATATTATTCGCACTGATCTATTCACTTATCTCGCTTGTAAATCATTACCTTTTTAGAACATATGCTCTTGATTTAGGTCTTTATACTCAAGCACTTTACGATTATAGGTTAGGAGAATTTAACGACAGCCTTTGCTTTAAGGAAGAAGCTGAAAATCTACTCGCAGACCATTTCGATTTATACCTTCCCCTTTTCTCACCATTATCATGGCTTTTTGGAAGTTACACCCTTTTATTAGTTCAGATTTCAGCACTGCTACAAGGTGGATTGGGTGTTTATCGATTTTTTGAGAGTCAATCTAAGTCGATCGCTTTTTGGGCCATGTTTTGGTATTTGAGCTTTTATGGTGTATTTGCAGCGGTTTCCTTTGATTACCACTCAAATGTTGTAGCATCTTGTGTTGTGCCATGGATTTTCTTGGCATTTCAGAAGAACAAAGTTTGGAAGGCATTTCTCTTGTTTTGTTTCTTTTTGATTGCCAAAGAGAATATGGCCTTATGGGGGTTCTTTTTGGCTTTAGGATGGACAGGATTGTATTGGAAGAACCTCAAACTTCGGTTTTTGGGGATAGGTTTAGCCATTTTTTCTCTTGTTTACTTTGTATCCATCACATTTATTGTCATGGCCTCCTTATCCAATTCCGGCGGCTACCATCATTTTCATTACTCAGTTTTAGGTCAAGGACCAGTAGAAGCTATACAGTTCTTGCTCACCAATCCAATCGATGGTTTGCGTCTGCTTTTTGTAAATCACTTAGAGGATCCTGGTTTTGACGGGTTTAAATGGGAACTTCATCTCTTTCTGGTTGCATCAGGTATTTTGCTTCTCTTCAGAAAGCCCCTTTTCCTACTAATGCTCATTCCCATTTTTGCCCAGAAGCTATATCATGATAATGTTAGTATGTGGGGAATAGGGAGTCAGTACAGCATTGAATTTGCACCGGTTTTAGCGATTGGAATTTTCTCTGTTATTCACAATGTGAAGCCATCAAAATGGCAGCGGTTTTTAATTTTTATTGTAATGGCTGGAACATTCATTACAAGTTTCAGAAGCATGGATAGGACCAAAATGTGGACAAATAAAGAGCGGTTGCGGGTTTACTCTTCAGCCCATTACTCGCGATCGTTCAATGTGAAAAGAATCTACCAAGAGCTTGAGAAAATACCTGATGGAGCTCCAGTAAGTGCCCAAACATCTCTACTACCACACCTTGCTTTGAGGGAAGATATTTTTCAATTTCCGCTCATTCACCATGCAACTTATATAGCACTGCTTCCACCAGAAGATCATTATCCATTAAATAGAAATGAGTGGGAGGAAAAGTTGCATTCTATTCTAAATTCTGGGGAATGGGATTTAATTTCTGATTTCCCCGAGATCATGATTTTTAAAAAGAGATAAAGGCCAACTTTATTGCAGTCATTACTGAGCTTTAGGTTTCTTCGAAGCAGATTCTTAAACAGCTGTGATGTATCTTTGCGATCCATTTCAAAATTACTATTGATGAAGATACTTGTCTGTATCAGTCATGTACCTGACACAACTTCAAAGATTCAGTTTACCTCAGATGGTAAGTCTCTTGATACTACTGGAATTCAGTTTGTAATTAATCCGTATGACGAGTTCGCTCTAACCCGTGCTCTTTGGTTCAAGGAGAAAGAAGGTGGAAGCGTAACAGTAGTTAATGTTGGCAAGGCGAATACCGAGCCCACTTTGCGCAAAGCCTTAGCTATTGGAGCAGATGATGCGATTCGTATTGATGCTGAACCTACAGATGGTTTTGCTGTGGCAAGTGAATTAATTTCTTTAATCGCCACCGAGAAATACGATTTAGTTATAATGGGTCGAGAATCCATCGATTACAATGGTACCCAAGTCCCAGGAATGGTAGCAGCTCTGCTAGACTGGCCTTTTGTGAATGCCTGTGTAGGAATGGAAGTAGAAGGCGGTGTAGCAACTTGTATTCGAGAAATAGATGGAGGCAAAGAGACTGTTAAGGCAAGCCTACCCATGATTGTAGCTGGACAGAAAGGCTTAGTGGAAGAGAAAGATCTAAGAATTCCGAATATGCGAGGAATTATGACCGCACGAACCAAGCCACTAAAAGTAATTCCTTCGATCTCAAACGAAGTGGCGACGGAAGCAATTAAATTTGAGAGGCCAGCGGGCAAACAAGCATGTAAAATGGTTTCATCAGACGATGTTAAGGCATTAGTAGATTTGTTACATAACGAGGCAAAAGCCATATAATAATAGATAAGGAATGTCTGTAGTAGTTTATACCGAAAGTTGGGAAGGCAAGTTTAAAAAAGCGAGTTTTGAAGCTGTAAGTTATGCGGCTAGAACAGCTTCTCAAATAGGAACGGATGTGGTAGCTGTTGTAATTGGTAGTTGCAGCGAGGACTTAAGTAGTCTTGGATATTATGGCGCTAATCAGGTTATTCATTATTCTAATCCTGATTTTAACAACTTCAACCCAAAATCATATGCATCTATACTTACGGATGCCGTGAATAATAGGAGTGCACAAGGAGTTGTTCTTTCTGGCTCTTTTAATGGAAAAGCCATAGCACCACTTTTAGCTATTCGATTAAAGGCGGGTTTAATAACGAATGTAGCTTCATTGCCAGAATCTATTTCGCCTATGCGCGTTAAAAGAGGGGCCTTCTCAAGTAAGGGATTTGTGGTATATGAAAGCAAACAAGAGAAATTCATCCTTTCCATCATTCCAAATGGAATTGGAATTGTAGAATCTTCAGTCTCAGCACAAGTTGAAACAAATGAGTCTTTTTCTGCTGAAGCTAATTCAGAGTTGGTTTCAGTAAATAAGGCAAAAGGATCTATTCCTCTTCCTGAGGCGGAGATTGTTGTTTCAGGTGGAAGAGGATTAAAAGGACCAGAGAACTGGAATATGGTTGAAGAATTGGCCACTGTATTAGGTGCAGGAACGGCTTGTTCTAAGCCTGTTTCAGATATGCATTGGCGTCCTCATAGTGAACACGTAGGTCAAACGGGAATTGCAATCAATCCCAACCTTTATATAGCTATAGGTATCTCAGGAGCTATTCAGCACTTAGCAGGTGTGAGTAATTCTAGAACAATTGTGGTAATTAACTCCGATCCAGAGGCGCCTTTTTTTAAAGCAGCTGACTACGGTATAGTTGGAGATGCTTTTGATGTTGTTCCTAAACTAACTGCTGCCTTGAAGGAATTCAAAGCGCAGAATTAGGATTTCATGAGTAGAGTACGGTTGATTATCAAGGGACTGTCTTATAGTCAGACCCAAACGGGCTCATATGCTCTTGTTTTAGGTGAGGAACAGGGAAACCGTACCTTGCCTATAATAATAGGAGTATTTGAAGCACAGTCCATTGCTATTGGACTGGAAAAGAATATTCAACCTGCAAGACCACTTACCCACGATCTATTTATTGATTTCGCCAGAAAGTTCAAGATTTCCTTTAAGGAGGTAATTATTCATTCCTTAAAAGAGGGTGTTTTTCATGCAAGCTTGGTTTGTCAGTCAGAAGAAGGGAAGGAGGAAGTCTTGGATATTAGACCGAGTGATGCCGTGGCAATTGCTACTCGATTTGATTGCCCAGTCTATACTTATCTGAGTATTTTAGATAAGGCAGGTGTGGTTTTGGATCAAGATAATTCTAAAGAAATTGGTGAGTCGAGGGTAGAAATTGAGTCAAAGACAGAGTCTTCTGAAAAGTTGAAATTTTCACTTGAAGATTTGTTTGCGGAGCTTGATCAGGCTGTTGAAAATGAAGATTATGAAAAAGCGGCTCGCATTCGCGACGAGATAAGCAAAAGAGGAAATAAATAATGAGGAATTCAAGGATTGTTCTAATGGTGATTGTATCACTTTTCTTGTGCACCTTCGCTTATGGCCAATCTGATCCTGCCTCTAATCTAACTCAACTTGCAGATAATACTATTTCTGATTCGCATCCTGCGAGCTACTGGTTAAATAGAGTGGCAAGAGGCATTCTGGGTTTATTTTCATTACTTCTCATTACTTGGCTCTTCAGTAGAGATCGTAGAAATATCCCATGGGCTTTGGTTGCAAAGTCCCTCTTTGTTCAGATAGCCCTAGCTTTCAGCATATTGCACTTACCTTTTGTGAAGGATATATTTGAATCGATGAGTCGTGGATTCGTTTGGTTGCTTTCATTTGCTTCCTCGGGGTCCGAATTTCTATTTGGCTCTTTGGTTACAGATACAGCTGGAATAGGATTCATTTTTGCCTTTCAAGTACTACCAACTGTAGTTTTCTTTTCTGCCATTACTTCCATTTTTTTTTACTTCGGTATCCTTCAGAAAGTGGTTCATTTTTTTGCTATCGGTATGCGAAAGACCTTCGGACTATCTGGGGCGGAAAGTTTGGCTGCGGTTGGAAATGTCTTTCTTGGACAAACCGAGGCACCTTTACTTGTAAGACCTTATATCGAAAGGATGACGCGCTCTGAATTACTTTGTTTAATGGGTGGCGGGATGTCTACCATAGCAGGAGGAGTATTGGCTGCATACATTGGTTTTTTAGGAGGTGAAGATGAAGTCCGCCAGATCTTTTTTGCAAAACATCTGATAGCAGCATCTGTAATGTCTGCTCCTGCAGCTATTCTTGCAGCAAAAATGATCCTGCCTGAAAGGGGAGAGGTACATCTTGAGGCAGCTATAGACCCTCAGGATTCTGGATCTAATTTATTAGAGGCCATTTCAAATGGAACGGTTCAAGGATTGAAATTAGCCGTGAATGTCGGTGTAATGCTGCTTGTGTTTATCGCCCTTATCTATCTCTTAAACGATGTTCTATATAGTGGTATTGGTCAAAGAACCGGACTTAATGCACTTATTAATGAATGGAGTGGTGGCGCTTTTAAAGGTTTAACCATGCAAAGTCTCTTAGGATTTATTCTCGCACCTGTTGCTTGGCTGATGGGAGTAAATTCAAATGATATGCTTCAAGTGGGTCAGCTTTTAGGAGAAAAAACAGTCATAAATGAATTTGTAGCCTATGTTTCAATGGCAGAAATGCAAACGGCTGGAAAGTTTTATGAAGAGCGTTCTATAGTAATTGCCACCTATATTCTTTGCGGATTTTCAAATTTCGCATCTATTGGTATTCAAATTGGCGGCATTGGAGCATTGGCGCCGAGCAGACGACGAGACCTATCTGAATTGGGATTCCTAGCATTGCTTGTAGGTACACTAGCTAGTCTGTTTACCGCTGTTGTGGTTGGTATGCTTATCTAAAGAGCGGTGAAGTTAAGACGAGATTATTTCGAATGGTTTATTTTTATCGGAATTGTTGTCGCCTTTTTATTCCCTGTATGGTTCCTTCCACAATTAATTAGCCTAGACGGAGGCGTTCATATTTATAATTCAAGGTTAGTTAAAAACATGCTTCTCAATGCCAATCATTGGGGGTATAACTACTATGATTTCACATCCTTTCCAATCCCTAATTGGTTTGGTCATGGTCTTAGTATTGTTATGCTTTTCTTTATGGATAGTATCTGGGCCATGAAGATTCAGCTTCTTGCGCTTATGTCTACCTTCATTTTGAGTTGGCGATGGGTTTTGGTTAGAGCGAATATTCAAAATATTTGGGCAAGTCATTTTGGTATTTTATTGATGTGGTCTTGGTTTATCTTTTTAGGATTTCATAATTTCTTATGGGGTTTAAATTTTTCACTCATCTTGATGGCCGTCTCTTTAAAGACTCCGAGTTCATATAAAACTCTCGTAATTAAGTATTTTGTTCTGTGGGGACTGATTTACTTTTCGCATCCAACCTTGTTCATTATTGCTCTAGTTTGGATTGGTTTTTATAGAATCTTTCAGTTATTCTCTACTCGAAAAGAGAAAACACAAGGTATAAAAGGAATACTTTCTCTCATCGTCAGTGCTTCGCCCTGGGTAGCTCTCACGGTAGCATTTGTTTTTACTCGCAATTCGGATTTTTTGGTTTCAAATGTATACCTACCACTTTCGAAAAAGCTGGAGATGATTAAAGAGTTTAATCCACTCCTTCTTTTTGATGGAAACTTTGAAACCCCACTTATACATTATGTATTTGTAACTCTGGCTGTTTTATTATTCATTTCTTTCTTTAGAAAAAAGAATAGAAAGACTGTTATAAAAGGGGAAAAGGAGACGAATAAGCCTTTTGTCCTTGCCACTGCTTTTATTGCAACTGCTTGTATTCTTGGCTTTTTTATTCTTCCTGATAGTACAGATACTGGCAGTTTTATTGGAGTAAGAATGCTTTACCTATCATTACTTTTTGGCTTTATTTTATTGACATATTTTATTCGATCTTCTTATATATTTATTTTCGGTTATTTGGTTTTTATTGGAATTCAAGTAAATAGAATAAATTATTATACAAAAGCTTATAAATCAAATTCTGAAGTCTTAGAACAGTTGGTAGAGTGGGGGCGAGAGTTAGAAGCCGGTTCAGTAGTAGTTGGTATTAATGAAGGACCATGGTTTTTTGAAAATCTGGAAATGCAGTTATCAGCCGATAATGATGTGGTTTGTATTGAGAATTTTGAGGCTGCAACGGGATATTTCCCATTATTCTGGAAAAAGGGTATGTATCCGGTTCCAGCTCCTGAGCAGCAGTTATTTAATCACAAAGGAGAACTTTTGGAAGAGGTCGATTATGTTCTTTGGATTCGTGGCAATTCCGATCAAAGGCCTAAATTGAAGGCAGGCTCGTTGAAACTTATCAAATCAAAGGAATCGTATTTCTTATTCCGATGGCTTCCAAATGTAAAATAACATAGGTCTTATAAGAAAAAAAAACCTCGCTATTGCGAGGCTTTTTTTGATAATATGTTTATTTGGAATTGAATTTCTTCTTGAGCAGTTCTGTTGTTGTAGAACCCGGTCTTTCAATTGGCATTCCAAGTACTCTATCCCATACTAAACTCGCCATTGTACCCAATGACCTAGATACTCCGAATAGGACAGTATAGAAATCGTATTCTGTTAGACCATAATGCATTAGTAGCTGGCCACTATGAGCGTCTACGTTAGGCCAAGGATTCTTTATTTTACCTGTAGCTTCTAATATTTCGGGAACAACTTCATAGATCCGACTTACGATCAAGAACAATTCATCATGAGGCATGAATTTCAAGGCAAACTCTCTTTGGGCCGTATATCTCGGATCTGTTTTTCGCAAAACGGCATGACCAAATCCTGGAATAACCTTTCCTTCAGCAAGAGTCTTTTTGCAATAGTTGGCAATTTGTTCTTTGGATGGAAGTCCACCACCAAGATCCTTTTTCATGCCTTGTATCCATCGAATAACCTCTTGATTAGCTAAGCCATGCAGTGGCCCTGCAAGGCCCGCCATACCTGCACCAAAGCTTAGGTAAGGATCAGTAAGAGCACTTCCCACCAAATGAATGGCATGTGCAGAAACATTTCCTCCCTCATGATCGGCGTGAATCGTAAGGTACATACGCATCATTTCCTTGAACTCATCACTGTCGAATCCAAGCATATGGGCAAAGTTACCACCCCAATCTAATTTAGAATCTGGTTCGATATGATCACCGTTGTGATAACATCTTCTATAAATGTAGGCAGCAATTCTTGGTAGCCTTGCGATTAAGTTCATTGCATCTTCAAAAGTTGGAGACCAATAATCTGACTTTGAAATGCCTTCGCGGTAGTCTTTTTGAAATTCTGATTCAGTTCTGCATGCCGTTAAACCTGCAATAAACTGTGTCATTGGATGGGCGGTTTTTGGAAGCGCGTCAATCACATTAAACACATGATGCGGTACAATAGCTCTTCTTGCCCAGTTATTGCTTACTCTTCGAACATCGTCATCATTTGGAAGTTCGTTCATCAACATCAGATAGAAAATGCCTTCAGGAAGCACTTGTTCTCCACCAGGATATTTTGGCAGCTTTTCTTGCAATTCAGGAATACTATATCCTCTAAATCGGATGCCTTCTTCGTTGTCGAGTTTTGAAGTTTCGCAAATGAGGGCGGGCATTCCACGCATCCCAGCATACAATTGGTTAATTTTAATTTCACCAATAACTTCATCACCATACTGGCTAACGAAGTCCTTTACTTCCTTAATAGAACCATCGATTATACTCGAAAATTTCTCTTTTATTTTGTCCATAACTTGTTTGTGTATTAAATGTATTTAAACGATTTCCCAGGGTAGTATGCGATATCTCCTAGTGCCTCTTCAATTCGAAGTAACTGGTTATACTTAGCCATTCGATCAGAACGAGATGCAGAACCCGTTTTTATCTGTCCTGTATTCAATGCTACAGCTAAATCTGCAATCGTACTATCTTCTGTTTCTCCAGAACGATGACTCATGACGCAAGTGTAATTATTCCTGTGTGCTAGATTTACTGTATTCAATGTTTCAGTTAGAGTTCCAATTTGATTTACTTTTATTAGAACACTATTTGCAACACCTTGTTCAATTCCTTTTTGCACTCTAGTTTCATTGGTAACAAATAAATCATCTCCAACCAATTGAATTGAATCGCCTAAAGCATCTGTTAACTTTTTCCATCCCGCCCAGTCATCTTCATGAAGGCCATCTTCAATGCTTATAATCGGGTATTTCTTAACCCAATCAGACCAATAGGACACCATTTCATCTGAAGTTTTTTTCATTCCATCGGATTTATGGAATGTATACAAACCTGTTTCGGCATTATAAAATTCACTTGCAGCAGCATCCATGGCAATCCAAACATCCTCACCAGGTCGATAACCTGCTTTTTCAATTGATTTAAGTACAATTTCAATTGCTTCTTCGTTGGATTTAATATTAGGGGCAAAGCCTCCTTCATCTCCAACGTTAGTTGAATATCCTTTATCCTTTAGAACCTTTTTGAGGTGATGAAAGATTTCAGTCCCCATCCGAAGTCCTTCTCCAAAACTCTCTGCACCGAATGGCATGACCATGAACTCTTGAAAGTCGATACTGTTGTCTGCATGCGATCCCCCATTCAGAATGTTCATCATGGGTACAGGCAAAGTTCTCGCACTTATTCCGCCTATATAATTATACAAGCTTTGACCTGTAGATTGAGCTCCCGCCTTAGCAGTGGCAAGCGAAACTGCTAAAATCGCATTTGCTCCAAGGTTCTTTTTATTAGGACTGCCATCAAGGGAGATCATGGTTTCGTCTATCACGATTTGATCCGAAACATGCATACCAACAATTTCACTGGCAATAACTTCATTTACATTGTGAACAGCTTGCAAAACTCCTTTACCCATATAGGTTTTAGGATCATTATCTCTAAGTTCAACAGCTTCGTGAATTCCTGTAGAGGCTCCAGAAGGCACTGCAGCTCGGCCAAAAGAGCCGTCATCACAAATTACATCTACTTCTACCGTTGGATTTCCTCTTGAATCGAGGATCTGACGTGCGTGTATGGCGGATATATATCCCATAATTACTTAGTTTAAATGGTCTTTTATGTTAGCAATAAATTGGTCAAAAAGATAGCGAGAATCATGCGGTCCTGGAGAGGCTTCTGGGTGAAATTGAACAGAAAAAATTGGCTTATTCTTCACAGCTATTCCAGCAACTGAATTATCATTCAAATGTACATGTGTTAGTTCCAAATTTTCAGCCTTTGCAAGGCTTTCTTGAGTTACAACAAAGCCGTGGTTCTGGCTCGTAATTTCCCCTTTACCAGTAATTTTATTTAGAACTGGATGATTTATACCGCGGTGACCTGTGTGCATTTTCTTAGTTTCCAAGCCATGCGAAAGCGCCAAAAGTTGATGTCCTAAGCAAATGCCAAAAACAGGTAGATTTAAAGAAACAACCTTCCGCACTAATTCAATACATTCAATCATTACTGAAGGATCCCCAGGTCCATTAGACAGGAAAATTCCAGAAGGCATGAATTGTATTATTTGGTCCAACTTCGTATCCATCGGGAAGACGCGAACATGGCAACCCCTTTGAACTAAGTTATCCAATATAGATTTCTTTATTCCAAAGTCAATTGCTGCTACTTTGAATTCATTACCTATGCCTTCTTCATAAATTTCTTTAGTCGATACTTTTGATGATAATTCAAGTCCATCCATTGAAGGAACTATTTCAAGCATGGATTTCAATTTGTCCAAATCTAAAATTTCGGTAGAGAAGATCGCATTCATGGCTCCTTTATCTCGAATATGCCGCACTAAAGCACGGGTATCTACGCCTTCAATAGCTAGTTTGCCTTCTCGTTTAAAATGATCAAGAAGTGTGTCAATACTTCCCGCTCTGGAGGCAATTTGACTAAAGGATTTACAGATAAGACCAGCGATTTGAATCTTTTCAGATTGCCTATCGGACTTGGAGGTTCCATAATTTCCAATATGAGAAGCTGCCATTACTAGTAATTGGCCATAGTAGGAGGGGTCTGAAAATATCTCTTGATATCCTGTCATTCCTGTATTGAAACAGATTTCACCAGAGGAAGTTCCCAAGAGTCCAACTGAACTTCCATGGAAAACAGTTCCATCTTCTAATAAAAGGATTGCGGCATTTTTAGACATAGTAGCAAAAATCAATAAAAAAGGGATAGGCAACTAATTGCGCTATCCCTTAAAAGATTAAACTTGGAAACAATTTATTAATCCTTGTCAGAATCAGTAGTTTCAATATTACTGCTTTGGGTAGCCTGTTTGGTTTCAGCTGAAGTAGATGCTTTTGCTCCACCTCTACGACTTTTACGACCTGCAGATTTCTGAGCCTTCTCATTGGTATAGAGATCGTTAAAATCTACTAACTCAATCATACACATTTCTGCATTATCTCCAAGACGATTACCAGTTTTGATAATACGAGTGTATCCACCCGGACGCTCTCCTACTTTAGTGACAACAGTTCTGAATAATTCAGTAACTGCATTTTTACTCTTCAAATAGCTGAATACAACTCTACGATTGTGTGTGCTATCTTCTTTTGATCTGGTTATAAGAGGCTCAACGTACTTGCGTAATTCTTTGGCCTTGGCAACCGTTGTATTAATTCGTTTGTGTTCAATTATCGAACAAGCCATATTAGCAAGCATTGCATTACGATGCGCCGCCTTTCTGCCGAGATGGTTATTTTTTTTACCGTGTCTCATTTCCCTAGTTAGTCCTTATCCAATTTATACTTGCTCACATCCATTCCGAAGTTTAGGCCTTTAGCCTCAACTAATTCATCTAATTCAGTAAGCGATTTTTTTCCGAAATTTCTAAATTTCATTAGATCCTGCTTGGTAAATCCTACTAGTTCACCTAGAGTTTCAACTTCAGCGGCCTTCAAACAATTTAAAGCTCGTACACTTAAGTCCATATCAGAAAGCTTCGTCTTCAATAGTTGGCGCATACGAATTATCTCTTCATCGTACGTTTCAATTTCAGCAGGAACCGATTCTTCTAATGCAATTTTCTCATCAGAGAAAAGCATGAAATGTTGAATTAAGATTTTTGCTGCCTCTGTCAATGCTTCCTTAGGGTGGATAGATCCGTCTGAGCTTATTTCTATAATAAGCTTCTCAAAATCTGTTTTTTGTTCAACACGATAATTCTCAATGCTGTATTTAACATTTTTGATTGGCGTGAAAATCGAATCAATGAAGATTGTGCCTATTGCAACATTGCCCTTTTTGTTTTCTTCTGCAGGAACATAACCACGACCTTTATCGATGGTTAGTTGCAGGTCTAACTTAATTTTGGGTTCCAAATGGCATATCACAAGTTCAGGATTTAAAACCTGAAAACCAGTAATAAATTTGCCAAGATCACCAGCAGTTACTATCTCTTGACCCATAACAGAAGCTGTAATGTTCTCGCTGTCGTGATCATCAATTTGACGTTTGAAACGAACTTGTTTTAGGTTTAAAACAATTTCGGTCACATCTTCAACTACTCCTTTGATAGTGCTAAACTCGTGTTCAACACCTTCTATTCGTACAGATGTAAAGGCATAACCCTCAAGAGAACTTAAAAGTACTCTGCGGATTGCATTGCCTATTGTTAAGCCATAACCTGGTTCCAGCGGACGAAACTCGAATTGTCCTTCGGTATTCGTTGCGTGGTTTAAGATTACTTTTTCCGGCTTTTGGAAATTCAAGATTGCCATGAAATCGCTTATTATTGGATGCTTACTTAGAATATAGCTCGACGATCAATTGTTCCTTGATGTTTTCAGGAATTTGATCTCTTAATGGAACGTTTAAAAAACGCCCACTGTAATTGTCACTGTTCCATTCAATCCACTCATACTTGCTGCCTCCAGAAGTGAGATTGTTGGTGATAACTTCAAGAGAACGTGATTTTTCACGAATGGAAACTGTATCACCTGGATTCAAATGGTACGAAGGGATATTAACAAGTGATCCATTAACCATTACGTGACGATGTCCAACAAGCTGACGAGCACCAGATCTAGTTGGACTTATGCCCATCCTGTAAACGACGTTGTCTAATCTTGCCTCACAAAGCTGTAAGAGGTTTTCTCCTGTGATACCCTTGTGACGGGAGGCTTTCTCAAAAAGATTTCGAAATTGCTTCTCCAATATTCCATACGTATACTTTGCCTTTTGCTTCTCAGCTAATTGAACAGAATATTCCGATTTCTTACCTCTTTTACGAGCCAACCCATGTTGACCAGGAGGATAGTTACGTTTTTCAAAAGCACTGTCTGCACCGAAGATTGGATCTCCGAATCGACGAGCAATTTTAGTCTTAGGACCTGTGTACCTTGCCATTGTCTCCTTTCTTTCTTTATCTAATTAAACTCGGCGACGCTTTGGAGGGCGACAACCATTATGTGGAATTGGTGTAACGTCTATGATTTCCGTTACTTCAATACCGCTATTGTGCAATGAGCGTATAGCGGATTCTCTTCCGTTTCCAGGACCTTTTACATATACCCGTACTTTCTTAAGACCTGCTTCCATACTTCTTGATGAAGCATCTTCTGCTGCTACTTGTGCAGCATAGGGAGTATTCTTTTTTGAACCACGGAATCCCATTTTACCAGCTGAGGACCAAGAAATGACTTGTCCTTGAAGATTGGTAAGAGAGATAATTATGTTATTAAAAGTAGCATTGATATGCGCTTCTCCAGCGGCTTCTACTTTAACTTTTCTCTTTTTTACTGAAGTTTTGGTGCTTTTAGCCATGTTTATCTATTATTTCGTGGCTTTCTTCTTGTTTGCAACAGTCTTTCTTTTACCCTTGCGAGTACGACTGTTGTTCTTTGTATGCTGTCCACGTAGGGGAAGACCTAATCTGTGACGAATACCGCGATAACATCCGATGTCCATCATACGTTTGATATTCAATTGAACCTCTGAACGCAGTTCTCCTTCAACTTTGAAGTTCTCACTGATTGCAGTACGGATCAAAGCCAATTGATCATCGTCCCAATCCTGAACTTTAATATTTGGGTCTATACCCGAATCATCTAAGATCTTTTGAGATCTGCTACGTCCAATTCCAAAAATATAGGTCAGGCCTATTACGCCTCTTTTATTTTTAGGAAGGTCAATTCCAGCTATCCTTGCCATAGTTTTCTTTTAGTGTTGCGGCTGTTTAGCCTTGTCTTTGCTTGAATTTTGGATTCTTCTTGTTGATAACGTACAACCTTCCTTTGCGGCGTACAATCTTGCAGTCTGAACTGCGTTTTTTAATAGAGGCTCTTACTTTCATTTTGCTAGCAATTCCTGTTTAGTAGCGGTACGTAATTCGTCCCTTTGAAAGATCATAGGGGGTCATTTCTAATTTAACTCTGTCTCCGGGTAGTAACTTGATATAGTGCATACGCATTTTACCCGAAATATGCGCTGTAACGATATGGCCATTTTCGAGTTCTACTCGAAACATTGCATTGGATAATGCTTCAATAACATTACCGTCTTGCTCTATAACTCCTTGTTTTGCCATATTAGATTGAAGTAGTTCCTACAGCTGAACGTCCTTTTACTCTTCCAGACTTCATCAAACCATCGTAATGACGATTCAATAAATAACTCTCGATTTGTTGAAGAGTATCTAAAACAACACCAACCATAATGAGAAGCGACGTACCTCCGTAGAAGTATGCAAACTGTGTATTTATACCAGCCACCATTGCAAAAGCTGGCAAAATGGCTATTAGTGCAAGGAAGATTGATCCAGGGAAAGTGATTCTTGAAAGGACTATATCTAAAAATTCGGCTGTAGGCTTGCCTGGTTTAATTCCTGGAATAAAACCACCACCTCTCTTTAAATCATCGGCCATTTGATTTGTATTAACCTGAATAGCTGTGTAGAGAAATGTGAACAGAATGATCAATACCGCGAAGATGAAATTGTACCAGAAACCTTGAATATTGCTAAACATGGTAATGAAAGAATTCATGTTGTCTGATTGAAAACCAGTATATGTGAGAACGGTAATAGGTATAAACATTATCGCTTGAGCAAAAATGATCGGCATAACACCAGCGGCATTTACCTTAAGAGGGATATACTGTCTACTCATATTGCCATATTGTACACCAGCTGCAGTTCGCTTTGCGTATTGAACTGGAATACGTCGAACGGCTTGAACTAAGCCAATGCTTAACATGATAACAATCAATAAAGCCGCTACTTCAACAACAAACAAAACCAATCCACCTCCTTGTCTTTCATATTTACCGGCAAGTTCCTGTAAGAAAGCCTGAGGTAAGGTGGCGATAATACCAACCATTATTAGCAGAGAAATACCATTTCCAATTCCTTTGTCGGTAATTCTCTCCCCAAGCCACATGGCGAAAACTGTACCCGTAACTAGTACAAGAGTAGCGAGAGGCCAAAATAGGGCAGGAGACATAGTTAACTCGACATTCTGGCTCATCAAGTTGGCAATATAACCTGGAGCCTGTGCAGCCGTAATACCTATGGTTAAAATACGTGTGATTTGGTTTAATTTTCTTCTACCGCTTTCACCTTCTTTTTGCATCTTTTGAATGGAAGGCACCGCCATTCCAAGCAATTGGATAACAATCGAAGCTGAAATGTAAGGCATGATTCCCAGCGCCAGAATGGATGCATTGGCAAATGCACCACCTGTAAAGGCATTGAGAATTCCCATAAGACCAGAACCACTCTGGCTACGTAAGGCCGCCAAACTATCTGGATTAATACCTGGCAGGACCAAGTTAGAACCAACGCGGTAAATTAAGAGTAGGCCCAACGTTAGAAGGATTTTATCCCTCAGTTCTTGGATCTTCCAAATATTCTTAATTGTATCTATTAAACCTTTCATTCTATTCTTTTACAAGCTTACTGCTGTTCCACCTTTGGCCTCAATCGCAGCTAGTGCTGATTTAGAGAATTGATGGGCTGTAATATTGAGTTTAGCAGAGAGTTCACCGCGACCTAAAATCTTAACTCGATCATTTTTGCTAACTAAGCCATTCTTAACTAGAATTTCTTGATCAACAGTGTCCGTGATTTTATTGTCATCAAATAGCTTTTGAAGAACATCGATATTAACTCCTGTATATTCTACACGGTTAAAGTTTCGAAATCCGAATTTCGGAACTCTTCTTTGAAGTGGCATTTGCCCACCTTCAAATCCTATTTTCTTAGAATAGCCAGAACGAGATTTTGCACCTTTATGTCCTCTAGTAGAGGTTCCTCCATGTCCAGAACCTTCTCCACGACCAATTCTCTTGGTTCTATGAACTGCGCCTTCTGCTGGCTTTAAATTGTGTAATTCCATATCGAAATTAAGCTTCGAGTGTTTCTACATTGATCAAGTGGCGCACTTTGTCAACCATTCCCAAAATTTGAGGGGTAGCTTCGTGCTCTACTATACTATTTATCTTCTTCAATCCAAGGGCCTCCATTGTGCGGACTTGGCGGTAAGGACGTTTTATAACACTCCTTTTTTGAGTAATGCGAATTCTGCTCATACTACGAGATTATCCATTGAATATTTTATCCATGGAAATTCCACGGTTTTTTGCCACCATATGTGCATCGCGCATTTTCATCAGAGCTAGAAAAGTAGCTTTAACTACGTTGTGTGGATTGGAAGAACCTTTCGATTTAGCCAACACATCATGAATACCAACACTTTCTAACACTGCACGCATTGCACCACCAGCTATTACACCAGTACCATGAGAAGCGGGGCGCAAAAATACATAAGCTCCACCAAATCTACCTTCTTCTTCGTGAGGAATTGTGTGATTTACTATTGGAAGCCTAACTAAATTCTTTTTAGCATCTTCTATTCCTTTGGTAATAGCCTCAGAAACTTCCTTGCTCTTGCCCATACCATGCCCTGCAACACCTTTTTCATCCCCAACCACTACTATGGCAGAAAAACCGAATGTGCGTCCTCCTTTTGTTACCTTAACAACACGTTGAACACCTACGAGACGATCTGTAAGTTCCAGACCTCCTGGTTTCACGCGCTGAATATTTTTAAATGCTTTCATCTTTATTCCTAGAATTTGAGACCTGCTTCTCTTGCACCTTCTGCAAGTGATTTTACTCTACCGTGATACAAATAACCACCTCTGTCAAATGTGCAAGTTGCTATACTCTTTGCCATAGCGCGTTCTGCGATTAGCATTCCAACTTGTTTCGCCATTTCGACCTTAGTACCCTTAGACTCTACCAAACTTTTATCGTTTGAAGAAGCCTGTGCAAGAGTTTCGCCAGTGATATCATTGATCAATTGAGCGTAAATACCTTTATTACTTCTGAAAACAGATAGTCTAGGACTCTCTGCAGTTCCAGTAACCATTTTGCGTATTCGCATGCGAATACGATTTCTTCTTTCGTTCTTAGTAAGCGCCATAACTTATTTTTTCGAAGCAGTCTTACCTGCCTTTCTTCTAATTTGCTCTCCAACAAAACGCACTCCCTTACCCTTGTAAGGCTCAACTTTGCGTAGACTACGGATTTTAGCCGTTACCATACCAAGAAGTTGCTTGTCAAACGACGTTAATGAAATGATAGGGTTTTTACCTTTATCCATCACCGCTACAACAGTTACTTCAGATGGGATTTCAAACAATATATTGTGCGAATATCCCAATGACAAATCCAATTGCTGACCTTGATTAGCAGCTCTGTATCCCACGCCAACCAATTCTAGTTTTTTTGAAAAACCTTCATTAACGCCAACAATCATATTGGATATAAGCGAACGATATAGACCATGCTTTGCACGCACATTCTTATCGTCATTCGGCCTACTCAGATTAATCGTAGATCCATCAATTTCAACTGAAATGACTGAATCAATCTCTTGTTCTAATGTACCCAATTTACCTTTTACAGTACAAATGTTGCCGTCTAATTTGACATCAACTCCTGCAGGAATGGTTATGGGTGATTTTCCTATTCTAGACATTTTCTAATTCTCCTTTAGTAGACGAAACACAATACTTCACCACCCACATTCGCTTTTCGAGCTTCTTTATCAGTCATTACTCCTTTGGAAGTAGAAACGATTGCAACACCTAAACCATTCTTAACGCGTGGTAAATCTGTTGAGCCCTTGTACTGGCGTAATCCTGGACGGCTTACTCTTGAAATTCCACGGATAATAGGCATTTTTGAAAGCCTATCATACTTTAAAGCGATCTTTAATGTATTCTGTGGTTTTGTCTCTTCAGTCTTGTATCCAAGAATGTAACCTTGATCTAACAAGATACGAGTAATTTCTTCTTTTAATTTTGTTGCAGGAATTTCAACAATCTTATGCCCAGCCATCATGGCGTTACGCATTCTTGTTAAATAATCTGCTATTGGATCAGTTACCATTTTCTCTACTATGTAATTGTTACCAGCTTGCTTTTTTCACACCTGGAATAAGACCGTTATTAGCCATTTCCCTAAAAGTCACCCTGGAGAGACCAAACTGTCTCATATAGCCACGTGGGCGACCAGTTAACTTACAACGATTATGCAATCGAACAGGAGAGGAGTTTTTTGGTAATTTCTGTAATCCCTCATAATCCCCAGCCTCCTTTAAAGCGGCTCTCTTTGCAGCATATTTAGCTACTAAAGCTTCTCTCTTGCGCTCACGCGCTTTCATGGATTCTTTTGCCATTGCCTATTTTCCTTTTTTGAATGGAAGTCCAAAATGCCCTAAAAGCGATTTAGCCTCTTTATCTGTGTTTGCAGATGTCACGAAAGTGATGTCCATACCAGAAATTCGATTCACTTTATCAATGTTAATCTCTGGAAAGATGATCTGCTCAGTAATTCCAAGTGTATAATTTCCACGTCCATCAAATCCAGTCGCTTTAATTCCGTTGAAATCACGAATTCGAGGTAAAGATGAATAAACTAACCTCTCGAGAAATTCATACATTTTATCACCACGTAGAGTAACCATAACTCCGATAGGCATTCCTTTTCTCAATTTGAAATTAGAAATGTCTTTCTTAGAGAAAGTTGAAATGGGTTTCTGCCCAGTAATCAATGCTAGTTCAGACGAAGCGAATTCAATTAGCTTTTTATCTGCGACAGCATCTCCTACACCGCGACTAACGACAATTTTCTTTAGTCTCGGAATTTGCATGACACTTGAGTAACCAAATTCTTCCTTCATTGTGGAAGTAATTCGCTCGCGATACTCTTGCTTTAATTTCGGTTGGTATTCCATTATTTCAGTATCTCACCAGATTTCTTAGCGTAGCGTACGCTTTTGCCATTTTCTATCTTTCTACCTATTCTTGTCGGCTTTCCTTCGGAAGGATCAACAATCATAAGATTGCTCATATGAATAGAGGCTTCTTTTTGAATGATGCCTCCTTGAGGACTGTTAGTCGAAGGCTTAGTGTGCTTGTGAACGATATTCACACCCTCAACAATCGCTCTATACTTTTCTGTGATAATCTCTACAACTTTGCCGGTTTTGCCTTTATCAACACCCGTCATTACCTGTACGTTATCTCCTTTTTTAATGTTCAATTTCATCTGTAAGCCTGGTATTAAAGCACTTCAGGTGCAAGTGAAACAATCTTCATATATTGCTTGTCGCGAAGTTCCCTTGCCACTGGACCAAACACACGAGTTCCGCGCATTTCTCCAGCTGCATTGAGTAAGACACAAGCATTGTCATCAAAGCGAATGTACGATCCATCTGCTCTGCGGACCTCCTTTCTAGTACGCACTACAACGGCCGTACTAACTTGTCCCTTTTTTACGTTACCCGAAGGGGTTGAGTCCTTAATTGTTACAACAATTTTGTCACCTAGAGAGGCATATCTCCTTCTAGTTCCTCCAAGAACACGAATCACTAGTACCTCTTTGGCTCCAGTATTATCCGCTACTCTTAATCTTGATTCCGTTTGTAGCATGGCTTATTTAGCTCTTTCAATTATTTCCACCAAGCGCCAATTTTTCGTTTTGCTTAGAGGACGGGTTTCCATGATGCGCACAAGATCACCTTCGTTGCACTCATTCTTTTCATCATGAGCGTGAAACTTTTTAGTAACCTTAACGAACTTACCGTATATAGGGTGCTTTTTCTTGCGCTCAACACTAACTACGATAGATTTTTCCATCTTGTTGCTAGTTACCAAGCCAATTCTTTCCTTACGGAGATTACGTGTTGTATTCTCTTCCATCTTTTGGGCTTAAGCCGTTAGTTCCATTTCTCTACCACGTAACTCAGTCTCTAACCGAGCTACAACTTTGCGTTTTAAACGCAGACTTACCGGATTTTCTAGTGGAGATATGGCATGAGCCATCTTCATCTTTGAATAGTTAATCCTTTCTTCAGCTAAGTTCTCTTTGAGCTCTGCTGTTGTCATTTCTTTGATTACTGAAGCTTTCATCTGCAATTCTTAAGCTTGTACAAAATCTCTACGAACGATAAACTTCGTACGAACAGGAAGCTTTTGAGCCGCTAAGCGCAATGCTTCTTGAGCTACATCAAGTGTAACGCCTTCAAGTTCAAACAAAATTCTACCTGGTTTTACAGGGGCAACCCAATATTCTACAGCTCCTTTACCTTTACCCATACGAACTTCGGCTGGCTTCTTGGTAATAGGTTTGTCTGGAAATATTCGGATCCACATTTGTCCTTCTCTCTTCATAAAACGAGTAGCAGCAATACGAGCCGCCTCAATTTGACGAGAGGTAATGAACTTTTCGTCCATTGTTTTGATAGCAAAGCTTCCAAAGGCGATAGTATGCCCCCTTTGGGAGATACCTTTCATTTTACCTTTGAAGGTCTTTCTGTGCTTGGTTTTTCTAGGCTGTAGCATATCTCAGTCCCTTAAGCTTTCTTTCTTTTTGGACGACGGTCTCCAGAGGGTTTTCCTCCAGTAGGAGCCGGTCCTCCTTTCTTTGTAACTCCCAGTGTATTGCTCAAATCTCTTTTGCCGTACACTTCGCCTTTCATGACCCATACTTTAATACCCAATCTTCCATAGGTAGTATGAGCTTCCGAAATATGATAATCGATGTCTGCTCTGAATGTATGAAGAGGTGTTCTTCCATCTTTATACATTTCACTGCGCGCAATCTCAGCACCGTTTAATCTACCGCTAACCATAACTTTGATACCCTCAGCGCCCATTCTCATGGAAGCAGCAATGGCCATCTTAACAGCTCTTCTGTAGCTGATACGACCCTCCACTTGACGAGCAATGCTATCGCCAACTAACTTGGCATCTAACTCAGGTCTCTTGATCTCAAAAATATTGATCTGAACTTCCTTCTTAGTAAGCTTTTTAAGCTCCTCCTTAAGTTTATCCACCTCTTGCCCTTGCTTTCCGATAATAATACCTGGACGGGCCGAAGTAATAGTTACTGTAACAAGTTTGAGAGTGCGCTCGATAATTATGCGACTTACGTTTGCCTTTTGCAAACGAGCATACAAATACTTGCGTATTTTATGATCCTCGGCGATTTTGTCTCCGTAGTCACGTCCACCGTACCAATTGGAGTCCCATCCGCGGATGAAACCTAGACGGTTTCCTATAGGGTTTGTCTTTTGTCCCATTAAGCGTTATTCTCTTCAGTGTTAACAGTTTCTACAGTAATCTGCTCGGCAGATCCAACAATAAGCATCACATGATTAGAACGTTTTCTAACTCTGTGGGCTCTACCTTGTGGAGCGGGTTGAACACGCTTTAGCATCCTTCCACCATTTACCTGTACTTCTTGTACAACTAGACCGGCGTCATCCATTTGAGATCCTTCGTTTTTCTGCTCCCAATTGGATAGGGCAGATTGCAAAAGTTTCTCTAAACGTCCAGAGGCTTCTTTTCCACTGTTTTTAAGAAGAAATAATGCTTTTTGCACTTCCATT
>Ga0136655_1000016_pt1 | contig 65327 bp, 68 predicted proteins | sample CPBDNA_2_FD_94863 | JGI IMG/M metagenome (GOLD analysis project Ga0136655, IMG submission 94863) | Freshwater to marine salinity gradient microbial communities from Chesapeake Bay, USA - CPBay_Spr_15_0.8_DNA (version 2) | ecosystem: Environmental > Aquatic > Marine > Coastal | place: USA... | reverse complement strand
ACTTGACAACTATATAAACAGTGTGTATAATGAGCTTTAAGTACTTATAATAAATGATTGAGATTGATTAATGGCATATCCTACTGAAAGACGATTAGAAGTATTTGAGATATTAAATAAGATTGTAGATGCTAAAGATGATAAAGGGCGTGTTGCAATTCTTAAACAATATTCAGACGTAATGTATTTACGAGATGTTTTACAAGGCATATTTGATCCTGCTATTCAGTGGAATATACCTGAAGGCACCCCACCCTATACTCCAAATGAAGAAAGCTCTACTCCTTCTTCTCTAGCACGACACCATCGAAAGTTTAAGTATTTTGTTAAAGGTCTGCGCGATAGCGAAAGACTTAACAAGATTAAGCGTGAGCGTATGTTTATTGAGATACTAGAAGCAGTTCATCATCAAGATGCAGCTATATTAGTATCTATGATAAGCAAAACCAGTCCCGCTGATGTACTGACAGTGAAAATAGTCAAGGAGGCAATGCCAGACTTAATTCGTGATTAATTTTATGAAATAATCCAAAAACTAACCCTTAAGGAGTGCCTATGATAGAAAGTAATCAAATAGAACGACTAAGACGTGATTCACGAGAACTTGGACATTATATTCATAGATTAAATAAAAAAGGGAGAAACGATACTGCGTTTAAAATTGCTAAGAGACAAACATTTCTCAATATGGCAATTGATCAAATCGAGACTCAAGCACAATTAAGGAGGTGATCCATATCTAGGGTGGAGACTCAGGGACGAGTCACATTCTCTATTATAGATAAATGTAAACTATGAGAAACAATACATGCCATTGTACAATATAAGAAACAAAAAGACTGATATTATAGAAGAAGTGTTTCTGCCTTATTCCTCTTTAGAAGCACTAATTGCAGAAGGAGATTATGAGCAGGTGCATCTAAGAGCGCCGGGTCTCGTCACGCACACTGGTAATATAATAAATAAAACTTCTGGTGATTGGAAAGACTACTTGAAGAAAGTAAAGAAAGCCTCTGGCAGACATGTTGAGAACACTGTAAAAATATGAAAGATTACAATACGAAAGTCGCTAATGTAAGAGCCGTGAAACCTGTTAAGAAATTGCGTATAGACGATCTTGTTACTGTAACTCCTATCACTCAACATCAAAGAGATGCGTCTGATGCTTTTAAATCAGGTGATCATCTTGCACTGGTTGGATCATCAGGAACAGGTAAGACATTTCTGGCATTGTATTTTGCTCTTGAGCAAGTAATGGATAAAGGTACTCAATACGATCAAGTAAAGATTATTCGATCGGTTGTTCCTACCAGAGATGTAGGATTTCTGCCAGGAACACTCGAAGAGAAACTAGATGCCTTCACAGGACCCTACCGCTCTGCTTGTTCTGTGTTGTTTGAAGACCACAAAGCATGGGAAAATCTCATTGAAAACGGAATTATTTCGTTTGATTCAACATCGTTTATACGTGGGATGACATACGACAATAGCATTATTATTGTTGATGAATGTCAAAACTGTTCATTTCATGAATTAGACTCGATTATTACACGAGTAGGAGAAGGCACGAGAATCATGTTCTGTGGCGATTATCTCCAATCAGATTTCAAAAACGCTAAAGAAAAAGACGGCATCAACAAGTTTCTAAGTATACTTGATCAGATGAACCGCTTCACAACAGTCACTTTCACATGGGAAGATATTGTACGATCTGACTTTGTAAGGGACTATATAATGACTAAAGAACATATGGAAATAAGATAATGAATAAAGAAAGTGTATTTGAACAACTAAAGATTGACGAGGGTGTTGTCTATGAAATCTACAAAGACCATCTTGGATATTCAACGTTCGGTGTCGGACACTTGGTACTTGAAAGTGATCCAGAGCATGGACAAGACGTGGGAACACCAGTTTTGCCAGAGCGTGTCAAAGAGTGTTTCGAAAAGGATCTCGAAACAGCAGTTTCAGAATGTGTTGTACTATACGGCGAGTCATGGAAAGGTTTCCCTGGAGAAGTTCAAGAAGTGTTGGTCAACATGCTCTTCAATCTTGGACGTCCACGTTTGAGTAAGTTTAACAACTTCAACAAGAAACTACGTGAAGGCGACTATGTAGGCGCAGCACCAGAAGGTCGCGATAGCGCTTGGTATCGTCAAGTCGGCAATCGTGCGGAACGTCTGATGAAGCGATTGGAAAACTTGGCATAACGGCGTGTTTTAAAGCATACATGGATTAAGGTCATTAAAATTGTGGCAAAGTACAGCAGATTCGACCCGCGCAACAAAAAAAAGAATTTTGGTAAAGGAAAGGATAAAGTGTCTAATCCACAAGACTCTATTAAATTTTTCATCTCGAATGAAAAGAGAAGCCAAAATTTTAATCTCAACAATAAGTAATGGCATTACAAGAGTACATCGAACCATGGAAAAATCATCCCTTCTTATTTACTGATAGTGGTACAGTACATTGGAAGGGAACTCCTGGTGTCGGCGATATACTCTTCGGTCTAAATGCTGTTCATATGCTTACGCATCTTGCAAGAAAGGATCGTGACATACCTTTTACCACAATGAACGTGCATTGGATTCATGGACCTGATCATCTTCATCATTTTGAAGATCCTGAAACGATTGTAGAACGCACCGATTATTTACACTCTTTCTATCATGATTGTGCGGCAGTAAAAGTCAATCATATCTTTAACTCGACTGATGAAGAACTAGTTCGGCTAAGACACAAGGGATTTCAACGCAAGTCTGGAGCAAGAGATGTTCTTGACGGTATTCCTTCGTGGACGTTCAGAAGAGATGTCTGGTTCGACTCCAAAGATAGTAAGAAAGTTGTGTTCTGGCGCCCTAAGTTCAACGCCGAAATTCCTTATGGTTGGAAACGTATATTCTATCCAGAAGACTGGGACAGAATACTAGAAATACTTACTAACAAAGGATATGAGCTGGTAGAATTGACTTATAGAACTCCTGTGCGCGAAGCATTCTATCATATCAACACCTCGAGATTCTGTATATTCTATGATGGTATGTGGCAGTACATTGCAAAGAATCTCTGCAAACCAGTGATAGCATTAGGTGATAATAACATTATCAATATGCACAATCCTCAAGGTGTGAATTTTAAGAAGCCTGATATCGACAAGCGCGGTGAATCTATTTTTACTTATCTAGATAAACTTCCTAACATACAAAAACATCTAGATCGACGCGCAGATACGTATAGGAGATTTATTCTAAATGAGTTGCAAGTTCCCGACTTATAGTGTATACTATATATTATTCTATAGTTAATGAAAGCAAATACCTATGAAAATTGATAGAGCAGTAATTGAAATTGAAGGAGGCTGCAACTTCTCTTGCACGATGTGTCCTCAAGATAAAAGAAATGAGCAGGGTGGGCGTCACAAAGACTTTCTTCGCAAGATGAATCTATTAGAGTTTGAAGATTATGTGCGTGATTGCGCACAGCATGGGTTACGTGTAGTTAATCTTGATGGTTCTGGCGAAGCAACACTAGTCAAGAATCTTCCTGAATATATTAAGATTGTCAAAAAAGTTGGCGCGGAGTGTGTCATCTTCTCTAATGGTTTCAGAATGCACGGTCAGTTTATGCGCGATTGTGTAGATGCTGGGCTCGACTTCTTTAGATTCTCCTTTATCGGTTCTAATCCAGAAAAGTATCAACAATGGATGCATAATACTCGAGGATCAAACTATGAGTTTATTAAGAAGAACATTCGCGAAATGCGAGACTATGTTAAGTCCTCTGGTTCTACATGCACCGTCGCTACATATCACCTTATTACTGACAACGAAAATTATGAAGTAGAACTTGCTGAATATAAAGCGATCGTTGAAGAGTTGGATGTTAAGACTGAAATCTGGAAGATGCACAACTGGTCTGGTGTATATGGACTGACAAACAATGCACGAAAAGGTGAAGTTAAGACTTGCGGTCGACCCTTCTCACCTGATGTGGTAATTCGAGCGGGCGGTTTAGACGGTAAAGTCGGTGCAGTTGCACCTTGTTGTCAAGTGTTAGGTCGCGATGAAGAAGCAGTTCTTGGTCACTGCTCTGAGAATACTATCGAAGAGATTTGGAATGGTCCTGCCTACACACAACTTAGAGAAGATCACACCGCAGGAAACTATCCTGATTTTTGTAAGTCGTGTGACTTTTTACTTGACGATCCTGAAGTTCTAGTGTACAGTAATCATGAGCGTGATCTACATAAGATGTATGGTACTGAGTTTAGTCTGGACGAATATCGATGAGACCTGAGGTACATATGATCGCGATTGCTGATAATCCAATCTCTATGCATTATCGCGACATATGTGCTCCATCTTGGATAGATCATGGTTATACAGTACGACACTTCGAAGCACTAACCCCCAAAGATATCGTTGATGCGGATACTCTAAATATAACCAGAAAGACTCGCAGACGTGGAAAGGCTGTTGAGTTTACTGAAACCGAAAGAGCGGTTTGGTACAGTCATTACCACTCTTGGATGCTATGCAGACAACTCAATACTCCCATCATTGTTGCTGAACATGATATTATGTTATTAGATTATCTAGACGAAGATGTTTTCAATCATAATATTGTATGTTTGTCGCACGTGACTAGACCTAACGGAAAAACTGCTAAATTGGCAGGCGGTGCGTATTATATAACTCCTCGAGGTGCTAGAATACTTTGTAGTATAAAAAATAATTCAAAGACGATCGAATATAACTCGGATGCTTGGATTCATCGTAATTGTGATGATTATGGAAAATGGTTTATGTTTTCTACCACGCAAATACAAGATCCTAAAATAGGCGTGACAGTGGTTCATAATAAATGAAAAGATTGATATATCAAGTAAGCATAGGTAAACCATCTAAGTTATATGATACTTGTGTTGATAGTGTTTCTCGATATTGTGAAAAAAATAATATCGACCATATTGTGCAGACAACACCTAAACTTAGAATCAAGCCTGACATCTTCTCTACGAATCGAAGTCCCGAATCATACGGTAAGTATGGTGGATTTCTTCCTATCTACGAGAAAGAAAATGCATTTGATCTTCTTGATAAATATGATCAGATAGCAATTGTAGATGCTGACATCTTTATCAAAGACGATGCACCAAATGTCTTTGATGATTTCGGAACAGATCATGCATATGGTGCCTGTGTAGAAAGAGATATGCCTAATAGTCTTGAGTATCAGCATAAGATTGTGAACTACTCTCATATGCAGTATTCTACTCTACACACAAAGGGTGTCGACTTTAATCCCAACCGTCTTGGGTATGAGTTTGCTAATATGGGTCTCATCTTACTAAACTGTGAGTTATTCAAACCATATCTGAAGGGACAGACTGCTACGCAGTTTTTAAATCGTGTAGAGTTTAAAGATTTTGTTGATGGAAAGGGTGCATGGAAGTGGAGCACAGATCAGACACTACTGAACTGGTTTATTAAAAAGTATAAAGTATCATTTAAATCTCTTGACTGGAGATGGAATGGTCTGTACACTGCTAATACCAAAATAGCCGAATGTTATTTTGTACACTTCTTTTTAAAGGACAAACTACCAAACAGCGGTGAGAATGTTCAAGAATTAATGAGACATATATGAAATCATACGAAGACAAGACACAGAAGTATAGCACATGGGGGGATAAACTTCTTCAACATGCGGATCTTCTGGCGTCCATACAGATAGAAGATAAGTTTAAGCCAGTCACAGTTCAATTGTCTCTATGTGAGATGTGTGATAGTGATTGTCCGTTCTGCTCTATTGCAGCACGACCTCTGAAGAGTTACATTCCATGGGAACAAGTAAAGCAACTTCTTCTTGACTTTAAAGATTTGGGCGCTAAGAGTATTGAGATCACCGGTGGTGGTAATCCAATGTTGTATCGCGATAAAGAGACTAAGAAGAATATTAACGATGTAATTAAGTTTGCACATGAATGTGGATTTGATATTGGTATTATCACTAACACAGAGAAACTTGAACGTCATCTGAATCCAGAAGTGTATCCATACATTAACTGGATTCGTATCTCTTTGATTAAGTTAGATGAACGCATTGCACCAGAGCAGTATGATTTCGGATCATTTCCTCACAGCAAGTTGGGATTCAGTTATATCATCTATGATAGCACAGGTGATGGTCCTGATGAGTTGTCTCGCACGAACAAACCTTATCAAGGCACTACAGTAGAAAGCATTGAACGCATTGCTAAACTGATTGAGTTAAATCCTAATGTTAAATTCTGTCGTATTGCAGGTAACTGTTTATTGTCAGGACACAACACAGAGATACGTGGCAGATTTGGTGCCATCATTGATGCACTTGACAAGCACGACAAGTTCTTTATCAAAGAGATATGGGATCAAGATAAACCATTCTCTGACGGATGTTACGTGGGACTAGTTCGTCCATACATTGCACCACATCCTGAAGGTGGTTCGTATCAAGTCTATATCTGCACAAGTCATGTGCTAGAGAATCGAATCTATGATTTGGACTATTCTCTTGGTGATATTAAAGACATCAAAGCGATATGGAACACCGCAAATCTAAACTATGCAAAGACAGGCAACCCGTATGAAGTACGTGGCAACTGCGGCAGTGACTGGGACAAGTCGTGCGTCAAGTGCTTTTATTATAACAATAACAAACTGCTACATACAGTATCACAACCAATGGAAGATCCTAATTTTCCCTAATAAATGGTAACTATATAATGGAATTTGATAAGTCATATTACGAATCTAATAATTATACAAACTATCTTGGTCGTGAAGATCGATATACAAAACTTGCTGATGAAGTGATGATACATCTGAAGACCTTCGATCTGGCACACCCGCCAATTCTTGATTTTGGATGTGCTGTTGGATTTCTCATGAAAGGTCTAGAGAAGTATGGAGATGTCTATGGAGTGGATATCTCTGATTGGGCATTAGAGAGAGCATCTGCACAAGGACATAAAGTTCAGAAAGAAATTGACACTAAATTAGATCATGGTATGGTGTTCGCGCTAGATGTATTTGAGCATATTCCTGAGAAAGATCTTGAGCGTATCTTATTAAATATTCGAACAAAGCTAATCGTTTTCCGTATGCCCGTATGCGCGAACGAAGGCGAAGATTATGTTCTTAATGTATCGCGTGTAGATCCTACTCATGTTATACGATGGACTAAAAATCAGTGGAGAAAACTGTTTGAAAACCTCGGTTATTTCCCTCTCGACTTAAATCTATCAACAATATATAATAGCCCTGGCGTATATACAGGCATAGCGATACGAACAAATGCCCGCTTTTAGAATTGAAAAGATATTTACTGATGAAGAAATAGCAGATATCATACTGCTATTTCATGCATCAAAGGCAGAACTTATGCATCAAGACTATAATCTATTTGATGTAGATAAACGCCAGATTCAAAATAGATCGGAGATTCCTGTATTACAAAAGATAGATCGTTTTATAGGATTATCTCAAGAAAGTCACTATTTTGTCATGTATAAAGAAGAAGCATTTACTGCTTTGCACATCGATCATGATGATGTTGTTAAAATGACAGCAGTGACATTACTCGAAGAGAAGGATTTAGTTGGTGGGGAAACTATTTTTTTAGAAAGATATCAAAAGAAATCTAGACCGTCAGACCGAGGCGCAAGGCGAGGGAAGGGAGGTAGAGCACCAGTGGGCGTAAGCAAAATCCCTATGGTTGCTAAATTAAAGGTAGGCGAAACAATTATGTACGATAGTCGTGTAACACACGGAGTTGCTCAAGTAGAGAGTGGACAAAGATTAGTATTGGTGAGTTGGTACAAATAATGATAAAAATATCACATAGAGGTAATATTGACGGTCCAAATTACGAATTCGAAAATACGAGAGTGTATGTCGATGCCGCAATTGATAGAGGATATCTAGTAGAAGTTGATATTTGGAAAGTCGATGACAGACTTTATATGACTCACGACGAAAATCTGTATCCAAGTAACGAAGTTAGTTTCGACTATTTATTGCAGAATAGTGGTAATATGATCATACACTGTAAGAATATTGAAGCTCTTACACACTTTTCATTGACGATCTATGACTTCCATTGCTTCTGGCATCAGAGAGATGATTACACTTTAACTAGTCGAGGATGGATATGGTGCTACCCAGGAAAAAAAGTTCCTGTTACTGAAGCAACTACAATATGCGTTTTACCAGAAGAATATTCTTCTGATATTACTAACTTCTCTGGTATCTGCACCGACTATATTTGTAACTACAAATGATTAAACTGATCCTGTTTGACCTAGACGGTGTTCTTATTGATGCCAAAGAGATTCATTATCTTGCACTGAATGATGCATTGGGCAAAGATTACGCCATCTCTATTAGTGACCATCGTAATCTATATGATGGTCGAAAGACTTATGAGAAACTTGCGTTATTAACAGAACGAGTTGGTCTACCCGTCGAATTGCATCAAAAGATATTTGACGAGAAGCAGCGTCTAACTATGGTTTTGATGCAGGATTTGGAACCAATAGAAGAGATCAAACTTCTGTTTCAAGAGCTGGAAGCCCTAGGATATATGATTGGAGTATGTTCAAACTCCATTCGGCGAACTGTTTTGACTGCTCTAGCAAAGACTGGACTAATCGAACATTGTACCCTTATTCTATCCAACGAAGATGTCAAAAACTCTAAGCCACATCCAGAGATATACTGGAAAGCGATGTCTATGATGGGTAGTCTTCCAGAAGAGACGATGATCATCGAAGACTCACCTCCAGGTCTGCTGGCAGCAGCAAGATCAAAAGCATCATATATAAGAGTAGAGAGTCCAAATGAAACGACTCGTGAGAAAATTTTACCTAATCTAGTGAGTAGAAAAATCGTGAATAAATGGAAATCTGATAAACTAAATGTACTGATTCCAATGGCAGGTGCTGGATCTAGATTTGCACAAGCAGGATATACATTTCCAAAACCGCTTATCCAAGTTAACGATAAACCTATGATTCAAGTAGTTGTGGATAACTTGGCACTTGACGCACACTTTATCTTTGTTGTGCAGAAGGAACATAGAATCAAGTACAACATCGACACCATGCTCGATCTTATTGCTCCTAACAGCACTATTGTTGAGGTAGATGGTATCACTGAAGGTGCTGCATGTACAGCACTTCTCGCCCGAGATATCATTGACAACGATGCTCCTTTATTCTTTGCTAACAGTGATCAGTATGTTGAGTGGGATCCAATTGAGTTTATGTACAACATGCAAGAGACTCAAGCCGATGGTGGCATCGTCACATTTAAAGCAACTCATCCTAAATGGTCATTTGCTAAAGTGGATGAGAATGGATTTGTAACCGAAGTTGCAGAGAAGAATCCTATCAGCGACAATGCTACAGTCGGTTATTACTACTGGAAACATGGTAGCGATTTTGTGAAGTACGCCGATCAGATGATTGCTAATAACACAAGAGTAAATAATGAGTTCTATGTTTGTCCAGTATTCAACGAGGCGATTGCTGATTGTAAGAACGTTCGTATATACGAAGCAGATGAGATGTGGGGACTAGGAACTCCTGAAGATCTGGAGTATTATTTAAAGAACTTTGGAGATTAATATATTGGAAAGGCGCATTGTAATAGAAGTTGGTATGAGTGACGGATTCGATACTGCCCGATTACTAGAGAGATTTAAATTACCTGTATACGGATTTGAACCTGTCCCTAAAATGTACAAGCATACAACTGCAAGATTTGAAAAGAATTCTAATGTACATATTATGGAAGCAGCAGTAGATGTTAATGACGGCTTTGCAGATTTTCATCTAAGTAATCCTAACGGTGTCTTTACCGACGGCACTAATAGAAAAATACATCCATATGGATGTAGTAGTCTATATGAGTTCGCAGATGATGTTCATGAGAAGTGGAAAGGTCGACCAGACTTTAATATAGTCGAGACTGTACAAGTAAAAACAATATGTTTAGAAACATTTCTTGACGAACATAACTTTGATGGAGCTATTGCCTATCTACATTGTGATGCCCAAGGCAATGATGTTAATGTACTAAAGAGTCTTGGTAAATACATTTCGTGTGTCGAAGAAGGTAGAATAGAAGTGGCGCAGCGCACACAATTGTATAAAAACACGAACAATAATACAAAAACTGCAACTGAATTTTTGTCTAATAACAATTTTAGTTTTAAGATCGAAAGCAAGGATGGTCATGAAACTGATATCGTATTTAAGAAAATCTAAGTATGTTAATATCTCACAAAGCAAAGATAGTATTTTTAGCAGCATCCAAGACTGGTACCCGCAGTATATATGCCGCATTGCGGAATATGTATCCTGACTGTGAGAAGCACGGCGAACATTCGCATATAATACCATTATCATGTAAAGACTACTTTACTTTTATTGTAAAGCGAAATCCTTATGATCGTGCAATGTCAACCTATTGGTCTTTTGTTAAGAATGATTGGAATATGTGGAGATATCGTGACGCATTGTTCTTTGATATGATGACTGCCAACGATAATCCCGAACTATCTGTCCTATTAAAAAAGCAATCTGATTACTACATGGATAATAGGATTGATGCTACTCTTGATTTTGAATCTATACAAAGAGACTTCAATCAATTGCCCTTCGTGAAGACTCCTATAAGATTACCAGATCTTAATTCAACACGCTCTGGTATTCATGGTATGAATAGAGCAAATAAACCACCTAGACCAGATTGGTGGGATTATCTAAATTCTATGGATGTAAACTTAATTAATTATATGTACTCTGATGACTTCGCTTTATTGGGATATGATAGAGTATCAATAGAATGAAAGTCGTAATAGTTTATTCAGGGCAATACAGAGTATGGAAAGGTTGGAAAGAAAATCATAAACTTCTCTGGGATCAGTTTGACGATTGTGATATAGTATTCTCTACATGGAAATCAGATCAGGATAAAGTACCTGTTGATGAGTGTGTTATGTTGTTCGATGATCCTGTATGTGATTATAACCCATATTTAATACCGTCATTTGTTAGCGTATTCGGTAAACATTTATCTGAAAAGGCAGATTGTAAAGCAAAGGCGCCATCGGCAAACTTCCAGCAACTCGCGCACTTTAAAGTTTGTAAATCTCTTGACTTTAAGAAATATGATGTTATAATACGTATGAGGTATGATACTGTTTTAGATAATCATAACTGGACTTCTCTTGCTAAACAAGTTGTTAGTAAAGGAATAGTAATAGGTATTGGTAATAATGGTGGTAATCAGGATCGAATGAATAACTATCATCATAAGAAACCTCGGCACGAAGTAGTTACAGGCAAGAGAATTTTAGATTTTATGATAATGCACGTGCCAAGCGCACTAGTGGATTGTGATGCACTGCACGAAAGAAAAGAATTGTTTCCTACAAACTCTGGTTGGTATCAAGTTCTTGGCGCAAACAACACCACTCTAAACTATAGTGGCGGTATACAATTAGAGAGATATGCGAAAAAATGAAAGTAGCAGTATTATATTCTGGCATTTCTCGAGGAGATTTCACTAGAAATTCATTCTCGGTCAAGCGTCATTTTCCCGATGCGGATTATTTTTATTCAACTTGGCACGATCAAGTTCATCTGATGCCTCCTCGTATCGAATATAATTCATATATAGCGCCTACGATGCACTATCATTGTATAACGGATGTTAATCCATCTCTACTTACAATGAAGTTAGCGAGTATTAAAAAACGTTTAAAAGAAGGGAACAAATTGTATGAGCGCACCAAGCATCATACAAAGCAAATACTCGGACATGCTTATCAACTCGATGATCTAGACGAGTCCTACGATATGATAGTACGTATCAGATACGATTGTTATTTGTCACCAAACGTGGATATTCTATCATATCTGGTCAAGTCTTATGAAGAGAATATTGCTATTGGAATTGGTACAAGGACAACTAGACATCCTAATATACACGAACTAAAAGAGATACCAAGAAAACATCCTGAGACGTTTGATGATATTCAAGACTGGTCAGGTTATTTGATGGATCCAATGATTCTACATCCAAGAAAATTATTCGATACTAATCTGGTCTATAAGTATCACGACGAATGTAAATTGCTTCCTGCTGAGAACGGTTGGTATCAGATACTAGGCGAACCGCACAATGACTCCCATTTATGTGTTTATGGCGGAGCACAAATTGAGAAATATCTATGATCGAAGGATATGTTATAACACTGAGTGATAATTCTACATCTTGGCGTTCAAGTGATAGACTTATTGGCAGTTCAGCACATGTAGAAAACACATTTAAGATTCATAAAACTCAAGCGATCACTCCTGATCGAGTCGAGGCGCTAATGAATCTACATAAAATTAAATGGAACTATCCATGGAATGCTGATGTGCTTGATATACAATCAGGTCTAATGAAGTCTGTGTATCAAACTGCTGAACCCAATAAAAGAATTGCTTGCTTTCTTTCACACTATTTACTATGGAAGATGTGTGTTAAACAAAAAGAAAATATGATTATCTTCGAGCATGATGCTTTCTGTATTGCAAAGACTAATTTGGACTTGCTTTCAGAATCACAATATGATATAATAGCACTTAATGATCCAAGAGGTGCTACCCGTAAAGCACAACTCTATCACGATCTTACTGTAAAGAAAGGCGAAGGTGTCAATGGTGTGCCTAGTATAGATAGTGCAGAAATACCGCAAGGATTGCCTGGCAACTCCTCATATTTCATTAAACCCGAAGGCGCACAGAAACTAATAAACTTAGTGCATGAATTTGGTGCTTGGCCAAACGACGCTATTATGTGTCGACAGTTGTTGCCTGGTCGACTTGGGCAAATCTATCCTTACACATGTAGAGTTCAAGGAATTCCTTCTACCACAACATTATAAGTAAGCGTACAGACTGAGAGAAGATATATGAAGGTATTAATTACAGGAATCGCAGGATTCATTGGATTCCACACTGCATTAAAATTCAAAGAAAATGGTCACGAAGTGTGCGGTTTTGATAACTACAACACTTACTATGATCCCAAACTAAAGCATCAGCGCACCAGCATACTGATAAATAATGGCATTGATGTCCATTGTATTGATCTAACACATGCTGATGATGTTACCTCTCTAATCGAAAGATTTCAGCCAGACACTATAATACATCTTGCCGCAATGGCAGGTGTTCGTTACTCTATGGATCATCCTAAAGAGTATGAAGTCAATAACATATATGGCACTGAAGTTCTCATCAAAGCGATTGAGATGCACAACGTTAAGAATGTAATCTACGCATCTACATCTAGTGTCATGAATGGTAATCCTGTACCTTGGAATGAAGATGCGGAACTTCCTGTACAGAAGAGTCCTTACGGGGCATCTAAAGTTGCTAATGAAAATCAGTTCAACGAATCAAAAATATCTAACGCTGTTGGTCTAAGATTTTTTACAGTCTATGGTCCATGGGGTCGACCAGATATGGCACTATTCGACTTCACTAAAAATATTCTTGCTGATCAGCATATTACTCTTTTTAACTATGGTGATATGAAGCGAGACTTCACCTACATCGATGACATCGTCCAGGGTATTGTTTTGGTCGCTGATAATATGACTGAACGTGATATTTACTGTATTGGTTATGGAAAACAAGTTGAGTTGCAAACCTTTCTTACTCATATAGAAAGCAACTTGTTCAAGGATGCTAGAATTAAATATGCGCCTATGCATCCTGCCGACGCACCTGAGACGTTTTCTGACACCACTAAACTACAGAAGTTAGGATATAAACCTACAACTCCTATCGAAGTAGGCGTTAAGAATTTCATCGATTGGTACAAGGAGCATTATCTATGAAAACATATATTATAACAATTCTAGATAATCCAAAGTCGGTTGAAGCAGCAGAAAGATGCGCCGAGTCAGTATCGACATTTAATCCTATTTTATTTCCTGCTGTTACGCCTAAAGATGATCCTTTTCAGATGCTAGAAGATAGAGGCATCACAAGTAAAGTATTTCTAGAGACTGATGCTGGATATTCATATATTGAACCTACGGTATCAGCATTTCTTTCACACTATAGTCTGTGGGAGATGTGTGTTGAGTTGGACGAAGAAGTACAGATATTTGAACATGATGCGTTATGTGTAGGCGATCTTCCAGAAGTAATTGAATATGATAAAGTAATCAATATTGGTCATCCTAGTTATGGCAAGTTCAATGTTCCTGCAAGTGAGGGCGTTGTTCCTCTAATTAGTAAACAATACTTTCCTGGCGCTCATGCATACAGAGTTAAACCCGCAGGCGCAAGAGTGTTAATTGCCGCTGCAAAGGAATATGCTCGTGCAACAGATGTGTTTCTTCATATTAATTTGTTTCCATTTCTGGAAGAGTACTATCCTTGGCCAGTTGTTGCGGATGATAAATTCACAACCTTACAAAGAAAGCAAGGTTGTTATGCAAAGCATGGATATAATGATGATTACGAAACCATAGATAGCAATCTAAAGCGAGTATTTGTAACAGGATGTGATAATAAGACTGAGTGGATGTTGCCTTGGTTTCTAAAAAATTATGTTAAGCACAACACGACACCTATCGTCTTCGCAGACTTTGGTGTAAGTGATGAGATGAGAACATGGGTCTATCAAGTAAGTGAGTTTGCTGATATTATCTCTATTCCTAAACAAAGAATGAATGGTTGGTTCTTAAAACCATTAACGCTGTTGAGCGTAGAGGCAGACGAAGTGTGTTGGTTAGACACAGATATGCATATTCTTGGTGATATCAGCGGAGTGTTTAACTATGTAGAAGAAGGAAAACTCGCGATGGTTCAAGATAAACCTTGGACTGCTAGACAGGGAGAAATGTGGCATAACTCTGGTCTTGTAGCGATCAAGGGTAAACCACCCGTTCTGCAACAGTGGGCTATTGATTGTAGAGACAAACCTAGACAGGGCGATCAAGAAGTGTTGCACAGTTACTTTGTAGGTAATCCTCTTCGAAGACTTCAATATATCAAGGATGTTCCAAACATATATAACTGGTTACGAATTCAACTACTAGATGGTCAAGACAATTCAAAAAAATTAATTATGCACTGGACAGGTCAGAAAGGCAAAGACATGATTAGGAAATTAATGTATAATGAGTAAAGTATTTCATATTATCGGTAACGGCGATCAAGCAAAGCAATATCTGAAAGAATCGCGAAATGGAACTAAAATTCTCTGTAATATGCCTCCATTCGAGATACCTAAAGATGAGGTATATGGAACGTGCATGGTCGACTTTAAGATGATGATGGCATTGACCGAAGGATCAGTTAAACTTGATCAGTATATGTGGATTCTTGGTCAACGTCCTCGCGCATGGATGTATGAACGTCATGCATTCTATCTGAAGTACGCTCCTAACATCAAAGAGTTCTACACTTATGTTCCTGAATATGCGGGCAATGCAACAAACTTTAACTGTGGTCACATGGCAGTTCACTATGCGGCAGCACGACATAAGGCAGATGAGATTCATATGTATGGATTCGATACGCTGTTTGACTTCAACATGCGAAGTGTGACAGATCTTGTATTGTCTAGTGATAGAACACAAGTCAATAACTATAGACTGTTGAACAACTGGCGCCCTGTCTGGCGCGACATCATGCGTGAGTTCCCTGACACTAAGTTCGTATTACATCACAATCATGATCAACTAAAGATACCTAAACTGTCCAATGTTGAAGTGAGAGTATATTCAGATGCGTTGACTAGCACTCAAAAGAAAGAAGATAAGAGTGATATTAGTGATGGTCGTGGAATGGATCAGCAAGTGGTTATTCCACAGACAAGAGTAGATCGACGAATAGCAGAAAAGAAATTAAAAAAGAAAAATAAACGGTCTTGATATACACAAACAGGCTAAAAGTGTTGCATTGATTGGATATCTATGCTATAATGTCACTTGTATTTAATTGAAGAGTTTTATATTATGTTCGAACATCTTAACTATGACTTGGGTTACGCTGATTTAGAATCAGAAACCCTCGAAACTGGTCGACACTATGCCACACCTGACGGCAAGAAATATCCATCAATTACTACCATATTATCAATTCTCTCTGAAGATGCTATTAATGCATGGCGTAAGCGTGTAGGTAAAGTAGAGGCAGACAAGATCTCACATCGTGCATCCACACGCGGTACCGCTGTACACGCAATCATCGAAGACTATATCAATAATGTACCTGATTATCGTGCAAAGTACATGCCTAATATTGTCGCTAACTTTCTTGATGTTAAGGAAATCCTAGATACACGTATAGGCAAAGTTTATGCACAAGAAGTTCCTTTATACTCACACCATCTAGGTGTGGCAGGTCGTGTCGACTGTGTTGCGGAGTTTGATGGCAAGTTATCAATCATCGACTTTAAGACCGCAAAGAAACCTAAATTGCGTAAGTACGTCGAAAACTATTTTATGCAAGAATCTTTTTATGCCGTAGCATGGGAAGAGGTTACAGGTTTGCCTATAACACAACTAGTTACTATTATTGCAGTCGACGATGAATCGCCTCAAGTATTCATCGAACATCGTGATAACTGGACTGCACCATTAATTGATACCATTAAAAAATATAAGGAGCGAAAGAGTGCCGAAGAATACAGTTTCTGAATCAGCGGAATATGAGAATTTTGTTGGTAAAAAGGTGGTAATAGAAGAAGATGTGCCCGCATCACTCGCAGAGTTTATTGGTATGGAAGATGAAACTGTTGAGTGGAAGAAAGAGTGGGTTAGTATGCCTGAGTATAAGCAAGAAGATAATCCTACCTTTAAGACTATTCAGATGCATTTTAGAAACAAAGAAGATTACGAAGAGTTTGCTAAACTTATTGGACAACCATTAACTAAGAAGACTAAGAGTACTTGGTTCCCACGTTTAGATAGAACTGCTAACTCACTATTACGATGGGTAGAAGATGACGCCTAAGTATCCTATATACATTATATCAAAGGGACGACAAGACTCTATGGTGACGTCTCAGTCACTTGCGAGAATGAAAGTGCATCATTATATCGCCATAGAACCTCAAGATTGGGTCGCTTATGTGCTTTCGCTTGATAATTTTAATATTAGGGAGTACGTTACTCTTTTACTTTTACCCTTCAGTAATCATGGTGATGGTCCTGGTCGTGCTCGTAACTGGTGTTGGGATCATTCTATCACACTTGGTGCTAAACGTCATTGGGTTCTTGATGACAATATTGCTGATTTCTATCGCCTTCATAATAACAGGCGTATTCGTGTAGAGAGTGGTGCATTCTTCGCTCCTATGGAAGACTTCGTTGATCGCTACACTAACGTGAAGATTGCAGGACCTCAGTATCGTTTCTTCTGCGCACCTAATCAGGCGTATCCAGCATTCGTAAAGAACACAAGAATTTATTCTTGTCTTTTGATCGACAATGAATGTAAGCACAGATGGCGTGGTCGCTACAATGAAGATACCGACATTTGTTTACGTGTTCTCAAAGACGGCGACTGTACTGTTCAGTTCAATGCATTTCTTCAAGGTAAGATGGCGACACAAACACTCAAGGGTGGTAACACCGAAGAGTTCTATCATAAAGAGTTAGGCATTGATGAGAATGGTGTTGCTATTCAGGCAGAGAATACACTTGAAGTTAAAGATAGATATAATGTAGCAGGAACAATTGCGAAGTCTCAGATGCTTGTTGATATGCATCCTGATGTTGCGACGATGGTGTGGAGATATGGTAGATGGCATCATCATGTAAACTACGATTCATTTAAGAAGAATCCATTAGTAAAAGATCCATCAGTTGTGATACAGAAGGGTGTTAATAACTATGGTATGAAACTGGTGACTAATTGGGGACAAGAATGAATATTAGAGAAGAAACAATCGAATTGCATAAGGCAGCAGAAGAAACACTGTTTGCTAAGAAGATGATTGAAGGAAAACTTACTAAAGATGAGTACGTTCGTTATCTTAATGCGCAGTGGTTAATCTTTAATGCAATGGAGAATCGACATTTTTTACACGACGAGTTTTCATTCATTCGAAAAAATGAATCGATACGAAGACTTAACGCGATCGAAGATGACCTTGCTTCTCTAGGAGAAAGAGTTGATGGTGCATATATGCCATCCTCATCATTTACTTATGCTAATTTTCTAAATTCTTTAACTGATGAAGTCGAGCAAAATTCCCACATCTATCTGAACTATATGGGTATGATGTTTGGTGGTGGTATTGTGGCAAAGAACAACTACTCTGAAGGTAATCTCTACAAGTTTGACAATCGCACAGAAGTCATTGCATCTATTCGTGCTCTAGAAGTGAGTCCAATCTATGTAAATCAGGGGTTCAACTTACACATTGACATATTTAATGATTTGGTAAATTAAACATGAGTCTTCAAGATAAGTTAATCAGTCTAACCGAACAGATGCATGACATAATTTTAGCACAAGATGGTGTTGAAGTAATGTACACCGAAGAGTTCGGATGGGAGAATTATCGTTATTCCGCCAAGAACTTTAGACTTGCGCATATCGAGAGATACTTTGTTGATGGTCTAGTAGTTGCGCACGTAACATGTTTTCCTAAGAGAGATAATGGTTCTCCTATATTTGGATTCGATGTTGTTGGCAGTGAGAAGACTGGTAAGATTACAGGTGCATTCATTGATTGGTCTCCCACTTTAGCTGACGGGGATTGGCATAATACAACATGGTCTCTTGATAGAAAACTTCCTGTCTGGGCAAAGTGTTTTAGTGATCAGTTTATTGCTATTCGACCAAATGAAGATGAACACGATAAATTGTTTGAGTTTGCTATAGATACATTTACTAGATATATGATGATGTTGAATGTGTCTGAATCTGTCGATCAGGAAAGCATAGAGTTTTTAGATATTATCAAGAAAGCACAAAACTTTTACTGTGAACATCAATCACAGAACCCTCGCACATTCGCGGCACTATCTCATAAGATTGGCGAAGATCGTGCAAAGTACTTCATGACAGAGATCCTGTTTCCGAAGTTATAATCCCTACCTTGGGATCGACCTGAGCATGTCATTAAACTGCTCACCACACTTTATTGCGCATAAAAGTGTCACTATGTCACACTTTCTACACGAAACTTCTTGACATCTCTCATATAATATAGTACTATATAACTCTACCCAATAAACTCAGTATGGAATTAACATTGTCTAAAGTCAATCTAATCGCACTCAGTAAGCCTACGGCATACACAGATTGTTACACTGCCGAGCAGCTAGTAGCATATGCCGCAAGAGTAAGTAATCCTGCCAATCAGAGTAATGTCAAGACCGCCAGTAAGTTAGTACGTTATCTGATCAAAGAAAATCATTGGTCACCACTAGAGATGGTGCATATGACTATGGAGATCAAAACCACACGCGACATCTCTCGCCAGATTCTACGACATCGTTCATTCTCGTTTCAAGAGTTCAGTCAACGATATGCAGAAAGTGAGACATTTGTCTATGAGCGTGAAGCACGAACCCAAGACTTGAAGAATCGACAGAATAGTGTTGATTGCATTGATCATGGATTTCAAGAACAATTTACTATGATGCAGAAGAAAGTTCTTGATTTCGCACTTGATGCATATAATCGCGCTCTAGGTTCTGGTATCGCAAAGGAGCAAGCAAGGGCTTTACTACCAGAAGGTTTAACAGGTACAACGTTGTATATGGCTGGTAGTCTACGATCATGGATTCACTACTGTGATTTACGTATGGCGAATGGTACACAAAAGGAACACATGGTGGTAGCAAAACAGTGTTGGGAAGTAATTGCTCAACACTTCCCTGATATAGTAGCAGCGGTCGAGGAGACTGAATAATGAAAAAAGGTGATGTAGTAAGTGTAGTGACTCTCTCTGGAGAGTATATTGGTAAATTCAATGAGGCACATGTTGATGGGGGTTTAACTCTAGATGACCCTCGTATGTTAATTGCAGGTGAAGAGGGCGTCGGTTTTGCTCGAGGCATATGTATGACTGGTATTGAGGATGTAAACACGGTGCGCTTTAAAGATTATGTTTATTTCACACCAACTAATGCAGCATTCGAGAAAGCATACCTTACAGCAGTGAGCGGCATCATTCTATGAATTCAAAGAAAGCAAAGCTATTTCGTAGTGTAGGAAAGGTTGACAAACGTTCGAAAAAACTGTATAATCAATTAAATCACCAAGAGAAAAAACTTCTCGGTGAAATTTATAAGGTAGCAAAGCAGCAAATAACGGAGGCATAATATCAACATATTCTACTTACATTCCGATCCAGACATATGTGCTCAACAGCACTGTGATAAACATGTTGTTAAAATGTGTGTAGAATATGCTCAACTTTTATCTACAGCACATCGTGTCGTAGATGGTAATTTCTTTATAGGAAGAACAACTAAGGGCAGAAAGATTTCTCGCTACTTTCATCCTGATTCCGACATGAATCACGAGCTTTATAAAGCGACTCATGTAATGCATCCCTCTGCCGTATGGGCAAGAGACACTAAAGAAAACTATATATGGTTATACGATATGTGGTCTTCATTATGTTATGAATTCGAATATAGATATGGTAAGAAACATATGTCTTGGAATAAGTTACAGTGGTTTCTTACGATGCCACCAGACAATATCACCAAGCAGGGATTTTCTGAACCTACTCCAGCAATGGGTTCACATCCAGAATGTATAGTAGAAGGGGATTCATTACAATCTTATCAGAACTATTATTGGGAAGGTAAGAAGAGAATGGCAATTTGGACTAACAGAGATACCCCGGATTGGTGGGTTGAGAGACAACAAAATGACATCTTGGCACGGCGGTAAAGGTAGCAATAGACGAAGAGAAGATCATCAAAAATTAAATGATAATTGGGATTCAATCTTCAATAAAAATAAAACGGAAGAAAAGATTGTTTTAACTAGCAAGAATCAGATAGATAAACAGCGCGAAGTAACCGATCTTAATTACGACGGTGCTGAAGATTTGGAGTAAAATATAATATGGTGAAATCTATGAAGATAAAGAAGCGCAAGTTTGTTCCTAAACCAAAAGCAACATTAACACCTGCTCCTAATTGGGTCAAACTACAGAAAGCGAAGACTGAAGAGAGTCGAATGTCTGCCTGGAATGAATGTGAGGATTTCGTGCATCTAGAAGTAACAGATCGCGAGTACTTGCATTCTATGAAGAAGTGGTTGAAGAATGAAAGTGGTTGGGAAGTAGAAGATCTTGTTACCGTAATACCTGACACTTACTTAGTCGGTCTCGCAAAGCATGGATGGAAAGCAATCAAGTTAGGATTTATTCCTGAGCAAGTTAAAAGTTCCTTACACAAGATTCTTTATCCTTTGCTACTTAGAGCAGAAGATCTAAAGAATAATATGACTGTTGATTCATTGATTCATCCTAGCGTCATTGAGAAAGATGAAGATCATATTCTACATCCATCTAAAGTAAAAGAGTGGATAGTCGTTACACAGCAATGGTTGAGTGGCAATAAACACTACAAAGATTCTCGGGAATCTGATCAGAGACAGCAATACATTACACATGAAAGTTATCTGTACAATTTAAACTCCTATTTGAAATCAGGAGTTTGGTCAGATAGTCGATATGGTGAAAAAAGGGAGTTCGTCAGTCATTATGTTTGTGTGGCACCTGCGTATGACAAAGATGGACTAATGAAACGAACTGTTGGCATCTGGTATCGCGATATTGGTATGCGTTGGACTAAGGAGTTAAGAAATAATGAAACTTGAAGGCGTGATGATGACTAAAAATAGATTTACAAAAATGGTAGAAGATACGGTACGTGATAAGCGTATGTCCTATCTTGATACGATTGTATATCTATGTGAGAAGAATAATATGGAGATAGAAGATGTTAAGAAATACGTCTCTCCTGTTGTAAAGAACAAGGTTGAAGCAGAAGCAATGAGCCTAAACTTCTTACCTAAACAGAATGTACTGCCTCTGTGACGAAAGTTCTTGACAATTACAACTTACTGTGCTACTATATACTTCACATTATGAAATATTGTGGATAAACTGAAATACAAACATATACTGTAAATATAAAGGAAATAAAATATGTCATTTGCAAATCTTAAACGCAATCGTAATTCAATCTCTGATTTAATATCAGCAGCAAGTTCCGATAGCGGTCCTAAAGAAAAGAAATCTTATATTGATGAACGTCAGTGGAAACCAACTGTTGACAAAGCAGGTAACGGTTATGCTGTCTTGCGATTCTTACCTGCTGCTAAAGATAGTACTGAGTGGGTTCGCTATTGGGATCACGGATTTAAGGGTCCTACTGGTCAGTGGTACATTGAGAAATCTTTGACTTCAATCGGTCAACAAGATCCCGTATCAGAAGCAAATAGTAAATTGTGGAATACTGGTCTAGATGATGATAAAGCGACTGTACGCGATCGTAAACGTCGATTGCACTACGTGAGTAATGTTGTTGTTGAAAGTGATCCTGCTAATCCATCGAACGAAGGCAAAGTCTTCATGTTCACTTACGGCAAGAAAATCTTTGATAAGATCATGGATGTTATGCAGCCTCAGTTCGCTGATGAAGCACCTATCAACCCATTCGACTTCTGGGAAGGCGCTTCGTTCAAACTGAAGATTCGTAATGTTGAAGGTTATCGCAACTATGATAAATCTGAGTTTTCTTCACCCTCTGAGTTTTTGCGTGGCGATGATTCGGAACTCGAACAAGTCTATGAGCAGTTACATGATCTTAGTGAGTTCTCTGATCCTAAGAGCTACAAAACTTATGAAGAGTTGACTGCGCGACTTAATATGGTACTGGGTGAATCAGCACCACGTACTATTCGCTCTGAAGTCTCATTAGATACGGTAGCAGCACCTGCTCCTCGTGCTAGTGCTTCAGCACCAACGATCGCTACAGCGGAAGATGAAGATGATACTATGTCTTACTTTGCTAAACTAGCAGCAGAAGAATAATAATCTACTGAGTAACAAAAACCGGCGGGGATCAAACCCCGCCACACACATCACACAGGAGAAGTATAATGAGTAATAAGAATCCCTTTGAAATTCGTACAGAAATGCTACAGATGGCTAAAGATTATATGGACCAATCTTGGCGCTTGAACGTTGAATTCACTCGTAAAATGTTTGAAGAGGGCAAGAAGACTGCCGAAGAGATGAAAGAAGCGCTTGCTCCATATTGTCTCAAAGACATGATGGAGAAAGCACAAGAGATGTATAGTTTCGTCTCTAAGAAAGAATAGAGAAAGGGGCGAAAGCCCCTTTTTTTATCCCATCACATAAGCATCAGATCTAGACCCATTGCCATTAACAGGCGACGACATTTGATCTGAAGATGTACTAGAAACATTGTTCTGTGTTGTTGTTGGTGCATTCACGTTATTAACATTAGTCACAATGATATTCCCTTGCCTTACAGATGCCATAGTCTGCCGCCCAATTTCTTCAGTAGCAGCAGGTCTTACTGCATAGTCTCTTGCAGCACGAATACCTTTATCAAGCTGTCTTTGAATACTGCCTTCTTGCAAGTCTTGTAGGAATCCCTTTTCAGGAACAACACCTAGTCTCTGACCTGCTTCAATAAATGCATCTACAGTTATTAGTTTAGCAAAATCAGCAAATCCACCTACGAGAGATGATGCGGCACCAGCAGCGCCAACAGCAATCTTTCCTTCCGTACTAAGATTAGGATCTTCTGTCCCTAACTTATAACCTTCGTAGCCAGCAGTTGCAACCGCTAATGGCGCTGCTATTTTACTCGCTACCTTTATCACCTTGCCGCCAACATTACTAATCGTATCTATATTTTTTCCAACAAATTTACCTGCTTTAGAATCCTTGAGTGCTGTTACTGTATCTGAAAACCGTTTTCCTATTGCTCCTGTGACTGTTGCGGGCGCAGCGCCACCAACAACTGCACCTGCTTTGGCGAACTGAGGAACAAGTTTACCATCAACATTCTTAACAATTGTCTGTAATTTGCCTTTCGCGTCTTTAAATGTTTCGCCTAATACTCTTCCTGACTTAGTTTTCTCCATCGTAGGTGCAATGAGGTTGACTATGCCTTTCCTCACACCTTCTACCTTCGCAACTCCCGCCGCCTTTATGCTAGATACTTTACTTGCTGCTCCAGCAGCAGCAGGTCCAACAAACCCCTTGACCTTGGCACTAAAAACCTTAATCTTTTCTGTTAATGATGTTAGTACACTGGATCCAATAGATTTAAACTTTGCTCCAACATTACCAACCCAGGCACTAAATTTAGCACCTAAACTTTTAAGGCCAGCTGACATCTTATCTATTCCCACGACAGCACCGAGGGAGTTAAGACCCAGCGCCAGAATACCTGCTGATAATCCTGCCAGAAGACCAGCAACACCAAGTCCACCTAAAAGACCAAGTCCACCACCGTCATCTTTTTCAGGACTTGGTGTCGCAGACGCAGGCATAACCTCATCTCGAGGTGCCATCTCCCGTATCATTTCCATCATTGCTAGTTTGTCTTTAGCAATCTGTTGGAAAAATTCCGCAAAGCGATCATCAACACTGTCGAGTCTAGTGTTGGTACCTTTCTGTTGTTTTACTAAATCATCAAGAGTTGTTGCCGCCATTTGCTTTCTTTGCCTCTTCTTCTTCCTGCAATGCTTGCATAAGCATTATTAAATGTATCTCTCTCTCCCAAGGCATCATCATATCCAATTCTGTTAATGTATACTTGTGATGTCTGGTGAGCAAAAAATTCGTTCTGAAATAATTTGCTAGGTCTTCATGAGAGAGACATACTAAAAAAAACTTTGCATTCCTTTGATTTCTATGTTATTATTATATGCACATCCAACACAATCAAAAACAACATTTTGTTTAACTTGTGGCATATCTTCTAAAAATTCCGCAAGTTTCTCGAACTGTTGTTTAGTCATAGACTCTAGAAAGTCGCGAACACTTTCATCAGATTCTTCACTAATATCAATCCTTTCTTCTTCTGTAAGAACCGCCTCTATAGAGTTTGTTAATATAGCAAATCCAAGTTCATCTTCACTGACATTTAGATCGATCGATCCATAGCTCGGATACTTCATCTCTACAGAGATCGTATCATCAATCTTAATGATCGAGATCTTCTTTGCTTTGCTACATTTAACTTCTTCTAGATCGATTACTAATTCGTTTGGTTCTCCACATTCGCTACAGTTCAGATTGATAGAAACGTTCTCACCAACAGACTTCGATCGAATCTTAATAAAGAGATATTCAAGATCGAATGTTGTTAAACTGTCTTTCGGCACATCTTCGTGAATACATGCATTAACAGTATCGATAACTGCATTCATAATCTGATTAATGTCACCAGACTCAGATGCCATTAACAATATCTTCTCTTCTCTTACCAAGTAGGGTCTAAAATTTACTTTCTTGCCTGTAGATGGTATTATCATCTCATATTTTGGAGATTCGTTTAACTTGGGTAATGCCATAATTTAATTCTCAATTGTGTTAAATTTTTAAAATATTGTATATCTTGCTGGTCAATGAACTACTATTTGATACTGCGCCAGATGCAGTGATACCCACCGTATCATTTTCTGACATAAACTCGCCGACCCAGGACTTATAAGCAAAGTCGATATTGAATTGACTCACTTCATTCTGTCCCTCACTGAAAGTTTCATATGTAATACTTACGGGATATGCGCGATCCAGCAACCAATGATAATTTTTTGTTCCCTTTGTTCCTATATCAACATCCAAATCGAGATTGATGTTAAGTGGACCCAGTTTAAAGTCCTTACTCTTATTAGCAACAGGTATACTCCATCCCTTCTTCCATTGGTATATATGAACTGGAAAACAATAATTATCAGCGTAGTTTACTTGATAGCGCCCTTCCTGATCATCAATCTTTTGATGTATTAAATTTTGCCACTCTTCAAAGTATATACGTGCACCTTGATTATTTAACACACGAAATGTCATAGATACATCAGGATCATTAAATCCATAAACTACGTCTTGTGTATCGGCACCCATTTCTCGTTGTACCGTTGCCAACTTACGAGAGGGAAGTGTAATATTAGAACATAAGAATCCCATGTTCTTTGGAGACTCTGCGTTCTGACCTATGTTAGGAAGCAAGACACTGAATAGATTCGATCTTGCCAGTCCGCCTCTGCTAGTTATTAGACCCTTAAAGTCTTCTATTGAAGGAACACCTGCTGCCATTTTAAATCATACTCCTAGAATCTTTAAACACCTGTGACTTATTGCCCTGAAATTGTGCGGTCGGTAAGAACGTAGCAATCTCCCACTCGGGTGGCGGCACATATGCCAACTTACCCTCTACTTGACTTGATAGATAATGTTTGAAGCATGGTTTAAAATATTTCATTTTTGCAGATCTCTGCAACATCTCATATGTAATTGCAAACTGTGTTGTTTCGTCATATGCTTTATTACTAGTGACTCCCATAAGAGCATCTAAAAACTTCGCTCTTAATGCAATAGGCAAGTAATGTAGATTTAATCCATAGAAGCCTTTCTTTGCTCTTCCGACAATGATGACTAGGGGAAACGCATCCCAATAGGGAAGTGTTTCTCTATGTTTTGCATCATAGAAGAACATGTACATATCACCAATGCCAGATGCATTTCTAGCACTATTGATACTTCTTTTCTCTATAGGCTCTTCACTCATTAGCCCGCGCCGATTCACGTTCATATTCTGCACTTTCTTTCTGAACCACGCCTGAGACTGCTTCGTGCGAGGAGTTATGCCTGCACGGAATGCCTCTGCTTCTACTGTTTTAAAAATGTTTGTCATTATACTATTTAGTCTTTTTTCTAGAGAAAGGTTTGAGTTTCTTTAATGGTTTCGCAGGTTTCGTAGATTTAGGAATAAGTCCCGCTAAAGGAGAGCCGTTTTTCTCAGTCCATATTTCAAAGTGCCATCCTCGATCTTCGACATATTTCCTAGTGGCATTCCATTTATTTTGATTTTTGATGTAAGTATATGCTTCTGTTATATACTTTTTGGTTCTCTTTCCAGAAGTAGGAGGTGAGCATTCCTTATGAGGCTTCACTTCGATTAATACAGTTTTGCCATTAGTGTATACAATTTTAAAGTCCATAAAATATCTATGGTATTTATTATCAACTTCGTATAGGTAAGGTATAATAACTTCTTCACTTGACCAACCTTTTATATCTACAGATTCATCAAAGTATCGCATACAGTACATTTCCCAACCAGAACGATATACAACCTTTGTTGGATCGCCATTATACTTCTCGGGATTTTTAACAGAGTATCTTCCAGATCTCGCCATAATTTTGCTATAAATAACCTTATAAATCTTTATTTAGCAGGGCTATACTTAATGCTTGGACCAAAAAGACAAGAATCGGAACAGCAAGCAAATCGTGCTTCTTCAGTAAATACAGGCGAAGTCGTTCTGTACGACGAAACTATAAAGCCCGCTCCCACTACTACTGATGTAAAAACTACTAATAAAGTACGTGACTATCGGTACCCATTATCTATGCCTACAGGCGGAATAAAGTTTCCGGGTTCGATTACATTTACTGCATATGAGATTGAGGGTTTAGATATTGCGGGTGAAATCGGCGAGATTTTTGATTCTTTGTATAAAGCTAGTTCTAAGTTGGCGCGTAATGCTTTCAGAGACCCTGGCAAGGTAGGCGCTGGATCCGATGATCAGACTACAGCAGATAAAGAAACCGATCCCACAATAATCGAGCGGCAGAAAAAGGATCTTGCGAAAGTGTCTGCCACTCTTCGATCATACGAGAATCTTAAAGGTGGAGTAAAACAAGGAAGTGTTATACTACCGCTTCAGCGTGATTTGAGATTTAGTGACAATGTAGCATATGAAACTGCTAATCTTGGTGTTTTGGGCGGTGGTCTTGAGACCGCACTTGGAGGTAAAAATCCATTCGCTGGTGCTACCAAGGGCGATGGTTCTTTTAGTACTGCTGCCTCAGCATTAGCAGCACAAGCGGTTGCTAAGGCAGCTGGTGTTGGTATTGGCGCCTTGATAGGTAGAGGAATTGGAGGCGCTGTACTTGGCGCTGGTGCTACTGAAGGGCTAGGCGATGCAGTTAAGAGTGCTACTCGTATTGCATCATCACCCAATCAAAGAACGTTGTTTAAAGAAGTTTCTCTGCGCCAGTTTGCATTTACATTTAAGATGATTGCTACAAGTGCTGCTGAAGCAGATCAGATTAAAAATATTGTCAAGTTCTTTAGACAGGAATTATATCCAGAAAGGATAACAGTAGGTGATAATAAAATACCCATAGGCTATAAATTTCCTAATGTATTTCAGATTGATGTTAAGAATCAATTTGGTAAAGATGCTGCACATAAAATTCAAAGATGTTATCTGAGAGATGTTCAGACATCATATAACGCAACCGGTAATGGCCTGTTAATGGACGGAAACTTTATTGAAGTGGACATTTCATTATCGTTCCAAGAAGTATCTGCGCTGGATAAAAACAAGGTTAGAGACGGATCATACTAATGTCGAATTATTTTAAGAAATTTCCAAAGAATCTTTATAAGTTCGGTGATGCCGAAGATCCAGTTTATTTTCAAAAACTGTCGAAATATGTAGATCTAATCGATACAGTTAGAGACGATATTGGCACATATGTTGAATATGAAATAATGGACTTCGAACGCCCAGATACACTATCTTATACGCTGTATGGTAAGAGTGACTATGATTGGACATTCTTCTTAATGAATGAGCGTCTGCGCGAAACTGGTTGGCCGATGAGTCTTCAACAAGTTTATACTGCTGCTGAAAATGACTACTTTCCAAACTACACAGTTAAATTAGATATCACAACCGCTGATAGTTGTGCGACATATGCTGAAAGATATCCTATAGGTCAAGAAGTTCTGATAGGAAATCCAAATAGAAGTGGTGTTGTTGTTAGTAAGAATTTAAATGTAGGAGAAATAACTGTATCGTCTGATAGCGATGTCGCAGGAACTTATTTATCATATGTGGGTGTTGGCATCTCCGAACCCGTGTCGACTATCACATACGAATTTTCAGGAACGCATCATTACGAGGCATCTGCTAGTGGTGAAGAGGTCGACTTCTTTTTTGATGCTGTGACAAAGTATCCAGTAACAAATCTAAAATATCTAATTGCTCAGAATGATGAGTCTAAGAAAATTCGAGTTATCAAAAAAGATAGCATAGAAAAGATCGTCGGCGAATTTCGTCGATTGACCGAGAGATAGTAATGGCGCAGAATCAGTCTCAATTTGCTATTCTTGAAGCATCAATTATTTCTTCATCGACCACAGATGAAGATAAACTTATTGATATAAAGAATAGCATAATAGAATTGCAGTTTTGGGAACATATCTCGAAACCTTATATCGATGCTAGAATGGTTTTCATTGATGACTTTGGTCTAAGAGAATTGATGGGCATTCAAGGTACAGAGAGAATACGAATTGTTATAGGTAACGCAGAAGCACCTGAAGAACCTAGCATCATCAAATACTTCTTTTTCTCTAAGATTAACGAAGTGCAGAATTTGAACGAAAGATCTCAGATGTTGTCAGTTGATCTAGTCGAGGAGCAGGTATATGTTGATGCCATCAAGCAGTTTAGCAGATCGTATACTAGCACTCTAGAAGATATCATAATCGATGTTTGTAATAGAGATCTGAATAAAACCGTTACAACTAATGACTTTGCTGGTTCAGTTCAGGGTGTAAGAAAGATTATCGTTCCTTACATGAGTCCTATCGAAACAATTCAGTGGTTAAAAGATAGAGCGACAACAAAGCTGGGCGCACCCATTTACTTAACCTCAAGCCTATATAACAACGATTTAAAATTAAGCGATCTTGACAATCTTCTACGGGCGAATGTCTTTAATGATAAGTTGCCTGCTAGATATTCTAAATCGCTGCAGGGCAGCGAAGATCCTCTAAAGACATATTATGAAATCATTTCATATAAGAGTGTTGGAAATGAGAATGCTCTTGCACTATATGAGCAAGGAATAATAGGTTCTCTCTATGCTAATCTTGATGCTGGTACAGGAAACTCTGTTGATAGTCATGTAACGATTCGCGACATTATTGACGAGTTCTACACTAACGGGCTTATTTCTCCAGAATCAATTCAATCAGTATTTGATCCGTCTTTGTTAATTGACGGTAGGTTATCTGATGAATATAATTCATTAGCAATACATCAAGTCACTTCAAGTGGCACCTACAATCAGTTTAATAGTTATCATGATGAAGCAACAGTCCTAGATGCAGATAATAATATACAAGAGTCGCGTCTAAAAGTCAAGAACAAAATCATTCGTGGTATATTAAAGAAGAATATGCTAGATATTGGTATGAACGGTGGTTTATTCTTCCAGGGTAAAATTGATGTCGGAAATAAGATGCGTTTGCTGTTCTTGAGTGCCGATGTTGAGGGAGATCAGAAAGATGTTGTTGAACAAATCGACATGAAAAGTTCTGGTGATTATCTCATTCTTGCGATCAATCATAAATTGACTAGCGAAAAGCATGTTGCTCAATTAAGACTTACAAAACTTGCTGATTTATCGAGCGACTTTAAAATATGAACATATTAAGACCTATCTCAAAAGAGTTCTATGGGGACGATGTTCGTTGGTTCTTTGGCACTGTCATCAATGCACATCCTCCTTCTGGTCTAGAGGGTCGTGTTAAGGTTCGTATCAATGGAGTTCACAGTCCAAGTACTGTCGACATTCCTGAGAAAGATTTACCATGGGCACAAGTTCTAATTCCGACTACTGAAGGTGGCGCATCAGGTATTGGAAAAATACCACAACTAGTGCAAGGCGCGTTCGTGTTTGGAATTTTTATGGACGGTGCAACATCTCAGTTGCCTCTTGTTTTAGGTTCTCTGCCGCGCACAGAGTATCCCTCTACTACACAAACTCAGCGTAGAGTATCTGGTGTGAATGCAGTAGACTATGAGAAGAGTCGATTGCAGAATATTATTATTTCAGCATTTAAAGATGATGCTGATCCTAATGCTCGGGTTACACTTCGTAGACAGCAGTCAATGAAGTTCTTTATTGATAATGGATATTCATTGATTCATTCTGCCGCTATAACAGGCGCTCTTCAAGCACAGTCTAGTTTTTTAATCTATGACGAAAAGTGGAATGATGTTAATTATAATGATAAATTAGGTATCGCAGGATGGAGAAAAGTAAACATAGCAAATAGTCGTTACAATAATCTACTTAAATTTACGAGACAATTTCAAACAAACTCTGACTGGAAACTATTCTCTATACAGATACAATTTGTACTTTATGAATTACGCAATCAGTTCAACCAAGTAAATAGTCGATTGATTGCTACTACTAATATAAAAGATGCCAGTGAAATTGTTAATAGATATTACTTAAAAAATACTAATACTAGCGATAGATTTGCGAAAAGTATATATGACGAGGTGCTTGATTAATGGCAAAAGAAAATGCGGCAAAACTTCAGGATGATGTTAAAACGGCAGTAACATCGATTGACACTGCTCCGTTAACAGATGCAGCAAATCAATCAACAGAATCTTTTAAGGCAGCAAACGAAAGCGTTACAGGTTCTATTGCAGGTCAAATTCAAGGGGGTGTTGAAGGACTTACTCAGAAATTTGACGCGTTCTCCGATAAGTTAAGCGATACGACAGTCGAAGGATTAATGACTGACGGAGTAGAAAGTCTCAAGAATATGGGAACGGACTTTGTTAATGGTGCAATTGCCGGACTAGCATCTAAATTTGCGTCTAGTGTTACTGTTCAGTTCAGTGAACCAGATTCGAATGGCATTGTATATCCTATCGCATCGTCATTGCAATCTGAGGGCGGCGTCGACGCGACGGTCGGAACCATACTTAGGTTAATCACCGGACTAGGAATTGATGCTGGTAGTCTACAGAAGACTCTTATCGATGCAAGTCCAAAGGGTTTACTAGATGCAGGTAAAGGTCTTCTTGTTGATAAGATGGGAGCATTTGACGGTGCTAGTGCAATTACAGCATTAACAGAAGCTGCAACGGAATCTGTACTCACCGTACTAGAAGATGCTACTAGTGGTGTTCTGAATAATATTAAAGATGCTGGTGGTAATACTCTTAATAGTATAGGCAAGAACATCACAAATATTCCTGCTAGTTGGGACGCTAATGGTGCGGTTACTTCGGTTACGTCAGTTACAGGATCAGGTGATAATTTCGACACAGCGTTCGGTGATGCTGTAAGCAACATACGCAACGGTCTAGTTGATCTTCGTGCTACCATATCTGATGATAATAATATTAAAGAAAATCTTGCTGGCGCGCTCTCTGACGTTGAGAATCTTTCGGGCGGCAAAGATGGTAAGACTGTGCAGAGTGCGGTTGGCAATACTGTTAATTATCAGGCATTGTACGAGAAGAAGGGAAGCGAGTATCGTTCACTCGTTCAGACAAAGTTAGCAAAAAATTCACAACGTGGTATTATTCAGGGTCTTAACATAGAAACTTTAACTACTGTTCGTAAGCAGATTAAAGCATTCGCCCCCGCTCTTGTTGATGCAGATATCAATCGTGTTATTGAGTTATGTCAAGGTGATGCCGATGAGTTTTCGCAGGCAGTACGATTAGTATTTTCTGCCAACAAGCAATCATACTCAGCGATAAGAACATTCTTAAAGAGTATTGATACGACAGTATTTAATGCGACAAGACCTCAATTGACAGATATTGTATTTGAAGAACCTTATGTTATTGGTTCATTCGATAAGACTTGGAATAAAGGTACAGGAGATCCTGTATTTCCTTACATATCCTCACTCGAAGAATTGCTCGCCGACATTAAGAATATTAAGCGTGAAGTAACAGAAGTTGTTGTGCATTGGACAGAGACTCATACTAATAAAAATATAGGCTCTGAAGAGATTAATAAATACCATCGTGATGTAGGTCTAGATGGTATTGGTTATCATTACGTAATACGGCGAGATGGTTCTCTTCAGCGAGGAAGACCAGTTAGTCTCGAAGGACAACATTCTCCAATTAATAGGCATGATCTTCGTAGTATAGGAATAGTGTTCGTTGGTGGTATAAACGTGCCTTCAGGAACACCTAATTCAGAGCAATTCTTGTCTGTACAATCGTTGACCAGAAGTCAGATTAATACATTCGACCATTTCTGTCGTTCTATCTACTCTATATTTCCAGGAGCACAGATAGTAGGGCATTCTAATATTGATGAGGATGAGTTTGATCCTGGTTTTGATGTTACGAGTTATGTAAGAGCCAACTTTGGTAAGAAGAGTAAGTTCACTGATCCTCTTACTCAAGAACCATTCACCCTAATTCAGTTGTTAACAGATGACAAATAAAGTAGACGATTTAGATAGCAGAATACTTGCGAGCGGAGAAGGCGCTGACGATACTATTGGCGTACCTATAGCTGGGTTTGTAGATCCGTCCGGTGAATATCCTAATCGTGAGTACTTCTTTGGTTCTAGTGTTAACAAGGCAGCGAAAGGAGAAAAAATAAATAATCTTAGTATTGGCGGAGGCGACTACGGTGTCTCTATTGATATTCCAACACAAAAACCTTCGCAGTATCCTTATAATCAAGTTCAAGAAACACAATCCGGTCATGCAATAGAAATAGACGACACCCCAGGCGGTGAGCGAATTTTAATCAAGCATAGAACAGGTGCTGGAGTAGAGCTACGAGCAGACGGAACTGTTGTTATCGTATCCCTCAATCAGAAAATAGAGGTAACAGGTGGTGATCACACCACAATTATTGAAGGAGAAGGCAATCTTGTCTATAAAGGCAACCTTAATCTTACTGTTAGTGGTGATTATAATGTCGATGTTGGGGGCAATTATAATCTCAACGTCGCTGGTGACAAAATTGAAAAAATTAAAGGACGACATACAAAAACTGTAGATCGTGATCAGAACTATACGATTCGTGGTGCACGAGGTACTCAAGTCGTCGGCATGAACACAGAAACATTACTAGACGATCACAATGTTATTGTAGCAGGTAAGCAGAATAATTTTGTACAGGGAAATATAGAGTTATTATCGGGTTCATCATTAATTACTACTGCTGTTGGCGAATGGGTTGCCGCGTCATCGACTGCTAACATTACAGCACGACACGTTAGTATAATTGGTCACAAAGGAACTATTGGTGGTCCACTCGTTGATTATTACGGTAAATCATATGGTGGATTTCCTGCTGGTGTAACGAATCTTGCGACATTCTATGGCACATTAGTAGGTAAAGCGGCAGACGCAATTCGTGCCGATTATACTATGTTCGCATCTATTTCTGAATTCTCAGCTACATCAGCAATGTCACTTGTATCGGGCGCATTAGGACCTGTAACTGTTACACCTCCAGTGCCGGTGCCAGGAATCATGCCGTTCATACCTATTCCTCCGACTGCGCCTATTCCTAATCCAATGATTGTCGAATTGCAATTATCTACAAGTAACTATGGTATCCGTAACGTATCGGTTGATCCTGCACTGAAAGATAAGATTAGTAAGTCTGACGACTACAAGGACTTATTCAACTTTGATCCTACCATACATGAGATACGATCTAAATTACGGGATCCAAGTAACTTTAATAATGGCGGTTTTACTAGTTATCTTGTTGCAGAAGGAAAACTCAATAAAGACTTCAAGAAGAATATTCCAAAGAACATAGGTCGTTCTGCTAATAAGAAAGGAACCGTTCGATTTGGAATTAATATATTAGGTAACAATCCTGCTGATACTCGTAGCAAACGCTTTAAGGTGAATACAAAATGAAGTTATTAGTTGATCCACAATATAATCCAGAGTTTGAAAGTGAGATCACTTCAGCGACCAAACTCGGTCCTGGTATCACTTGTGCTAAGTTTCTTGGTGCGAAGGGTTCACGTACACAGTTTGGTAAGTTATACGGTAAAACTTTCTTTGGTGCGCCTGATCTAAAACAGATTGCTAGAAATTTAGTACTGCATACACAGGCAATACAGACGATCATTGCAAATCCACAATTCGCACAGCATCGACTAATCGTGAGTGAAGGCATCTATGAACCAAATCCAAAGTTTACTGTACAAGAGATACCCGTTGGTAGTGAAGAAAAGGCAAAGAAACTTGCTAGGGAAAATAGTGGAGGTTCTTATGGTAAAGGTCCTGATGGATGGGTTGCACGAATACCAGTGTATCAAGGTGAAAGACCATCTGCAAATAGTGTAAATGATCTTCGAAGGACGGGACGCGCTATAGTCTATCAACTTATCGATAAGACTGGTAAAACAGATCCTAGAATGTCATTTGATCTTGCGGTATTCTGGAAAGATTATATTAACTATGATAAGCTATCTCTCGACTATGACACATTTGATCCTAATGGCGACTTGTCTTGTCAGATAGTACTAGAGATGCCCGAAGTTCCGAGCACGTGGGAAGTAAGTTACAAGTATGGTTTAGAAACGACATATAATGGCGAACTTCAGACGAAAGACGAGCTATTAGAAATTCTTCCTGATGACGAAACTACAAGTTCATTTGATTTTTTCTCATAAATAGCTTATAAATAAAAGAAAAAGGTTTTACCGATGGCCAAGATTTTCTCAACAGAAGATGGTAATCTTAATGCAAGTCCACGCGTGACGCGTGAGCGTGTGTATTCTGATTTCGATTTGACTTTTGCTGCGAAGACAACCGGTGATGGTGATATCTACAAGAAGACAGATGCGAGTTCCGTAAAGCAGGCAATTAAAACTTTATTACTGACTAGACAGTTTGAGAAACCTTATCGACCAGAGTTTGGCGCAGACTTATACTCACTATTATTCGGTCATGCCGATGATGAGACTGGAGCAGAAATCTCTCAGGCAATCAAAGATGCAATTTTTAGATATGAACCGCGCGTAGAAATATTGCGATTAAAAGTAAGCGCAATACCAGATAATCATACCGTAAACATTACAATAGAATTTAAAGTTCTTCAAACAGACGTAGTTGATACTATAAAAGTAACACTTGCCAATACTTCAGTTGGTCCAGTTATTCCAGTTACTTTATCTATTGCTGAGATAATATACAACAATATCATCCAGACTCAGACTGAAGATCGCATGTTAACTGAAGCAGGATTCTATATTGCAAGAGATATTGGAAGAGTGGTCGATGGTGCTATTCTAACACAAAATGGCGATATGTTATCGTTACCTGGATTTAATTTAGATGATGTACTCATCGTATCGCAATAAGTAAGTACAATACTCGGAGATAAGGTATAATGGCAACAACAATAAAGTCTACAGATTTGGACTTTGAGAATATTAAAAGTAGTCTCAAAGAACACTTGTTGAAGCAAGCAGAGTTCGTAGACTACAACTTCGAAGCATCCGCTATATCTAATCTATTAGATGTTTTGGCGTACAACACTCATCACAATGCTTTAGTTGCAAACTATGCACTAAATGAATCCTTTCTTAGCACTGCACAGTTAAGATCTTCGCTAGTAGGTCTTGCTGGCGGTCTTGGATACACAGTCAACTCACGCACCGCTGCATTTGCCATTGTCAACATGTATGTCACTGACATTGATTCTCCATCGAGTTTGACACTACCTGCGGGGTTTACTTTCTCTACAACGGTTGATAATAAGACATTTACCTTTCAGACTCGTGATGCCTTAATTGCCACAAACAATGGCAGTGATCAGTACTTCTTCGCTTTAAATTCTAACATCAATGTTCCTATCTTTGAAGGAACTTCGAAGAGAAAAACATTTATTGCAGGTGTCCTTGGCGAAAACGATTCTTATATAATTCCTGTGACCAATCTTGATCTAGAGACGGTCTCTGTTACTGTATATGACGCTCCTTCTTCCTCTATTGGTAAAGTATACACTAATATAAACAATACCACAACCATTAATGAAGAATCACGAATCTTTGTTTGCAAAGAGACTCCAAACGGTTTCTACGAATTGACATTTGGTAATGGGGTTCGACTTGGCATAACACCAAATCCTGGTAATAAGATTGAAGTAGAATACACTACTGTAAATGGTTCTGCAGCCAATGGTGCAAGAACATTTGCTCCTGATAGTCTTGTTGGAGGCAAGGTTTTGAATGTCACGACCGTATCATTATCTGGTGGTGGTAATGAGAGAGAAGCTATCGAATCAATTCGTAAAAATGCTCCTTATCTCTATGCTGCACAGAATAGAATGGTTACTGCGGACGATTATGCATCATTGACACTTCGTAACTTTAAGAATGTTATTAGTGATATTAAGGCATGGGGCGGAGAAGATAATATTCCTGCCACTTATGGTTCTGTATTTCTATCGATAGTATTCAGTAATGACGATGCCACTGTTCAATCAAACACTAAGAAATCAATTACCGATCTTGCGAAAGATTTGTCTGTTGCTTCATTCGATATAGAGTTTTCAGATCCGATTGAGACATACTTAGAAATCTCTACAGTATTTCAGTTCAATCCAAATCTAACTTCATTGGCACAGACAGAAGTAGAAAATGTTGTTAAGTCTAAAATGATCACTTACTTCGAAGATAATCTAGGTGGATTTGACAAGTCTTTCCGTCGATCAAAAATGTTGACTGATATTGATGCTGTGGATGGGTCTGTGCTTTCAAGTCGCGCTGAAGTTAAAATGCAGAATCGTTTTAATCCTTCGGGAGGCACTATTAATTATACAATTCCTTATCCCGCTTCGATAGCAGCACCTGATGATGTGTATTATGTTGTTGAATCAGAGAATTTCTACTTGAATGGTAGAGTATGTTATCTTAGAAATAAATTAACAACTAATATCATCCAGGCAATTAATGTTGGTACTGGATTACCAGAGATAGATAACATCGGCTTCTATAATGCAAGTGCAGGAACTATCACTTTACAATCATTTGCAGGTACACTAATTTCAGGCAAAGCTATAAAGATTAGTGCAAGTCCAGGAAATCAATCCGTGATAAATCCATTGAGAAGTAATATTCTATTATTTGATCCCACTGCGTCTTCTGCTACAGCAGTTCTCACAGATACGATATAAATAGATTAACATATTAAAGAGAAATTGACATATGTCTTCAGCGATTACAAATAAATTCCGAGGTCTTCTTTTAGATTTATTAAAAGGAGATTTGGATAGTTCATCACCGAATTATTACATCGGTCTTGCTCGGGCGGATGCATTTACTGCACCTGATCCTATCAATTCGCCTTACGCGCAATCGCAGATTAGACACTCTCTTCAGGCAGTTAAAACAGTTAGCAACTCTTCTTTTGTGATACCTACGGTTAATTGGGAAAACGGCACGATATATGAAGCATACGATGATGCCGATCCAGATCAAACTAATTTTTATGTTATGGATAATTTGAATCAAGTCTTTATTTGTATAGAGCAGGGTAAGACCGATGATGGGATTGCACAGCCTTCTACAATAGAACCAAATATAACAGGAGGTTTAACATTTAGGACTAATGACGGTTATAAGTGGCGTTTCATGTACAGGATATCAAATCTTGCTTATTCTAATTATAGGTCTGAAGTATATTCTCCTGTTAAAAATATGATCGGCGAGCAATCATTTATTCAAGAAGAGGTTTTTCAAAAACAGTTACAGGATAATTCTGTCCCAGGAGAGATTATAGGACTTGCGATCGATAGTACTGGCACAGGTATACCGTCTATTCCATCTATTAGTATTGAAGGTAATGGAACTGGTGCTCAGTTCACTTGCACATTAAACAACGGCAAGATCACTCGTGTACAGGTCGACTCTGATGTTGATGGTTTATTCAGACACGGCACTGGTTATGATTATGCTACTGCAAATTTATCAATAGGAGACGCGGTATTGCGTCCAATATTCTCTCCTAGAGCAGGATTACATGCAGATCTTCAACATACATTTAAATCGAAAGCATTGATGATTCAACAAGATTTTATTGGTGATGAGCAAAGCACTCTATTAGTAGAAAACGATTTTAGTCAAATTGCTCTGTTTAGAGGTATTACACAATACGGAAGCGACTCTGCGTTTACAGGCAATACTGGCATTGCACTAAAGAGCCTTATTTTAAATAACGATGGTTTGTCCGGAACATTTGATGAAGATGCAGTTTTCGTAAATGGACCACAGACTTCAAAAGGAAAAGTGTTGCATTTTGATGCCACAATAAATAAACTGTATTATTGGCAAGACGAAACAACAGGATTCAATGCTTTTAATGCTGGTGGCACTGTTACCCAAACTACTGGTGGTGTTAATGCTGGTAATGGACAAATACTATCGGTCATTAATCCAGCAGTTGACGCATATAGCGGCGATATTTTGTACATAAATAACGTTAGTTCGATCGATAGAGCATCTAATCAAACCGAAGATATTCGCATAGTTATTCAGTTAGGATAAAATTAAAATGGCAAATCAGTTTACAACAACTACGTTATCCGGAACTTATTTCGATGACTATGACACAACAGATAATTATCACCAGATACTATTTAATAGTGGGCGGGCTCTTCAAGCGCGGGAACTAACGCAGCTACAAACTCTTGTCTATGAAGAGATGGGACGTTTTGGACAAAACATTTTCAAAGAAGGTGCTGCGGTATCGGGTGGCGGTTCGAATGTAAATGGTTCATATCAATACATCAAGATTGCATCTACAAATTCTGGTGGTTTGTTTTCTGCCATTCCAGTCGGAACAATCTTCAAAGATCCTCTTACAAATATTCAGGCACAAGTATTAGAAGTTGTTCAGGCAAATGGAGATATTCCAGCCTTCGAGTTCGACACTCTTTATGTAAGATATATCGATAGTGGCGCAGGCACGGTCAGTTCTGAAACTATCACTTTTGGTGATGGTGTCACACTCTATGATCAGACTGGAACAGGATACGAACTGGTAACTGAAGATCCTAATGCGACAGGATATGGTGTTAAATTTTCAGTGGCGCGAGGAGACTTCTTTGTTTTAGGTCGTTTCGTACACACCGAAGAACAATCAATCATTCTTAGCTCATACTCGCAGAGTAATGTCAACAAAACTGTAGGATTTAAAGTTGTACAAGAAGTTGTCACTATTAATGATACTACAGCATTATATGACAATACGAGTGGTATAGTCAACACGTCTTCTCCTGGTGCTGATCGCTATCGTATTAGACTTGTACTGACCACTCAAGATCAGGTCACTTCTGATGATACCTTCTTGTGGATTGCCACAGTTGAGAACTCTAAGATCACTGAAGAGATTCAAGTTACAGATGCTTACGACAAAATCAATGATCTTCTCGCGCTAAGAACTAAAGAAGAGTCTGGTGATTATATCGTTTCTCCTTTCATTGTTAATCTTTCTGAAGGCGATGTTACTGACTCTAGTCTTGATATGATCATATCAGATGGTACTGCATATGTCAATGGTTATAGAGTTAATAAGCAGTCCGCGACTAGACTGAGTGTTCCGAAACCAACTAAGACAGAATTTGTTGAGAGTCAAGCAATCCCCGTCTACTACGGAAACTACTTTATCTGTTCTGGTAACAGAGGTATTCCAACTATCGATTACAGCATAGTTGAAGTTTATGATGGTGCTGATGCGGGTGGTGTTGAAATAGGACAGTGTAGAATACGAGCAGTAGAATCTTTCGGCGAGCAGTTTAAAGTTTATGTTTTTGACGTTGCAATTGATCCTACTAAATCTATTCGTGATGCTGCGTCTGTTGGCACTGGTGGTAGCGACTACTTCAATATTGTTGCTGAGGGAAGTAATGTTCAATTATACGATACCACTAACAATGATTTATTGTTCCCTACTCCGAGAATTAGACCTTCTTCATTCGCTGATTTAAATATAATTGGGCAAGCACTACAAGCAAAGACTGCATCTACAAACATTATTAATCTCGATCAGTTGCCTGTAGGTTCATCTTATGTAGAGTCCGGCTCATGGATTGTAGGCACCATATCAAATGATGCAGAATCTGGTTATGTAGTCACCATTACAAATGGCGGAAGAGACTGTGCAATCTCAGGTCTAGATCAAGCATCTGCTGATTATAAAGTTCTTGTATATATTTCAAAGACTTCGACAGTTAAACCGAAGACTCTTTCCTCAAGCACTTTAACAATTGCAGAAAGTTTAATCGATCCAGATAGCGGTCTCCCATATTGGACATTAGCTGTCCCTGATATCTACGAAGTTGACGAGATACGTGCGGGTAACAGTTCTGGTATTGATATCAAGTCTATGTTTGTTCTTGACGATGGTCAAAGGGACAATTACTATGCTGATGGTCGTTTACTTCTGAAAGACGGACATGTTGATCCGGGTGAAATCTATGTAAGTTTCAAACACTTCACTCGTGGATCAGGTGATCTTTATGCTTCAACTTCTTATCCAATAGACTACAAAGATATTCCTGATCATGTATTGACTGATGGTTCTGTAATTAATCTGCGAGATTATCTTGACTTCCGTCCTGATCAAAATTATCCTATCGGTGATAATTCAAGTTTCACTAACATCGTTCCACTTCCACGTAATGGCGATAACATTGTTGCTGATGTTACTTACTATTTGCCTCGTGCAGACAAACTGATCCTTACACCTGAGGGCGAATTTCAAATATTAATGGGTGAGCAAGCAGAGAATCCACAGTTCAAAACGACTCCCGAAAACACTATGGAGCTGTATAAGATTATTCTGAATGCTAATACTCTAGATGAAGACGATCTAGAATTAATGCCTGTCGAGAATCGACTTTACACAATGAAAGATATTGCTAATCTTGAACAGAAGATTGATGATTTAGAAGCATATACTACTTTAAGTCTTCTTGAATTAGATCAACGTCTATCTCTCGCTCTAGACAGTGATGGTAATGTGCGTTTAGAATCAGGTTCTATCGCCGACGATCTTGGCGATCAGACTGGTGCTGATATAAATGACGTTGATTTCGGCGCTGCACTCGATCCAGAAAGTCGTTTAGTTCGTCCATCTTTCACAGAGAAGAATCTACGTCTTATTGTTGACACTGATTTGTCGAGCGGTATAGTTAAGAAAGGCGATAATGTTTATCTTACGCATGACTCGGCAGAGTGGGCAAGTCAATTACTTGCTTCTCGCGGAGTTCTTGTTAATCCGTTTGGATTGATAGATAATGTGGGAACACTGAAGATTTCTCCAAATACTGACGAATGGAAGGAGTCTGAAGCACTAGCAAGTAAAGCATTAGCAGGTAGTAATAGGATTGATGCAGTTCAGGCATTCTTGTGGAACAACCACGTCTGGAACTGGCAGGGTCGAAATGGAGAAGAGGTTAGATTGAATTATGCTAAACTTACTAGTAATAATGCTAACATTAGAAGGCAAGAAATTCGACGTGCAACTAATAACTATGCTACTAGTAAATCGACATTCAAGACTGATGCGCAGACAGGTAACTATGTTACACGTATAGTTGCGTCGGACACTCTTCGACAAGTGGTTGGAAATCGTATTGTTGATATTGCTATTGTACCTTGGATTCGCTCACGTAAAGTTTATTTCAAAGCACAAGGCCTTACTCCTAATACCAAGTTTACTCCATTCTTTGATGGACAGGATGTGAGTGAGTGGTGTCGACAAGAGTCTTCTTTTGTTCAATGGTCGGATCGATCTGAAGATGTTGGTAACAAATACACTCAGAACACAATCAATGAGCATCCTGCAGGCACCAGTTCTTTGATTTCAGATGCTAATGGTGAAGTTATTGGATCGTTCTTTATTCCTAACATTCAACCTGAAGCGGTGATTGAACGCACTACTAGAAAATCAAAGAGATGGTTTAAAACTAGAACTAGTGCCTCTTACTCGATTCGTTTTCGCGCTGGTGTTCGCGAGTTTAAACTCCTTGATATTAATGTTAATGATTGGGCAGGCGCAGGAAGCAAAGCGTTTGCTTACTACACTGTTCAAGGCGCATTGCCTAACAGTCGTAGTGTTACTCTTGCTACCCCTCTGAGTCAAGGCAAGCAGGGATTTACTGCTAAAGAGTTGAAATCAGTTATCGATCGAATTGGTGTAAATAATATATCGATTGTTGATCCTAGACTGTCAGGACTTTATGGACCAGACGAAACTTCTTTGAGTGCCGCTGCATTAGCAAGTATTGCGGGCAATAAGTCTATGTCAAAGGTAATATCAGATTATATCGATGTTAACAAGAATCAGTTTGCTGATATTCTACCCGCGAATCCTGTTTCTATTCCGATGAATCCATTAGCACAGACATTCTTTGTTGACAATCAGTTTGGTGTAACATTAACTAAACTTGATTTATTCTTTAAAGCAAAACCAGAAAGTTCTAATTTGCCAGTTTCTATTCATATTCGTCCAGTAGTTAATGGCAAACCTTCGTTGACTGAGATTGTAACTGATTCTCACGTTTACGTCAATTCTGCTGATGTTGTTGTTACTCCTGATATCGAACAGCTATCGACTATCACTACCAATTCCACTAGTTTTGTGTTCGAAGAGCCAGTGTACTTGAAACCTTATACATCCTATGCTATAGTCATTACTTCACAATCAACTCAGTACGAGTTATATAGTGCTAAGACTAGTGAGTTTGTAATTGGTTCTTCAAGTCGTGCGATTACTACTCAACCTGCACCAGGACTGTTGTTCTTACCACAAAACGGAGTTAACTGGTTAGAGTCTAAAGATCAAGATATCATGTATCGTTTGACTCGTGCTAAGTTTGGCACTTCGGGCGGTGCTAATGGCAGTCTTATTTTAAGAAACGCTGATGTTCCTGCAACTCTATTAGCAGATGCTGCTCTGAGGACTACAATAAGCAGTTCTATTGTTTATGTCGCCCACAAAGGTCATGGTTTATTCTCAGGTGATACCGTACAACTTGATAGTTGTGAAGATGTGGGTGGTATTAATGCTGCGACATATCTCAACGGATCACACACTGTCGATTCTGCGGATATATTCGGATATACTTTCGATGCTGGCAGCACTGCGTCTGCAACTGCTGTTGGTGGTGGTATCAACTGTCTATCGCTAGGTAATATGCCATTCTCCATCGTTAATCCACATATTGAAACAATTATTCCTAATTACACTTCATTATCTACATCTGCTAAGTGGACTTCTGGACGATCCGTTTCAGGTAGCGAAACTCGATTCACACAAGATGCTGAGTATAAGACTATTTCTTTGAAGCAGAATATTGAATTCTCAGAGATAAAAACAATCTACAATACCAACACTGAAGATGCTGAACTTGGTGCAGGAGAATCTTCTGTATACTTTAAGATAGATATGAAGAGTTCAACCGATTATGTTTCGCCAATTGTTGATCTCCAGCGTTCATCTTTAGTTCTTGTTGACAACTTAATTGATGACGAATCTGTTACTACATACATCAATCCTGCGCTTGCGGCAGGCGCCACAGCAAATGTAAGACCTGCACAATATATTATGAAGCCTGTAATTCTTGAGCATAACGCAGTAGGTATTGAAATTAAATCAGATGTTCAAATTTTACCTGGTTCGAATGTCGCTGCGTTCTACCGAACTGCTTCTGCTGACCAAAATATATATGATCAACCCTGGATAAGTAAAGAAACCATTAGTGCTGATACTAATGCATCAAGTACTTCTGATTTTAAAGAACTTGTATGGTTACCAGGAGACAGAGGAGGCACTTTGCCAGCATTCAATCAGGCACAAGTTATGTTCACAATGTCTTCGAATAATGCTGCGGTTGTTCCTAAGTTTAAACGAGTCCGCTTAAAGTACTTGGCAGTTTAGATGATGTCTGATCGCTTTCTTAAAGTGGAGGGCGCTCCTGGGTTTGTTCGAGATACAGAGACTAATGCTATATTAAATAGAAATCACTCTGAGATCGAAATTGCCCAAGAGCGCAAGCGAATACGAAATATCAAGAAGCAAGAAGATCAAGAATTGCAAAATACCGTCAATATTCTTCAGGAAGATATGGCAGAAATCAAAGGTATATTAAATTTATTGCTGTCCAGAAGCATATAAATAACCTATATAACTGAACATGGTAGATAGGATTTATGTCTAGACCGCTCAAACATCTTGGCTCTGGAGCACTTCAAGAACTAGCTATTCTAGATGTGGACTATGTTGCTTATAAAGCAGGACTGCATCTCGGTCGAATTTCTTCGTCTGATGCTTCTGCACTAACGTTGGTGTCAGGCGGTGATACTGTAGGAGAATTCGGGGATTCTTATTATGAGAGTTCTGTAGGAGCTGTGCCTGGAACTTATTGGTCAGTAACATTTAATGCTGAATTAATATCAGATCCTGAAACTGGTGTTCACACAACTGTATTCACACAACAAGACGAACTTCCTTCTCCTCTTTACATTGGCGACACTCTTAATGTTGTAGTTAATGGCGATGCATTTACTGGATTCGAAGAGATTGGTTTCGAACTTTCGTTAGATGGTAGTGCATCATATACTGTTGATGATGTTAGGACTTCTCCTACTTCTAATACAACTGAAAATACAAGAGTAGAGTGGGAAGACTTTGTAAATTCCGAAGGTCTTCTAGGCACATACTCTGCTGAATTTGATATAACAGTTACTCAATCTGGTCTTTTGAATGCTACCCTAACCGTCAACTCAACTGATCGTGATAATGTTGCAAATCCAACATCTGATATTAGCATTGTATTTCCTACAGTAGATGTTGAAGCTGCTCTGCCTCCAGTTGCTACAGTCACCTCTACACTACTTTACCAGAATACTCAAGCACAGAAAGCAATTGATACTAATAATATTCTAAAGAAGAATCCTGTATTCTGGGATAGAAATCAGGCGCTGCCTGGCATCAAAGAAATGAGTGATGCAGAATTGGATGCATTTACTGAAGTTCTTGTTGCTAAGATTGTTGCGAACGAGTTGCCGGGTTCTTTCAGATTAAACGCAAACAGCCCGGGCGCAGGTTGGGTTGAATTTATCCCCGCTGCATTTGTCGACACTCGTGGTGACGGCACTATTATCAGCTATTCTATATGGGTTAAACAGACGGGTGTTGCGCCTACTACAGTAAGACCATTGTATATTGATCGAATTGCTGGTCAGTATAATGGATTAAAAGAATACAATGATGCTCAGATCGAATTTACTTTTGGCGAGAGAGTGAAGAAGGCGATCGACACAACAGGTATCGGTAAATATCAATTACGATCTTCTGCTCAAGGCGCACCAACTGCACCAGGAACTTGGGTCGCTCGAGGCAGTGCAGTTGATACACGTCTCACATACGTATATGATCTTGGTTATGATGTTGGTTCACAATATACAGGAGAATATGAAGAAAGTTATACGGGAGCTTACACTCCAACTTATGATAGAGAATTCTTAGCCAACTATAATCAAACATACATTGGGGATTATCTAACAGACTATGCTCAGAATTATATTGACGAGTTCAATGTCGACTTAGACTATGTAGGCGAGTACATCTCTCAATTCTCAGGTAACTTTGCTGCAACATATGATAGTCAAGACTATGATGCTCAATTTTCAGCAGACTTTATCTCGTCTTACGTTAGCCAATTCAGTGAAGGTTATCAAAGTGATTATCAAGGTATTGAATACTTAGGTTTAGAATACATTTCAGATTATGCCTCAGAATACGAGAGTGTATATACTTCGGAGTATACTGGCGACTATGAAGGTATTGTTTATCAGAAAGATTATATTGCCGATTACTTGGGCAGCTTTGTTGGTTCTTATGAAGGTAGTTTCGCTGAGACCTACGATGGTCCAGGTTATATTGCTGGCTTTATTTCACTATATACTGGCGAATACGAAGGCGCATTTTCAGAAAACTTCGGAAGACGATTCGAAAGCACTATATTATACGCAGTAGAATACGGTTCAACATATATCGGCGATTATGGGAGTTCGTTCAGTGTTTCATTCCTAGATGCCTACGAGGGAGCAGATTATAATTCTCAATTCTCTATAAACTATTCTACCGTTTATGGAAGTGATTATCTAGTAGAATTTTCTTCTGCCTATGATTCTGTAGTATATGATACTGCCTTTGCAACAACATATATTGGAGACTACGAAGGATCTTTTTCACTGCAATTTATAAATGAATTTGATGCTGGCAGCTATGTAGGCGACTACATTAGTCAATATAGTACACAGGTCGACGAAGCATTTATACAGATATTCGAAAATCCATTTGAAGCAGAAGGATCACTATATGCTGTCTCATACACCAGCGAATATGAAACTGTTGAAGACGAGACCTTCAGTCCAGGCACGATTGCGTCTTATAGTGTTGAATTTGAGCATCAGGATTCAGAAGGATATATTGGCATTGGTAACTACAATACTAACTATGAAGGCAATTACGAAAGCTCTGATACCCAGGTGTTCGTTGCATTTTATAATCAGATTCTAGAAGTCTATAATTCCGAATACGAACGAGCAGTAGAAAAAACCTTTTCTGGTGAAGCAGTAACCGAAACTTTCAATAGTCAATACGCATCAGAGTACGTTATTGTATATTCGGCTGTAGAAATATTAATGCCCTATGAAACTAGGTATGCAAGCTCGAAGCTAGTGATTTTCGAGGGGGACTTCTATTCTAGTTATTCAACCCAGTATACTAATCAATATACTCGCGATGCGGTAGGTATCTTTAACAGTGGTAATTATGAAGGCGGCTATGATTCCGAGTATACGAGACAAAAGGCACGAACATTTGAGGGCATACCAGAAGATATAACATATCTTAGTCAATACGAGCGGGCGCAGGATGCAACCTTTGTTGGTACCCAGTTTGTTACACAGTATCTTGGCGAATATGAACGAGTTGATCTGTTAACATTTGCTGGTGTTTCCCCTATATCAAAAAATTTTACTGCTCAATACGAAAGTAATCAGTCTGAAACCTTTCTTGGTGAAGATGCACTAGAATACTATACTGGTGAATATGAAAGAGTCGATATTCTTAATCGATCAGTAAATTATACAAGAGACTATGTTGGCGACTACCTTTTGACGTATCTAGGGTCCTATATTAGCCAAGTAGATCGACAGTTTCAAAATAATTTTCAAAGCAGCACTGAATTGTACTTTGAGGGCGTTAACGCCACGCCGCCGGTATCCGGTCCAATTGACCTATTTCCTGGTTTTGATGGTTTGGCTCTAGAAAATTATACTGCTTCTACATCTTATCTTGCCGACTATGAGGGTGGCAGCAGCGGTAGCGGCACTTATGGCCCGGCAGTATATGTAAGTGGAACTACCGAATGGTTTGAGGAATTCACTCCTCGAGATGGTGAAGGTTATTACGAGTCATACCTGACAGTTAAGTACGATGGTGTCACAGTATTTCCGCGGACTTTGAATTTCAACACCACCGAGGTGAGCACCCTGGATGGCTACTTCCAAAGAGGAACTGTGCAAACTTCAAGTGGCACGGAAGGTATTGGTTATGCAACGCGTACTTATTCTGTACAAAAAAAGATCAACAATACTGCTACTAATTACGAAAATGCATACAGTGCGACATACCAAGGTAGTTATTCAGGATCATATATTCAGACTACCATTGGTCAATACATAGGGCAGTATTCTAGAACTGACACAAATACATACACATCTCAATATACCGGACAGTTCAATCGCATTAATATCGAGGGATATGACGGCTTGGAACCAACTGGCCTGAGAGGCTTTAGTGGTTACAGCGGCGCTGGAGGCACGCAGTATGGAGTAGTTTTTTCTAGAATATACTCCGGAGATTATACGGGTCTAGTATCAGAAGTGTATACTGGTAATTATATCCCAAATTATACGGGAGAATACAGTGGATTTTTCACTCAAGTATACCAAGGCGAATACGCTCCAGATTATATTGGAGATTATACTGGTCAAGTATTAGAAGCGTATGTTGCAGAGTATGCTCCAGATTATACGGGACAATATCTTGGTCAAGTGTCAGAACTGTATGTCGGAGCCCCCTACATCCCAAATTACACGGGTTTATACACCGGTGATGCAATATCTACTTTTGGAGGTAATTATATAGGAAATTACGATGGCCTGAGACCCTCCCAAAATATAGATGTGAATTATGAGACTACATACCTTGACCCTGGCAGGGGTATCTTCTACACTGGAGAATACCTCACCGATTATATAGGCAATTTTTCTCAAGATTATCTTACTTGGTATGTAGGTGAAAACATAGTTGGGTATGATGGAGATTACATTCCTAACTATATTGGTCAATACATTAGTGAGGCAATCGATAGTTTTACAGGCAATTACACTCCGAACTATACTGGTGAATATATTGGTGACGATATAGAAAATTACTCCACTGATTATAATCCAGAGTATATTGGCATATATATTGGCCAACGCATCGAAACGTATGGCACTGGTGTATACATTGGTGAAAGAACAGAAGAGTTTATTGGAAATTACGCTGCGGCAGATCCACAATTCGCCCTCTTCAACGGATATAATAGTTCATATATTGGAAATTTCATTGGAAATTATATTCGCGAAGCCACCTCAGAGTTTCAAGATGGTGAGATAGGGTACGCTCATGCTTACTCAACTCGCGTAGCTCAGTATATTACTATTTACTCTGGTGTTCCTCTGTATGTCGGCTCTTACATTAACCAAGTTGAGAAGGACTTCAGTAACGAATACTTAGGATCTTATATTTCTCAGTACACAGGCGACTACATCTCTCAATATGAAATTGAAATAGACGAATCTTTTACAACTAATTATGACGCTACTCTTATTCAGGATTATGTAGGCGACTACGCTGGTTCTTTTGCTGAATCTTATTTGGCCGATGTGAATATAAGCTATCAGTCTACCTATATCGGTGATTACATTAGAGCTTATGTTGTCGATTTTACTACAGAATACTCTGTTCAGTTCTCATCTGACTATCAAGGAACTTATACCACATTATATACTAGTGAATATGATGCATCCTTCTCTGCAAGTTTTGGTAGAGAGTTTGTTAGCAATTATCAAGGAACTTATGAAAGCATATACACTGGCGATTACATTGCGGCGTTCTCACAAACATTCGAGGGCGCTATATTTCAGACTTTATATACTCCGACTTACATTGGAGATTATTCTGGACAGTATAATGGCATTACCTTTATACGGTCCTTTCAGTCTTCGTACCAATCCGGTTATCAAGGATCATATCAAGTATTAGAAAGTGAGGATTACACGGCAGAATTCTCTGATAATTTTAGTGAGGCATTCGAACCTGCATATGAGCGCACTTATATCGGTGATTATGTTAGTCAATATGAAGGTGGATATGACGATGCATATACATCAGTATATGACACTCAGTATCTCGCCTCGTTCGGCAACTTCATCCCGTTATATGAAGGTGAATTTACACAATCGTTTACTGGAACATATAGCCCAAGTCAATTCGATGAAAATTTCATTGTTGTCTATACTGATTCTGCCTATGAAAATAATTATGCTGTAGATTATATCGAAGAAACCTATATTGGAGAGTATATAAATAATTTTGATGATGTCGATGATGAAGAGTCTTACAGTATAAATTATACGACTGATTATGGAACAGCGACAACTTATGGTGCTGGTAATAAATTATTAAGTAGCCCGACGATCATCGAAACATACACACTATATGTGAGGATAGCAGCATAATGAATGAATATGAATTTTTAGATAATGCATTTTGGGAAAGTGAGGATAAAACTTCACTGAAGTGTATAAGACTAGTGAAGTTAGGTGACAATAAGGGTAAGAAGAAAGAAGTTTTAAGTCTACGAAATAAACTCGAAGATGGCTCAGATTGCCCTAGATTTAAAGAAGTTGTAGCGAAGTTCGGTGTTGCTAGAATCGATCAACACACCAAAGAACGAAAAGATAGGAAAGAGAAAGAAGAGCGCGAAAGGCGAGCCGTTCATGAACAGCGTAAAAAATCTGCTGAACTTGAAATGCTCTTTAACATGAAACTTCAAGCATTTGAGATTGAAGAGATTAAGAATGCAAAGGATCGTGATCTACGTGCTAAACTTCGTAGAGCTAAGAATGTTGTTGAATTGAACGCACTGGCAGCAATTGTCATTGGTAATGAGCTTGGTTATTTTAGGAAAACAGTGAATGAATCCGCCGACTGAAGGTTATGTTATTGTAGCATCTCGAAAAAGAGTCTTTTATGTTTCCGCTATCAATTTGATGGAATCGATTAAAGATGTTTATCCAGAAGCAAAGATATGCTTCTTTACTGAAGAAAAATTTTTAGATGGACAAGAAAGTGTAGCAGATGAAGTTCATTTTGTCAATGATCATTCAAGAGCGAAACTTGATGGTATGGCAAGATCTCCTTATGATATTACATTCTATATCGATGCGGATACAGAATGTGAGCATGAAGATATTAAAACTATTTTCGATAATTTAGGCGATAATGATTTAATGTTCACCGGTCTTCCTGCTGATCGTCACTATTGTTATGCAGAAGTTTTCTTTGATGGTGCAAGAAAACCTGATGGTTCTAAAGCAGGATTTGAATTGTGTGGAGGTGTATGTCTATATGATATGCGCAAACCTATTGTTCGTGAGTTCATGAAAGACTGGTATGATCTAACTGTTAGGCAGTATAATCGTCTTTGGTGGCCAACTAAAGAGGATGGAACAGAAGATCTAGAAAACTATCCTGCAACTCTCAAGAGATGGGACCAGTTTTCTCTATGGTGGTTAGTGAATAAAGAACCCAAATACAAAGATTTGAAAGTTGCTATATTAGAAGATGATGCGCGTTGGAATTTCTATTCTAAGTACAAGTACGAGCACAATATTAAACCTGTAGTGATCAGACATTACTCATCGTCTGGTGCAAAAAACTTGGACTTTTAGTTATGATGAAAGATATTCCTCTAAATGACTTCGCCACAAATCTTCTAAATGAGGCACTCTGGTTTATTCTAGATGAGAACTATAAGTCTGTCATTCCCAATAAAATGCTAGAGTTGGACAAAGCAGACTATTATACGGGTGATGAATACTTTCATAAAATAAAGAGTATGGGAGATAAACATGATGGATTTCCTGAGATATTAACAAGTTATTCATTTAATACTGGTATTAGATTCGATAATCATAATCCTATTATTGCTAGAAAAATGGCAGAAATAATAGATAAGCAGGGTAAGTTCTTAACTAATATTCAAACCACATTCAATCTTAAAAAGAATGCTCTGTTTTCAATATATCCTCCTGGAGGCTACATCTCTTGGCACAATAATGCTAATGCCTCTGCATATAATTTTGTGTTCACATATAGCGAAACGGGCGATGGACATTGGAAGCATTGGGACACTGAAAAGAACGAGATGACTGTTATTCCTGATGTTAAAGGTTGGCAGTGTAAAGCAGGATACTTCGGTGCATATACTGAAGGACCAAAAAGACTAGTATATCATTCGGCACGTAACGGTACTTCTGGCTTAAGGATGACTATTGCATTCACATTAGATCGATCAGAGATGTCATTGGGTCTTCAAGATTGGATTATTGAGGATATTCATGCTTAAAATTCTTATAAATAAAGTAATAGATGGATAAGAATCGGGTTCCATTACATGATTCTTATAAATAAAGTAATAATATATCTGCTGTTTTTGGATAAGAATCTTGCTTCGTTGGAAAATTCTTATAAATAAAGTAATATCTAAATTGTTTTCGGATAAGAAACATGTCGCAGTATGAAATACTTGATATTAATCAGAGCACAGATGTCTCGATCGATCTGTATTTGGTTGACGAGAATAATGCGCCGAAAAATTTAGCGGGTTATCAAGTTGCAGCAAAGATGAGTACAAGTTATTATGCTGCGGATTCAGATAAAATTTCCTTTTCAGGAATTGTCAGATATCCTGCTGTTGATGGTATTGTAAATCTATCATTAACGAATGCGATTACAGCAACACTTAATCCGAAGAAGCGTTATGTTTATGATGTAGAATTATCTCACGTCAACAGTGAAACTTCAACAACTGTTGTTGAACGAGTTTTAGAAGGATTAATTACCGTTAATCCCTCTGTTACAAGGTAAAGTTATCTCATGCCAGTATATAAAACATATAGAGTAGTAGCCGAGAATCATGATTAGAGTAAAAAGAATCGTAATGGATACTCCTATCACTACAGTGGCTGTTTCTACTGACGGTGTGATCGTAACTGATATTGAAGGTATTGACACTACGGGCGCGGTGAACGGCAGTCTACTTATTTACAATTCGATAACCGAGAATTGGGAAGCTGGCAGTGTTCTAGATCAAGATCAGATTATAGACGGAAGAATATTCCCTTCAGATTCCGCACATGGTTATATTTTAACTCGTCGCTCGGGTGTTTCTGGTGAACCAAACTATCTCCGTCAAGGAGAGATGGCATATTCTTGGTTAGAAGATTCTGGTATAGATGGATTTGGTAATGGCGGTCAAAGACTTTATATTGGTGTCGGCGAGGACTCTACTGGTCCGGATGGAATAATTCGTGCTGATAGACTAGAAGTTATAGGTGGCGCATATTTTACGAATTTACTTAATCATACGCATGGTGTTACTACCGCTAGTAGTGCGCTTATTGTTGATTCAAATCGCAGCGTAGATTTCTTACAAATAAACACTTTAGCAATAATCAATAACTTAACTACTACAAATTTAAACACAACAGGTATTACATTTCTTGATTCAGTTCTGATTGATGGCACTGTGGATGTTTTTGGTTACTCGACATTCGATTCATCTGTATTGATTCGTGGCGATTTAACTGTGTTAGGCAATGCCGATTTTATTTTAGATATTAACTTAGATTCGACAACGATTAATGGTGATCTAGTTGTAAATGGCAGAACCTATCTAAATACGAGTGGCAATCAATTCTATATTGATAGCGTACAAATTGAAGACTATATAGACAGTAGCGTCAATCGATTTTTAGTTCCTGGCAATGCAATTGATTTACTTTATGATTCTGTAACACAGACTTTAACAGTTGGAGCAATTGCTACTGATAGTGCTGTTTTAGGTGTTGCGTCTTTTGATGCTTGGGCAGATAGTGATGAGACTGCCAAGCAATTTAGTGTTGTTAATGGTGCAGTACGAGTAGAAGTATTGGATGGTGGTTTCTTTAGTAACAATCCTTTGTATCCAGGTTGATAAATAGAAACACTAAGAGCATTATACATTAAGAGAGAATAGATGTCAAGCACTAAAATACTACAAAGGCGAACAAATATCCCGGGTCAAGCACCAGGGATAACTGACATCGATCTTGGCGAGATTGCGATCAACACGCATGAAGGTAAGATGTATGTCAAGAGAAATCGTCTGGGCGAAGTTGACATTGTACAGATTGGTGAAGATGCTGTAGAAAATGTATTCTATGTCTCTAAGTCTGGTGAGTATGGAAATACTGGTACTTCTTTAGGCGACTCTTTTAAAACTCTAGATTCTGCTATACAAACAGTAACTGCATTAAAATCGTTCTCTTTTAGCGAAGCTAAATGTGCGCGAGACTTAGGCTATATCTTTGATGGACTATACCTCGATATTGCATTTGGCACAAACTATAATGCGGTTACTTCTGGTCTTGCATATCAACGTGCAGGCGCACTTAAAGTAACAACTCAGCAATTAGTTCCTACTCGTGTGTCATTCAACCAGGCACGTGGTGCAATTGCTTCTGTTGATGAAGTAAAAGCAAGTACTGGTATTGGCGGTGCACTGTATAGAAACAATCTTCATTGGTCAGAGATCATCGATATTCTTATCAACGGCAGTCTCAGTACAGAGAATGCGGCTGACACTCTTGTATATCCAGAACCAGTTATATTACCAACACCAGATGCAAATGACGCTGCAATAATTCTTCAAAACAATCGCGAGTGGTTGAAAGATGAATTAACAGCATTCATTGCGGCTAATTATGAAACATTAGAGTATGACGAAGTAAGATGCCGACGAGACATAGGTTTCATTGTTGACGGTTTGACATTCGATATTCTCTACGGCGGCACACACGGCATCACTCTTAATACTCGTGCATACTTTGTTGGTACAGCAAGTCAATTAGGTGTGGGCGAAACTTCTGCTACAGTCGCGACATACAACCATCTTAAATTGATTATTGACGAGCTAGTTCGAAATAACTTGACTTCAAATTATGTTTCTGGTGCTGACGAAACTGGAAACTCTGGTAATTATGCGGATGAGATTGAAGGCGCTCAACTGCTTACGCTGGTGAATATTCTTGTTGATGCATTAGACGCGGGTAATCTCGATTCTCTACCAGCAGTTGTCACACCATTACTTTCAAGTCGCGGTGTATCCGCTGAGTTAAGAAATGCTATTACCGCAGTGCAGAATTTACAATCTTTTATTATTCTCCAATCAGTAAATGCTGCTAAGAATACAGGTGACACCACTATATTCTTGAAGTCGGGTGATTATACAGTTAATAATCCACTCAAGTTACCTCCTAAGACTGCTATTGTGGGTGACAACTTGAGAACAACCACAGTTCGACCTAGAAGTGTGGATTCTGACATCTTCTATATGGACAATGGTTGCTTCATCAAAGATATTACATTCCGAGACCATCAAAATTTTGCTGCTTGTGTCGCATATGATCCTAGAGTTGATAGCCCTGGAGCAGGACCCTTCATTGTTCAATCACCTTATGTTCAGAACTGTACATCTATTACTAATGATGGCATTGGTATGAAGATCGACGGTTCGAAATGTTCTGGTTTACGTTCAATGGTATCTGACGCATTTACTCAATACAATGCTGCTGGCATCGGCACATACTTGCTGAACCGTGGTTATGCACAGTTAGTATCGATCTTTACGATTTCGACTCAGACTTCTATTCTCGCAGAGACTGGTGGTCAATGTTCTATTACAAACTCAAACTCATCTTTTGGTGACTACGGTCTGATTGCTCGCGGATCTTCTCCAGTGTTATATGACGGTCAACTTGACAATGACATTGTACTTTATGATAATGTACTTCGTATCAGAAACGTGATAAATAGAGACTCAGCAGATTATTTTACGGGCGGTGTCGGGCTTTCTAAAATGCCTAGTTACGGCGATGCAATGCTGTTCGATTCTGAGAACTATTATTATACCGTATTGGGAGTAGATTCTGTCGGTGATGGGCTAGTCGATATTACATTTGAACCAGGATTGAACTCTAATAAGAAAAAAGATCAGACGATAGGATTTAAACAGCGATCTGTAATCACATCGTCTTCTCATACATTTGAATATGTTGGTGCTGGTACAAACACATTCACTGCTGTTCCACAGAACGGCGGTATACCAAAAAGAGAAAGAGAAGTAGTATACGACTCAGAGACCAATGAAGGTCTAGTAGTATTTACTTCAACGGATCAGTTAGGTGACTTTAGAATTGGTGCTGAACTGACAATTAAAAGACAGGAGGGTAGAATTGTTGGTGAGACTTTCGAAAGATCGTTGTACGCAATTCTAACTCCATATATCTTGGCACTTGAGGGTTAATAGCAGATGGCAACTCCATTAAATACATTTAAAAGCACCGCAGTTACTGTACCTGGGAAAGACGTCTTCACTGGCGACAGTGATGTTATATATCAGTCTCCTAATGGAATTACTGCGATTGTGTTGATGGCACAGTGTGCTAATATCGATTCTGAGGGCACAGGAGTATTTTCTGTGACTCTAAAGCAGGCTACTAACTTACTAGCACCAGGCGTTCATCTCATCAAAGACTATAGAGTTCAGCCTAGAGATGCAGTAAGTCTGATTACAGGTAAGTTGATTATTCAAGAGAACGGTGTCATTCGCTGCTCAACAACTGCGGCAGGTGCAGGAAAATTACAATTAACTCTAAGTTATTTGGAATCATTAAATGGTTAATTCAGTAAGCGTTTCGGGCACTTCTCTTTCTGGTGGCGTATCCACTAGACCAGTAGAAGAACTCGATTCCAATAGATACGACTATATAACGCTCGATCAGACGGAACCTACTCCTGGTAATCCATCAACTGACGGGCAAATATTCACCTCGCTTGCTGATGGGACACGATCGTGGACACCTAATATCACGTTGGATAGTCTAAAGTTTAATGCTAATGTTTTAGACTCCGGCGATACTGGTGATTTATACGCACTATTTGTTAAGGGTGATCCATTTGCAAATGATGGTCAGGCAGACAGCGTAGTTGTTCGTATTGTCAACGACTCACTTCAAACCGTAACTGAGCGTGGCAACACAACTACAATATACTCATATTTTAATGGTGGTCTTACTGCTGACAGTGCTACTATTAATGAGAATTTAACTGTTAATGGTAACTTTACCGTTAATGGTCTTACAACAACTATTAATTCAACTACGCTTACAGTTGATGATAAGAATATTGTATTAGCCTCTGGTGCCGCAACTGGTGCAGAAGCTGACGGTGCTGGCATTACGATTGATGGCTCTAACGCAAGCATTGTCTATACTGATTTAGGTGATGCTTGGAATATTAACAAGAGTACTAATTTTGAGGATGGTATTGATGTAACTGGTCTAGCATCATTTGATTCTTCCCAATTTGACGCTGAAGTAAAACTTACTGGGATTGAAACATCCGAAACTGCTGTCTCAGCACTATTCTTAGATCCAACAACTAATCTTGTTGTTAGTAGATCAATCACAAGTATTTTAGATGGTGTAATCAAGTTAACAAGTGTCGAATCGACCAACGAAGATCTCACATTTTATCCTACCTTTGTAGGTACGCTTTCAGGCTCAGATAGTGCCAGGGTTGACAGCGCGTTAACATATAACGCATCTACAAATAGATTAACGCTAGGCAATCTAACTCTCACCGAGCTAGAATTAGCAGATTCGGCAGATTTAGTACTTGTCATAAAGAACAATGATTCTGTGGGATATCGTGTTCTCAGTGAACTTGCATTTTTGGATTCCGAGCAAGATACTCTAGAAACTGTTGTTCGGCGAGGCAACTTTACTACGGATAGCGTCACAGTTGGAAATCTAACTGCCGCTGATACAACTCTTGCTAGGCTTTATGATAATTCTCAAAGACAATTAATAATATACGATTCGGTAGGTGCTACTCTCTGGGGTGCGTAAGTAAAAGAATAATAAGCGGAGTAATAAATGGCACCACCAATTTCACGTCAAGATTTAATCGACTACTGTCTTCGTAGATTGGGGGATCCTGTAATTGAGATAAATGTCGATACAGATCAGATTGAAGATAAAGTCGATGATGCTATACAGATGTACCAAGAATTTCACAGTGATGCTACGATTCGCACTTATCTAAAACATCTTGTTACTTCGACTGATGTAAATAATGGCTATATTGACCTCGATTCTTCTATTATATGGGTCAAGAGATTATTTCCTCTTACCTCAGTGATCAGTGGTACTGGCATGTTTGATATGAAGTATCAGTTATTCTTGAATAATATGGGAGACTTCGTTAACTTTGCTGGCGATCTTTCTTACCTGTTCCAGATGGAACAATATCTCAGTTTAATTGATCAACAGTTTAATGGTATGCCTCAAGTGCGCCATTCTCGTAATCAAGGTAGATTGTATATTGACGGCGACTTTGCTGATGGCGACATCAAGGCAGGAGACTATATAGTTGCTGAAGTGTATCAAGTAATTGATCCAGAGACCTTTACTAGTATCTGGAACGATATGTTTATGAAAGATTACCTCACACAATTGATTAAGCAACAGTGGGGATTGAACATGTCTAAATTTGAGGGTATGCAGTTACCTGGAGGAATTACCATTAGTGGTCGTCAAATGTACGAAGATGCTACTGCGGAAATACAGAGACTAGAAGAGAATCTTCGCTTAGAGCAAGAATTGCCCGTCGACTTCTTCATAGGTTAATATGGCAACTAATCCTTACTTCTCACAGGGCAGAAGATCTGAACAGACTCTTTATGAAGACTTGATAGTTGAGTCTTTGAAGATGTATGGTCAAGATGTTTATTATATTCCACGCGAATCGGTAAATCGTGACACTATCTTTGGTGACGATAGCACATCTCGTTTTGAAAACGCATATCGTGTTGAAATGTATATTGAGAATGTCGAAGGATTCGACGGCGAAGGCGATCTATTCTCTAAGTTTGGTGTTGAAATTCGCGATGCTGCAACATTCATCATGGCACGTAGACGCTGGGTGAATACTATTGCTGCTAATGAAAACACATTGACTGATCCGTTCTATCGTCCTCGTGAAGGGGATCTGATCTTTTTGACTTTATCGGGTTCTATTTTTGAGATTCAGAAAGTTGAAGATGAAACTCCATTCTATCAATTAAAGAATCTTCCTGTATTTCGTATGCGATGTGAATTATTCGAGTATAATGATGAAGACTTCGATACTGGTGTTCTTGCTATTGATAATGTGGAAACTGAACATGCCTATCAATCGGTGCTAATATTTGACCAGACTGCGTTTACTGAACCGTATATCACATATGTGATTGGTGAAAAGATCACTCAGATAAACTCCACATTTACAATGAATGGAGAGATTACAGATATCGATGCGTCTGATCCCACAAGTTATAAGGTATATGTCACACACGGTGGTGCGACAGACGGTGCATATCATAGTTGGTCAACCACATTGAATGTGACTGGATTAACTTCTGATTTAGTGGCAACACCCACCTCTCTTGGAAGTGAAGTTCTTCAAGAAGAAGCCCAGAATGTTATCTTTGATGATGTGTCGAGCAGCTTTATAGATTTCAGTGAGTCGAATCCTTTTGGAGATCCTGTGTAATGTTCGGTTCACATTTCTATCATCAAAGACTACGAAAAGCAGTTGCCATATTCGGCGCATTATTTAACGACTTAAATGTTATACGCAAGAATAGTTCGGGCGAAGTTATTAGTCAAGTTAAAGTGCCATTAACTTATGCGCCTCGAAGAGACTTTCTTGCGCGTATGGATCAGATGTCTAACGACGAAACGAATGAGCGTCAAATCGCACTCAAGCTGCCAAGGATGTCATTTGAAATTCTCTCGCTTACTTACGATGCAAATCGTCAGCTACCCAAGTTAAATAATTGTTTTAGGGCGCCAGAATCATATAATGGTGCTGCAACTAAGGTGTATACACCTGTTCCTTATGATGTTGGATTTCAGTTAAGCATCTATGGTAAAAGTCAAGATGATGTATTACAGATTGTAGAACAGATACTTCCTTACTTCTCACCTCAGTATACTGTCACTGTTAAACCCTTTACTGAGTATGATATTAAAGAAGATACTCCTATAGTATTGACCGGTATCTCTTTCTCTGATGATTACGAAGGTCCGATTGAAGCAAGACGCTCCATCATATATACGCTCGATTTTAATATGAAGATTAATTTGTATAAGAGTACTGGCAATCCTGTAAATGTTATCGAGAGTGCTACAGTTCAAGTTAAAGATATGGATGGAAATGACTTGTTTGATGTGAATGTTGTAGGAAATGTATTTACAAATATTGCTGGAACTCTTCTCGACGAAGATGGCGGCACAATTTCTGAGCCTAATTTTACAGTCACTAACGTGAGAAATGTCGTCTCATCAATGGAGATCCTATCAACACCCGCTAATGGAACTGCGACTGTCACACTCAGCGGCACATCTTTGTCTTCGATTGGTGCTCACAGAGCGACGGGTACTTGGACATATCTACCTAATGCGGATTGGTATGGAAACGATTCGTTCGTAGTTAGAGTTAATATGATAGACGGCACTTATATTTCTCAGACAATAACAATATTGTCAGGAAATGCGATTGATGATGCCCTAGACGAAACTGTAGAGATTAATACAGCACTTGTGTCTTACATTGATATCGATGTTGGCGCGAACGATACCTTCGAATCAACTTCAGTTATTTACTCACTGCCCGCAGGTTCACAAGCTACACATGGTACAGTAAATCTTATAGATTCAGTAAATGGTATCTTTAGATATACTCCTGATCTTGGCTACGTTGGCACAGATGGATTTGTTTATCGTGCTCAACCAAGCACAGGTATAGTAGAAACTGCAACAGTTACGATAATTGTGTCGTAAAAGACTATAAATAGAATTAAGAAATATATTCTAAGGAATACGAATGGCAGGCATATTAATAACAGACTTGGACTCGGCGCTTGATTTACCAGCAAGAGATGATGTTTTGCTGTTTGTTGACGTTAGTGAGAACAGAACTAAACAGATAACTACAGAACTCTTTCTTAGTGGTACCACTGCTAATAGGGCGGCTACTATTATAGTTAGTCCTGATGACACTGAAGTGACGAATTATGTACACTTTGGCAATCTAGATTCTGGATACGATTCTGTCAATACATCTAACTTCCTTACATTTGACGCTACGACTGGTAAATTAAACTCATCATTCTTTGTTGGCGACGGATCTTTACTGACTAATATACCCGCGCAACTAATTGATGCAGTTTCTGCGGGCACTGATAATGATCCCTATTATCTCATGATACGTAATACTGCCGAAGGTCAAGATAGTACAAATACTGCATCAGAGTTACTTTATAATCCAGGAACATCAACACTTACTTCTGGGTTTTTTGCTGGTGATGGAAGTTTGCTGACAGGTGTTTTGGCAGATAGCGCAGCAGTAGCGACTTATGCTCTGACTGTGGATAGTGCAGATCATGCTGGATATGCTTTACTTGCTCTAAATGCTACTAGTGCTGATAGTGCAGCAATTGCCACACATTCTCTGACCTCCGATAGTGCAGATCATGCTGGATATGCTTTACTCGCTCTAAATGCTACTAGTGCTGATAGCACAGCATATGCAACATTTTCTATCATTGGATCAAGAGCAGAATCAATTCTACTTCAAAGTGATTCCTCTACTAGTACAACAACATATCCCCTACTATCAGGATCAACAGGAACAGGTCCAATAGTACCTTTTACTGACACTAATAGCTTATCTTATAATGCATCCACTGGCGCATTAAGTGCGACACTGTTAGTCGGTGATGGATCATTGATAACGAATTTACCACTCTCTGGTGGTGGTGTGCTTGCACAGGCAGTTAATGTTGTTCCTTCTGAAGTTGACGCATCACATTCAGTTCTATTTACTCGAAGTGCTTCGGGTGTAGACAGTGTAAATACTTCTACATTATTAACATACAATGCATCAACAGGTGCATTAGGCGCAACATCTTTTGCTGGTATCGGTAGAGATTTAGTTGATGTACCTGCGATTCAATTACAGACTTTTAGCGGTCCAACAGTTGGCACTCAATATCTTCTTATGAAGGCTACTCAGACTGGAATGGATAGTGTTGCTACTGATGGAGGTGTTACATTCGACGCATCAACCAATACGTTATCAGCAACTAATTTTAGCGGTGACGGCTCGAACATAAGTAACGTAGCTGCATTGTCAGCGACTAATGCTACAAACGTAGGTATCACCGCAGTTTCTGCTGACGCAACATACTATCTACATTTCGGCACTTCTGCTTCTGGTAATGATAACGTTAACATAGACTTAGATCTTACTTATAATCCAGCATTAAATATTTTGAATACTGGACTATCATATACTACAGATTCTGTAGGTTTATGGAATGGTTCGGCACCTACAACTGTTGATTCAGCAGTTAATCGATTTGCACTTCTCCTTAAAACATTAAACGGTGGAGTAGGCGCGTGATCTACTGCATAAATAACATAGATCTTTTGAGGAATTAAAGAAATGGCAGATATTAAAGTATCGGCGTTACCTACTCTAACCGATGCGGTTGATGGTGATATTCTTATCATCAATGATGTTAGTACGGGATCGACTAAGAAGATAACTCGTGGTAATTTGCTGAGTCACATAGCAAAGAACTTTGAAGACTCTGCTGCTGGAGTGGTACTTCCAACAGGCGACTTGACACTTGCGAACGAACTTATTGCTGGCGGTGATATTAGTACATCTGGTACAGTTTCTTTTGGTAATTTGTACGATTATGTTGAAAATGTCAGGATAACTCGACTCGTTGATACTGCAAGCGGTTTTAATGACTCTGCTGATTGGGACACTACTATACCCACAACACTAGCAATTCGCAATTATATTGATATTGCTAATGAGCAAACCCTCGTTGCGAGCAGTTATGGTGATGATGATGTGCAGACATTTTTAGGTAATGGTACTTTTTCTAGTAGCATTATACCTTCAGCAGATGTAACATACGATTTGGGTAGTAGTGAAAAGAAATTTAGAGATTTGTATCTAAGCGGTTCTACAATTGTATTGGGCACTGCGACAATTTCTGCTGATTCAAGTGGTACCCTCGTGTTTGGTACTACTACTGGAGATTCGTCTCAGACTCTTGTAGGACTTCAGGGAGAAGTTGGTCCAGCTGGTCCTCAGGGTATTCAAGGCATTCAGGGTATTCAAGGCATCCAGGGTTTAAAAGGCGATTCTGGTTCTCCCGGTATTCAAGGCGAGATAGGTCCTCAAGGTATTCAAGGTATCCAAGGTATTCAGGGTATCCAAGGTATTCAAGGTTTAACCGGCGATTCTGGTTCTCCTGGTATTCAAGGCGAGACAGGTCCTCAAGGTATTCAAGGCATTCAAGGCATTCAGGGTATTCAGGGTTTAACCGGTGATTCTGGTTCTCCTGGTATTCAGGGTATACAAGGTATTCAAGGTTTAAAAGGTGATTCTGGTTCTCCTGGTATTCAAGGCGAGACAGGTCCTCAAGGTATTCAGGGCATTCAAGGCATTCAGGGTATTCAGGGCATCCAGGGTTTAACCGGTGATTCTGGTTCTCCTGGTATTCAAGGCGAGACTGGTCTTGGTTTTTCTATTGGTAAAATATATTTTAGTGTTGCTGAACTAGAAGCAGACTCGTCACCGACTGGAATAAATCCTGGACAGTTTGCTATTATCGAGACACTTGATGTTGAAGATTCCGACAATAGTAAAATTTATTTGTGGCAAGACTCAGTGTATGCTTTTATCAGCGATCTATCCGGTTCTGCTGGTATTCAAGGTATTCAAGGCGAGATAGGTCCAACTGGTCCTCAGGGTATTCAAGGCATTCAGGGTTTAACAGGAGACACTGGTCCAGCCGGTCCTCAAGGCGATCAAGGTATTCAGGGTTTAACAGGTGCTACTGGTCCAGCTGGTCCTCAGGGTATTCAAGGCACTCAGGGTTTAACAGGAGACACTGGTTTAACAGGTGCTACTGGTCCAGCTGGTCCTCAAGGCGATCAGGGTATTCAGGGTTTAACAGGAGACACTGGTCCAGCTGGTCCTCAAGGTTTAACAGGCGCTACTGGATTAACAGGCGATCAGGGTATTCAAGGTATTCAAGGTGATACTGGTCCAGCTGGTCCTCAAGGTATTCAAGGCGAGACTGGTTTAACAGGCGCCACTGGTTTAACAGGTCCTCAGGGTATTCAAGGTATTCAAGGTGATACTGGTCCAGCTGGTCCTCAAGGTATTCAAGGTATCACTGGTTTAACAGGCGCCACTGGACCTCAAGGTATTCAAGGTTTAACAGGGGCTGATGGTCAAGATGGTGCTGATGGTCCTCAGGGTATTCAAGGTGAGATAGGTCCTCAAGGTATTCAAGGTGAAGCTGGTGCTGATGGCTCTATGACCATATCAGAAACAGCACCAATAGATCCCATAGAAGGTGCTCTGTGGTTTGATCCGTCAGTACTTAAATTTTTTATATATTATAATGATGGTAACACAACACAATGGATTAGGGCATACAGTGCAGTATAAATACAACATAGCCCCACAAAAGAAATTGGAGAACTAAAAAAATGGCGAGTATCGACTTTCCAACAAACCCAACAGACGCACAAAAGTTTACCTCGGGTGATACTACTTATACGTATGTCCTAGCAAAGGGCTATTGGGATGT
>Ga0136655_1000015_pt1 | contig 66467 bp, 65 predicted proteins | sample CPBDNA_2_FD_94863 | JGI IMG/M metagenome (GOLD analysis project Ga0136655, IMG submission 94863) | Freshwater to marine salinity gradient microbial communities from Chesapeake Bay, USA - CPBay_Spr_15_0.8_DNA (version 2) | ecosystem: Environmental > Aquatic > Marine > Coastal | place: USA... | reverse complement strand
GACCCAGGCTTCTGATGCACCTGAACGACGAGACAGAGCTACTGGCGCTCATCAAAAAGAACGAGGACGATGTTGCATCTGGTGCGTTAATGAATGCAGCGGCAAACACGAACGATTCAGCGGTTGTCATAAAAGTGTATGTGGTGACAACGGAAATGTTTAGTGCACTGGTCAACAATTGGCAGGGCTTACGATGCGTGTGCTACGCACGTGACGACGGCTACTTGTTGTTAGAAGGCGAAGATGTGTATGAATTCGTAATGACAAATGAAAAAGCTCATCAGTTGTCCAGCAACGAATTCGTGACGTACAAATTCCTGCTAAATGCAGAAATAATAGAGTTCGACAATATGCTGGAAATATTTACGAACGCGAAACGAGCAGCTGGTGCAGGTGAAAATAAGGACGTGCATTATAACGATAGTAAATTGAGGAAAGCTTTACTTACTGATCCACGGTTGCGCACCGAGACTTACATGACGTGTAATATCTCAGTGTCAGACTTCCCCAACACAAGGAAACTAGTGGCGCTTCGTGTAACGGATAGTGCCAAATGCGAGTATGCGCAGGTAGTAACTGGATTCATGGAAGTGTACACAACTCTGAATGCAAAGAATGTAACGCAGCGTGAAACACCGCTTCACCCACAAGCAATGGCATCGTTGGTACTCTCATCGCTGCCCCAAACGGTGTCGCGGGTGGATGCTGATATCGCACGTCTTTCATCAAAACCACAACTGACGTGGGCGAATCGTGCCACTCTTGCAATATTGCGGGAGATCGCGTCACGACCGTACGGCGAAGCGACGACTTCGTTGCCCTCCTGGGACCAACCATTCGCACCTAACAATTGCGTGGGCCTCAATTTGTTGTTAGCATCACTGATGCAGCACTATTTCGACTGCAACGCCATGCTGATGAAAAATAGCGTACATTGCATATGCATCGTATGGCATCGTGACATCAAACGACCAACGATTCGGATGGACGCTACATCGGTTGCGCAAATGTCTGGAGAACTCTTGTACACCTTCATGAGTGCTTTATTCGGAGAGGATCCTGACATTTTGACAGTTGAGAGCGATACAAAGAGGCGTCGACTTCTGGATGTATCGCCGGCGGACACGCGTGACACCACCGATCAAGCAAGTTCAACTACCGGTCAAGCAGGTTCATCCGCAGGTGTTTCAGCAACGACAGCGTATCGAATCGCACTCCATCTGGCGCGTGATATGTGGTCGGTATCGGACGAACAATTTAATGCATTCAAGGGTTATCTGCAAAGGCACCTTCACCATATAGTAGGTGAAAGCACATCGTTCAAAATCGGATTTAGACGTGGAGAAAACAGATACAAGGATGACGCTGTTATCATGGATGTTGTGCAATCAACGACTCCAGTGAAAATCTCGATCGACAGACAGGGCGTGGTCGAAGTTGTAGATGCGTCACAGACGTAGGACTTCAGTGAAAGGTTGACAAGACAAAAAAATACAGTATCAACACATGATTGAAAGAATTTCTGCAACAAGAAAGCGAAAGTGTGCAGATGTAATTTTTGGTCTCGTCAACCCTCATTGAAATATTTTCACTTTCCCATGAAATGACAACACGTTTCATTATTTTCATATTGACTATTATTACTAGACGACAAGAAAGTCTGTGACGCAAACATTGTGGAGTCCATGTAGTATTCGATGCTTGCACAGGCGCAACCAACGAATTGCTCGAATCCAGACTGTTAAAACAGCTGTGCATCACGTCACACTTGTCCTTAGGCCGCAAATGTTTTTTTTATAACCAAACGTTAGTCGACAAGGAGACAGCTATCTGAGCTCGAAAAAATTGCGCCTGATTCTCCAAGCAGGATGACGGTGACTTTGTCGTCGCGACCAGGTTTGATGCGCATATCAGGGTTTTGCATCGCATGCTGAAATACCCGCATCACTGTTCGTTTTCCATCTGGCGTCCAGGACGTTTTGTTGACGATGGTAGTGACCAAGTCGACAAACTTTTGTCTGGATTTGCTACCAGAAACACGTAGGTACCCTTCAGACGGTGTTGCATGCAGATGCATGACGGTGGAAGAATCTTTTAGCCGCAACTTTATCCACATTTGTAAGTACCCCTCCAAAAAAAAAGTCACGCGACACATTCAATTGTCGCGAAAGCCAACAGCGTTCATCGATGTTCTAAATGCAACAGAATGTTTGATGACTTCAAATTCGCCAACGCATGCAGTGACGACACGTCGTGAACCCGTGTTTCCCACAGGTGTCCTCTGCGTGCTAGATACTCAATGTACCCATGCATCTGCATTATCGACGGATTCGTGAATATTTTTGCAGGTTGCAGCAAGACGGAACGCTGCTTGTACCGTCGATCCGTTGCTACGAAGCAGGTATGACAACATGTCGACATGTGTAAAGAGCGACATGGCCACACTCATTCACATATGCGGTTGAAATCGTGCATTACGCAACGGGATTCAGGGAAAAAAGCAGTTTCTCGGCAAGTGCGGCGATTCATTCCTCGGCGCTCCGCATGTCACGGGCCACCTGCTCTGGCGTGTGACTTTGGTCCATTCTGTCTAGGCGATCGACTACCCGCTGAAGAATACTCATTGCCAGTCCAACATCGGCGCGCAAGTTCCATATGTCGTCAGTAGGCGGCGTCGGAGGTCTGTTGCCTGCGTTGAGCATGTTCAGAATTTCTGGCCCAGACATCATGTCTACGTTACTCAATTGTGACGCCTGTTCAGAGGAAGAATCCTCCAGAGCGTGTGCGGGTATCGAATGAAAGTCAGCGAGCTCTGGCGAGTGGGGAGCAGATGAGGGAGGCGTATCTGTGAATGCAAAAGGATCTGCAGCAGCGGGAGCGGGAGCGGGAGCGGGAGCGGGAGCGGGAGCGGGAGCGGGAGCGGGAGCTGGAGCTGGAGCTGGAGCAGGAGCAGGAGCAGGAGCTGGAGCTGGAGGAAGTGGTGGAGGCACAGGTGGAGGCACAGGTGGAGGCACAGGCGGTGATGCGCCGTCAATGGCTTGGATCATGATGGCCTCGACGTCCTCGAACGCTGATTGCTTTTTTCGATAAGGATTCGGGAAAACGCGCAGAACCCCGCTGTCACTTTCGATTTGTACAATTTCACCACCAGATTCCTCAAGCTCGCGGTCGCGCTCACCTCCTTTTATAATACCGTGCACTTCCATCAGCGCGTATTCGAGCTTCGGGCGATACGTTATTCCGTCGTTTGCCACTGTGTATGAACTCACGTCGAATGACCACTCCTCATCCATCAGATCTCGCGGATCGAACTCATACACTCCTTGGGCAAGCAGTGCCTGCAAAACATCGTCCTGGACGCGTCCTGTGATCGATGTTTGAACGTCATCTGGTACCTTTTCCCAGCGAGTGCCGATCGGCGTTTTCACTGAGTTGCACCAGTCCACGTCGCGCCGCTGTCCATCGATGGAAAGTATCCAATCACCATTGGCATCTTTCTGCAGGTCCACTCGTTTCCCAACGTCAGCCTGTAATATTCCAGTACGCATCATGCTGTCGAGAAGTCCTCGAGCGATATTTCTGCACTGACTAACGACGGGCTCCTGGTCGCTCAACCATCTCGCAAGCGACTGTGCCACCATCTTGTCTACGTATTGTCCCTGCTTGAAAAGGCCCTGACCAAGGCCTGATACGATCATGTTGTGCAATATGACGTGTGCGGGAGTCCGTAGACGCTTGTCGGTGGAAACTGTATACCCTTTGGGAAGTTTTGTGTTCAACGGCTTGAAGTACAAATCTGCAAAATCTGGTTGTAGGCGAGCGACGTGGGCAGCTTCTACAAGACTTGTTCGTACTTTTGAGTCGTCGTTGCAGATGGCGGAGTTCTTGAGCAGTGGTGTTCGTTCGTACACACGTGTGGCAACGGAGGTTCGCGACGCTTTGGTACGAGTACCACCACCCGTCGTACCACCACCCGTCGGACTTTTCTTGGCCACACTAGCCGCAAGCTGGACCTGATTGCCGTCTTTTCGAATCAGTCGAACTACGTGTGGGTATGCATCGACGTCGTCGAACGATATTGCCGACATCGTACCGTCTCTTCCGATCAACATGTTTACCGCATCTTTCGAGGCCAATCTGCACATCAGCACGGCCGCTGTGGCAGCGCTTGAGGACTCTGGACCTGACAGCGTGTATGTGCTACCATCGTTCAAGATCATAGACGCGACTGCCACAGGATCGTTCACGTTTGCCACCGTTTCGCCTATGATATCTAACAGAACATCTGCACGCCGAAAGCGTGTCACCTTCAGATCTGCATTATCGTACATGACACCGTTGACGTCGATCGAATAATCCACGAACACTGCATATCCAACGTTTCGCGGTGCTCGTGCACGTCGTTGTCTCCTTTTCTTCGGCTTTTTGGATCCATCCGTGTCCTCGTCGTCATCGTCGTCATCGTCGTCCTCGTCGTCCTCGTCGTCCTCGTCGTTGTCGTCATCGACAAAGTCTGAGTCGTTGCTGTCGTCGCTGTTGTGCATTCCAAAGAAACTCGTCTTCTTGCTTTTTCTGGACGATTTCGCACGTTGCGCCAGGCTCGCCTTGCTTTTTCTGCCTGCCTTCTTTTCAGCCTGTAGTGCGTCAACTTGAGCCTGTAGTGCCAGTTCCTCCCTGTTTCTCTTATGTAGCTCTGCGTTGAGAGCTGGAATATCACGAATCACGGAGACGGCGTCGTCGTTCAGGCCAGAGGGCGGTAGCGTTCCTTGTATGAATAGAATTATATCGTGAAGCGCTTGGTTTTGTCTACGTTTGTTGTCGATGTCGGACTCGTCCGCGTCTCCAACTTTGCCAACCAGTTCATAGATGGTGTCCGCATGGTTTATCCACAACGGTTCTTTGTCCATCTTCAACTGTTCTCCTGACAGTTCATCTTAAAAAAAAATTGTGCGCTCCAACAATGAAGCTGCAGTAGTTTTTGCAGAACATTGCGATGTGCTACACGAACCCGATTGCAGCGTGGCCAATGTGATTGTCGTCGAGTGGTTGCGAGAGAGAGAGAGAGAGAGAATGACGCAGCAAGCCACGATGACTGATGTGGTTTTGGGGGAAACTTAAGAAAACAGCTGCATGCACACGGCTCTCCGGCCCTCACTGCGGACATTGCGTTGGAGCAATAGGCACAGTGCTCGTCCAACCTTCGTTGGAAACAGGCCAACTGGGTACGCACAGATCCTTAACATATGCTATCATTTGTGTTGGGTCCGTCATGCTGTCAAACGCAACCGCCTCTACATTAATGCAACGGCAGCCATTTGGATCCAGATTGACAAAAGGGGGGGGGTCGGTCTTATTTTGATGACATTTCAGCGCAATGCCTCCGCCGCCAGGGCTGTAGCCATACGGAAAATCCTTAATGTTCATTGCGCTAATGGGAATGCCTTGAGGTTGTCTGATTGCGCCGCCATTAATACTGCTACCTTCGCCAAGAAGTGTGATGTGACTGGGAGAGTCTACTCGAAATAAGACGTTCATATTTGCATTGTGACCATCCTTCCAGGCAGCTCCTTCGACACGATAACATTTGCCGGCCATGACGGGGCGAGTGTTTTTTAAAGGTCTCCGAAAAAAAAATCGGTGTAACGATTACCTGTCGACACCGGTCAAAACACCCCAGAGCAGGTCGCCTGACGACGCTGAACTCAATTTCGAAAGCTTCCTAATCGCGCTCGTACCCCGTGTACAGGCGAAACGTATTTGGTGTAACTGTGACTGGAGAGCAGCACACGCTCTGTTTCGCCCGGTTGCAGCAGACTCGTCTTTTGAAAGTCCGCCACACTAAAAGTATCAGAAATGTTCGGATGATGAATCACAACCTCTCTTCCGGGCAGGTAGCCAGTGTTTGTCACGTCGCATGTCGCGTTAAAATCGATCGATACTCTTTTTATCACACATAAGCTTGAAAGTTGTGTACGACAATCCGAACCCTACCTTATAGTTTGCTTTGCGTCTAAAGTTTTGGAATCCTTCATACGTGGAGGTGTAATCGTAGCTCACCGTGTTCGTGTGTTCGATCGAGAGGCCTCGATTGTCTGGCCTAGGAATTGAGGCGATGAGTTTATCGTTCGGGTTGACTCGTCCGCTAATGCAGTCAACTAGCCCTTCCGCAGTTTTTCGCCGCCATACGACTGCATGACAATCGCATTCACTTTATCCTCGAAATGAGCGATCTCCTGTTGAGGGCGACCATAGACGATAGCAATCCTCCTGACAGTGTTCAGCCTCGACGGAAGCTGCTCGACAACGTTTGTGACATTGTCGTGGATACCGTAAAAATTAGGATTTTTGTCTTTGTCTACCGTCGCTACATCTATGTCCGTCATTTTATCCTCCATGAGGTCGTTGCCGTCCACCTCCTCGCTTGCGCACGCCCACTCACAGGTCACCATGGCTGTGTACGATGCATCGATTTATGCCGTGTCGGCCTAGATCACGGATCAAATTGTTGAGACATCACTTCATGAATTCATTCAATGGCAACCTTAGGATCGTTTTTTCCGAACATTGTGCGGCGGATTCCGTTGTACCATGTACGAATATCACAAGGCTCAGCACGTGCAGTACTTGTTACCAATAACTACAATCGTGAGACGATGCACGCACTCAACGCAGTAGGTGGGCAAATAACGTTTTCCGCAATGGATTCGCTCGCTGCATGTGCATCGAGTTCCGTTCCGGGTCTTTTGGGCACTATGACTGCAAACATAGTGTACCACAGACCATTCACAGGTGGGCACGCTGACATATCTGCGCACGTAACGACAATTACGTCACGACACGTTTGCGCAGTATCGTCGATGCACCAACAAGAACGGCTGCTTGCGAGCGCTACGTTCATTTTTGCACGAGATCCAGTGTCCTGTGAAAGGATAGACGCCATCGAACGGCGACCGCTCGTTACACATGCATTGACGCCGTTTCATGCTGCGGAAAAGATGGAGCAGTATGAATGAACGTGTGCATTGCCATACACATTTTCCGAACGACCCTTCATGCTAAGACGTATCATGATCACACCGATTACCAACAAGGACCACAACACGATATTGTATCCCAGTGGTGACACATCGTCAATCTTTGCATTGGGACAGTTTGCGCACACGAGCAGACCACTGGATGCGTTGCGTACGACGACGCCATGCGTGCAATTACCGTTTTTATCTGCCTGTGTGCACGTGCAGTGAGATCCGAGCGCCATGTCTTTCACATCAGTTCTGTTTTTGTTTGCACAATTCGCGTTGGCAGGAGCGTCGAGTAAAGCTGTTACAAATGCATTTATCATGTCTTTCATTGCCATCATGACTACACCTGCAATAATAGCTAGAAGACCCAGGATTTGCAGTGTTTTTTGCAACAGCTCCGACATCACGTATTTGAGTTAATTAATTTTTTTTGACGACACGATGACGTTAGAAATGTATTTTCGTCACACGCACACAAAGAACAGTGTGCTAAGGAACGGTGGTGACTCGTCGTGTTCTGCGATGCGACTGTCACGTTCTCGCCCGAGGCATGAAAGCGTGGTGCGGAAACCTGCGTCATCAAATACTTCGGCTAACTTTAATGTGTTGTGATTTTCATTATGGAGTTGCGCATTCTCAAGTTTCGTGAGTTCGTGCGAAATCGCATGGCATCGCACGATGCGTCACACGACATCGTTCACGTGGATAGCGTGTACCGAAACTTTCTGCACATCGTCTGTCGGACCGATGATGTGAGCTCCCTGAAGCGTGAAACAGGCGCACTTGTTGCACTAGGACACGAGTTGTGCGACAGGAAGTATACAAACACGCTCGACTGCGCGCGTGTACGAGCCGACGTGGAGGCGTATTTGTCGGAAATCGGCTGCTGTTCCATCGTCGTACACGACGTTGTCACGATCATTCCTCTCATATCCTTTACACGTCGATGTAACGATGGAATACCAAACATGACACAATCGCAGCGAGACGTTTATTTAATGGTTTGCGACGCCGATATACTTGAGGCACTGGGCATGACTGGTCTGGTACGCACGTACATGTATCAGGCAGTCGCCGGCGGCAGCATGCAGGACGCAGCACGTTACATCGAAAAGAATCTATTCAACGCAGTCGATTACCTCAATCACGAATGGGCACGTGAGGAGGGCGCACGTCGGTTGTCTGTCATGCAAATCACGTTTTCGATGTTGAACGAGGAGACATCGTCAAGTCCTCCAATGGAACGAGCACTCCCCACGTTGCCGCAGAACACATACTGTGTATGAGCTTTTCAAGGTGTGCCCGACGGCTGGGAACCTTTAGCGACGACGAACACACCTCGACCCCCTTTTACCACCTTCGATGCAGCGGCGGTGCCTGACGTGGGCAAGAAGACGGCATCGAAAGTGCCTTGAAGCCTTCGTACCGATTACTGAGATTGGAGTTTCGATTTTTGACCTCGCAAAAGAGAGGCGAATATTTCGTTCGTAACGCAGCGAAGGACTTCGGCACGCTCTCGTAATTCTAAAATTGCTGCGACGTTGTCAATGCAAAAAAATGCGTAATATTTTAGAATGGACATATAAACATAAACGCAACGTCCACACCTCCGCACACGACACGAATGATTAAGCGCATCATGGGCTCGCATTGGTCTGCGTATGTCATAGACAAGGATGGAACACTCGTAAATGGAAATATTGCCACTCCGGGCGCAGCGCAGTTTCTGAGACGCATACAGGACAACAGGGCACCTTTCATAATCGTGACCAACACGGGAGAGCAGTCTGCCAAAGATGTTGCCGAGTCGTTACATTCTACTCTTGGAATTTGCATCTGTGCGGAACAAATAATCACAGCACGGGACGTTGCCATTCAGCAGGTGCACATGATGGTGGCGGACACGCCACGCACAGAGGTTGTCGCAGTGGGCGCCAATCCGCCGTGTATGTTTCCGCACATCGATGTAAGCGCAGACATTCCGACATCGTGCAGGCACGTGATCATATTGTTGCTCACCGACGGCGACGTACCGAACTACTATACGACGATGTGTTGTGTTGCGGAATACGTGCGTCGAGGAGCACGTGTTGTAACGAATGCTGCCGACACGTTCATTCCTGATCGCTCGAGTCGGCCGTTTTCTCGACGAGCAGGTCCAGGCATTTTTCTATCTGCGGTCTCAACCATGGCGTCAGACGTTCAAATGGACGTAGTCGTGGCGGGCAAGCACGCGGCGTCAGTGACGCTCGGCGAAATGTGCGAACGTCGTCTCCGTGATAAAGGATTCAACGGAAACCGGCGTGACATTTTGATGGTCGGGGACAGGGTGGACACCGACATGACTTTTGGAAGTCAAATGGGCTGGTCTACCTGTCTTGTCGAGTGCGGGAGTCACAGTATGCCACAGGATATTTCATTTATAGGCAACGACGTTGTGGATACGGTCACCCGTGATCTTACATGCGTGGCGTCAAACATGCCGTCGCCACCAACGCGTGCGTTCACGTCACTCATCAACGAGATTCTGCTCACCACCGTGTCTCGCCGTAGACTATCTACGGTTCGTTTGAGCAACAGCTGCCCGGCGCGACTTTGTGATTTGTAACCTCAGCCTCTTGCGTCAAAAAAGATCTTCCTCCTCGTCCGATGGCACGTCTGCGGTGGACGTGTCGTCCCCGTGTTTCCGTATAGTTACGTAATTGGAACGGTCGTTTGAGTACGGTCTCAAATCACGCAAAATGTCTGGCCGGTGGGTCGCTTTTGCGACAAGCGCCTCAAGCACATGCGACTCGGCTGCGTTGCACTGCATTACATAGCGCAGAACATCCATGTGTGTCATCACGGCATCCACCTGCATTTCGGGTGTCTGCCGTACTGCGAGTACGCTTGATGTCACGACCGACATCCCGCCCATCGCCGCCTCGACTTGCGGCCTAATGTCGTCTTCGAAGAGCGTTTCGTGTAGATCAGGATGGAGGAAGGTCGCTCCGTCGCAAGTTCTAGAGACGTACAGGAACAGGGTGGACCATGTGTACACCACGTTTCCTATCTCTATGATGACACGTGGGGACGGCCGCACTCGCATCGCGTGGCTCCAGCGACTTCGAATGCCAGCAAGAGTGTCGGACGATGCTAGCGGAATCGAAACGTTGGCCTTGGGATCGAACTGAATTCCGATGAGCAGGGATCCGATCCCAAGCTCCATGCATATGTTATGAATGTCGTGCAAACGTGACAGCAGGAGGCTGCTCAGAGCGAACGATCGTGATATGTAGGTGCACCTCGCACATACTCCCCGCATTGTCCGTGCATCCTGCATGCAGCGTCGAGCAGCACGTCCGCTGATAATCGTATGGAAGTAATGAACATGCTGCTCGCACCAATCACGCGTAGACTTGTTCAGTGCATATAATGATAACAAGAAATCACATTTTTGAGCATCGGTGTCCCTTTCAAGAATATGATATAATTCGTCGATGCCTACTACACCACCGATCATTGTTGTCTGTTTATGCTGAGCAGGCACGCACACTGATGGCGAAAGATGGAACCACTAACGATACGGTATTAAAAATATTTAGGCCTGTGGAGCTATGCAGCTGTTCCTATCGCACGCGTGGGGCACGGACGACGTTGGTCGAGACAATCACCTGCGTGTACGCAGCATTGCGAACGCACTGAGGCTCATGGGATGGTGCGTATGGCTAGACGAAGACTGCATAAAGGCAGGGGACGACATTGATAGTGAAATGACGAGCGGTATTTTGACGTCCGATGCGGTCTGCGTCTGTTGCACCCGCAAGTATCTTGAGAAGATAAACACCAACGCAAAGAGCGACAACTGCGTGAAAGAGTGGAAGCTTTTGCATCATGCGCGTATGCCAGTGGTTCCAATCGTCATGGAACCGTTCTTGTTGGAGCCAAACAGCTGGCCCAAAGGAATTTGCACGATGTATCTTTCAAATCGCTTGTTTGTAGATTTCTCCGGCGACGATCTTTCGGAACCGTGCAAAACAATCACGTGTCATCTTCGCAAATTGCTTCCGATGACGGACCTCTCGAGTTCTGGACGCATAAAGCGAGGACGGCGCGGTGTAGTCGAACGATTCAAACTCTAGATTCCTCCCACTACCCCCGGTCGGATTCGAACCGACAGCCTCAGGATTAGAGGTCCTGCGCGCTGTCCAATTGCGCTACGAGGGCGAGGATTACGATCGTTCGTGTTTTTTTTGTCATTTTGGATGGGCCAAACTCACATGGCACGACGCCGAATGCGCACAACCGTCCATCCTCCCACGAAACGACGAGTTCACATTGAGGCCACACCCTGAAAACGGCACAGCCGGTTACACATACCTGAGATTTGTCCAATCGGGGAGCGTCTCCGAACAACCATGCATCATCTCGATGATGTGTTCCCGAATATTCAGCGGCAAGTACCATTTTGAATGCAGCTGCGTGATGCACAGGAAAGCGAATGCGGCGCGCCGTACGAGCCAGCGCTCAGCATCCTTGATCGCAAAATAACGAAGCGCGCCCATGTATGCGGGATCTGTTGATGCAAGGGACCCATGAGGCGTCCAGACCGCAGGACGAAACCACGGCTGGCCAAGTCGCAGAATTTTCACAACAACCTCGACGGACGGAGCAGACCAAAACGACCTCCTCCAATCTGGATTCCAAACCCACCGTGCGCCACACGCTTTGAGCAGATCTTTGTGAACCCACTCGGATGTTCCGCGCAGCCACGTCGACGGCGTGTCGTACCGTATCATGTCGAGGCGAGCGAGGAACCGCAGCCGGGTCGCGTGCATCGATATCTTTATGTGAGACCTCGAGTGGATGATGTGATCAATGTCTTCTCTCTTCGTCGGTACTTTCGCAAACCAATCGTATTCCAAATACTCCAAAAGGCGCTCCCTCGAAACAACAGGCGACATCGGGCACAAAAGCCGTGCTGCCCCGTGGGTGGCGTCCGAGGATCAGTGTAATGCGATATGAGCGCTTCAACAACACATCGATCGCCCATGAGACGAATTGGTTCGTGCAGGCTATGCTCAGAGGGCTTCCGTGCAGGCCCATCGAGATGCACTCTCGCTGATTAAGTGATGCATTGTATCGTATGTACGATGTACGCGTAACTTTCCACCGACACGAAGACGTCACTCGTTGGACGTACTGCCGTTCATAATTTTCTCGGCATAAACTGAAAAAAATGTCAGAAATTAAAGAAATGGAGGAGAGCGCCTGTTTGACGCACTGCTATTGTTCGAAACACGTTCGAAGAGCTCAATCGTCGTCGACGTGCCCTCCAAAGGAGTCGTCGACGTAGACAGCAACTGAATTGTCTCGTGCAGAAAAATCATTACTAACGGAGCTGAAACCTGTAAGTGCAGCCCTTTCAGACATGTTCGCGTGTCGTCTGCACACGCGAACCATTCCTACACAACACAGATCACACGTAGAGTGTCCCCCGCGCAGCCACAGAGCGGAGACGGAGCGAAACCCCGCCGCGATAATTAGTGGATGTATGCGCGCACCATGAAGCGGGCTAGACGTGTGCTCAGTCGACGACGATGCGATTCGTGAACTCGTCCGTTTTGCGAAAATGATAAATTGTGTTTCGCTTGGTGATGAGCACTAGTCCGCATGATCCACGACCCGACGTTGGTACGGTACCGTGCTCGTCTGAGCCTCGCTGAAACAAGACACACGGTCGTGCACCGATGTCGAACTGCATTTTCGCTGTTGTCACCGCGAACCGCAAATTTTCGAGACTCTGGTTCGCCCAGAATATCGTTTCCGTGACACCAGCTATGCAGGAGTCCGCATGTGTTTTTACACTGAAGTCGCTGGATATTCCTACCTGCGTTGCGGGCATCCAGTAGGACGGAACACCGGAAAGTGCGCTCGGAAGCTGTGACTTTCGGTGCAGCCTATAGCGCTCTTCTGCGATCGCCGGTACCACCACGCTCTCGACAGCATACATTCCTACAAACGGAAGCGCGAATTTAACGATGTTGCTCGACGGCTTGCGCTTAAAGTACTGCGTGAAGTATTTTCCCTGCCAGCCGGGAGTGGCGGACGTGTAGGTCTGCAGACCATCGTTCCATATGGTTCCAGCCATTCGCTCCGTCAACGCGTTCCTAACCTTGTGTTTGTACTCCGGGTCGGTGGTATAATTTCCGCCTACGGCAAAGCTGTGCCGAGGTTTCAAGTCCTTGCGGGCTTCTTCTTGTGCGATCCGAGCTTGCGACGACAGTTCATTCAGACTAGGAAGCGCTTTACAGGTAACGAATACGCATATAATAGAGAAATCGTGCTCACACACTACGCAGGACGTTTCAATCAGACGATACTTGTTGGTGACACTCACGTATTTTTTGGAGTCACGCAGATCAAACCTGTCCGGTGGCGTTTTCTCGACTACAATTATGTCCAGTGGGAACGTTTTCCAGTCGAATGGCATACATTTTGAGTTGTTGTTTTTCCAGTAAAGTCTGGGGTAGATCTCTTTCGCCTTTGCGGTGTTTCCTCGTATGACGCCGGTCTTTGCATGATCCACAAATCCAGTTTTAGGAAGTACGATATCACGCACCAGCTGCTTTTCGTCGTTGCCTCGTTTGCGGCGTGACCACAGGTGCACGTTTGGCGGGCGCGTCTGAACCATAGCGTTCTACCCACATGATTTGAAAAATAAAGTGACGCCGCAAAACCCGTCCTCGTTTTCTGTCGGGCTTCTTTGGATTTGGCGCCCAGTCGATGCCGGTGTCACGCACTCGATAGTCCAAAAGGCGTACCATGCCGGCATAGTAGTATTTTTTTTCCCCGATGGGCTTGACGTAAACAGGAACCTCTTCGTTGGATGACTTGTACTCCATGAAATTTGCAGCCTGTCTGTCTTTCGTTTTTTGTTTGCAATTCGATGCTTCCTCGGCAAAGTAACCAAACTGCAATTCGCCATTCGATGTTTCCTCGGCAAAGTGACCAAACTGCAAATACGGCTCGAACTCCTCATTGATATTGAGACACCACACGTTTGTAGGAAGGTCTTTGCCAATTCGAGTGTTGATTGCTGGCTTGTATTCTGACTTGCTCGCCAGCCCATCAATTTCGTCTTCGTAATTCCTGCTTCTGTCCACAAGGATTTGAGATATCGTCACGGGCTTGGAGGGAACATTCAGGGTCTCAAGAAAAAGCCCCATATCCGTGTTGGTCCTATCCGTCAGGCCGTTGCGACGTTTCTTGGATTGCAACACAAATTTTCCATGGTCTGAATCCTTAAGATGAGGTCCGAGACGCTTTTGCTCTTTCGCATTGTTATCGCTTCTCTTGGCAGTCTGACCGCTCTCTACATCGGCTTCGGGAGCTTTGGGAGCAGCGGTGCCGACGAGAGTCGTTTCATGTTGCGATTCGACAGCATGGACCTTCCGCTTACGCTTCTTACTGCTCCGCATGGCAGTCATGTCGCTATCGTCATCGGAATCGGGAGCAGCGGCGCCGACGAGTGTCGCACACGGCGCTGGAGCCGTCACGATTGGAGCCGTCACGATTGGAGCCGTCACGATTGGAGCCGGCGCTGGAGCCATCACGATTGGAGCCAGCGCTGGAGCCATCACGATTGGAGCCGGCGCTGGAGCCGTCACGATTGGAGCCGGCGCTGGAGCCGTCACGATTGGGGCCGGCGCTGGAGCCATCACGATTGGAGCCGGCGCTGGAGCCATCACGATTGGAGCCGGCGCTGGAGCCGTCACGATTGGAGCCGGCGCTGGAGCCATCACGATTGGAGCCGGCGCTGGAGCCGTCACGATTGGAGCCGGCGCTGGAGCCGTCACGATTGGAGCCGGCGCTGGAGCCATCACGATTGGAGCCAGTGCTGGAGTCGTCACGATTGGAGCCGGCGCTGGAGCCGTCACGATTGGAGCCAGTGCTGGAGTCGGCGCTCGAAATGTCAATAGAGACAACGCTGGAGCCGTCACTGGAGCCGTCACGACTGGAGCCAGTGCTGAGGCCACAACTTGGGACATCACTGGAACCAGCGACGTCGCATTGGCATCGATTGATTTTTTTTTTCCTTTTCGACGTCGTGGCTCCTCGGCGTCACGTTTCCTCCGCTCTTGGAGTGCTTTGTGACGCTCATGGCGGAAGCCGTGACACAAAGAATCCAACCGTTCAAAGAGCTGACGCTCACGTGCAATCTGGTAACGGTTCAAAATGTCATCGTACTCGCACAAAGAGAAAACATAATCATGTTGCAATTCGTTGCACATCAACTTATCCGCTGCGTTGATGATACGCTGAGCGATACCACCCGCGTCAGACACATCAGCCTTATCGGGATGGTAGCTCTTCCGCATGAATTTGTACGCGTATGTAAGATTCCTGTTACTCTGCACGAACGCTGCGTGCAACTCGTCGTACAGGTGATCTTGCGTGTGCTGCATGTGTTGTCGTTCGCAATCCTGACGGACACACGTGCAGATGCATATATTACGCAATACAATGCTTGTTTGACGCGCAATGCGTAATTTCTGCGTAATCCATTTTATGGAAAATGCGTAATTGCTTAGTTTGCAGATGTTCCTGACCCGTTCCGTTCAAAGACATCATGGACAACGCAGCCCACACTACGAATGCTACGTCCGACACCACTGAGACTACTTTGAGCTCGAGGCTCTCAGAGATGGCGCACGCCAGTCAGGCGAGACTGCATGCGATGATTGACGCCAACATGGAGCTTCGACTCGATTGTGCTCGAGCAGAGCGCGAAAGTCGTGTGTATCGTCGAATGTGGTTGGAGGTTTGTTCTGATCGTGATGTCAAGAAGCTTTGGCTTTCTGCAAACAATGTGCCACCAGATGCAGCGACACCGGTGCCGAGTCGCTGTCGGAGAGATATTGGTCAGATGAATGTCGAAGTGCTCGAGCGTGCAATAGAGACCTACATGTACCGTTGAGACGCTCATGCACGTGAGTAAAAGTGAGTGGCCTGGAGGCCCACTGAACTAGAGGGCATGACACGGGTTGGAGGAAAGGATGAGTCTGGTGTATGGACTGCTGCTCTGCGAGAGCCAATGAGGAAGCGGCGTTCACTAAAAATAAAGAGGGTTGGTAGAACCACGGCCTGTCGAAAATACGTTGCGCTCACAAAAATACCATAAGACGCTCATATCAGATTTGTGTAGCTTTCCAAAAACGTGAAACGCTTTCGGTATGCTTGATCTGCTTCCATGCGAGCTGCTAGCGCATGTGCTGTACCTGGCGGCGAAGCCGTGTGCGTGGCCGTGGGTAAAAGAATACAACTGTTTGAACCATAGCATTCGGAGGTGTTGCCTTACAAGGCAAACACGATTATGGTTCATCACCCATTCGACAATAATTTCAGGGGAAATGATACAGACATGATACCACCTGCGATTACGGAAACCAGTATTGAGTCTTTACCCAGATACATTTATGAGCAATACTTTGTGTATGGCAATTTGTTTCCGCAAAATCCGGCGATCATCAACAGCAACGTGGAGCGTGTGTTGGCCATAGCAAGCGCCCTTCACAAGATAATAAACACCAAGACTCGTTTTGGTTGGATAAATAAGGTGAAAAAGGAACTGCAAACGGCCAATGTCAGCAAATCACAGCAAAAACTCGATCTAAGGGTGCTGCATCGCATATGCAAAGAGATCCATGGCGTTCCCTGTAAACAAATGCGACGGAGACCACCGCCTATGTCGCCCGCATCACCAAATCCTCCTACGCCACAACGACTGCCAGAGGATGATTCGTACGAGTCAGATTCCGTGAAAAGTACGACGACGACCGACAGCTTCGACGAAAGCACCGGCGACGAAACAGGTGAGGAGGACGATTCCAGCGATCCCGACTGGACTCCTCCTGTCATTCGTCGTCACGTGGATGTAGACAAGCTACGTTTGAGGAGAGTGCTGTTCATGCGACCAGTGCTGGCGATGGCAAGAGCAGTGGTCAACAACGTATCGGATGACCTTCTCCCGCGTTTGGAGCGTGCAGGAACGAACGTCCCACGTGTTTCACGGGCTGTCTCCCGTCTCCGTGAAACTCGTTTGCAACTTTGCCGATGCATCGAGTCTTACGTTGAAAAATACGAGCGGGCCGAGATCGAATCACGCAGTACGCCGCTTGCACGACGCATGTACAATATGCAACATGGAGAGGTCGTTTATGCTACAAAAGATCAAAAAATTGCATACGTGTTCCTAAAGCAGGAAAGTTCATCGCCCAACGACGCTGCAGCCGCAGCGTACGTTTTCGACAGGCAGCAGGATGTGATTGACGCGGTACGCGCTGTCGGCGCAGTCGTGCAAGACCCGGAAACGTGGAAACTAAAAATAGAAACACCGAGCAAGGCGAAGCTCAAACCAAACAGCAGTCTTGGCGCTATCATCCAGGCATCTGCAAAACGGACTTTCACAGACTTTGTCAGCACCATGGAGCGCGATCCAACGGTGGCCGAACGTCGGCGCATCGCACGCGATCCGTTTTCAGAGTGCACGACATCCGTAATTGTCGCCGGCAGAGAGCTCGGAACCTACAGAATTGAGCAGCTGCGCCGCAACGCCTTGGGACCAGACGCAATGAATCACTACAGGCAACAGCGAGAGTTAGAAGAGGTCGACGCATACGAGCTCGAGGTGGAATAGGAGAAGTTTTTGAGATTGTTTTTCCCACGCGCTAAAAATATGAATGCCCAAAGCGCACGACACTGGAAACCGCCAACGTGATCCAGGCGGTGGAATGCGTCTTCCAAAAAAAAAAGATCTTTTTTGGCGGTCACATTGCGAACTGTTATCGTTTTAAATGCGATACAGCGGCCTCGGTAATGTACGCGGCAAGAGGAGGAGGTATTGCGTTTCCGACGACGGTGTTGTCGAGCGTCACTTTTCCTGATAATACGATACTTTCGTCAAAACCTTGGAGACGTGCACGTTCGAATGGCGTGAGGCGTCGAACAACCGAACCAGACCTAGCGCAGAGTACCTTTCCTGGATTTGTAGTGACGGTGTGTGCAGGTGTCCAAAGATCACGCTCAAACTCGCCTGCGTGGTTCGGACGAGAACCCACCGTCACACGCATCCCGTTCATTATTTTCCGAACTGGCTGGTTGTCTGTGGCATTCGCCAACGTGTATGCAGCAGGAGGCGTCAGACTTGTCAGGACGTTTACCGGCAGCACAGTAGGACCCTGATATTCTTTGGCAGCAAGTGCCTGAACAATGTGATCCGAGCCTGCGATGAGTCGCCGCCTGCTTTGTGGCACATCGAAATTAACACAGTTGACGACAACATACGGAATTCGTTTGCGTTCTAGAAGCGACCTTACCTTTTCGTGGTTCACCTGCTCCATAGACCATGACTTGGGTTTTGCGCGTTCCACAAGGTCAATATACCATTTGACGTGACGCATTCCGACATGCTCTTTTTTAGACACTGTGTTGTTTACCGACAAATTCTGGCAGGGCGGAGATGCATGGATGTGATACGCTGTCAGCGGGGTCAGAAGGTCGCACAACGTCTCGGTCATGCTTGGTCCTAGCTCTGCACACAGTACATGGTTTCCGTTGTTTTCAGCGTACAGCTGGGCAATATTTGGTTCGCTGTCGATGGCAATGACTGTTCTCCCACCCGCGCGTGACGCACCGCAGCTGAATCCACCGATTCCACAAAACAAATCTACAACAGCCACCATACTTCCGTTCGAGTGCCAACAGATGGATTCTTACATGTATTTGTTTTTATTTTTTCGCTTGCGTGCATGACATGTGTAATACGCACAACCGGTGATGGGAAACGAGGTCTCGTGCGAGTCCTGTCACATATCGTGTGCGGACTTTGTATGGACCGGCAGTAGCACGTTGGCGCGTCCACGTTCATTCTGCCTAACGTGTGGCAAAACGGACGAGGAACAGACATGGGCACATGTGTCGGACGTCATACGACGTCAGGTGGTATATGATATGAAAGCTGCCAGCGTACCGAACGCGCTGATCGTCGCATACGACGAGTGTACGGTTTTCTGCAAGTGTGGCGCTATGATTCGTCAGGGTGTAGACATCTGCGTGTTCTGTGACACGCCACGTGGAAAACATGCCTAGAGATTGTTGAAGCCGCCCAACTGCACGATGCTTCGGACCCCGGCCAGGGTGTTGTCGTATACTGCGCCCCACTCTCGTCTGACATCATCATCCGTGTGATATGTACTCGGTGGCAACATGCTGTTCACACCGTAGCTAAATCGAGATTTGTCTATGTTCAATATTCGTACGTCAATGGGTCTTCCCCCCACAGAGTTTGACCCGTAACAATGGCGTTCGCTGTCCAAATAACATGCCACGACACCAGATACACGAATAAGCGAATTCCCGTTGTTGTCTTTCATATGAGACGTCTTATGTGGTTTGCGCTCGAGAAACGGCATGATCACAGATACGGGATCTGCTCTGTGCGGTACGTTGGACACGTGGTATGCTGATGTATTTAGTATGATATCTGTATCGACATTGGATGTTATCATCAGGACTGAAATTTGGGACATTTGTCGATACCGATCCAAGTTTTGAACGATGTGTGCTGCAACTCCGAGAGCGTCACAGTGTACCGCATCTGCAAATCTCAACACATCGTCCCGTGAACATCGTTCAGTATTAGTATCTGTTGTGCACGATGGACTCAGGCGTCCAGGGTGATCGCACATAATGCATACGCTCGAAATCGTGGCATGCCCTACCAAACTCTTTTGAAAGTCGTGCACGGTATTCAAATCTACGGTGACGAATGCTGCACCTCCTGCGCTCGTAGCCGTCAGAGCGAAGTCGTAATTGAGTGTAGGGAAACAGACGTTGTTCTGCTCGTGCGCACCCTTTGGTGTGACACGTGTAGCAAACGTCATGTACCTATTTATTGCGTTCAACGATGTTCTATTGCGATCGAACTTCGTTGGACGACATGTGGCATAGTCGTCGTAAGTGTCGGGATCTGATTCTGCTACAACACATCTGTCAAACGTCTGTCGTGAGTAGGATGCTGCACACTGACGATATTCTATCGTCATGTCTCTATGGCCAAAGCTTGACAACGAGAAATCGGCGTGTTTTCCTTTGAACATGGTTTCTACTAAACGTGCCCAATCGCACCCATATCGGTACACCCAATGCGTGTTTTGCATGGACCCGTACGACGCTGCTCTTGTGCACATTGGATCTATCCACGAATTCCATTTGGAACACACAATATCGTTCGCTACCAAATTTCTGCGCATGCCGATTGCAGCATAAGTGTAACCATCACGTGTAAGCCATTTGTTCCCGTTCCACATGTACAAATGCATTGCCCATGCATCACCAGACGCTACAGACACCATTGGCACGTGAAAATTACATAGCTGCTCCAGACTGCTGACCGCAGCATGCAGTACTCCTACAGCACGCAAACCACCGCCGTTGCCGACAAGTGCGTCGAAGATGCACATTCCTTACAAGTACGATCGGTTTTTTTCGTGGTGGGGCACACAAAAAAATCAACTTCTAGGTAAACATGTCGTGGGCTGCGCTATATATTGGCGATCCGGTAGCGTCGGCATACCTTGTTAGTTTTGTTGCACTGAGCTCCATAGTCATCCTTCGAATCACTCGTGTGTGCTGCGTATGCGACTTTGCACGCGCTCCATCACGGATACGTGCATGAGGTAAAGAGGCGTGTTGTTCAACTGAAGTATATGCGGAACAATGATTCGATGCCCTCACGGCATATAGGACATTGGTCTAGGACCAAGGATCCGGCACACTTTTGGCAAAGGCAGCAGTGACCACATGGCACGCAAGCAAAACAGCTCTGTCCGTTCATACAAATTGTGCATGCGTTGTCGTGACTTGACATTGCTTCCGACGATGTGCTGTCATGCAACGCACAACGAAGATCATCCACCGCATTCAGGACATCCACGTTGCCGATTGATTCGTCACTCTTGTCGTTGATGGCGCTCGACACATGTTGCTCCAACGTGCCAACCTTTTTGTTTCTTTTTCGTCGTCTTTTGTTTTTCTGCACATGAGATGGCATGCCAGCATTCCTTTCTCGCTCTAGCAACTCTGCCATGGACTGATCTGCTGCAGCACGTGCGATTTGAAAATCGATCATGACGCCGTTCACCCATCGGCCGTCGAACGACATTCCGTTCACGCAGCATGTGTACGTGCCCACCGTCGCGCCGTTTTCCCACTGGCCTTCGTAATAGTCGTTTTCGGAACGTAGAACCCGACCTCGACCATGGAGGCGACCATACCGCCATCTTCCTTGAATTACGATGCCGCCAGGAGTGATGGCCTTTCCATCGCCGTCGGGTACACCACTGTACCACGAACCATCAAACGTGCTCCCGTCGTGACATGTAAACCGTCCATGACCGTGATATCGACCTCGTGCCCATTCACCAACGTAGACATCCCCTGCTGACGACATCTCTTCGCCCTGGCCATGTGGAACTCCATCGCGCCACTCGCCTTCGTATGTCGAGCCGCATTGAAGTGTCTTCTTTCCTGTGCCGTGCGGCTGTCCGTGAAACCAATTACCGTAATATTCCACACCCTTGCAGGTTGACCAGCCAGTTCCGTTGGGAAGACCATTCTTCCATTCCCCTCTGTACTCAAATCCAGAGGCATATTTCGCCGTACCCTTTCCGTGAAACTTACCATGCTTGAACTCTCCTTCGTATGTTTTCGCCTTACTGAAAGTTTCAGCGGTCTGGGTGTGCGATGTATGTGTGACGTCGTATGCGTATCCGACTGGGCGTGTGCCTCTGAAATTCGGAACGTGTGCGAGGAGGTGCATTTTTGGACGCCAAAGCTGATTATTACACACTCGCACAGAGGACTCGCCGACGCTACATTACACCAGGATGCGGCCCACAACTCACATGATGCGACAGCAGTCAATTACGAAGTACGTTGCCTCGTCACCGAACGATTGCACTTTGTCTCACTGGTATTCCATACCTATGTCAGATGTGGTGGACGTTGAGCGTCACAAACGTGCGCTTACGTTCGTGCCTCGTGCTTTTGCTGGAAAGGTGGTACCACCCGTGATTGCTTACGTGGAATCTGACGATCGTTTTCACGTTCCTCGCAACTACGGTGTACGGGCGTTCGGGAGGCCCACAACCAGCTTGTGCACACTGGGTGAGGCCATGAACGGGGAAGCAGTGTTCGTCGGAACACTCAACGACCTGCAACGAGATGCATGTTCCGCGTCTCTTCCCGTCCTGCATGACACGGAGAACGGAGGCAGCACGATGATCGTGCTTCCGTGTGGAAGTGGCAAGACGGTGATAGCACTCGCAATAGCAACGTCGTTGCGACGACGGACGTGTGTGTTTGTGCACAAGTCATTTCTGATGGACCAATGGGAGGAACGGGTACGTGCGTTCGTGCCAAGTGCCCGTGTGGGAAGAATTCAGGGATCGATATGTGATGTGCACGACAAAGACATCGTCATAGCGATGATTCAATCTGTCGCAACACGTGACTATGATGTGCTCGATACGTTCGGTATGGCGATATTTGACGAGGCTCACCACATGGCTGCTCCTGTCTTTTTCCGTGTGGTCACTAAAATACGTTGTGCGCACGTGCTTTCGGTAACTGCAACGGACGTGCGTCCGGACGGGCTCACTCAGTTGTTGAGAGATGCGTTGGGCGACGTGTCGTATCGAGCCACCGCACGCGAAACCCCTCAGCAGTGCACAGTTGAATACGTGGGATGTATGCACGGTATCAGAGATGTAGTGAAGAGAGATGGAAGCGTATGTACCTTTGCGATCGACAGTTGGATTGCGAAGTGCAGACGACGCACGTGTGATCTTGTTGGCATCATACAAAGCGCTCATGGAGAGGGCCGACACATTCTGGTGCTATCCTCGCGCTGTTCTCATCTGACGACGCTACGTGACCAGCTGCTGGATCACGGTGTATCCGCCGACAACGTTTCCATATTTACAGGCGCTACACGCAGAAAGGACCGTGAGCAATGTCTCACGTGCAATATCGTGCTTTCCACGTATCAGATGGCCAAAGAGGGGCTCGACGTTAAGACACTTGACACTCTCGTGCTGGCAACGCCGGTTTGCAACGTGGAGCAGGCCGTGGGTCGAATCCAACGCCCGTGTGATACCAAAAAAGCGCCTACCGTGTATGACGTCGTAGACACTCAGTCGATGAAATGCATGGCTTTATGGAGCAACAGAAAACGATTTTATACTTCGAAGGGATACAATATAAAAACATCGGAATACAACCAAAGTGCACAAGCGCTGGAATGATCGATATGTACGTTCCATGCGTGACGTGTGGCTCGCTTCCGACGCTGGTGACGATCGGCGGAAAGAGGATTCGAGGCTTGCACGTTTGCCAAAACGAGGACTGCAAGCTGCTTCAGAATCGCGACCGCACGGGAGCCCTCACCATCGGCGTGCAGTTCCAGCGGGTTTTCCGCGGCGAGGACCCGATACGGGCCATGACACAGGAGATGAAGGAGCTGACGCTGCTGCATCGGAGGTATCTCGACTGCAGTTGCGAGATCATGGTCCGGTGAGTCAATGAGCTCACCGTCCCTTAGGGCAGGGTCCATGTCATGTGCCGTCTGACGAAAATACATTTCGCTGACGACCATATCATGAACCTCTCTCTTATTTCTTATTTTCTAGAGGATGAGGTGCTATGTGTCCATGATTTATGTTTTCAAAAAAATGTCCCCTACCGTAAAATGCACGCCGTGCTTGTTATTCTTTGTCTCATCAGTGGTAGGATGCACATCGATCCTCGTTTTTGGTTCTTTGCACGTGATAACGGCATACTCGACGAAAATTCTACGATCGAGGAAGTCTTTCGTCTTCAGAATGCTGCGCATGCGAGTCGGCCACGCCAGGTGTTGCACGGCAACCCGCGCCGCCAGCAGCACGAGAATATGTTGCGCTGACGAAAGTATCATGGGGCGCAGAAGTCCTCACTGACGTCGAACTTCCATGCGCGCGAACGCTAATACACTCATGCTATTTTGTCCTAAATGCAGCCACGATAGTGTTTTCAGGACTGCTTTTACATAATATCGCACAAATAACACATCAACTGTGTGATAGTGATGCGCTTTTGATCGCACGGATGGAGCAGACCTTCCAGAAGCCGACCAACTGCAGGGGCGTTTTCTGCAACACGAGACTCCCGTCCAAAACGATATACGTCATATAAGACGCAGATTGCACACGAATCTTTCGGTTTTTCAAAATGCCTCAAAAATGCGAAATAGGCATCACATGTAATATCAGCCGTCAACCAAGGGAACGATCCATGAAAAAGTGCATATATGCAAATGCCAAGCGAAAACATATCGCATGCGAACGGATTGTTCGTGCATTTCCGTTGCAGCACTTCTGGTGCGACATAGTTCTGTGATCCCACTGCGCTGTGAGTGATTTTAGATTCACCTTTTCGAAGGCAACTTGCTAGCCCGAAATCGATGAGTGTCACGGTATCGTTCTCGTCTACCATAACGTTTTCAAGTTTGATGTCACGATGTATGATGTGTTTTGCGTGCACCCATGAAACAGCATTGGTCAGTTGCGTGACAATATTCACAATACGACTGTGTGAGAGAAGATCTGCACGGTCGTCAGGACACATAAGCTCGAAAAGGGTCTTTCCAGGTAAATACTCGGTCACAACGCAAGGAAAAGGTGAAAGATCGTCGAAGAAACGTAACACGTTCGGATGATTTCCGTGCGTTGATACCATCTTTAGGATGTTTCTTTCGTGATAATACGCCCGATCGTCGTCGACGATTTTTATCGCAACATCTTCTCCTGTGCGCGTGTTTTCACCTTTCCAGACTGTTCCGAAGCCACCCTCGCCCAGTACATCCGTATCAAGTCGAATTCCACGTTGGACCAGGATTTCTGTGCACGCCGACATTGCAGGTGTACCGTGTGTGTTTGCTGCAGGGATTGGTGTAGTCTCTCTTCTACCAAAGAACTGTGTGCATTACGCACTTTCATTACACATATTTTTTTTGGTTGCCTTCTGCGTAATGCGAAGACCACAGTGTTTGCGTAATATTACGACCACAGCTTTGCAGTGCACACGGTGCGCACGATGCCTCCAAAGTCACTCACGGATCTGGATGCATATTCTCCGGCTGGCGATGATACTCGTATGTCCATGGACTCCACTTCTGTTTCTGGGTTTTCAACTTTGAACGAGTCACGTGCACAACTAGATGATGACGAGACGCATGACGTGAACTCATGTGTGGCTCAGCCCAAAGACACGCACTCGTTCATGGTTGCTGACGGCGACGACACGGGAGATGATGAGGATATGTCCGGCGAACGCAGAGACTTGATCTGTCGTTGTGACACAATGATTGACGATATTGCTAAGGCGTCGCATTATCACAAAGAGTCGCTGAGCAAACGAAACTTTGCAATCAAGGTACGCATGATGAAAGCAATGGGTGCAAAGTACGGCAAGCTGACTAAGCACATGTTGGCGTTGCGAAATGAAATTTCGTCGTTTGAAATAACCAGTCAGACGAGACGACGCATGACGGTTTGTATTACGAACTACAGAAACTTGTGTGAGTTTGATTTCTTTGTTCCGCACACCGAACTGAGCATTGAATGGATGAATCTCCCCTAACAGAGATTTTACGTGGCACGATATGACTACTTTCGACGAATCTGAAAAAAACTATACAACCAGAGACCGAATCTCTTCCGCGTACTGGGCTTTTTCACTGTGCAGCTGCATACGTCAGGTAGCGGAGGGTGGAGGGGCGGAATTCGACACGATGGTTTGGGCATAGCCGTCGTAGATGGCACGGGTGCTTGCTTTCGAAACGATTTGTTGGCATAGGGTGATCCTGATATAGTCATCGGAGTTGTTATACTATAATAGTGTCAAAAAAGATTTAGCTGGTGCGAGTGTATCAGCTCGGAACACGGGGGCAGTCGTGCTGCCTGCGGACTTGAAAATGTGAATGTAGCTCCATCGGATGGAGAGGCAGATCGATGGGTCCGCAGGTGACCGCGATGGTCCCTGAAACGTGTTGGCGCGCCAAGCCACGTAGGATACCCAACAGGGGCAAAACTCAGCATTCTCTTAAACACTCTTGTATTACACAAATCCGAAAACGAACAATACACACAACGCATCGCCCATGATAACTACGATCAGCGGACTGCTAGACGATGGCCGTACCATTGTCTCCGTTAAGGACGACGGTATATATGTTGGAGAAATGCGCAATGGCAAACGTCATGGTAACGGTATGATGGTGTACTCAAACGGAAGAAAGTTTATTGGCACCTTTGAAAACGACGAAATGCACGGATTATTTCGTGAAATATGTTCTTCGAACGATTGCGTTCATGAATGCATATTTGAACACGGGATCGAACGTGCGAAACGCCAGTGTCTCATGATCTCGGAATCCATATGGATCCCTGAAGGTCGAATGACAAAGTTGACACCTGCAATGAATCCTCTTGAGGAATGGTTTGCCAGCTGTCTTGCACTCGCACCAGGAGCTCGTGGGTACACGGTGGAACGTCTACAGGCCGTATGGAGACAGTGGCTGAAAAACGAGTCGATGCCTCAAATACGCTGGCCGTCTGACACAATTATTGGATTTATGTCACGCAAAAAGGTCTGGCTCAGAAAGTCAGACCCCGATGATCCCGATGAACCTTTTCGCTTCCGGCCGCTCGTTATTTTACCTATGTACAACCAGGTTGGACAGGACATCGATCCTGACGATGATTGACCGTGTGGAGGGTTAGGGTGCCCGGGAGGACCGGAGGGACGAAGGACTGAGCTGCCCGAGAACTCGTAGCGTAGCGTGTAGAATAAGCGAGCGAGTAACGGATCGACGGGAGCGACCCTAACGCCCTAGAACAGCATGCCGTGAAGTGCTGGGCGTGAGGGTGGGTTGTGGCGGCTGCAAGAGACGTAGCCAGAATGGCAGGAGCGGTGACGGGCATAGAAACTGGGCTTGCCTTGCTAGAAAGCCCACCTGCCACGAGGCAGATTGGAAGCTACCTATGCAAGAGATGAGAGCTACTGGGTATGTGTGTTTGACGGCGCGCATGCCTAGCATAGAGAAGACCGGGACTTTCTGGGACGCGCGTTACTTCCGAATTCAGGGTGTAACGGGTGTTGGAGTCGTCTCGCGTGAGCTTTGTCTGCAGAGCAAACCGGATTTCGTGCGCAGTCGTGTGCCTCCGTCCAGTCACTTTCTTCTCGCTATATAACGATGTCGCTTCACATGAACGCTATCCACGGGTACGGGGCGCACTGAACACGCACAGACCGCTTTATACATCTCACTGAACCGATTGATTGTAGACGAGGACGAAGGTGATGTTTCGGCTGCCGCGTTTCTAGCCTATTCCCACTTGGGCATCGGTATGTCCACATCAGAAGGGTTCCAAACAATAAATTCGTCGGGTCATGGTACAATAAATGTTTTAACATGCATTCTCACGGCACTATGTGACGGAACTCTTTTAAATCTTAAAAATCTCTACTTATCAAACAACAGAATCAGCAACGATGCCATGATTATGTTCAGTGATTCGATTGTAGCACGCGGACGTCTGTCGAAGTTGGAGTGCCTATTCCTTGATTGTAACAGGATAGGAGACAGCGGCATGTCGGCGTTCTTAGAGTCGCTCCAATGTAACGAGGGGCGAACGGCGAAGTTGCTGAAGTTGAATCTATCTCAGAATGACGTTGGCGACCACGGTATGCGCGCTCTCTCAGAAGCAATTCGCACAGAGTCGTTTGAAACACTTGTTATTTTAGACTTGAATGAAAATATTATTGGCGATGACGGAGTGCGAAGTTCGCATCTGTTGTTTCCAGTGTATATCTTGCACACTTGGAACATTTGCATCTTGATGAAAACCAAGTCGGCAACCATGGCAGGGATGCCCTCAGACGCGCAGTCATGACAGGAGCACTTCCAAAGTGCAATTTAGAGTTCATTTTCTAGGTCAAAGGGTTCCTGTGTAACGAAAGTGCAACCTCACGTGTCGTGCAGATGCCAGCATGCGTCATTCCAACTCACGTTATGCCTGGATGTCATTCGTTGTCCTTGGAACAGCGTGGCGTTCGTGAATCGCATGGCTCACAACACACAGCAACAGAAGCGAAACCCAGAAGATCGACAATGCGAAAAACATGCGGGAAGACACGTGTATGAGTTTTTTCACGACGTGCACGTTTTTTACGACAACACGCACTTTCTCATCAGTAACGAAAGATGTTTCGATTATGGTCGGCGTCGTGCTTGGCAGTGACAAATCGGTGTGCTCGACCATGTCGCTTGTTGTAGCACGTGCATGCAGTATCAGGCGGGTGTCGTTTGAAAAATACGCCTCCACAATGATATCGTTGGCCTTAATATTGGCGACAAACACTCCCGACATGTTGCTCCATGGTGTGCACGCATCGGTTTTCGATCCCGTTACGACAAGCCGTTGTCGAAACGGAACCAATGCAATACATTCGTCATGCGAATGTAACACTGACCGCACGACACACACATTGTGCAACGTCTTCATCATAAACCACGTAGTATCCAGTACGACATCATCGAAAGGTTCTGACATGTACTCACCGACAAACGGCACCATGTACGGCTCGTTCAGCAGTACGGCATATGAGCTAGGCACATGCGGCTCGTGCTGTAACCACGTATCGTTATTGAATGCCGCAGCAATCACTGGCATCAACATGTGGTGCATGTCACCTCGGTGACGGTGTAATATTGAGACCCGACTGATTTTATTTCCATTCATTCAAAAGAAGAGAGCAGATACACAACTGCGAATGTGGCGAGCGGAACACTGTCTGCGTCGTTACGATTCATACCAAAATCGAGCTCACTACCGCTCTGCCGGTATCGTCCCCACAGGGTTGCTCTTGGGCCCCGCTTTGGACGTGGTAAACCTCGACGGACATGCAGTGGTCGCCTCAGGAGCCGAGCATTCCCCCTCAGAGGTTGCTGCCATCAGCGTGGTCAACAAACGTTTTCACGAGCTGACGACGCCTCGACAGTTTGTAGCCGCACTCGCCAGACACGTGCACACGGAATACCCAGGTCTACGACTCTCCGTGCATGCGTGCCGCAGAACCAATGCAACCGACGAGGAAAAGCTGAGGGAGCTCCGATCCATTTACGATTTCGCCAGAACCCTCCCAGCAACAAAAAACTACAAACCATGGAAAGATTGGGTTCTGGAAGGAGGCGACTGTCCAAACTCGTTGAGCTGGAATCACGGAACCCTTACACGATTTCCGACACTTGTCGGTGTCACCGCGTTGCGCATGTTGCACCTCTACGGCTGCACAAACTTGATCGAACCGCCGAACGTCGATGGCGCAACTGCATTGCAAAGTTTGAAGCTCACCGGGTGCACGAGCTTGACACGACCGCCAGAAAACCTCGGCACCGCATTGCTAACTTTAGACCTCTACGGCTGCACGAGTTTGATAGAACCGCCAAACCTCGACGGCGCGACTGCATTGCAAAGTTTATCCCTTGACGGGTGCATAAGCTTGACACGACCGCCAGATCTCAACGGTGCAACTGCATTGCAAAGTTTGTCCCTCGACGGGTGCACGAGCTTGACACGACCGCCAGATCTCAACGGTGCAACTGCATTGCAAAGTTTGACGCTCACCGGGTGCACGAGCTTGACACGACCGCCAGAAAACCTCGGCACCGCATTGCTAACTTTATACCTCTCCGGCTGCACGAGTTTGATAGAACCGCCAAACCTCGACGGCGCGACTGCATTGCAAAGTTTGTACCTCAGCAGGTGCACGCGCTTGACACGACCGCCAGATCTCAGCGGTGCGACTGCATTGCAAAGTTTGCGCCTGAGCGAGTGCACGATGTTGACACGACCGCCAGAAAACCTCGGCACCGCATTGCTAACTTTAGACCTCTCCGGCTGCACGAGTTTGATAGAACCGCCAAACCTCGACGGCGCGACTGCATTGCAAAGTTTGTACCTCAGCAGGTGCACGCGCTTGACACGACCGCCGGATCTCAGCGGTGCGACTGCATTGCAAAGTTTGCGCCTGAGCGGGTGCACGATGTTGACACGACTGCCAGAAAACCTGGGCAACGCGTTGCGCACGTTGGACCTCCGCGGCTGCGCGAGGTTGACCAAACCGCCGAACCTCGCCGATGCCCCGTCATTGGTTTATTTGAACCTTCAGGGTTGCACGAGCTTGTCGCTTCCATACGGATACACTACTGATGCAGAACAGCGAGCGATTCAGCTAGCGATTTAACCATCGCTTCCCCGATTGCTTTTTCAAAGCTACGTTTTTTAAAACTCAACTTACAAACCATAACGAAAATACCTTAGAGCTCACACTCATTCCGAATCATCGGATTCCTCAGTGCTTTCGGAGTAGTCTGAGTAATCGGATGATGTGCCGCAATACCGCTCTTTCGTGGCCTCAGCGACCTCGCTCGCAATCGCTTGTCTGGCATCCTGTATATGTTGCGTCAGCTTTTGAATCGATTCGCTGTCGCAATTAAGTGTATCGATGTATCGTTTCCACGTTGCTACATCGTCGTCTGTCACCTTTTTCATGTTTACGTGTAAAAGAATGTCTGCTACAAACGATCGACAATTGGCACCGTGTTTGTTAAGAATATTCCGAGACTCTGTGTTACTGACTTTCATCGCACATCGGCGCCTGAAGCGTTGTTTGTCGTCGTCGGACAGCATTAGTAGGGAAATTACAAAATCGCATTTTTCGTTTATAAGTTTCAAGCGTGGAATAACCTTCTCTAATTCACCCAGGAGTCGCATTTCATTTTTTTCATTGTCAAAACAAAAAAAACTGACGTGGATTTTGTGACGCATCACTCTTAACCCAACGCAAACACTTCCGGCTGCATCGTTCCACAACATTACGCTCGTGCATGCTTCGCTGCAGCATGACTGCTTTCAGCTGTTGAAGCGCGAATTTATGGGTTGCAGTTAGAAAGTTACGCCGCGAAAGAATGTAGTTGTCTATGGATGCGATCAACCGCTCAGTCGCTCGACGATTGTTCGCATTCGTGCTTAGCTCCTCAAAGTAGGATATCGCCATATCGATGTGCGGTGATGGAACGATGATCTGACATTCGCTTAACACTTCCTTTATGCTCATATAACGATCCGTCAACGCATGTGAACACTCCGCACAAATTTGACAATACGGTTGTGAGGATTCTTTACAAGTCACGCTGCAGAGCCTGGAGAGCGGGCAACATACTTGACATGGAACCACTGAGCGTCTCCAAATCTCTTTCCGATATTTTCCCCGAGAGTTGTTTCGCTATATCGTTTATGCTCAAAGAATCCAGTGATTTGTCGCCTTTCACAAGATCCTCGGCCAATTTGTTTGCGACACCCTCGATAGCTGTCATTACACTGCTGGGCACAGAATCGTCCACACGAGCCATCGACATTATTTGACTAATGAGCTTTGTGTCCGTTGAGCTAAGTGGCGTATTCCAATCGATCTCGGGGAAGCCCTGTTGCAAGTGTTCAGTACATTCGTCAGGGGTCGACGATATGGCTTGGAGCATGTCTGCTCCAGAAGCAGTCTGCGTATGGCTTATCGACACCCAACGCTTACGCCATGCATGAACCTGGCTATCTGTTATACGTACATCACATGATCTGCTTTCTAGGAGAGCGTTGATGGCGACCTGAAGTGCCCGTTGCACTGTTCCAGTGTCGTGCGACGTTTTTTTATCGTTCGACGATTTTTTGAGACGAATATACTTTGCTAGATCCTCTCTTGATGGCTGAGATGGAAGTGGTATCTGCATAACCTCAAACGCCGCCCGTGTCATGCTCTCTAAGCACGACCAAAATAACTGGCGATCGCTTTCCTCCATCGTAGTGGCTCGATACTTTTCCTCGACCCGAAGTTGGACACACATATCCGACTGCTGGCAGCAGTTGGAAAACGCATCTATGTCATGATAAAATACTGCATGTGTCATGCATGGCGATCCTGCGCCTGTGTTGTCCGCAAACCATCTTTCGAGCGCTTTTCGGTACTTTGCATTCTCAAGCGGCCGGCACATGTTCGTGTACCACTCGTTAACATTTTCAAGTTTCTTGTTTTCATTCGTTAGCACAACATTTCTTATCATGAGATGATAGTCCTTGCATGACTGGCAGTTGGGGAAGCGTTCCTGCATCCACTCCAGCAATTCGCACGTGGTATCCCAAAAGATTCGCATCGAACGCTTTTGCGCACGTGTAGTGTTCATGATTTGGAGAGTTCCCTCGTTATGTTTCACAAACCTTAAAAATTTGATCGACGTGATCAGATCCCAGAACTGGTGAACTCACAAAAAAATGACAAAAATACGTTATGCTAACGAAAATACATTAGAGCCCTCATACAACTGTTTCTTCAGATCGTCCATATACGAGAGCGGCGATTCTCTGTCGTGCGGTGCACGAAACGGATGCACATGTACAGCATAGCGTTTGTTGAATGTTCCTGTAATGATTTCACTTATGACATTCTTGTCGTGAGTGTATGGTAGACCACTGCCCTCTATTCGTGCTATCATCACCGGATGACTTTTCGCCACATAATATGGTCCAGTGGAATCATTATGTCGATACAAGAACAAAAACACGTGTTTTGATTTGAGCTTGTCTTGGATTAGTTGCACGGTACCACGGTGTTTGACGACTGTGCAGTCACCTCTATAGACAAAGGAGCAGAAAAGCTGATTGTGCATCCTGTTTGCTACCACAAATGATGTTTCGATGTCCGTCTGCTGCAATCACGATCGTGCAACATGCCGCATGCAGAATAGATCGGCATGTTCGTAGCTATGGCTGCATACAACAAACGTTGGACGAGCAGGAGCGCTGCACTTTGTAGAAACAGAACTCATCATCGTCTCAAGCGGAGCTGCACACAAACAGCCAACTAGCGTCAGGATGAGCAGCAACATCACAACGAGTAGCACACGCATGATATACGCCTTTCTCTGAGAACACAATTGTCTCTGCAAACCCAATGAAAAAAAGCTTCCAACTTACGACCCGCCCTTTTTTTGTAAGAGGTGGAATTTACAAAATGACGTATGTTCCATCGAAGCGACGCTTCAGTGGCCACGACAAGCGCATCGTAGCAGCTCGTCAGCAATGGTGCTGCGCAATCTGTGGCCAAATGCTGGACGAGACATACCACATCGATCATATCATTCCATTGCATCGTGGCGGCGCCGACTTGTTGGAAAACGCGCAGGCACTGTGTGTCCATGACCATGCCAAAAAAACAGTTGCCGAGGAGGCGGAACGGTTACGTCGCAAGCGCGTCGTGCGGCCTGGCACCCGCGCTCCTGTCGTTTGCACTGCGTGTTCGCACGTCCTATCCCCGTACTTTGCAGCGCAGCACGTGTGTCCGTCGCGTGTTCGAATATGATGCGAGCGAGAAAATAGGATTGGTTCATGGTATGTTCGTCTGCGAAATGTATTTTTGTCAGACGGCACATGCCATGGGCCCTGCCCGAAGGGACGGTGCGCTCTTCGACTCACCGGACCAGGATACCCGAACGACGAGCAAGCCCGGCCCGTGATCATTCAACTGCAGTCGAGTGGCAGGTAGGCGTCCATGCAGCGGCGCACGTGAACGTTCAGCAGTATCGCCAGGTTGCAGCCGACGATGCGGAGCGTGCCGCCCGGATCCGGCGCCATCCTGCTACGTTACACTGTCGATTCACAAAAAAAAATGTCATGACAAAAATACATTGAGCCGCTCATACAGAACTCATGACTCGCGTTTGCGATCACAACGAAACTGCGCTTCTATTCTACTCGTTTTGGCCACTTGTCGGATTCGGCCTTTATGTATGTGCAGACACTGTACAAAACTCCGGGCGTTATGCAGAAACGCTTTCTGGTGCTACCACAAGCACTGTTCTTGTACATACTCTTGTAAACGGCATACACATGAGTGTTTTGAATGCGTCCGTCTTGAGCGGGATCCATTTGTACAACGTCATGTCGTCGGTGCGACCTTGGGTTTGCACAAGGCCTCGAGTAATAGAGATGCACGCAATCTTGGCGTTCGGACTGGTATACGTACTTCTTATTTGCGATTCCCTTCACTATGCGTTTCATTCATCGCACACACATCCACCGACACTTATTGCGATTTGTCAGACGGCGGTGTGGCTCGTGGGTGTCGCTACGTTAGTTTATTGCGTGCGCTTATCCATGCGGACCTAGGCGCCGCAAAGTGACCCAGAGCTGGTGAACAGCGCCAAGCAACCAACAAATACCCTCCGGAGGCGCAAAAACGTGACCGGGATTTTTTTTTGTGCAGCCCTCGCCTACAAAACAAGTCTGACGAAAATACCTATGCTAGAGTAGCGGCTTGTCCTTCCAGTCGCCGACGGCGGCCATGTGGCAACTGGCCGCGCCAGCGGGCGCGGAGCGTGCGGCGAGCTAGCGGCAGGCCCTCGCAGGTTACGCGACTACTGTGTGCAGTTCGCCGTCGTCCGTGACGATGACCTTGAGGGCGCCCTTCTGCTCACCGCGAAAGACGTGCCCACCGATGACAACCATGTCGCCGTTCATCGAGTATGGCGGTGCCAAGCGTAACGTTGTTACGGAAACGAAACTCCGTTTCGGCAAAGAATATCGTTGCCATGAACACCTGTGCGCCACGTGTCTGGATCGCAGCAGTCGCAGGGTCTAGGATGCGACCGTGCGACCTGTAGCCAATCGGATCCAGAGTACCACGCATCGTTATAATATTCGCTTTCCACACTTGTGCGTACCAAATCGTGCACAAGCTGCTTTGCAAGCGCGTGCTGATACACTTCTGGGAGCAAGTTGCGACACCACGTAGGGTTCGTGTAGCCGGAGGGATGACGTACGGGTTGAGCCCATTGTGCATGCGAACTGTTCCAGAAAAGGAACACCGACGATGGTGCCGGTGCAATGCGAACCAATTGCGCCACTTCATCGAGTGATGACACACAATCTGCGTTGGAAACGACAAACACGAAAGGGACAAACAGCAACTGCATCATGTGGACGTGAATTCCCCACGGTGTAAATGCAATCAAACGAACGTGGGGCATGTTTTGCACTCCTGTAAGAGCTTTCAGCGTCGTCTGAACCCCAACCGAATGAGATACGAGATATGTAATGTTCGTTAGTCGAAGGAATGACCGAAAGTGCACGCGCACGTCGCTTTCGACACGCAGCAGATCTACGTCGCATACAATATTCATGTGCGCACAAACATAATCAGTCTTCGGCGTCGCCCATATTACGGTAGCATTCAAGCTTTCGAAAATCCAGACGTAATCACATGCAGTGTGGCCAGTGCCTGGAACCATCATGACGAGCGGTCCATCATCGCTGTCTACTTTGTGTGATATAAATGCGCAATATGCGTCAGTCTCTAACGTAAGTGTGAATGTCTGCGGGCATACGTTCACGCACGACGACACCACGTGTTCTGCAATCGGCGTACGGAGCTGTGGATTGAAAAGCAGCGTGGCGCATGCGGTGAGCATGACAGCGATGCACATTGTATTCCACGTCGACTGAGCCATCATTTGGTTCGTATTACACTGCTTTTTTTTGGTTTTTTTGAATTCCACAAACCCTTCTACCCGTCACCCACAGGTTACGCTTTTTTATGTTCAATCTTTAAAGCATGTGGCAGTGCGAAGAACTCATGAACATAGAAAACGGAACTCGCAATCCAACGAATTCGCCAGAATCTTACGTTCATTGAAACGACGTCTCTGAACCGCCGATAAAAGCACGAAAGTTCGCACTGACACGTGTAATTGTTCCCACACGATCGCGCAACATCATGCAATGACAACGTTATAAATGTCCGTGATTGGTCGTTCCATCCGGAGACCAGTCACATACGCGTCCAAAGAAAAGTGTTGCGAACCTCAGAGACGATCGCCGATAACGACTCATCCGTTTGTTTCATCCAGGAGTCGAGTTCCCACCTCCATTCCTTTCGTACCATGGCACAACACTGAAGGTCGTTCAGGTAATTTGCGAATCGGGCACGTGCCACGGGCCATCCGATGCACTTTGTGTGGCGGTACATGAAACGTCGGAAGCACCGCTGCACACACATACTCGCCACATGATCGTTGATCACGCACACGACGTCGAACGGAAGTATACTCAGCAGGGTTCGTGAATTTCCTAACCATGTGGGCATTTAACATCGGTTTGTGACTTTTCGGACAGGCTGCATGCCGTGGTGCCGGCAACCTTGTTTCCGTTTCACGAAAGGAAAACAAATTCCTATTCCACGCCGTGAATACTCACATGGAACGGAAGGTACGACATCGCCTCCGCAACGTCGCTGTGACCGAGTATCTTATGTGCGACGTACGAAACCCACTCATCCCCCCAGTCGTACATGTTGTACATGAGCCACACGTATACGCCCCGCAGTCCGTGAACGGTACGAGCTTCTGAGAACACTGGGTGATGCAACAAAAACGATCGCAATCCCGACTGGTATCTACTGGATATCTGCTCGTTTGTCATGCTACGTACTCTGTCGCCTTGACGGCGACGTAGACTCTCCAAGCTTTTCAAAAATGAGTCGGTCGATACAGCTAACGGTATCACGTAGCTTTCTCGCGGACCGCGACATTTTAGCTGGCCCTCAAACGTGACCCAGGAGTCGTCTGCAGTCGCGGTGAACTTGCTTCGTCCGTTCAGAATTTCCGTAGTGCGACGTCCGGAGGCAAGCAACATGCACAACACGACCTCGTACAAACCATGTGCGTCGGGTGTCCGCATCACGGAACGCACGTGACGCACCATCAGATCTCCGTTTACTCTGATTCCCGATTTTGCACGCTCATGTCGCCGTACTCGTGCACATCGCTTGCACTCCTTCACTTCATCTTTCGTGATTCGAAGCCTGTCAACGTTTTCGGGCAAAAGCCGCATGCCAGACACTGCTGTGTCCAGCATCTCGTTTGAAGTAGGTTTCCATCGTCGACGGCCGTAGCTCTCTGCCCATTCGTCAAGAGCGGCATGCTCGGCATCGTTTCGAGCGTATGTATGAAGAGTTTGGATCTCTGAACAGGCACCTTCTCGCATCGGACCATCATAATGAGCACGAATGTAAGCGGTCTTTGTGCGCAGGCACTGCTCCGTATGGTAGCGTTGTCTCATCTGCGTGAGTACCGTATCCGCATCGTGTCCATCTCGCAACATGGAAATGTAGTGGTCAAGCGGTGCCATTCGAGAATCGTGACACGCTGGTCACGTCTGACATAAGGTAATACTTTTTTTAACTTTGCGCACGCACACTCTCATGACAACGGGCGAGAACCTAGTTGAATCGCTCTCAGGCAAACGACCGAGTCCACTTTCACTCCGTGCCTTGCGAGAGGGACATGCAAAAAGTAGCGGTAAATGAAAGGTACCGCTGCTTCATGAAAAGCACTGGTCTCATCGGTCTTCTAATGCACCAGTCGCAACTGATGCGTGTGTATCATAAGAGTAATTATGAAGAATGTTACTGTGCATCGAGGGTTTGGCACCCAAACGCTAGAATTATGGGACACCGAGAATTTGCTTTTTCACACGCTCGTTCAAGACGCACGAAATGGCCGTGCTCCTTTGGTGATTGGATACTCGATGGGTGGTGCGCTCGCTGTTATGACGGCGAGCCGCGTTAAGAGATGATCACTCCCGATTCATGGCGTTGTCACATTTGAAGCTCCGCCCGTTGGCAATGCACGATTCGTTGCGCAATATGCAGAGGATGGTCTGCATCAGCAAACGTTGCGATACGCTACCTGCAGAGATTCCGTAGCGACGCAGGTCGATCGTCTGGAACGATTCCAGTACATCTGTCAGAAAGTCACGCTTGCCTTTGATTCCAGGTGTATGTTAACGCACCATCGACTCAGCTCCATAAGCAGCAGTCTTTGCGTGCATTCCATGAGAGGAAAGCAGTAGCTCAGACATGCGAGACGTGTCTTTGCACGTGAACGATGACGACACGGCGCCAAACGGCCCGGCACCAGGAACTCCTAACATAGACCTCTCCAAACATGGCAGAGGGCTGCAATTATATGTTGTTATTTGCAAAGAGTCGGAGTCGAAACAAATCATGACAACGGTAACATCCATCATGACTGTGAGCATAATTGTTTGGTACATGATTACAATTTGCGACTACTACAGCGTTGCACGAGCCATGTACCGTGCACGTGAGCACGTGAGTAAAACTCACGAATTGGGTGACGATGTATCATGGCGTATCACTACCATCGGTGGTCGACAAATCATACTACAACACGCCAATGGCGAGCACAGCGAGCAAATCGTCAGGTGACTGACATGAATCTTGCCATCTAGTGCGCCATGCTGCGGAGCTACGTTTCACGCGAATTGTCTCTCACACTGGCGTGGTATGAACCTTAGGTCCACATGCCCGTACTGTCGTTCACACGTTATCACCAAACGTTACAAAGTCTCGCATTTACTGTATTCTTAAATAAAAAATGTACTACGTTCCAAAATCCAACGTTTGGGATGCTTGCGCAGCTACAGATTTGCAAAAATATGGGGCGTTCGCGAATACAAACTCAAACTCACGCAGGCACAGGTGGCCGAGTGGTCTAAGGCGGTAGACTCAAGTTCTACTATCGCAAGATGCGTGGGTTCGAACCCCACCCTGTGCATGCGTCGCAGTCGCTCGACGTGGCAACAAATATTCGACAGAGGGTGACGTCCGCCTCTTTAGAATGTTTTCCGAGGGAGCACATGTGACACAGTGCAAAGAGACACCGCTGAATATTTGCTTGCTAGTGTTGAGGGGGATTGTTCGCATTTTAATTATGTGACGTAGAGAGGTGCGCATTCGTTTGTGGCTTTGGTGAGCCTCGTCCGACAGGTAGGTAGACGATTTCAACTATTTGGATCAGGAACGACCCACGGTATATGTGAGGACAACAGCATCTCTGCGGTCAGCATTTCTGTTTTCGCTGGGTTTCTGCCGAACACGAACGTGGCACTCGCGTTCAGGTTGTCGTCGGCGCCGAACAGCTGTACCGTACCGAACACGTTGGATTGGTTTATCTTGTCCACTCGTGCGACGCCTTTCACCAGACCAACGGCGACAGGTCGTTGGAAAGAGACCGAAGATTGCAATGTGCCCGTGACACCTGGTATACCATGCAATGCACACGTCATCAACGTATCCATTACGGCAAAGAGAACCTGGCCGCCGACGCACCCCATGCCGTGCATGATTTGCGCATCTGTGCAAAGCACACGCAACATGCACGACGCTTCGTTATCGGCGAGGACAACGTTCGTCACGGGCAATTGGCGCACAACATTCGGGAAGAATGGGCCGAGAAACATACCCGATTGTTTTGCATTCAGAAAATAAAAAAAAAACTTTTTTTGCTCCGACGGTACCTCAGCGCCAATGCTTCACAATCACGTGGAACGTCGCATTTTTATGTTTTCTACTTCGCCCAGCACCTGCGCCGCAGTCGCAGGGTCAGTTATGCGCCTGCGAACCGTCGCCTCGATAACGTCCATGCTCATCTTCTTTTCATCGGCCTCGTCGCACAAACGCTCGGCAACGCGGTGAACGGTACTGCCTGTGGTACCTTTGAGTTTCAACACATTTACAGAGGTTGCTGGGGTGGCTGATTCAGCGGCAGCCATGGTGCTCATAAGTGACGGAAGGCTCGCCAGACGGTCCATCAGCCCTTCACTTAGCTGCAATGTGGAAACCGCCAATGCGGCGCGGGTGAGCTTTTCGCTCAAGTTCTGAACAAGATCCTCAGTTTTGTGTTTTGCGACTTCATGAATGAGCTTGTCCGTATCTGCTCGTGCTGAAGCAGCCGGAAGCGCCTCGCTAACATCGTCCTGGGCGATCGATGTAAGGAACAGTGCCAAGTACGGCGGTACAAGATCGTAAAGACCCAAGCTTTTGCGCGGGAACGATGGTGCCGTGAGGTTGACGGCATCGGAGAAGTACGACGCACGCTGACTAGGAGGTACGTCCGTTCCGAACGCAATGGTATCGGACGTGACGTCGCCTGGCAGTGTGACATCCATGGGATCCACAGCACGCGACTTCAGCAGATGGAGCGGTATCGACGAAAGGTCCATAGCGCCTGTGTCGCTCTGCAACTTCAGCAGCGCCGCTATGATGACATGATGCGCGACGTCGATTTGGTTAGCGTACAGTTCAAGTACTCCTTCCAGGAACTCTTCCCGCGTGAGACCAGGATTGCGCAGACGAAGTTTGTCAAACGCTTCGTTTCTGATTCGCGCTCTGCGTATCGTTTCCATTTGTTTCATATGAAAGATTGCGGCGAGCGAGAAATCACGCACACGAATCGCCGGCAATTTGGCGGAGTATGCTGTCATCAACGAGTTCATGGTCTTGAGGGACGCTGCGACATGAATGATTGCGTTGTCTCTGCCATTGAATGCATCAATGTAGTAGCCAATAAGCGTAGGTACCGAGTCGTGATCTGTCGAGCAGCCAGCACATTTGTACATTTGTGCGTACGCACGGTAAAGATTGCAAACCACTTTATCCTCGTCGCAGCGTTCGTCCGTGACTTCACTGCCGCTGTGAATCGCAATGGCCATGTGGAATCGAGCATACGCCATGAAGCTTGACGCGCGCCATCTGTTCGGCGTGCGCACGTGTTTTACCTCGGACGACGGGACGTGGAAGGACGTCATCGTATCCACCAGCCCCAGGTCGCCGTCCACGCCCAAAGCCGATTCCGATGCCAACTTCACATTGGGCAATTGCAGGGGTTCCGTGAAACCGAACCGGAACGTTCGCAGATCACGAACGTGCAGTGGCGACGCGAATTTCGGACGATCCTCGACCATGTGCTTTACAAAGTCGTTGGTTACCACGTGACCGCCGTACTGCGAAAACGGGCGGCGTTCGTACGTGGGAAACGACGGAGGCAGCACACGGTCACGGAAAGTTGCGTCGTAAGCGGGGTCGGGCGTCTCGTATTTTGAGTGGTACGAGCAATGGTATATCTCGGACAAAGGCCCGCCGACTCCCCACGGGTTCAACGGAATCATTCGTTCCTCGTCGAAGCACGAGCACATGCGCAGCATGGTGTACGTGTCGGCCACCGACAGTGGTATCCAACACGACGATGCCTTCGGCTCTGGTCCTCCACTGGTGTAGTTGTTGTTGACAATGAACCACATCGGAAGTCTGCGGATCTGTGCGAGTATGTCGCGAATTTTGCTGGATGGACGAATGTTACTGAATTCTTCGTTCCATTGACGATTCGTGATTCCGCCAATATGCGTGTACGGTAGAACTTCTTCAGGTGATTCACGTACTGCAAGTTCGTATGGCAGGCTTGTCTTTGATGTGCGCACGTGTTCCTCGCGCGCGTAAATCATGGTGTCCATTAGCGTTTTCACGTGCTCCGTGACAAAGTCCTGCTGTCCGCCGTAGTCGGAGTCCATGACCAGTCGGATGTTGTCCGCCTCGTTGTAGTACTGTCGCTGCTGGTAGGCCAGTGCAGCGGCGTCGAGCATGCTGAAATACAAGCGTCCGCGTTGCCTGTGGGGGTTCGTGAACGACAGAGAGTGTTTCGGCATTCCATTGTGCGCACTGTGCGAATAGAACACCTTGAGCTCAGGATTTCCTGTGCCGTTGGCACCGATCACGTACGGCTTGGTAAGATTAGTGACGTATGCACGCTTTCGGAAAAGCGGGCTTTCGTAGTATTCGACAGTTCTGCTGCTGCGGAACTCCGCCCTATCGTGAGCGGACATCTCGCTGGTGTCCACGCCAGAAAACACGGCCGATCCAGTCCTGTCTGCATCACATGTTTTCTTCACGGGAAGTCCTGCTACCCGTGAAACGGTGTCTCTGGAGCAGTCGTTGAGCAGTTGCAGCAGCGTCCAGTTGGAAAGACGTTCCACACGATAGTTCAGAGACGTCAGCTCGGACGCCTTCACCTCGGTTCCAGTCGCTATGTCCATCTCTGTGAGGAACTGGCTGGCCCACGTGGGCCCACTGTTGACCCACCATTCCTGGCGACTTATGTCGTTATTAAAGCTCCGGCTCTGCAGGCTGTAAGCACTGTATCGGTGCGCACACATCTTCATTTGGTCATACCAATCTTCGATGCTGGTCGCGTAAAACACGGAGGGGTCAGTAAGCGCCTCGTAGTTTTCCAACTGGTCGCGAACGAAGGTCGGGCCAACACTGTTGGTGGTCTTGGTTGGAGTGTACTGCATAGTTCGTGGGGTCGAACTAGCGACTGACGGTGCGCCTTTTAGCGCCTGTTGCAATGTACTCTCGTTCTGAGCACTGTGACCTGACCACCGTGGAACAATCGGTAACGCACTCCCGCTCACGGCTGTGATGTGACACAGCGTTCTGAGTTCATCGTTGCATTGAACGGGTAGTCGCACAGACGAGGTTCCACGACAGTCTCGAATCGCAGTGAGAGACATAAATGGAACGTACATGGGGTATGCAATGTCATGCGCTTTGGCCGTGTCTTCTTTCGAGAACATGCTACTCTGTATCATGTCCATCTGACCCATAGGCACGTTGTATCGCAGCGCACGATAGTCAATGTTCTTGAGACATGCACATAGCGCCTCGAACCTAGATTCGCCGTCCTTCGGTTTACCGCCATAGTACGATTGTTTAGGTCTGTTCCGAATCATACCATACTTGAATACAAATGGTATGGTGTCACTGCTGGAAAACCTGAGCTTCGGCACTCGCTGCACGATTCCATCTGCAGCCCACGGCGGATGCGCGAATGCGTTGAGCAACTGGCATCCGAGCTGCATCATTTCTTTCGTGGATCGCTTGAGCCAGTCGTATGACGTGTTGCCAGGAATGTGGAAGATTTGAGGATCGTCTGCCAAAAGCGGTCCTAGGCCATCTGTGAGCGTTCTCACTTTCGCGATGTCCACCTGCGTAAGGGAAATTCCGGCGTCGGAAAGTTGAATGACGTCGTAGACTTTCTTACCATGTGCAGGTCCCAAACCGAGAGCGTACGATGGAATGTATTCGACGTTCAGAGCAGTCTTGACAACAGAATTTGCAAGAAACCGCATTTCAGAAACTATTCCTCCGGCGAGCATGGTGGTATCACGCAGCATTACGACGTAGTAATCCGACGAGTTGCTGTAATCAAACGATTCTTCCGTTATGTCGGCGGTTTGTTGGACGGTATGCGCTATGTTCAGTTGTGATAGCTCTCGTGTTTGGGACAATGCCTTCAGTGAGTGTATCTCATTCCGAATCGACCGGAGCTCCGGCGGCCAATGATCCTGATCGTTTACTTCAATTCTGCCACGTGCTTCACCAGTCGTTATATTTACGTCCATGTGCGAACCAGATTTCAGATACAGGCGTAGCCATGCCCAACCACGACCCATTATGTTTGTGTGACGAATGTCCAGGTGGCCATATTTGAGTGGATAAAATTTCGTCATACCACTAACTCTGTACCCAGCTTTAGATGTTGACACAGCTTTAGATGGTTCGCAGTAATCCGCCTGTACCGTGAGTTCTTTGGCGAGACGTTCGGTCACGACCTTTAGCTTATCGATGCATGCAGCACGAGTCGCTGTGGCAGGCAACGCCTTTCCAAACGCACCTTTGCCGTAAGTGATCGCTTTACTCAACGTGGTGTTCAGCTCTGACGTGTCTGGCAAACATTGGTAGTCGATCGGTAGGAACATCCATGCGATCTTTGCGTACTTCTCCTGAATCTTTTTGCGGGCCGCATCGACATCCACACCGGTGGAACTCGCCTTTTCGATGTTGTTCTTCACGCAGAATTCCAACAACGGCACTTTGTTGCGGTTTTCGAGCTCGAGGTTGTCGGTGTACAACTGAATGAGTGTTCCAAGACGTTCTGCTATGTCGTACGATCCTGATTTTCCGATCGCCTTGTTGAATCTGTTATAATCGTCACATGTGCCCATGAGTTCAAGTACGATGCGCGCTGTATACATTCCGATGCCTCGGCACAGGCAAATGTTAAACAAACGCGTTGCGAGCGCCATTGCGTCATTGCTGTCCACCGACAACGTACGTCTCACGTTAAACCATTTGGTTTCACATCCGACCGGCGTAAGTCTAGTGAGCTGGTGCTCTACCCACACCTTACCAACCGGATCCCACCACATATGTATCTTCCCGTCGTTGGTTCCTGGGCCGATTTGTCCCTCGAGCAGCGCTTTGCTCATCTCAAGAGCACCATCGCTACTCCGGGCGACGATCAAGTTGCTAAGTCCTCCCATATAGAAAATATCGTTTTTCGAGCATTCGTCCGTCACCGTCGCCGCAAGAAGATCCTCACGAAATACTCGTATTTGTCGGACATTGTCGCATGGTTGATACGTGGGCACTTCTCTTCCTGCAGGAGTGATTGACGGTCTATGCGGATCGGCTGTCATCCAGGTAGTCGTTGGCGTGCTGAACTCGTCTGATGGATCCGGCGGAATGTCACGCAGTAGCGGTAAGTGGCCTCTAAACTCTGTACCGCGCGACGGATTGTTGTCAATCAGGAAGGCCTGCGTGGACACTGGCTTGTCGGACGTGTCACGTCGTCCGTGCAGTCCCCACAACGATTTGTCGATCACATCTTTGCCCCACCCGTTCCTGAAACAAACGCCCATAGTGGAGCGTTCTGATACGTACGTGCGCTCGTTCCCGCTAACGCTCATCTTGGTGAAAAAGGACGAAGTGTCACCTTTCTGAACGATCGGCATCACGAGTGAGGCGTGCCCGAATCCCCAGCGTAGTCCGGTGGCACCCTCATAAATGTGCCAGTCTGGTTTCCACTGGCTCGCGCTGGGGATTTTGCCGCTGTCCTTGAAGCGCAGCCCGTCGTTGAAGATGTCGCCGACCGGGACTGCCTCCAGCGGAACAGCGATTGCCTCATCTGCCGGAGGGTTGTACGTGATATTTCCATTGTAAAATACTCCTTTTTTGCGATTCAGGGATGCATCTAGATCAAGATCGGTCGACGCCTTCGTGGGGGTAGCAAGTGCATCAAAGTTGTGAGGCACTCTGAGTATCACACGATCGAAATCCGGCTTCGGTTCGTCCTGAGATGTGGAGAGTATTGAGAGCGAATCGCAATATTGCTTTCCCATGTCGTTCAGGGCATGAATAAATATGAAAGCCCACTTATCTGCAGTTTGCCATGCCTGCATCGCGCTAATCATGGCGGTTATGCATCGAATCTTGTCGTCAAAGCATTCCGTGAGGCTGAGCGGGGTGCAGTCCGGAATGCACTTGAAACAGCTAGGGTCGTCGCGATACTTTTTGACGCTTTCGAAATCGGAAGTTACGGCGCTTTCGTTGAAAATCACGTCAAGACCATTGTTCACTGTCTTTTCTTTCGTCAGCACGGCATACATTCTCCACAAAAACATGTTCTGCCTGTCCATGTCCGAGCGTGCCGCCTGCAGTGAATCGAGAATGGTCATCCAGTAATCCTTCATTTTCTTGCCCATGACAGCGGACACGAATTTGTCGAGAAACGAGACATATTGCTGCGGGAACACATTCACGACACCTTCGACAGCTTTCTGAACGTTGGAAGGATCTAGTGGCACCTTCAGTGCGTAGTCACGAAACACACACGCATACGTAGTCTGCGACAACCTCGGTTCCCGACCCTGAGTGTTGTCTGGATTGTTGTATATTTTCGTGCTTACGCGGGCCTCGTCAGAGTATCCCGTGCCATACTTCGCTAGGTAGTTTAGGTACGAGCCGGAGTCACCGTTCGCCACAGTATCGTCGCTGTCGTCGACGTACTTTCCGGTTTGTTGTGGGGGGCACGCGGGACCGTTCATCCATGGATTGAACTTCTTTCCGTTCACCTTCAGTTGCACATTGACTGCGTTGCTGTTCACCACCCTGTTTCGCAACGAAAGGTCTTTGTCGGTTGTGGAGAACGCTGTGCAGCTAGGTGGAAAAAATTCGGCAGAATTCAGTATCGGTTGAGAAACCTGGTTTCGCGAGTCGCCGTATCGTGTTTTGTCGCCTGGTACGTGCGGGACCACCATTCGTAACCTTAGGCTTTTTTTTGGTTACAGTTCGTAAATAAAAAAAACTGTGCCGTACCAACGCAAATCGACGATTTCGTCACGCTTTCCCCCGGCGCCACGAAGGATCACAATTCTTGTCCCTGCCTGTAAATATGGACGCGTGTATGAAATAGTGATTTACAGTGCTGCGATTTCCTAATCCAGCGCGTGAGACGCTCTCTCGGCGTGACGATACACTTGACATTTACAAATCGCTGGGCCGACCCGATTTTCCTTTGTTCGTGCACCTGTGACCTGATCGCGGCATCTACAAGTTCTTTGAGACCGAAGCATTCATGTGATCTAGATACACGGCTGCAATTGTTGGATGTGCCTATAGGTGTGTGAAGCAACTGGATAAAGCGTCTCTGGAGAAAACGTGCGTGGCGCTGCACACAGAAAAGGCTGCTTGTTTCATTTGTGTTTTTTCATACTGGAACGGTGCGATTGAGAGGGCCCTAAACCAGCATCATGTAACGTGAGCCTTTCGCTTCGATCGTGTCGTGTATACTCGTTCCATGGTCTTATACGGCTCTTTCGTGATCGTGAAAGTAACTTTTTCGTCGACGTCAAGTGACGAGTTTGGCACACTTACCATACAACCGCCACACGATATGAGCGCTCGATCATCTCTAATAGCAACGACTGTGCCCTGCAGTGCAACCCAGGACTCGTGCAAAAGATGCACGTGACCGTGACCGGAATACCACTCTACCCGGGCGACTTCTGGACTCGTCGGGCAGTTTTCAACGACAGTTTGGGGTAGGCGAAAGTGAAAAGTGCCGCAACACCCGCTGCACATACGATCGTTTCTTTGAGGTTGATTCGCATCGACCTGTATTACAGAGGCGCTGCTGCCTATGAGAGTACACTTGTCGCCTGACATTTCAGACGTTTACAATGACTGATGATGTAAGCGTGGGATCGAAATTTGATACTTTACGATGCGATAGGAGTGTTTCAGGGCGACGTCGATCGCTGCAACGTGGGTTTACGACGACAAAACTTTGCGTCGTGCACCTTTCACTGTTTTTTACACTGTTGCATGTTGTCCAGTCGTCCTCATCGGGATTACATATGCACGTTATTGAATGTTACGGACGTTTTTTTTGTAGACGCATGATAGGTAAATGCATGTGACGGTACAAAAAACATGCAGAGGCATCGCCTTCATGTCAGCAACGACCGTCACTTTCGCGTTTTGCACACTTTACGTGCTCGATGGTCGTCTGACGAACGTCAGTACGTCGTTGCTAGCAGTGTCCTGTGTGCTGTCGGTGTTAATGTTTTCGTACAATGCCACGATTGTGTGGAGCCGTGCTCTTCTGGATCTAGTAACATACCAAACGTTATGTGTAGCTGGGGCCGCAGTGGCATACGTGGTGAATGAGCTCGAAGTGTATGCTCTTGCTTTCTGCACCGTGCACCTGATATTCATATGGATAAACTTGTATGCATCCGGCGGAGGGGTCCTGTACGACTGCACAAGTGCGACGTTTGTGGTCACGCGATCGTTTGCGTATGCCTCGTTGCGTCTGTCTACTAAGATGCTGATGCGTAACGGTTTGGTACCAAAAACGTTGCACAATCTGGCACCAGCTGTGTGTGGTTGGGTAGAAACAATACTCATGACGTCGTGTGGGATGTCTAATTCCTACAGTTTTTCCGAGCGGGATTTCGAAACCTACGTGGTTTTGAAATTCGCAGTGCTCGTCGCAGTTCCTATACTAGAAAGCACTATGCTGAACGACATCTAGAAAAAAAGTAATTGCTTGAATGAAAATGATAGCTGACCTAATCGATAGGCTTTCAGCGTTTTTCCTGAACCCGAACGGTCCGCTAACACCCGTCTTCATGACTTTCACGTCATACAATACATTCATGAAAACTCGTGAGCATTCAAACGTGCGTTTCGGCATGAACCGATCGCTCTACATGTCGGTGTTCGAAGAGGAAAACGACGAACGCCAGTCACGAGGAACGTTGTTCCATATACACGGAGGATTCTTCACAGATTTTACACGGTACGACGTGCTTCAGGAGGCATACTACATCGCACGTGCTCTCAAGTATCGAATAGTGTCTCCCGACTTTCGACTGGCCAACTTCGGAAACACCGTTGCTGACTCTTGTGCCGACATACGTCTGGCATGGGAGTATACTGTGCGTACGTGGAAGCAGAAAGGTCCAATACTGGTGTACGGAGTATCGTCGTCAGGCATCTTCATTACCGACTGCCTAGCAGATCGATTGCTGAACAGCGCCACAGCAGTTTTCATGGACTCACCCGTACTGTGCATCACAGGGGCAAAAGCAGAAACGTACGACGTGTCCGAAGTCTGTGGCTCATCGGGCAACAGATGGCAAAGCGACGAACGATTTCCAAACCCATATTGTGCGCAACAACTGCAGCCCCTTCCGACATTCGTAGCTCGTCCAACTAGTGATGTGTTTGTGTCGACGGAAAGCTACAAGGACATACAATACAATGCGTCGCTCAACCAGCGAGAGTGCATAACGATGGGCCTGCACGGGAGCACGCTCACTATAACATGCATGAACCAATTTGTCTCATGGGCGATCGACGTGTTTGGCATGTACCACAACGTCGATAGGTTGCAAACGTTGAGTAGTCTCATGCTCACAGTAACATCTTCGACCGTGACTGGTGCGCTGCTCACCATAACACCGAACGAAGTACTGTGCAAACAATCGTGTGGTCTCCTAACGGAAGACTCACGATTCAGAAAGCCCTTGTATTGTGATCGTTTGTTTTGACTCCGTTCTACGCTCGCTGACCAGCACAAAAAAAACTTAGCGAACTCGGCATGTGATCGGTTGGTGTCCTCCGGTGCGCGACGAGCTAGTTTCAGATTCATCGTTTGGGTGTTTGTACCGTCGATTGTCCTGGCTTCAGGGAGACGTTTGTCTGCGGTATAGCCGATTTAATCTGCGTGGCGGGACCCTGCGCCTTTGTGGGTAGGGCGCATAAGTTACCATTGCATTTTTGCATTGCTGGTTTGTATTCTGGTATTAAAGCGAAAAAAAAAGAAGGAATGCGGAACGAGGAAATGTCAGTGTGAATAAATATTTCATGTGCTCAGTTCGCGAATGCGACGCCAGCGAGTCCATCTCTGTAACGTATGATGTTGAAACTCCTCGCGAAGATGATCACTGTGCAGTGCTCCTTGTTGTTCGTGAGGCCTGGCTGCAGCGTCAGCTGGAGCTCCACGTGGTCGATTCTTGACATGTTACACGAGCCCGATGGCGCTACATCCTCTGGGTGAAGCGCGAAACTGAAGACGTAAATGAACGAGTCCGGTATATTTGAATGATGCTGATAGGGCTGCACCGTTCTGAAATAGATGCCTGGCTTCCTGCTGAACCTACTTTGGTTGTTCAGGAAGAGCTCCACGCTCTCCACCGGATCGAGGCCACCGACGCCGCTGAAGTTGAACCAATTGTTGGCTCGCTCGTGGCAGCCACGACGAACAGCCCAAATGAGCTCAAGCACTGGGTGATTGAAGTTGAGCTGAATTCTAAGCTGGCTATTGCTCGCCTGCATGTAGAAGCTTTGATGCTGGGTGATCAGTACCTCGAAGGAATTGGTCGCGAATCTTTCGCGTTCCGCGTTCTCAAGGAACACATATGTGGTCTCAATGTGGGCACAGAGGTCGTTGTTGACCAAAGGCGCCGCCGACGACACGTTCTTGACAACGACACCTGGGTTGGACACCACAACGCACCTGGAAAGCTTCTCGAATTCGAACATCAGCTGGACACCGTGAAACTGCAACGACGCGAGACTGAGTGCCTGGCCGCTGTGCTGCGTGAACCAGAAAGGCAGCGGCACGAAGAGAACTCTCTTCTGTCTACTGTCGCAAACAAGCTGCGTTCTTGTGTAGCGCTTGCCTACCATTTCGGTTAAACGACGACCCGCCTTGCCCGCCAGTTCTTCCCAGAAAAACAAATAGTCGTTCCGCACAGAATCGACGGTGCTGCCGCCTATTATGATTCGCACCTCCCTTATCAGCCAGTGCCCAATATCGTTTACCCAATGCGCCCATACGTTTCCAAGCTCGGGACACAGGTTGTCAGGGCAGTCATCGGCCTCATCGCAGCACTCAAGGGTCGACCCGTGACCGTAGTGAGTGCGCATGTACTGGTCCTTGGCTGCCTTCATCTGCGCAGCGCGGTCGCCGCTGTCGACCGAGGACATACCATCGCCGCCGTCCATGTGCTCCGCCCACGCCGCCTCGTCGGCCTTTACGCATGGAGTGCACGAGAGCTCCATCGCCGTCGGGAACTGGTTCAGTCCAACACAGTTGCCCTTGTCCGCCTCGCATGCCATCAGACCCGGCAGCTCGAACTGCACGTACAAATAGTACACAAGGTCGCCGTGACGGTTCAAGGTCAGCATTGCTTCGCTGCCGAAGGCCACGCTAGTGTTGAACATTTGTTTGACCGATTCGATTGCGAACATCGTGTGCTTATTATATCTGTGCTTCCACCACGTAAAGGTAGCACCATGTGTCAGATAGGTATTTAACGCACCGACCGCGATAAGTTCAGTCACGACTCCTGCCATCTTGCTTCTTTATTTATCTATTGCAAAGAAAAAAAATGTGCGTGATCAACCGTCAAACGCAGCGTCACATCTCACGATATCGTCACATGAGGCAAGCTGCTGCGACAAATGTCATTTGTAACGGCGCCTTTGACGCACTCCGTATCCTCCGAGATGGGAAAATGCGACGCGGTGCAAATGCGTAGCGATATGCAGGTGTCCGGATGCGATAACATCTGTTTAGCGATCCACGTCTGTAACGTGGATGCGGGCGTGACATAGTCCGTGTTCCCTTGTGCGATATAAATCTGTGGCAACGAGCATGTAGGCATGGCGAGGCCATCAAGTTCGCTCTCTACTGCTAGGCGCTGCTGCATGCCATCATAAACAACGGATACAGATCCTCGTAACGATGGCTGAGAGCACGTGATCCACTTGAGTACATTTGAGCGCTGCACGCACTGCGATCCGCACACTGAAAATCTTAAAAATGAGTATATTGGCGATGGGAGCACGTTCGTCACCATCGACGGCAGCAGTAGGCGGTCACTGAGGCAGTCTGACACACTTCGAGTGCTGGCGTCGTAGTCTATCATCGGAGCAACCCAAATCATACTGCTAACGTTGAATTCGTGTGCACGGCGCCGCAGTATTCTAGCGCTAATCAGACAACCAAACGAGTGACACAAAAGACGCATGGTGCTTTGACCTGACGATTGGAGTGCCCACATCATAACGTTGGCGGCATCTGACTCAATCTCCTCAAACGTTGTACGGCGAGAACAGCGGTCTTTCGACCTCCCGACACCACACGGCACGTACTGCACCACGCGGTGCCCAGCGGTGATCCGTAACAACTCGCTGTCGAACGTTCCAAGAAGTGTCTGACCGACGCCGCCTGGAACGACTACCATCGTGGGAAGGGATGTGTTTCCCCATACGTCGATGAAGGGCAACGTCATGTCGTTGACACACGCCGCTTTTTTTTTGGTGCGATCATGTTCATGAAAGCGTCAGTGCGGAGCGTTTATCCACTGCATGTATGCGCAGACGGCAGACCAGGCGCAGAAGCTTCTATCTGTCCGTACGGTCACGACTGCGTGGACTGCGGTCCGCGACCGATGCTTGATTGATTTGCGCAGGAAGTGCACGGGTTCAATGCATTTTCACTACTCTTCTATCATGTGGATAGTGTGGTCGTGATGGTGATAAAAAAAGGTGTGTGTGTGGGAACATGAGGGGAGCAATAGCGGAGACGTATGTTACGCACCACGAGGTGATTCCATCTTCTGTTATGGTGTTGAGGTTGTTGGGTATTGGTAATGTAAGTGTATTTACGTCAGGTAAGAACCTCTACGGTATAGAATCCGTAGCGGTCAGTATGTCGTGGAGGAATGGAGGCGGAGAAGATACACAATAATACAGCACGTGTTCGTGAAACATATGCGATCCAACACTTTCGCGTCGGCGACGTTGGTCAGTCTGCGAAATGGTCGAGGTGTGGCATGCTTCTGCTCCGGACAAATGTCGTTGTTGGACAAATGAAATGTTCTGTGATGTATTACGCAATGTTGGTGGTAGCGTGTAAAAGATTTTTTTGGTGCGTAATACATTCTCAACAGGCGTCACGCACAGTTCGAACCACAATGTCGTACCACTTCAAACGTGGTGTAGTGCGTGAGAATAGCCATACTGCTTTAATGCTCAAATATCTTGTGGGGCACTTCAATGACGACAAGAAGGTGGTCATGACGGCGGTGAGAAAGCATGGCTTCGCGCTTCGACATGCTGCCGAGGATCTCAAAGCCGACAAGGAAGTGGTCATGGCGGCAGTGAGTCGGAATGGCTTCGCGCTTGAATACGCTGCCGAGCATCTCAAAGCTGACAAGGAGATCGTCATGACGGCAGTGAACCAGAAGGGCGGTGCACTTCAATGTGCTGCCGAGCATCTCAAAGCTGACAAGGAGATCGTCATGACGGCAGTGAACCAGAAGGGCGGTGCACTTTTATATGCTGCCGAGCAGCTCAAAGCCGACAAGGAAGTGGTCATTGCGGCAGTTCGTCAAGAAGGTCATGCACTTTTATATGCTGCCGAGCAGCTGAAAGCCGACAAGGAGGTGGTAATTGTGGCACTGTATCAGGGGGTGATTGCGCTTTGCTTTGCTGCCGAGCAGCTCAAATCCGACAGGGAAGTGGTCATTGCGGCAGTTAGTCGAGAAGGTAATGCGCTTGGATGGGCTGCCGAGCATCTCAAAGCCGACAGGGAAGTGGTCATGACGGCAGTGAGCCAGAAAGGCGATGCTCTTCGTTGGGCTGCCGAGCATCTCAAAGCCGACAAAGAGGTGATCCTGACGGCAGTGCGCCAGACATGCTTGGCGTTGCAATATGCTGCCGAGCCTCTCCAAGTCGACATGGAGGTACGATTGGTGGACGCCCGCCATGACCTGTCAAAAGCACACGCCGTTATTTCCGATTTGAGTCGACTTGACCTTGACAGCAGACCAGATGCTGTGCGACTGCTCGACCAGGCGAGTACGTTGGTGGGTGCATTTTACAAAGATGTCGATGCCCCAGATGCGGTGGTAGAGTCGATTGGATCTGTCGCCGCATTATATGCCACGGTGGAGACTATGTGTCGTCGCTATTACAGCTCGGAAGGTGCCGGAGGCATAAACGAGAAAGCAGCGTTCGCATACAACTTCCGCGATGTGCTGCAGTAAGTCCTTTCGTGAACGGACGTTGTGGATGATCCTGCTCGCCCTCACCGTCACCGGCACGTCATGCTCATGTGCATTGTAAAATTCCAAAGTTGCTTTCGCAGACGCTCACTGTTCTTCACAAGCATCCCACACATGCGGGTATTAATTCCGATAATATGCGGAGTTATTTGATGCCTGCGCACCCAAAACCGGTGTAGTTAGATGAGCGAATAATGTGCGTAACGAAAATGAAAACAGCGGTTTCAGCCGTTACGGCGGTTTCACCCATGTCGGCGGTTTCGCTTTGTATGGGCGATTTCGCGTTCTTCCGGCCGTTTCACACCGATTCCGCATGTACTCACGGAGACTCGGTGAAGCTGAAACATGTTTCTTCCCTTCGACCGATCTCTCCCGAAATATATCGACCGTATCTGATGGAGCTCGTGCATGTGAGACGGAACAAATTATGTCATTTAAAGTGTAACAACAAATATACCAGCATGAGCCTTGGGTACATACCACGCGTCGCTCAATGCACGACCACCGACAGCACTGCACATGCGAGTGTGTCCATTGAGTCGGTATCGCCACAAGACAAGTGTAACACAACGTGTTGGCTGTGGGTCGCCGTTGGCACTGCAGCTTTCTTTGCGCTCACGTCCGTCGGTCTAGCAGTAGGACTCGGCGTGCCACTGGCGAACGCCAACCAAGGGTGCCAACTCAGCTTTCCAGGAAATACCCATTTTTCGGAAGCAACGTTGTTGAACGAGGCAAAATCAGAGCACTGGTCACTCCAGCACCCACATGGCCCACGATGCGAGTGCGACGACACGGATCACACACCCGTATGGATGGCGCCCGGTGACATTTGCACAGTGAAAGGTCTGACCGTTGATGACTGGTCGTACTGCGATCCATCATCTGAGTTTTCCAACAGCGAGCACGTCAAAGTGTGCGTGAGCACAGCGGAGTTACAAGTTATGTGGGAAGACGGACTGTGCCAGAACGAGATGCAAACGTCGGACATCCAAAAGGTGACCATGCTACATCACGGTAACCGCGCCGTGAACGTTGCATACGATGGAACGCTGTTTTGTGCGGGATCTCTGAGATTCACATCAGTAGCATGTATAGGTTTGGCTTTGGAGTGCGGCAGAAAATACTCTTATTATGCGTGTCGTAAGGACGTCGGTTGTGACCTACAAACATGCTTTCCACCTGATAAAGCTGAGTCATCTTACTGTATGGACGCTGATTACACTACGGAACTAACCAATAGCGACTCCGCAAGAATTCTTAAAGGAAAATATAAAGTTCAGCTGACCCGTGATACTACATCTTCTGTCCAAATGAGCATAGATCAGTTTGTACAATGTTATTCGGGAGTTCAGGCATACTTTTATAACAGGTCAGTAGGTCTTTGTCGTTATTTGGACGGACCGCAAGTTAGTGGTCCAGCACCCACAGTATACATAACATGTCCACCTGGCAACAACATCTTATTCAAATGGGATATGGGCTTTGGAAATAATGGATTTGTTTGTCAAACGATGAGCAGTGGCGCATATTACCATTGGAGAACAGCTACTTATATCCCTCTTGTGAACGAGTCACTTTTCCCGTCGTGAACTTTCACGGCGGGCACGTGAGAGAAAACGTGGCTGGACAGCTCGGAACCCGAGCGGTCTCGGGTGCTACGATCCTTGCTGCGAAAACACCACTACAGCCTGTACGAGATATGAGACTTTTGTGGAGGATGTGACGTGAATTTTCATTTTTTTTCGACGGCTTGTAAAGAGCAGACTCAATTCGACGAGCACCGGACCTTGTTGGATGGGGTGCGACTGCGATTCCACAGCTTTTCATTTTTGTTCCACAACTTTTCATTTTCGTCCCGCGACTTTTTATTTTTGTTCCACAACTTTTCATTTTCGTCCCGCAACTTTTCATTTTCGTTTCACGAATTTCATTTTTACACGTTCCACAATTTCCATTTTTTCGGGGGGCCCGGGTCGGCTCCGAGGAGGGTCCGTGGAGGGTCTGTGGGTCGACCGCTGGGACGGTCGACCGCTGGTTAAGGTAAATCCAGGGGCTCTTTTTGGTAACTAAGGTCCAGGTGGCTTCTATCTTTGGTAGCCTTGCGGCGAAAATGGAAAGCATGCATCGGCATTAATTCGTCATCCGAACCTTTTTAAGCAGACATCGCCCAATTTGGGGGTCACTTACCGTATCTGGCCATTTTCCAGATATGGATAGTCGTTACTCGGCGTTATATGCCTCCTCCTTTTGGAAAGATTCCGTCATCGGATCATCATGAGAGGCTCTAAAACGGAATTCGCATCCATTTTCGATTACTTTTCGCCCAAAATAGCCCATCGGATGCATGCATCGACCAAATACGGGCGACCGTTACATGATTTTGCCGAGATCGACTAGCGATAATGCATCCTATCGACGTGACGGTTCCATTTTTGGTACCTACTCCCCAATCTGGCTCAATCTGCCTGCATCCGGATCATGATTAATAGCCGAAACCACCCCCCTCCCGTGCCAAGGGGGTAGACCACGTGGTTTGACCACGTGGTCACCTCGGACCGACAGTTGGCAAAAAATCCAGAAATCCAGTTTTCAGACCCCTGTTTCACTTTTCCCCCTTTGCTCGGCCCATGGGGAAACTTCCTCATTTCGGGAAACTTCCTCATTTCGGGTCTGAAAACTGGATTTCTGGATTTCTGGATTTTTTGTCCGATTTCATTTTTTTACACGAGACGAGGGGAAATAAAGAGAACCTCGACGGATCAATAAGAGTCAGATTTGGGCACAGCAACAGAATGTCGGACTCGCAAGGTGAACCTCGGGTCCTGTATAATCTGCATGCGAACCACGCGGGCGCGTCCGAAGGTGCATCGTCCTGTTACAAGTACTATGGGAGGTATACACGCCGTGTATCACTGAGATCCGAACGTCTCGATGCACCTCTCGTGGTTCTGCGAGGCGAGGAAGGACATACGTGGTTCGCAGGGACCACGAGTCACGCATGAACAGGCAGCGCTGTCGCGGCGCGGCGTCAGAAGGTGTCTCTGGCAGGGACATGCGCTCTTCGGCCCGCGGACCAAGTTTGGGCAAGGTGACCCTGATGCGCCTCCAGAAGGCTCAGCGCAGCTGGAATGTTTTCCCCAGCTCACAGCCGGTTCGAGTAACGCATGGAGACACACCCGAGCGACGGTGTGCAGCGCCAAAAGTCACATGCCACTTAGGAATAAAACTCGTACCCTTAGAATTACTATTTTCCCCAAATCATCCCTCCGTGCACCGCTGAGAGCGGCGACGGATCGGGGTAGGTGCAGAGCACCACACCGAGCCCCGAGTCACGCATCGAGGGAGCGCCGTCGACCCTCGCACAATTCGCACACACGGACATGCACGGAGCGTCTTCGGACTTCGCTACGGGCGCGAGCCGCGACGCGGGTTTCAGTCAGACTGCGGTTCGACGACCACGAGCAAGCAGACGCCCTCCCCGCCCTCCGAGCCCACATCTTCAGTGGTTGACTAGTTCGTACACGTCCATGGGATGCACGGCAAAAGAGCCGCCCCGCACTGCCGGGTTCTGGCCGATGAAGAGTTTCCATGCTGCTTTGGCCTTCTCCTTGCCAGTTGTGTCCTTCTTCTGCAAGTAGGCGGGGACCATCTTGCCGTGATTGTCGATCAGCTTACCGAACGGAGCGTGTCTCTCCTTGATAGTGGACAGCATGACGCAGTGCTTGTTCTGCACGCCTTCCACAGTAACGAGGAGCGAGACGAGGTACACGCCTGGCGGGGCGCGCAGCAGGTTGAGCATCGGCCCCCCCTCGCCCATGAATCGCCTCGTCGCTTCTTCGATCGAGAAGGGGTAGCCAAGGGTAGTGAGCGCGGAGGCGATGGACTCCCACGATGCCATGGGCTTGAGGCCGAGCTTGGCGATCGAAAGAGTGCGGAGGCGTGCCAGGGAGGCATGCTCAAAGCCCAGCGTCTTCAGGCCGTTGAAGAGCGCGTCGGGCTTGCAGGACAATTGGTTGCCCGTGGGAAGAGAGTACCCTTCGGCCGTTCGAGACGAAGCGAGGATTGCTCCATCTTTGCGTGCCCACTTCGCCTGCTGCTTGTGCAACTCCGCGAGCTCCTTCGACCTCCGCTTCTGACCGCCCTCTCCGTAGTACTGCACGTTTTTCATTGGTCCAATCTCTACAATGCGTTCCTGGCCACTGTCTCCCTCGTAGTACTGCACGATTCCATTTGTATCCTCTGGATCCGAGACGTAGTTTAAGTCCATTGTGGGATCGAATTCGTACGCGGCTTGGTTGGCCGGTGCTTCATCTGCGTTCCCCGTCCACACACAATCCTCCGTCATGTTTACCGTGAGTTTGTCTTGGTCGGCCATTGTCTTTAATTCCTTGCAGGGACAGTGTTCTCGTCAGTGAGCTCGTTACACAGTAACCCGTATTACGCATTGATCTGGGTTGAATTACGAATTGTCAGTAACATTACACTCAATCGAGCGTTTACCCTGTCCAAATCGGTGTAATACACCACGCCGCATTCTTTCTCACCAAAAGTGCTTGACAGTAACACATGGCAAAGTGCGAGCATGGGAAACAACGCTATCGTTGTGCAGCGTGCGGAGGAAGCTCCATATGTCAGCATGGAAAACGACGCTCTCTTTGTACAGCGTGCGGAGGAAGCTCCATATGTCAGCATGGAAAACGACGCTCTCTTTGTGCAGCGTGCGGAGGAAGCTCCATATGTCAGCATGGAAAACAACGCTTTCGTTGTGCAGCGTGCGGAGGAGGCTCCATATGTCAGCATGGAAAACAACGCTCTCGTTGTGCAGCGTGCGGAGGAAGCTCCATATGTCAGCATGGAAAACAACGCTTTCGTTGTGCAGCGTGCGGAGGAGGCTCCATATGTCAGCATGGCAAAGAACGCTCTCATTGTGCAACGTGCGGAGGAGGCTCCATATGTCAGCATGGAAAACACCGCTCTCATTGTACAACGTGTGTCTCCGCAGAAAAAATGTTGAGCGGAAACCATTTTTGCCATGCGTGTCTCTCATGTCGCCTCTCGAAACAACGTCAGCTCGCAGGAGTCCTTGTTTGTGCATCATGCGACCAATCGTCTGTGGACCGGATCGAAGTCGTCATCCGTCCTCTCCTGCTGTCGTCTATTCCACATCCGCCTTCCGCCATCGACGACACCCTGTTCGGGCAAACATGCGACGTGGTGCGACGACGCCGTCCAGACTTTCTGTGGTTGGGGTGCGACCGATGCATCCTAGTCGAAATAGACGAGAACGGAGGTCATGGCAGCGCAAACTACACGTCCATATGCGACTTTGGATGGATGATGGACATGGTGGCCGTGTTGAACGACCTATACGCCAGAGGGCATTGGAACGAGGGGAAGGTTCCGTATGTGCACATATTCCGCATGAACCCTGACGAGTACGACTGCGAACGAGTGTCCATGGAGTCACGCCTCATTGCGCTGGCGCATCGTGTGACGGAGGTCTTTGAAATGCAGTTGGACCCCGTTGCCGGGCTGTTGCCCACGGTCGAATACATGTATTATCACACCAAATGCCAGCATCATATCGACTTTGCAACGGCGAAAACGGACTCGATTCGAGTCATCCGCAACTCTCCCGGGAGCGCTAGTCGCACGTGTGTTGACACATTCCCCCCGTCACCCCCAAAGTCTTCATTTTCGCCACCGCTACCACCGCTCTCACCGCCAGTACCATCGGCACCACCGGCACCGCCGCTATTTCCACCATAAGGAAATAAGTTTTCCACGACACAATTTTTCATTTTCGTTCCACCACTTTTCATTTTTGTTCCACTACTTTTCATTTTCGTTCCGCAATTTTTCATTTTTGTCCTACCACTTTTCATTTTCCCACAGGTAACATTTTCCATTTTTCGGAGGTCGAAGTTCGATCCAGGTACCCTCCGTGGTCGGGCCATGGACCAACCATGGGGCGACCGCTGGTTATCCCATGGGATAACCAGCGGTCGACCGTCAAACGCTACATTCACAGTACTTTCGTTGTAATGTAGCATCGTCACCTTTTCGATGTCCGACGTTCGCCCGTTGTTCTGGCAGAGTCCATCGTTTCACATAGCTAGTAACTCCGCTGTCCTAACGCACACTTGGACAAGATCCGTGCGGGAAAACTCGGACGATGGATCGCAGTACGACCAGTCATCAACGGTCAGACCTCTCACTGTGCAAATGTCACCGGGCGCCATCCATACGGGTGTGTGATCCGCGTCGTCGCACTCGCACCGTGGGCCATGTGGGTGCTGCAGTGGCCAGTGCTCCGACTTTGCTTCGTTCAACAACGTTGCTTCCGAAAAATGAGTATTTCCTGGAAAGCTGAGATGGCACCGTTGGTTGGCGTTCGCCAGTGGCACGCCGAGTCCTAATGCTAGACCGACGGACGTGAGCGCAAAGAAAGCTGCAGTGCCAACGGCGACCCACAGCCAACACGTTGTGTTGTACTTGTTTTGTGGCGATACCGACTCAATGGACACAATTGCATGTGCAGTGCTGTCGGTGGTCGTGCATTGAGCAACGCGTGGTATGTACCCAAGACTCATGCTGGTACGTTTGACATTACACCTTAGATGACATAATTTATTCCGTCCCAGGTGCACGAGGTCTATCAGATACGGTCGAGCTTTCGGGGGGAGATCGGTGGAAATCCGGGCTCCGCACAATTTCCACCAGAAACGAACGAACATGAGTGCGAACTCCGCCTGGGACGCGTGTCGGTGAAAACAGGTCAAGCATGGCGATTTTTTTTCTACCGACCCACACTGATGCGTCGTCGATATTTTGCGATCACGGTACTGATCCTCACTATATAGCGCAATGCTTATGTAAACACGATTCTTTACTCGACGGCTACACACCGACGCTAGGTGCTGCGTTGTGAGTACGACACATGGGACACGATGTCAGCATGCCTCTCGCATACATGGACGAGGCACACCCTTTGCATACCCAATGACTGCATGCACGCATGAACGAGCGTTGGCAAGCGTCAACCACCTCCAGACATACCGGACACTCGTCGTGCATCACTGCAGCATCACCGACGTTCACAAGACAATCATTTTGCTGATCGCTAGTACATGTTTTGCACTTGCGCGCATGGGCACTGCGCCTCCACTGCTTTTCTGAAAATGTGCTGCGAGGTTTGGCTGTCAGGCAGCAGGAACATGTGCGCCAGCGATGTGACGCATACATTTCTTTGAGGCACAGCGCCATCCGTCCGACGATGTGTGCGATTCGCCGTACATGATTCCACTTCCGTGCCAGCACTGCAGCGTTTACCAGCTCGAAGCACGAGGTACCATCGTCGCTGCGACGGAAGAACATGCCTGATGTGACGTTCCGGACCGTTTCCAGGTTCCGGACCGTTTCGAGATTCGCATTCGCATCAATTAGGCTACCTGCGCAGCACACGTGACCACACATACAACAAATCATCAGCGGCGTGACGCCCTCGTTGTTCGACACCTCGACGTCCGCCCCCGCCTTGATCAGCTCTCTAGCACACAGCTCGTGGCCTTTCTGGCAGCTGAGCATTAGCGCCGTAAAGCCTTGAGGTCCAGCCCTGTCCGCTGCTGCCCCCGCCTCGAGCAGGGCGCGAGCGATTTCCTCGTGACCCCTATCACATGAGATCATCAGAGCGGTCCACCCAGTGAAGTTCACCATCTCCAGCATCGCCCCCGTCTTGATCAGCTCTCGAGCGCACAGCTCGTGACCGTTCTGGCAGGCGAACATCAGCGCGGTGTAGTCGTCCTCCTCGCCCTTGTTGAGGTCCGCCCCCGCCTCGATCAGGGCCCGAGCGCACAGATCGTGACCGTTCTGGCAGGCGGTCATGAGGGCGGTCCACCCCTCGTTGTCCACGAAGTTGATATTGGCTCCCGCCTCGATCAGCGCCCGAGCGCACAGCTCGTGACCATTCTCGCACGCGGACATGAGGGAGTTGAAACCGTTATCCAGTGTGTGATGAACGTTGGCCCCCGCCTTGAGCAGGACCCGAGCGCACAGCTCATGACCGTTCTGCGCCGACAGCATGAGGGCGGTGAACCCCTGGTTCTGCTGCGCCTCCAGATTGGTCCCCGCCTCGATCAGGGCGCGAGCACACAGCTCGTGATTGTCGGTGCAGGCCCACATGAGCGCGGTCATGCCCTCGTTGTTCTGCGCCTCGAGGTTGGCCTTTGCCTTGATCAGGGCCCGAGCACACAGCTCGTGATTGTTGGTGCAGGCCCACATGAGCACGGTCATGCCCTCGTTGTTCTGCGCCTCGAGGTTGGCCTTTGCCTTGATCAGGGCCCGAGCGCACAGCTCGTGACCGTTCTTGCAGGCGGCCATGAGAGCGGTCCACCCCTCGTTGTCCACGTGCTCGATATTGGCGCCCGCCTCGAGCAGGGCCCGAGCGCACAGATCATGACCATTTTGGGCAGCTTTCATCAGAGAAGTGAACCCATTGTCTTTGGCGAGCGCAACATCTGCTCCAGCGTGAATAAGTACCTTTGTGCACTCCAGATGACCATTCTGGCACGCCAGGTTGAGTGCTGCCTCACCATTGGGTAGCCGAGCATTGACGTTACACTTCGCCTCGATCAGGGCCCGAGCGCACAGATCATGACCGTTCGAGGCGGAGAACATCAGCGCTGTGAAGCCTTCAGGTCCAACCTGGTCAACTGCCGCCCCCGCCTCGAGCAGGGCCCGAGCGCACAGCTCGTGACCGTTCTGGCAGGCCCAGAGCAGCGCTGTCATGCCCTGGTGCTCTGGCTTCTCGAGGTCCGCCCCCGCCTCGAGCAGGGCCCGAGCGCACAGCTCGTGACCGTTCGAGCAAGCCTTCATGAGTGGCGTCCAGCCGTTGTTGTTGGGCTTCTCGAGGTCCGCCCCCGCCTTGATCAGGTCGCGAGCGCACAGATCATGACCGTTCTGCGCCGACAGCATGAGGGCGGTGAAGGAATCCTTGTTCACCTTCTCCAGATCCGCCCCCGCCTTGATCAGGACGCGAGCGCACAGCTCGTGACCATTCTGGCAGGCGAGCATCAGGGCGGTGTTGCCCTTGGCGGTCTGCTTCTCGAGGTCCGCCCCCGCCTTGATCAGGTCCCGAGCGCACAGCTCGTGACCGTTCTGCGCCGACAGCATGAGAGCGGTGCGATCGCAAGTTGTCGCGCTGTTGACGCCTGCACGCTTTCCGAGAAGGAGACGAATGCAGGCCTCGTGTCCATTGGAACTGCTCGTCATCAGAGGAGTTAGGCCCCGGCTGTTGCACATGTCAGGTGTAGCCCCGGCATGAAGTAGACAACATGTGCAAAGTACATGACCCGCGCTGCAAGCTGCCATGAGCGGTGTCACATTATCATACACAGTATTGACATCGGCACCCATTGCAATAAGCGCACGGGTCGCCATGATGTTACCGGTCATACAGGCTGTGATGAATGTTCCGTCATCGAAGGACGATGGCATGTTGCCGGTGTCACGGAGTGTCGTTCGAATCGGTTTTGGTATTACGCATGGTATATTACGCAGAAAAGAACTGGCAGTCAATCACGTATTACGCTTGGGTGGCGTCTACAAATATCGCTACAGAGCCTAAAGCCTGGTAGCATACGTCCTTTTTAGAAAACGTAATAAATGCGAGAGTCAACATTGAACGAAATCGACGAGCGTACAAACAATAGTCATCGTGCATCACAAAATGTGTGCCACGTCACTCGACAAGGACTGAAGCGTCTATTGAACTACGAAACATGTTGTCCGGTTTGTCTGACAGATGTACACTCTCTGCGCGTGCCGATGATGCACACAGACTGCAATCATCACATTTGCGCGTCATGTTTTGCTAACATGGGCCACTGTCCCATTTGTCCAATCTGCCGAGGTGATATTCGAAACGTGCCCCAGGTTGTTGTACATTTTAGCGAGCTGGATCAGTGTTCCAGCAACGCATACACAATCGAAGACGGCACATTGATTCGCTTTCAGAGGTGCGACGAAAATGCGTCGTCTGACATCGTTCTACCTGCTCGTGTGCGTCGCATAGGTGATTTCGCACTGCACAACCTGGGTCTCACATCTATAACACTCCCACCAATGATTCGCAACATAGGATACAGTGCACTTGCGAGCAATCACCTGACGACGGTAGTGATCCCGCACTCCGTAACATCGATTGGAGCGGGTGCCTTCTGCCAAAATGCACTTACGTCAATAAAAATTCCAAACACTATCGCTACAATAGAACACTCGACATTTAGATCGAACGCAATCGACGCATTGGATATTCCATCATCTGTCACTGTTATTGAGGATTCTGCATTCGAACACAACAACATTTCGTCACTTACTATACCACCATCGGTCACACATATCGGGTACCGAGCGTTTGCGGATAACAAGTTAAGCCACGTCACAATCATGTCACCCGAAACAGTTGTGGAATACAACTCCTTCGACGGTGGTACTGTGGTACAACAGCCGTCGAAACGAAAGTGTGTGGTCATGTAACGGTAGCACGCCATGGTGCACGTCAGTTGCGATCGATCCCTTCCGGCTCGTTGAAAAACCAGAACATCAAGCACGGCGTCTAGCTCACGTGCTGTCTGTCACGAGTACGCAGTCATTCACCCTGAATTGTGCTCTTTTTGGATGGGTGCAAACGGCATAAATGATGTAGGCGACTTAGTTGCTGGAGATACTGTGACGTTTTCGTCCACAGTCGAGTCATGCCTCCCACGAGCCGAATTCGGCTCTTCCGTTTGGCATTCAGGAAAATTTTTTAGTGCAGTATAAATGTACCCCTGTGATATTGAGCGACCAAACAATTACATTTAGATCTCTGTGTACACCGTCCGGAATACCATGCCTGCAGAGCACTAATGCGGTCTTCTGTGAAGGCCGTATGACTGTAAAAAAATATTCTACCGATTCGGTCGATTTGGCAGGTAAGGACGTCCTTTACACCGTCGGTCCGATCGATAATCGAAATCTCCAAAATGAGCATTGCGGATTTCAAATGTTTGCCAGCGACGGAGTTTTGAGGTACATGATGTTGCACGCCGCAGTCGCCCGTCCGGTGATGTCGCCCCAGCTTCCGTACGCAAGCACCACGGACGGGCGTCTTCGTCTTGCAGCTTTCCAATCCGCTCGTAGAGCCGTTCCCTGCTCAAAAGCACCGCGGGCCTGATAGCCTTGCGGCTGCAACAGCAGCGCCGTGGTGCACCCTCCAGTTCCAGTTCCTGCACCGACGTGGATGGCGGTAGCAGCGGCCAGCTGCATTCAAAGGATGTCACATCCAGTTGCTCGCTCGGCGAAATGGAAAAAATGTGAATCCTGCGGCGTCCACCATATCGTCCATCCACGCTGCGACATGAACGGACACGAAGCTTCTCTTAAACCCCACAGCCGCCCTGTTTATTTTCGAAACGCTCATGTTGCAGCGCGTGCCGAGGTGCAACCATGGCAACATCTTGCTTATGTTGTTGGCGTCGCAGCGCGCCGTAAACGTCTCTGCTATACCGTGCTTCCTGTACGACCACTTGTCGCGCGCGGGCACGCTTGTCGAGGACACGTTGAGGTCCATCAGAAACCCGTGGTTCGCCAAGACGCGGGCCAAAAAGGCATGTGTTGCACGGAGGTCGAGCACCATGTCCTCGTAGCATATCGTGTGCACAGCGTCTGCACCGTGCAAACGGAGCATTCTCTCGGTCCACGCCTCGCGAACACGAATCCAAACAAGTTGTGCCACAAAGAGCTCACGAACGCAGCGTTCGAGGGACACCGTGTCCGACAGCAGGATGCCCATGAATGCGCACAGCGAGAGCACGCTCGCACGTGGGTCGCGCACCACCTGTAGCAGCAGATTGTGCTTGGAATGCGTGATGTGAATGCCGTCTGCAATGCCAAGAGCACACGACCGTGTAGCATTGCCGGACGCGTTGGCGCATGGTGAGTGTAGCAGCATATGCTTGTCGGTGTGCTGGTACAAGGTGTGGCCTTCGGGCGGCAGATGGTGTTTGCATGCGATCGAAGCTTTGACACACAGCAGCCGTTCGCGCTGGGGGAACCAAAACATGGCGTGGTGGTACCTCCATTCTCTGCCCTGGTATGGAACCCATCCACAGCGCGCGCCGGTGCACATTCCGAACATGCGGTCGATTGCGACGTGCGCCAACCACTCCGTGCCTGCCTTTGGGTGACCGAGAATGAAGAGAGAGTGGGCCGCCGACGTGTCCACGCCACAAGCCTCGCTGCATGTCGACCGGTTGCAGCTGAGCACGTTTTTTGCAGGTGGCGTCGAGCGTTTCGGCTTTTCACCGTGGTCTGCTGTGTACCAACTCAATGAGAATGCGAGCGTCGTATCCAAATTGATCACAGCGTGGTACCACATGTTGGGGATGCACAACACGTGCCCACGCTTTTGCCTCATGTACACTGCGCCTTCAAGCTGCAACGACACGTACTCGGAAAAGAGGCGTTCAGCGGGAAGATGTGCTTTCTTCGGGTTGGAGTAGTCCAGGTTGTGCGCGCGCAGGCGCATCTGGTTTGAGGGCGTGGGCGGCGCAAGCACCCACAACTTTTCTCCTGTCACGATCGTGAGACAGACTGCGGTGTGCACGTGTATTGCGCTGCCCGTTCCGCGATGTCCATAACTGAGCCGACCAATACGAAAGCGCTCTGGTGCCACAAAAACAGGCAGGATGACGCTCTCCTGGATGACCCGCCGCATATGGGGACACATTTGAGAAAAGGAGAGGAAGAGGTAGTCTATCGCTCCGCTCACTCCGCTAGGAGTTTAGCTCTCGTATCATAGTGTCCGTCCCTTGCCCGTGTGCGTCGGACACCGTAGGTAGCTCACCCTAGCACCCTAGTGTCCCGGGAGGATTTC
>Ga0136655_1000014_pt1 | contig 66853 bp, 66 predicted proteins | sample CPBDNA_2_FD_94863 | JGI IMG/M metagenome (GOLD analysis project Ga0136655, IMG submission 94863) | Freshwater to marine salinity gradient microbial communities from Chesapeake Bay, USA - CPBay_Spr_15_0.8_DNA (version 2) | ecosystem: Environmental > Aquatic > Marine > Coastal | place: USA... | reverse complement strand
TACATAGAACATGCCTATGAGAAAAACAACCCCCGGCCCGGGCTCTCATATGATGAGAAGGCCACACTACCACGGCGTGATAGCCCAGTGTCAGTGCCTGATCTGATTGAGCGCGACGTCGGGGCGATTTTTTTTTCAAAAACACAACCGATGTTCAGTACCAGAGGCATGTCTTGCTACTTTTCCATAAGCCAATAGCCATGAAAGTGTGTGTGCTGGAACGTGTCAACTGGACTGTTTGCGTTAAACACTACTGCGGTGACGCGATCCCCTTCCTTGAATCGCATTTTTGCACACACATTCAGGTTGTGGTCGGCTTGGAAGGTGCCAAAAAAGTTGTAGTACCCTTCGTTCGGTGAAGTCAATTGTACGAGGCGTTCTGAGTTTCGGAAGGCGCATTTTACTTCACCTCGAGCACGGATGAAACGCTGCAGGTCAGCGACGTCCCATCCTAGCCGTGTAATTGGGAGGGATACGTTGTGCGTACTTGGTGCGTATACGCGCCTCAAGGACGCGGGCAGTAATTCCGACTCGTCGCCCCCAACTATCCAGAACTCTTGTGCAAGATGGTGCATGTGCTCCCAATAGTATACAAGCCTCATGTTGCTAGGTACGGCGAAGGTCTGCCACGCTGCGGTGTCGCCTATGTTTGCACGCACGGGGTACGCATAGTTGCTATGACGGTTGATGTTCCACATGAGCATGAATGGCTCGACGAAATGGTCGACGCCGTGAGACCATTCTACGGCGGTCACCAAGCTCATCGGTACGTCATGGTACAAGTCTACGTTGTCGAGCCTGCAGGTTTGCATGTCGAATGAGCCCTCGCTGTGGGCCTCCGCTAGCATCGGGTTCCACTCGGCGAACGGAAGTAGCGCTCCGATAGTATGGTCTTCCACATCATCGTTGTACGTGTTCAAATCGTTGGTTTCGTCCATCACCTCTCGCTTAGTTGCGTTCAGGCGATATCGAATTATATGGTGCATGTGCAACGGAGGGAAGGGCACATGCTTTAGCGTTACTGTGTCCAATATTCGCGATCGGCCACGTCTTAGCCATTGAATGGCTGTCGACTGTGGCTTTTTTATTGGATGTGTCACCTCGTACGACATGTTCTTTGGAACGACAGCGTCCAGTATTTGTACGGTGATTCGACGTTTTCCGTACAACGCATGCGTGGCACCACCGTCGACGTCGAATTCGCACTCGGTGTAGTTCGTCGGATGCAGGTTCCGTACTGCGATGGTCTGTGGAGTCACGAATATCGAAGGGGGCACCCACAGGTTGGGTTCCCACTCCTTGATACGCCGGATCCCTCCCCATCCGTCATGCATTGGTCCTGCGGTCGCAAAGGTCGACGCGTTGAAATACGTCATCATTGGACGCACACGCCCTGTCTTCCGGCATGTTTGGGCAAGTTGCACAATATCGTACACGGGATCTGTGTCGTCCGCACCATGTCCCATTTGAGCGCCGGGAAACGTGTGGTATGAGAGCTCACCTACCTCACCGTAATGCCTCGAGGCGACGTACGTGCATGCCACGGTCACCACGCCGCACGCAGCTCCCACAAGTGTCGCAACTACAGTCGGTGATCTAGGCCGTGGAGCATCCGGTAAACGAAGCATTCACTAATTTTGTAATTTCGAAAGATTTTTTTTACACACGAATCAACTTAATTTGACGTGCGTGTGTCAGATTTCAATTTGATTACGAAGGCGAGTGCAGATCGTCATCCATGTCAGCACGTCGCATGTCGCACGCGATCGCAAAAGCGGTGCCGTTTTATCCAGCTGCGCTCTTTTATCCCATCTGGCTTTTTTCGCTCGCCCGTATGGATCGTGCAGACACCGCATTTGCGGAGAATTGGCCGCTCGCAGTATGCATGGTATTCGGATCCATGATAGCGGGTGCAACGCCTCTTGGTGGTGGCGTGGTAGCCTTCCCCATCTCTGTTCTGATATTGAAACTGAGCCCATCGCAATCGCGCGATATATCCATTTTGTTGCAATCAGTAGGAATGTCAGCAGCGTCGTTTTTGCTTCTGACGACGAGGCCTGGACAAGTCGACCGTGATCTAGTCATGTCATTTTTGATGTTTGGCACTATCGGCTGTATCATCGGATTCAGTATCGATGTTGCGCCACGCATCGCAACTTTTACGTATACGACAATCGTTTTACACTTTTCTATATTCTTGAAATTGCGTGACTTTCGTGTAACATCGCCATCACGTACACAGAGCAGCCCCGCACGACGCAATTCGTGGTTAGCTCTTTGTGCGCTTGCGACTTGTGCGATTCTAGGTGGGATCCTATCCGCTACGATCGGCTCCGGTATCGACATGGCGGTCATGGTGTACGGTACCATATGTAACACGATGATGCACGAGTATGACACTCTGACATTGGTATCTTCTTCTGTTGTTGCGATGGCCAGCATTTCTGTCGTTTGTACCATCATCCGTTTCACGTACGAGCCAACGTTCGACCGTCGCACAATAGATGCATGGTTCGCGACCGTCTGGATCGTGATCCTAGGCGCTCCCGTGGGAAGCCTGCTACTGACACCGCTGTTTAAAAAGTGGCTATTGGGTGCCTTCTACGTACTCTCTGTGGTACAGTTCACGACCTTTGCAGTTTTGAAAATCGAAGGCGACACCATACTGTGGATTGCATTCTCAGCAGTTTCAGTGGCGAATGCGCTGTGCAACCGAGTAGCGATATGGCGTCACATGACACATATTTTCGTGTCATTCAGGCCCAATGAGCAGGTCGTTTCCACGCACGCAGGCGACGGTGATGTCGTCAGAATGGAAATCGGGAATGAGTCCTGCACATGATGTCATACCCGTTCATGCCGGTGCGCCACGTGTACGGATTGCAACAATTGCATGGACGGGCGGCGTTGTACACATGGTACAGCCAATCATCAGAGACTGTCCAACGTGAGTCCGAAATCAGCTCCTCGCGCACAAGTTGGTCAACCAAGTCACGCGTACTTGTGTGCTGTACGGCCGCAGGCAACAGACCCGTGCACCACAATGGGTTTGTGTACGTCGGCACAACACGTGACGGAATCGGCCATTGTCCGTGCGAGCTGTTCCAAAAGACGACGACCGTTCGTTGCGCAGGGGATAACACCGACAGCGTATGCAGCTCATGAAACGATTGCGTGCAATCTCCGTTTGACACGACGAAAACATACGGTAGGTAAAGCATTTGCATCATGTGTACTTGGATGCCCCATGGTGACAGTGCTAAAAGACGCACGTGTGCTGCGTCGTGACGTGCGACGCCCGACACAGACTTGAAGGTCGTTTGCGCGCCGACCGAGTGAGAGGCAAGAATTGTGCTCGGCCCTACAGCACGGTTCCAGTACTGTGAGCTGCGCACGAGCGTATCTGCCATCAGAAGGTCTGCATCGCACACCATATTGTAATGGACGTCGCCGCATTTGTTTACTCGAGGCAGTGCGGCCATGAACGTCGCATTAGCATGTTGAAACAACCATTCATAGTCACAAAAGGTGTGCCCCGTGCCCGGGACGAAAAAAACGAGAGCATCTGTAGTCACGTTGGCTTTTCGAAACACAGATCCATATACACACAACAGATCATTTTCGATGATGACTGAAAACGTGCCAGCGCACTGTGTACTGCATAGAGCAGCTGCTCGGTATTCACTCCGATACTGGACCGTCGCAACAAAAGTAAAAGCGAACAACGATGCGTGCCACCGAGCTTTCGGTGTGCCAAAACGGTATGCGTGCATGGTTTTCTGCGCAAAGCCCGTTTGCGCAACCGACGGTCGTCATGTTGTATTACACAGCTGATGACCGTTGTGTCGTATTACACAATCGACGGACGTGAGATGTGTTCCATGCGACCATTGCACATTTTGCACAACGTATTTCATTGTGCCTCTGAGCAATGCATGCATCACCGTTTCTTAATCCGTCATCAAACTTCGCGGGCAGCTCGCATTTTACCTGTTGGAGGTAAACATGCTCGAGCACAGTTTTTTGCACGCACGCAGATGTTTGCTTGTCCTTGCAGCCGCGATCCCAATCATAATTTATCCAGCCGCAGACTTGGTGTCCATATGTTATGTACCGCTGATGGCGGTTTGGGCCGCTATGATACCGTCTTCCGGTGCGCCCGTCGCAGGGGGAGTTTTGTTCGTGCCGGTGCTTGTTGCCAACGGTATGGCTCCGTTAGACGCCGTCGCATTCACGACAGCAGCGCAAGCGATTGGCGTTGGAGTACTCACGCCCGTAAACTGGTACATTACCGACCCACAGGCGATCGACTTTGCTCTCATCCAACGCATGTTTGCTCCCTGTGCCACGGCATATGTTATAGCTTTAGTAACGAGGCCGTCGATAGCAGCGTTAGACATGATAATCCTTTCGATCTTCGTGGTGTTCTCTGCCATTGTGATCGCATATACAATACACGTCATACTAGTCGCTAGCCAGCCGATGCGATGTCCGCCTTCCGAAGAGATACCGCGCCAAACGAACTGGGTCTGGCTGCTGATGCTGATACCGGCCTCGGTCATTACTGCGTACATCGGTGTGTGTGTAGACAAGCTGCTTTTCGTGCTCATGACGTTTGGCAGTGGGGCACCCGTTATTCGAAGCACGCTTACCGGAACGACGTTCGTCGGATGGCTTTCCATAATCGGAGTAATCGTACACGTATTTGTTCCGGACAGCATCAGTACGGAACGACATATGGGCGACATACCGACAATGCACGTCATGGCGGCGGTGCCTGGGCTCATCGCCGGATCCATGTGTGGCATTCACTTAAATCGCGCGATTGGAGTACGAAACGTGCTGATTGGATTCGTCATACTGCAAGCGACGAGTACGGTCATCGCTGTGGTCATGGCGCTGAGGTGACGAAAAAGGTGCGAGGATCGGCGATGCCGGAACTGGGTGCATGTTCTACCATATTCCGCCTTGCATCAGCATGTACTCCATCTCATGCTCCCGCCACTTGGCTCGCAGGTGGCAGACAATCCGCTCAAGCCAGGTCGGCTTCTTCTCTTCGTTGTCGCCATCCGTGCATCGGACCTTGGGCGCAGAAACGCACGACCTCACGTCAGGATTCGGTACGCACGTGCTGTCGGACTGACGATGCGGGACTTCCGGTGGACATGCGATGGCGTGTGTCTCATGCGGAGACATTGCTGATCGTGAACCACTGCCAGCGTATTTTGGTGCAACAAAAAAAAGCACAAATTTCGTAAGCGCGCATCATGTTATTTTCGTGACTTTTTGTGAGCGTAATGTAGCAGAAGTACCGGACCCAGACGTCACGCTCTGCACCGCAAAAACCGTGCGAAGCTCGTGTCCGACGGCACCGTTGTTGAGTACATTCGCACTGCCGTCGAACGTGCACACGCCGAGCGACAATGCAGGCTAGTTGAACGTCAACGTGCGTTGGTACCTGAACGCCGACCTGCCGCTCGAGCGCGTCTTCGACACAAGGCCTATCGTTGCGTAGCGGCCTAGAACCTGCGACACAGATCATTTATCGAATGCCGCAGCGGGACGAGCGCTGTTGCGTACTGTGCCCATACGGTGCGAAAATCCGGCGGTCGCTGACGCTCCGTCTCACACTAGAGATCAGTTTTTTTCGAGAGAGACGTGCCGACGTTAACATCGGAATGCAACTAAAAAAGCTGTGCACGCTTGTCATCCTGAACCTCGTCACATACTCTTTGAATGTTGGTGCGTGGGCGGACACGTTTGGTGTGGCATATCCGCTGCCATGTGCAGTTGCATGCTCGCTGGGATCCTCCATCGTGTATGCCGGTGACAGGCTACGGGACATGCCGCAGGAAAGCAGGAGCGTGATGAGGGGCATCATCGTGCTCTTCTCCATGTGCATGGCTGCAATCGATTGGTTCTACGGTCACATTGTTATCAACGCATGCTTGCTGTGTGTGCCCGTGCTTTTTTACGCAGCCCCTATGCCGCTCGTGCACGTCAGTATCAAACGAGCGTTTCCGTTTAGCAAGACACTTTTCGTCCCTCTCGTACACGTGCTGTGGTTTGCTCACGCGGGCAATATTTCAGCACAAACGCTGCTGGCTACAAACACAGTAAGTACGTGTGCAATGTACGTTCACTTCGCGTTGGTGACGATAACCATGGACATAAAAGACATCACCAAGGACACTGCCAATGACGTAATTACTGTACCGGTTGTAGCAGGACGCTATGGCACCTTCTTTCTGCTACTGGCGGCGGACTGCGGCATATCGTGTGTGCTGCGTGTGTTCGGATGGCGCCTGCTGTCCACGCTATTCGCTCTAGATTTCGTGTTGAACGCAGTGTACTCTATCAGAGACTGGACTCCGACGAACACGATGCTCCTGACGTGGTGCCTGCTTCTCAGAACTGCGCAGTACATGCAGCTCGATACGTTTGCGAGGGTGTAGCATCGACATCCGTCCAAATCGACTCCTCGACGAGCAGGTCGAAACGGAAGCGTATGTGTGGATGCGGGGACAGGATTTCACGAATCCTTTGCTCCGCCGTCGGACAAACGCCCAGCTGCCACTCCAGCAAAATGCGAGCCACGTCGACTGCAACACGACGGCCCATCGTTGTGTATATGTCATGCATGATGCATTGCGCCTGACGTTGGCGGTCGCCACACTCACGAGTCGCAACCTCGCTGCGTCCTATGACATCGCACGCTGCATACATGTCGGACATTGCGCTCGTCATGGTGTGTGTAATGCGTGTAGCTTCGCGATTCACGATTCATGGTATTACGCAGCTTCTGATAATGTGCGGCAGGCGCTTGGCGACTGTTCGGGCAAACACAGGAAACATAAGTGACACGTGTGTGTACGATGTCCACTGACGGAGGAATTCCTCTGCGCGTGCTTTGTCACGAAACGGCATCCGATCGATGAGATTGAGCACGTCGATCCACAACTGCAGGAGAGTTTCGCCAGTGGGCGACAGCGACGAATGCAAGGTTGCGAGCAATTCGAGTGCTTCCTGTTCGTTCGCAACGTACGTTGGATCCCCCGGCTCGCTGCGTCCTCGTGTGCTGGTAGGGAAAACCCACCATGCCCAGCAACGTTCCTTTTGGCCGTGTGTTCGTCTCAACTCGGCCAGGATTTTCGGAAGGTGGACAGCCTGTCGCGTGTACAAACTTTGCAAATGACTCGAACTCACGCTCAACGCAGTCTCTGCGAGCCTCCTGTGTATTGCGTGCACGGACCGTGGATTTGCACTGACTGGTAGTTTCGACCGTGAGACCATTTGGTGATGCACAACATCTTTGGAGCGCCGTCTCCATAGGCAAAGTCTTTATGGCAGGAACGCAGATGCGAGGGGCAGGAAGCACGTCGCGTAAACCACAAGGTTGCAATCCACATGTGTTCGGAAGGGCGGTGGCGATCGAGACGGCCAGCGCCACCCTGGACAGGAGACGCCACGGTCGTCGCTGTTCACGCGTGGTCCATCACTGACGTGCGACGCTTAGAACCGACGCCAAACCGATGGTCCACGAAAAGAAGAACAGCGTCTGTTGGGCGTTGGGTCATTTGGCATGCCCTTGTCTTTCTAGTATGTACGGTGGTTCGTCGTATGGTTTCCTCGTAACATTTTCTTCTTGCCTGGTATGTGGCGCACGCATCATGACCGATTCTGACGAAAATCATGATTCTGTACGCCTACCGTTGCCGTCAACGGTGTTCGTGTCTCGCTGTAGCACTCCTCACATTCCTGAGCCTCCTGCAAGTACAGACGACCAGATCCTGCACGAAATGCATGACACGCTAAAAAAAATAGACGAACGCCTGCAAGCTTTGCACGGCTTGGAGCCCCTTATGACGCTCACTTGCGGGCTGCAAAAGTGCCTTCCGTGCATTCGGCGGCCATGATAGGCTTAGGCTGTAGCCCTGGGACACGTGACGACAACGACATTCTGGACGAACGGTTGGCTAAAACATCAACTCAATGGGCTGACGTCGAGAAAATTACGCAGAATTGAATTCTGGGATGCTCCGTTGCGTAATTGACATCGCATGGTTGCGTATTCTTGTTCTGTTGGGCGCACTCCATGGATACCGCCATAACGTCAGTCACATACACACACACAAGGTTGCGATATGTACACCGATGCCCCCCCCGTCCATGCACGCCAGGGCAACATGTTCCAGCTCGACATATCGTTCGCCCGCAAAGCCATGGAATATCAGATCGGTGTAGAGCTGCACGTCCCTGTGTGTGCACTCAAAAACGGTGCGCAATGGCGTCATTTGGTCGAAGGCGAAACATTTCGAGCACGTGTACTCGGACCGTCGTACGAAAAGAACTATGTACTCGAGGCCGTCGACGAGTTTGGATACATGGTTGACCTAACGTCCGCGGCGCTGATGCACAGGGACACGATCGTATGTTGGAGACCGGTTCCTGCGCTGGTGGAGTCGGTAAAAACGGTGTTTGATCGTGATGAGAATCGTGTCGCACAAGAACGTGCAGCGCAGCTGTTCGACATGTGTGCAGACTATGAGTTTGCATCATCACGCTGTGCGGACGACTTGGTCCTCATGTTGGACGGCAACGGAACAAATCGACGTGCAATGGAGCGTGCGTCCATGAGATACCCTCCTCACGAAAGACCGACGCTTGTCACAGTCGAAATGGATGCGGATGTTGCACTGGCCCAGCACATTATGCTGGGAAATGTTTTTTTTACAGGCGCCGACCCCAGCTTCCAGTCTCGTGGCCTGTTGGGAGGCCACACACCTGGTGTAAAAGTGGAGCACATCATTGAGAAAGCAACGTCATGCATTGTGAGCAGCGCTAGCACGCCGTCATCGCTGCGTACATCGCTTGTGGTGGGTGCCTATTTTGACTACTGCGGAGGCCCTGTCGGAAACATGCACAAGGACGCCTGCAGAGATAATTTTAAGATGCGTGTGCTGCCTCGTCTCCCGCGAATGCGTGCGTTTGCTGTCACGATGTCCAAACGCCAGCATCCCAATCTGAGCGACGAGTGGGAGCGCTACATCGAAACGCCATACGGGTACACTCTGGAGGCGACATGTGCCGACAACGCCAAAGTCGAGTGCAGAATGTATCGTCGTGATCGTGGCGTAGCGCGTCGGTTGGCGGTGCCTGGACGCTGGTGGAAGGATTGTCCGCCTGGCATGAAAACGCACCGTTTCGAATGCGTCGTAGTAGACCGCGACGAGCAGCAGGACACGGTGCGTATACTTTGTCCAGAAGAGACTGACGGTGTACTCTACACGATGCGTGCGGATGCAGTGGAAAAGTATGCCATAGGCGACGACGTCGACTTTACCACACTGAACGCTGGACGAGCACGTCGTTCGGACATGTGGCACTGCGCCATCAAGAAGACGAAGAAAATAAATCCGAAATCACGATGCAGGACGACGATGCGACAGATCGGCGTTCGCGGTCGTTGCAACTCTGTCAGCGTGAGCGTCTCAGGAGCGACTCGTACTGTATGCACAGTGTGCTGCAACCTGAAAAACGGACACATTGGTCCGCACTCCTGGGAATCCGAGCTTTCCGGAATATGAGCGCGTCGGTGTCTGCGCGTGTGTCAACATGCAATGCGATCGTGATGCGCAGTTCCAGTTGGAGCTCGCCCCAACCGATACACGTGTACGCTCGTGGTCGAGGAGGTCACGAACAGGGGCAAGTCGTACGCCACGCACTCGTACTTGCACAGGGAGATCGAGGCCGGGCGCTGCATGGCGTGCGTGCAGCTCGCCGTGCAATGATGCGTGTCCGTCACGGTCTGTGCTCGTGTGAAGTCTGTGTACAAGCATTACGTCCTGTACAGACGTACTGCGCGTCATTTTCCGCAGTAGACTGTAGACACTTGGCACGTGCTGTACAGTAACGTGGTTTTCCTTCAGTGAATTGAGAGCAATTGGACGAGTTTCTAAACTTCTTATTCACGCTGCCGTGCGCCGTGGAGTTGCGGGAGGAGTTGCGGGAGGCGTTGCTGGCCACCTTATCGACATGGACTTCGACGGGAAAAAAAAATTGAAACACGCTCGCATGTACGACGCGCTTTGGTGCCCCGAGGCTCGTGTCATCCGGTGGCAGGACGGAAATACGTGGACACTCATGTATTCCACTGGAAAAATGAAGTGCAGCACATGACGTGCAACGAGATGGTCATCCTTTTTTCTTTTGAGAGTTGGAGTAACTGGCCCGCACTCCGTGTGTTGTTGTCGACGATTCACGGGGCCAGGACGGGTGCTTTTCAATGTAGGCACGCTCGTCACGTGTTGTCCGGCGCCCCAGTGCACAATTCCTATGCGGGAATCGTCCAAACATGCGTATTACATTGTAATGATCGACCGCGTGTCTCCATGCCGTCGTCGGTGCATACAGTGAACAGTAGTGGAGACAATGCATTTGGTCTACGAGGCTTTCCGAGTGCATGAAAGGCAGTATCGCAAACATTCTTACGTATGAGTCAGGTTGGCGACGATGCCAATTTTTAGCTATGAGACGCCTTGCAGCAGCGAGTGCGACCGCATCGTACGCGAAAGCCTCGCTCCTCCCACGAAATGCATTCCGAGCCAGCTGGTCCGTGAGAATGACCAAAGCCAGCAACTGACGCTCCGTCGCCCACGTGTACTTTTCGTGGTGACGAATAATATCGCCGAACCGGTATCTCACCACTTTGTCGAATTCGTGCGTCGAATTGAAGTGCAGTGTTCGATCTGTCTCACGAAACCAGAAATTCAGAATTTCAGTCGCACGTGTCTCTGCCGTCGTCGATGGTTTCGTCATGATCGTGTATTCATGCACGAGAAACATTTTCGTTACACACAGGGTCGGAGGTCTGTCGAGTTTGGCGGTTCTTTCAATCTCGTGCAGCCGGTAAGATTCACAATTTCCAACGCGGTGGTGCCGGCGCGGTCGGGTGGTTGAGTCCGGCTGGTACAACATTTCGTGCACTAAAATAGCGGCATCGAGGTTCGGCGGTTCCGTCTACTCATTTTTTTTGTCCGCGCTGTAGAGCATGGTGGTTTCGCTCGTCTCATGCGTATTCGTCGCTGCTTAGAGGTGCAAGTCCCGAGCGTCGTAGTCCTACCACGGCGTTCGTGAACAGAATGTCAAACGCTCTGAGAAACCCCATTCCGACGTAGCCGTCCGTGTGTGCCGTTTCTCTGTCGTTTGCGAGCACCGCAACCCGCTCCATTGAAATACTGTCTCCGTTGTCTCCCTTCACCATCACCTCAAGCTCAGTGAGCGACGAGGACACTATCTCGTTGTTGATCCCACGCTGCTGCGGTCCAGATTTGGTCATGTGGACACCGTTGCGTGTGAGCACACGTGTTGCGGCAGTCTTTCCAAGACAAACGGGACCACTTGCACCGGTGTCGATGGTACACACGAGGCGGACGCCGAGAACGTGCACGTCCATGACTGGTGCCCCTCCGACAAGCCGTAGAGCAAACGTGCAGAACGACTGAGCGATGGAACCTAGGCGTAACGTGTTCATGCACGTCTCCCAAACCCCTCGATTCATCCAAAGACAGCATGGAGAAACCTGAAATATGTAGTCGGCCGTCACAATGTGCGGGGCGCCGTGCAAGGCGTTGGTGACGACGACGTCGGCTTGCGGGCGTGCTGTCTGAGCACGAGGAGATAGCAGTCGCCTGTACGCATCGTTGAACTCGAGAGGCCCACATAGTAGCATGTCGGCCTGCTGCTCGGACACGTCGCCGATGCTCACGAGACGCATCGTGCATCCAGATGTGTACGACTCACACGAGCTGTTTGCGATAGCCGCCGCAGATGTGCGCACGCGCTCTGACGCTGGAATCGATTGTGCGACATCAAGCGCATGCTTGAAACGTTCCTCTATACCTGTCCAGTGCATGCACTTTTGCGCAACCATTTCACCGGCACCGAGCAGAAACAGTGAGATCACTGGCGGACCTGCGTATCCCGTGTCCAGTTGGAAAAACGTCCGACGTCCCAACAGTTTGCCTTCCATTATGAGTTTTTCTCCTCCGGACGACACGGGTATCCGGTGCAGGACGATCGATCGCGATTTCGACACGTGCACGATGAGCACGACGAGCACGGTGAGTGTAGCAGCAACCGTAAGAGCAAAAAAACGCTGCATGTGTCTTACATGACGCAATTAAAAAATAGATGTGCCTGTACCGTCGCATGTAGACGTCATGCTACGCTGTGTATGAGCATCCTAAGATCTGTGGCTACGAGAACTGTACTTGCGCAACATTTTCAACGCGTCATGACCCTCATCGTCGACGCTAAACGTAATTTCTGACACGTCCACGCCGTACTCGCGGAGGTGTCGCTGCACTATTGGCGTTATGGTATCATAGCAGCTCGTTTCAAGTCCCGGAAAAAGGTGGTGCTCGATTTGCCACGCCGCGCCACTGGCAACGTTGCTTGTGTCGTTGCCAATGACGACGTTGCCGCTGTTGATTGCCTGCTGCAGTCCCCAGTCATGGGCACGGTGCTCGACCGGTGAAATCATGTCGTCGTGTCCGTACAGCTTTATGGACGGCGGACGCTCCCGCGCTAGCAGGTGCATTGCGTATGCCGCGACGTCCGTGCTGTGCTCCCCCGTGAACGACTTGCACACACTCGGTGCGATGTTGTGCACGATCCATGCTAGCCCCGCCGTCATTGATGGCATCATGACAAACCACACGTAAAGTAAGTTTACGCTTGATACGAGCGACACCACGTAGAACGCAATGCAGAAAGGCCAGTGTGAACCACATGCCAATGCGTCGTATCGCCCTATGTATGGACTGTCTCGGTCGTATCCACGTACAAGTGCTCGAGGTACGAACGGAGCGGAGAATCCCGCCGCAAAGTCTCGGCAAACGAGGTACTGCGTGCATGCTATAGTGTCGTGCAATGAGTCGACGAGTGGCTTCACAAGTGCAAGTCCGGGCATGACAATATGCTGCATCCGATTTGCCGGGCGTATGGGCAGTGTGTCGCTCAGGCGCACTATCCAGGAGGGCCAGTCATTGGCTATAGTCTGGTCAAGTCCAAGCACACGAGTGTGCGCGTGGTGCAGGTGGTGTGCGCCAGTGATAAATTCCGAAGCACGAGACCCCCAGGGAACAGACGCATGCAGCATAATGTCTGTGGCACGGTGAGATTTGCACACTGCGTGATGGTCCAGCATGTGCGCAAACAGGGCGAGATCGGCGCGGTAGGATGTGAACCCGAGAGCACCTGACGCTAGCAGCGCCAGCACCACACCCTCAATATTCCACTCGAGAATGACACCTGACACTACAATCGTCGCGATCCATGCAAGGTATCCCATCAGAAACACTTTGATACGCTCCGCAAACACTGCACTGGCTCTACTTTTACCTCTCAGGTGGCGTTTGTGGTTGAGTCGCAGCACCGACCACACGTCACTCCTGATGCTTTTGTAGAAAGGTCCAACCGTGACACATGTGGGTGCAGGACATGTCAGGCGTCCGATTTTCGGCACAGTGCTGGAACCGAGCCACGCTTCGGCAGAGGGTGGGTGATAGGACATAAAATGTGCGGTGGCGTCGGTTTGAAGCGCAATTTTTATGAGACGCTCACCTCCAGGATGGCGTGTGAGCATTTTGCGAATATCATAAACGTAGCCCTCGATCGCAGTGCACCCAGGCGGAATGCTGTCGATTTCTGGAATCGCTGGATCGTCGTTCGACGACATTTAATGTCTACCAGTCATTTTTTTTTTTGGACTGTACTGTCACTCTGGAAGTGTCGACGCCAACGAGGAGTTGTCTCCCTTGTGGATGCGAACAGGAACTGGTGACATGGCCGTTAGCGATGCACTCCTATGAGCTACACAAAAATAAACGCATACGTAAACTACACAACGCGATCACCGGCATGCTTCGCGTTGTGGGTGGAAGAATCGTGTACGGAAGTACGGTAACGTCGCTCTCTACGACTGCGCAGCTGCTGCGGGACGAAAGAATGACGTGCAGTGCGGTGATCATTGAGAAATCATGGGCACTGACAGCAGCTCACTGTGTATACAATACATCAAAAACGTACCACATAAAAACTGGCGTCGATTCCAGCGCATGCGAGGAAACAACTATGCTCGATGCAGTATATGTCCATCCTGCGTATAGACATGGACTCGTGCATCATGACATATCGGTTTTGCACCTAGAACGACCACTGACGTGCAATTACACGTTCCCGATAATGACGACCGTACGATCGTTCAAAGGCGTGCACGTGTGTGGATTCGGCATCGGTTCCCTGGGACGCTTGTCCTGCCTGGGGAAAAATGTGCTCCCCAGATCGTACTGCACACACGTTTTTCGTCAGCCCTTTCCGAATGGCGTCGGATACATTCCAAACGGCACGTTTTGTGCGATGGCGCTGATGGGAGACTCGTGCAACGGAGATTCGGGAGGGCCGGTCTTCACCGACGACATGAATTTGCACAGTCTCACCACGCAGAGAACGGAGTTGTTTCTTGTCGGAATCGTTAGTTTCGGTCCAGAGTGTGGCCTAGATATTCCATACCCAAAATATCCTGCTGGGTATGTGGAACTGACCCCCTACTTAGGATGGATTTCTAACACCATGCTGAGGCACTACGGCGATGATGCCAGCAGCACTCCACCTGTTATAAACGTACTGGAAGAAAATTATACTCATAGCATTGCGGTCGTACGCAGCGAGTACAGCGGGAACGACGACGAAAGCAGGATCGAACGCTCAGAGCAAGTATCCCTGGCGACGATCGTTCTCGTCGTCGCGGGCATTGTCGCAACTCTGATGACAGCAGCCATGTGCGCATACGTTTCCAGGCCCGCTCCACTGTACGTGTAAGTGTGAGATCGCCTTTTTACGGCGTCGCCTGGATTCAATGGACGGTAGGAGGGGTTCTCCGTATCCGGATGGTACTACGACTTGCCGTGGCTCCTGCTGCCAAACCGTCGGAGATCAACGTTCCACATACTCCCGACATTTCTTCCCAAACGGGCGCACATTACATCTTTTCTTTGCTGAGGCTTGCGTAGAGACGTTTCCCTAACGAGAGCGCACCTTTCGCAAACATAGATACCACACGAATGACAAGCGGCAGCAGAAACATGGGACGGTGTCGAGGAGTCAGCTGTCTGTTGGTGACGTGAACATACGACCACACGGAACCGTCGTCCGACCATTTGATGCAACCGTTCTGCAACGATCCACGCCGTGTTCCAGTCTTTCTGAGGGCAGTGTCTTTGCCGTTCGACACAGGCATGTGCAGTACTATTGTTCCCGGCGTTTCCGCGTCACGACCGGCGTAGGAGTACCAGTCGTTTCCACCACGAGTGCCATCGCACGGATAGGTTCCATGCACAAACCAACACGTCTCCTCTCCGTCTGCATTCCAATCACGTGGAATGAAAACAACTGCACACGACGCATCGTCCACGTACAACCCGCCGACACTCATTGGTCGTTTGCCAGCGGAGAATATACGTGTAATACTGTCACCGGGTTATTTTTTCCACGGTTGCCATGTCAGAGCGCGTCGTGTGCCGTGCGACGAACACACCATAAACGCTACCGAAACCACGGCATGACCGCATTTACATGTTGGACACGAAATCATGGCAGTGCGCTCGGTTCTCGCGGGTGATGCCCTGCTTTCTGTCTGGCACATTACATTCTCTCGCTCCTTGCGGTCGCGGAGCGCACACAGCTCGTCGTTGGTATGGTTGTGAACAAAAAAAATGTGTCTATTGTGGCAATGCGCAGCGATGTCAGTGTCTGCCAGAGAGAGATGAGTAGAGTGCTTTGCGAAGGTACCGGGTACTTTGTGCACGGAGAGCATGCGTACAGCACGTTCAACGGTATATGGGAACACGAACGAGCGTACTGCCACGAGATAATGCGCCGACGTAAGCCAGCGTCTGAGAGGAACATATTCGAGGCATGGTTGTTTGATCGAAAGCAGTGTGAGGAGAATCTTCAGCACGCTCTTCTGCTCGCAAAAGATGCACAACACCGTGCTGAAGCGAGGGAGCTGCAGGAACGTATGCGAACGGCCAGCGGTCAGCTAGCAGCGATGCCGCACGACATTCTCCACGTCATACTTGATCGTTGTACGCTCGCTGACGTTTTACGCACGTGTTCTGTATGCAAAAGCATAGATGCGTGCGTGACAGTAGAATACAAAGCACGATGCGTTGCCAGATATGTGTTTCCACACGAGGCTCACTCGACTGTCCTCAGCGAGGTGAGGTACAGACAGGTAGCACGGGTCGTGAATCTCTGCACGTCGATGCAACCGGTCGACAAGGATGACCTTGTACGCCTCGCAGCTTTGGTCGCATCTGGAGCGCCGCCGGAGCTGACCACAAGTATGAGACTTGTGCTGCATGATATTCGCAGGGTTCACGTGGCTGAGACTTCTTTAAAAGAATATCTACGGCGCAGAGATCTCGATGTGTGCGTGACGGAGGTGTCCGAACTTGCGCACCAGATGCAGGAGGCACGACACGACGTGCTCGATGCCCTCAATCGTCTTCGATGGATCAACGACAGCCATCAGCTTCGACTACTGCTACCGGAGTGGGATCCAGTGACTCGCCGACATCTTTACGAATGGACGACGCTGTGCGATGACGTGCTTTCGAGTGCGAAAAGACACAGCACGGATCCAAAGTGATCGTCTACATTTTGCACTTCAAAACATGCTCTGAAGTCTCGCCGCTGCGTCATCTTCTTCGGTGCTCGTTTCTTTTTGCGCTGCGCCGGACACCATCCATGCCTGTGTGTTCTCAGACGTAAATGGTCCGCCGAACACATTTCTCGTCTTCGCGTTCACAATGTAAGGGAAGAACTGCACGGCAATGTTCAGACCCTCGCTTCCGTCGATCGCAGATTTTGGCAGGAGTTCGTAGTTTGCAAGAACCAGATTGGTGCCTGACTTTTCCGCAGCGTCCACGACCGCTGGCAGAGCGTTACGGCAGTGCTGGCACCACGGTGCCCAGTACATTACCACTGCGTCGCCCAGCTGAGACACCTTTGAAACCATCTTTGTAGCCGTTGCTGCTTTCTCGCTGTCGCTAACGTCGCTTGCACTTTTGCTGGTTGTGGGCGTGGCGTTCGTCACGAATTTCGATTCGCCTATTATGGCGTTAAGCTCTTTGCTCATGTGTGCGTCCTCTGTAGAGGTGAACTCCTGAGAGAGACGAGCGAACACACCGCCACACCACGATGCCGAACCGGGGGTGTTCTTTGGAAGCAGGCACACCACCAGCACACCAATGACGATTGTGCCCAGTACGATCGTGCATATGTTTTGACCGTCGCATGGTGTGGACTCAGAGGCTGGGGCCGCCGACGCTGGGGACGAGGACGTCGTGATGCCAGAACCAAAGGTTATCGGCTTGGTGAATTCATACTCTGTTGACGACATGATGAGGAATGCTCCGGGTCTCTTTGAGACGGCCACAGAAAAAAATACCAGTGATTCAGAGGCGGACATGGTACGACGAGGAATGAGCAGCTGGGGTCCAGCATGCTGGACAGTGCTCCACACAATTTCTTTCGAGTACCCGGCCTCGCCGTCCTTTGACGACCGCACGACAGTGTACACCTTTATTCGGAGCATGTCCACCATCATACCGTGCAAGCGTTGTCGAGAGCATTTTCAAAGCATGATTCGACGAGATCTTCCGTCGGCGCGCTCTTCTCATTTGGACTCTCGTGCAGCGCTGTCGGAGCTCGTTGTCGCCTGGCACAATGAGGTGAACGCACGCACCGGAAAACGTTGGTACAGCTACAGCTCGGTTCGAGATGAGTACTTCAAATCAGCGAGACAGACCAATCGTGCTGCGGCCATCGTAGGCGTCATTACCGTGGTGGGAGCGCTCGCCGCACTCGTATGTTACATGCGAACGTCGACATGTTTCACGGCCTCCCGAACGCTCGTATGCGAGCGTCGATCAAATTTGTTGCCTCATCGCAAATTAAAGCACACATCGCACCGGCAGCATGACCTTCGTGCATAAGACTCCACGGTATGGTACCAACAGCGTTATGCGCAGCATTCTTTCAGCTTTGTCGACGGCACAGGTAAGCCCAGATGACGCAACTTTAAGTTCGCTGACCGGCGTACTGCATTATCACATCGGAGGTCGTGCTACTACACAGGACGTTCTGCAGTCGCTCGATTTGACGGATATGTCCCGCTTGCTGGACATTGGATGTGGGACCGGAGGACTGGTGCTCGAGGCAGCATCACAGTACGGTTGCCATGCGACTGGAATCGACAGTACGGAAGAATACGTAAACGTTGCAAACGAATTGCTGGCGTTCCCAAAAGTAAACGATTTGATCGCCGGTCGAGCGCGCTTCCAAAACGACAACGCACTGAACCTCTCAACGGTGGCGCAGAACAGCGTGGACAGGGTTTCTGTCGTCCACGTCGGCATGAACATAGAGAGCAAAACGGCATTGGCTAGCGAGATCGCGCGTGTCGCCACAGACGGTGCTCGTGTCGTCATTTTCGACATGATGCAGGGACGGAACTACGACGGTGCACTGACGTATCCGCTGCCCTTTGCATACGACAAGGAAGATTCCCACGTGAGTGCCCTTTCAGAATATGTGTCGTCATTCCAAAATTCAGGATTCGATGTAGTTCAAGTGGACGATCGGACAGCAGCGTGCAAACAGGCGCTTGATCGAATGTTGACCATGCCGCCGTCGGACATGAGTTTGTCCGTTTTGATGACAGATTTCGCAGCGCGTGTCGCTAACGTGCGCGACATGTTTTCGACTGAAAAGCTCGGTGCGTACCAGATAACGTTCACGATCAAGAAGCCACTCGAATGTGCACGATTGTAACTCAGCGTCCGCCAGCGCAGACACATTGCGGGTTGGTGCACGCGCGCGACTCATCATGAACATAGTGAAATCTCGAAGGGGTGCATTTGTGAAGAGCGCCGCAGTGTCCAAACCTTTGACGGCCGATATTTCGGTCAGAAAGTCCTGATGCCAGTGTTTGAGGACCTTGTCTGCATCAGATACATCACGGCTCGGGCGAAAAGCCTTCAGCAGTGCTCGTGGCGTGTGCTTCCTGAAACATTGATTGGCCTTGCGAACCCCCGAGTAAGTTGTCACAAGCAATCGGCCGTCGTCACTCAAACACGCGAAGCCAAAATCGACGGTCCCGCTCTGAAAATTGTGGACTTGTCTCCTGAGAGCATGTGGTCGCAGAGTTCAAGGGCTTTCTCTGCTCGCCACATCGCTACTTTGTAGGTGGGCTCTTTGTTTTTTTGCTTCGTTTTTCATGGCTGGTGTGTGAATGTATTCTTCAAAAAAAAAAATCACCGTCGAATGCAACTTTTAAGCGGCTCAAGACGCACGTACAACTACTCTATAAAAGTCGTACGGTTCGGCGCTGCCGAAGGTACGTGTTATTTTTATCACATCGCCAACGGAAAAGTCGTAATACTGTGCGATCGGGTCCGTGGTCAGTAATTTGGGAAACTGATCGAGCTCTCCATTTATTTTCACACGTTCGTGGTGAGGTACGTATGTGTGACGTGTGATGTTGACGTTCAGCTGCTTGTATGTAAAGAATTGCATGTTCGTTTCGCTCTCCTTTCGAGTGAACGACGTAGGACCGTCAATCGAGACACTTATGATGTGGTCGTAGTTTTGGTCCACCATCTGTCTCAGTACCTTCACTTTCACTCGATCGTCAATGTGAAAGAAGACCGCAAAGCTCCCCCCAGACGGCACGATGCCGGAGATTATAGGGTGTGCGCCGACCATGTTCGCTCTACAGTGGGCAACGTCACGTACGTCATGTGTGATGGTATAGTGCCTGTCCACGACCATTTCGCGAACGACCGTAAGCACATTTTGCAACACGACGTCCAGATCTATGTGCCGAGCGCTGAAAGCATTCGCCAAACTGTTACGGAAAGCCGTTTCCCACATGCGACGAGATGTGCGATGCGGACGGTTTGTTGTTGTCACAAACTGATCGTTGTGTGTCTGACGTATTTTTCGTCGTCCGCGACACCTCGAGCTCTCGTGACCTCACTTGGCATTCACGTTTCATCAGGTTGTAGTATTCTCGAAAGAGCCAAGCACGCATTCCGTTGTCGTGCAGCTGCCCATCACAAATTGCATCGAAAGCGTCTTTCAGCGCATCGTCAGATCGTGACATAAGTTCACACCTGTCCCGCACGCTCACAAAAAAGCCTAATCTGACCTAGTATCAAATTGTTCTCCATAACAATGACATGTCGTTAAACAACGTATTTCGCAATGTCAGCGCAGACGGAGCCAGATGTCGCCATAAAGAGACGAGGTGGCAGTCTCGAAAAGGCGGGAGGTGCGAAGAAAAAGAAAACACGGAAGGAGGCGACGCTGGAAGATAGCGATAGCGCGGACGAGGGCTCGCTATGTGAGTTCATCGTTCCGGATGACGCACAGAACAGCGACGACGACCCTGCGTTTAGCGCCGCGAGTGATACCGATTCCGATGATGACGATAACAAAAGCGAGCACGACGAGAGCGAGCACGACGAGAGCGAGCACGACGAGAGCGAGCACGACGAGAGTGAGGACGAGGATGTAAGTGACGCTGAATTGCATGATGGCAAAATCCGGGTGAGCAAAGACATTGACGTTGCCAACATCATCAGTGGGCGGCGCACACGTCGGCCGCCAACGCGTTTCGTAGACGAAATGATGCGAGACAACGCCGACCTGATACTGAACGACATCGAAAGCGATGAACTGTATGCTGCTCTTGAGGATTCTGATCTTTCGCACGACGAAGACAGCGATGACGAAAGCGAGGACAGCGACGACGAAAGCTACTCAAACACGGACGAATCAAGCAGCGACGAGTCGCCCGACGATGTGGATCACGTGAACGCTACCAAATCAACAGATCTTTCTGCGCATGTGCCCGACGTAGTCCAGACGACCGCATGCGAGAATGTTGCATGCAACAAAATATAGAGTGTCTGCCCGATGATCTACAACGATTCATCCTGCGATTTACGTTCCTCTTCATGCCGTACGGCACAGCTGAAATGAGGAACCATGCGTGCAAAGTGCTCTAAAGACGGAACACGCAGTTCATAGACGCACCCTCCCTCCATGGTCGCTCTGCCCGACACGTATGTCTGATTGCACTGTACGTTCCTCAAATGCACCTCGTCGGGAAACTTGGAGTGGTGCGTTATCGCCCATCTGGCGCTGTCTATCGGAAAAGTAACTACGAAAGATTTGTACTGCGCACTCATCATAATCATGAAGCCGAACGGATGCTTTTCGATGTGTGTAATATTAGCTATTTCTGCGGCCTGCGCGCAGCTCACGCAGAACAGCTGTGGCCTAAAAACTCTACCTCGGTGCTGTCACTGTGCAAAGGGGCATCGGTCGGCGTGGTCGCTGATTCGCTGACCGTGTGATTGGCAGGAGGGTGTCCGGATCGTCATGCGGTCACGAACGTGACGCCGATCATGAACCGAACGAGATGTGCTCTGCAACATCTTTTTCGGTCACGGTGGGCAGTGGAGGGGGTCCACATGCTTACGCAATCTTGGATCGACGTACCATCTTGTTTGCCATGTGCCGCCCATGCTCTTGCCAAGTAAACACCGTGCCCAATCTCGTGCATACAATTGAGGGCATGCAGCTGGGACGGCATTGCGGCCATGAGCGCCGAAAAAAAATTGCATCACGGAAAAGCTGCCGCTCACATCAGCCATGCAGGAATGGAGCCATGGGCGGCAACGCATGGGTACCGAGGCGTGTCGCGTAGCATGAGCCGGCGATATGTACCGACCTCGTATCCATGTGCGTTGTCTGTACCGGAAGACTTTTTTTTGTATTTCAGTTGAATCGCTCAAGTCGTTTGTCGAATTTTGTGCACTCGCACGCGTAGGGACGCCACATCAGTTTTGCTTTTCATGAAGCAAGGGTCGGTGTCGCTGCCATGATTCCGGTAAGGTGTTTTACATGCAATTCATTGATTTCACACCATTACAATGCTCTTCGTGAGGAAAAACTGCGAGGAAACTCCATCCGTACTACATTGGATTCGCGCGGTGTGCTGCGAATGTGCTGCCGCACGATACTCGTGACGTCAGACGACAACACGTCAAGTCTCATTATGAGTTCACGTACCGATAAAGTTATCGATCATATCGGCACCGTGTTGCAACGTGAGGTTCGCATGCCACGTGTCGTCTGCTGTACAAACCCGATGCAAATTACGACCATAAAGGACGGAGTCGAATCCGGACAACCGATGCATAGCACCTCATCCAGCACAATGTGCATGTCAAATTAGCGGTCGCGACGAGCTGCAACGGGTCGCAGCTGTCACCACACGTACATCATTATGACTCGCATAGCATCGAGCGACTGGAGAGGTCCGATCAAGTTAGACACGCACTCAAGCATAGAACGATACCTCTGCGCGTGCAGCGACTGGCTTTTTACACAGAGCGCTGAGCCTGGCGATCCTTCCAACGTGCCTATTCATGCGATCACGTGGGGCTTCAAAAGCGAGCATTGTGCAAGCGATGTTGAGGACAGGTTGCGCCGGAAAAATATAGGCATTGGGCACCATGACGCACGTGTGGCAAGAAGCTGTGTGTTTTGCAATGAGTTGACCACAAGTCGTGTGTCCGGAAATCCCTTCGCCGTACATCAGTACGTGGTAGTGTGCAACAAATGCGACGCCCGATCTCCAAAGGCGCGATCATACGTGGCTCCACTTGGACAGTGAGCACTCGGTCCGAACCATGTTATCAATCCTAACAGGACATGTGAATACTCCTTTTTTTTAGACAAAATAACACGCGTGCGAGTCCCCTGAGTCACACGACACGTATGCATTCAGGATGCTGCCTCGCAAAGTCGATGTGGGGGTGGCATTTCGTGTGGTAGTACATGTACTCTACCGCGGGAGCTAGCAAATCGGCGGGCTCGATACCCTTCTCGAGGACGTGGCGTATGCGGGCCGACATGGTCTGGATGCGTACGTCCAGTGAGACGCTCCCGCCGTCACACTCGTCCGGGTTCATGCGGAAGATGTGGATGTACGGAATGCGACCGTCGTTCCAGCTGCCGTCCGTGTACAGCCGGTTGAGCGCAACTACCATGTCCATCATCCACCCAAAGTCGCAGCGTGGCGTGTAGTTGAAACTTCCGTGCCCACCGTTCTCGTCGATCTCGGCGAGTACGCACCTGTCCCTTCCCAACCACAAGAAGTCCGGGCGTCGTCGCTTCACCACGTCGCACGTCTGTCCGAAGAGCGTGTCGTCGACGGCGGAGGGCGGATGCGCAACGGCGGCCAGAAGGAGAGGACGGATTACTACCTCGACACGGTCCACCGTTGTCGGGTCGCATTGAGCGCACACAAAAACGTTCGCCCTCCTGCGATGTTTGGAAAGATGAGTCACGCAGCAAACGTGGCAAAACCTGTTGCCATTCAGCATCGTGTCGACGGTCGTGCACTCCGTGCAATGACGGCGCTGTCTCCCGTGGTGGCAAATGGAGCTTCCCCCGCACTCCCTGCATTCATTGCGCCGTCTCCCGTGGTCGCAAATGGAGCTTCCCCCGCACTCCCTGCATCGATGGCGCCGTCTCCCGTGGTCGCAAATGGAGCTTCCCCCGCACTCCCTGCATTCATTGCGCCGTCTCCCGTGGTCGCAAATGGAGCTTCCCCCGCACTCCCTGCATTCATCGCGCCGTCTCCCGTGGTCGCAAATGGAGCTTCCCCCGCACTCCCTGCATCGATGGCGCCGTCTCCCGTGGTTGCACCTTGCCATTTTTCCCTCCCCAGACTGCCCGGAAGGTTGAATTCACCGCAACGACGGGTCAACGAGTGACGGCGCTTTTTGTCACACTCTCCAGATGCCAACGTCGCAAATTTGATTTCGCTGCGTGAGGGGATCGTCCTCGACTCCATGCTGCTACAGCGACGATCAAAGCGCAGAAGCAGACTAAAGCGACGAGGTATGACAAAACTGCGAGAAAACGACTCAGACGTGTCGAGAATCATGAATATGTGTGCGTCAAGTTGGTGTTCCTGAGCTTGACGTGTGCATCTACAAACGTTTCCTTTGTCACGTTGTACATGTCAAGGAATGGCTTCATCCTGGTATACGCGTACTTTTCGTTCGTAACGTGGTCGGGGTAGCTCAGCGTGATAAGCTTCAACTGCACCCGTAAGCTCGCTTTCCAGAAAAATGTCGCGACTCTGTGATCGTTTATGGCCATTTGTTCGGCGTCGCTATGAACGTTAGGACCTAAACCTCCTATGTGTGGGTTGTGGTACTTGGATTGGCATGCTCGCGACAAAGCGGCGTCTTCGCTTTTTCGCAATGGCACAATCGTATAAGCGAGATTGTCTGCATCAAACCACTTAGGGTCGTCGAAGACTTGGGGGGACTTGTAAATCTGTAGTTGCTTTCTGCACGGTAAGTTGTTTCTCCTCATCTTTGGTATTTTCTCGAGGCCTGCGTGCGCTGATCGGTTGAAATTTTCGCCATGGACTGTTTTCGAGTCGAATCCTAAAGACGCAAAAAAGTCAACAGCCCAATGAGAAACCTTGTACCGCATCTTCCGGTGCCAGTGATAATTGTCACTTTGCACATCGTTTGCTATTTACTTTATTAAAAGTTTCTTCCACGAACACATCAGCCCCTTTCCCTGCTACCGCCGCTCTCCTGCTCCCCCCTTTCCCTCTCCTCGAAGGCGAGGGGGAGAAAGAAGGGTGATGGAGGACCAATGGGTGGTGAGGGACCGAGTGGGCAGTTGCAACCCGAGCAGTCACATCCACATAAGTAACCTCTAACGCCTGGCAGGTGCGTTTTTACAGGAAAACAGATTGTACATGTGGCATTTTGAACACGTAAGGATAAGCGGCGTCGTCACGGCGTACAAAGACGGACTACTATCTAAGTGGACGTATCCGAATGATACATTGGATATCCTTCAGAAACAGTTCCATACCCATTGTTTGGGATTCCCATCGTGACCTGAGCCATTGCAGCAACAACCCAGTGGGCATAATATTGTTGTGCACCTCGTCGCATGTGTAATGTGGATGCTCGACACATGCCGCAGGCAAAGAGACGCGCACCCGATGACGTGCAGCTCTCTCACAGCACTATACTTGGCGAGGGAACGTTCGGTGTCGTCGTCGGAATGCGACAATCCAAACGATCACTCACGTGGGTCGCCGTCAAGAAAATAAAGCGCGTGTCGCGACGCAATGGAGCGATATCCGTATCTGCAATGCGTGAGGTGGTCGCACTCCATAGCCTACACCATCGCAACGTCATGTATGCGGTTGGAAGCTACTTGAGCGACGGACAACTTCTCATTGTCATGCCACATGGCGGCGATACTTTGCGGACGTTGATCAACGGCGACGTTAAGCACAACGCATGCTCAATAATGCATGATTTGGCCTGCGGCCTTGATTACTGTCACCGATCGCACATCATGCACAGAGACCTGAAGCCTGAAAACGTTCTTGTGAAGAACGGTGTCGCAGTCGTGGCTGACTTTGGAAGCATGCGATTTGTACATTCGTGTCGGCGACGATACACGATAGGTCCGACAACGTTGTGGTATAGAGCGCCCGAGGACTTTTTTGGAGACGGGCACTACAACGAAAAAATAGACATATGGTCTCTTGGATGTATTTTCGCAGAGATGTGCACTGGGCAGCCACTGTTCAACGGAAAATCCGAGGTGGACACAGTATTTCGCATTTTTCAATTTCTCGGTCACGAAAGTGCTGCCATATTCGAAGGGTTTCCCAATTTTACAAGTGGAATGCTGCCTCGATTCAGGAGAGGACGATTGCCGGTAGACGACGCATATCACTCCATCCTGTGGTCTATGCTTGAGCCCGACCCTGCACAGCGCACGACCGCCTCTGCGCTCATAGATGCATTCAAAGCATGCATGACGTGTGTTCCACGTTGCGCACGTACCATGACGCACAACGTGCGCGACGACACCTGCGGTTCGAGCTGGTTGCAGCAGCCTACCGTGACACTAAGGATGCGCCACAAACTCCTCAAGTGGATCGTTCGTCTTTCAGAGGCGTGCCAATTTCACGTAACAACGGCGTTGCTCGCTTTCAGCGTGATCGATCGATACGCTGGACGTCGAACACTCGAAATACAGACGTTGCACCTTGTCGGGATAGTCGCCGTCCTGATCGCTACGAAGCTGGACCATCATAACGACCTTACACTGGAAACATGCGTCGAATGCTGTGCGCATGAGTATACCTCTCAGCAGGTCGAGGACATGGAGCATAACGTTATGGATGCACTCGATTGGTTCGTGAGTACACGTTATTCGGCTGTCCTATGCGACACGGTTTCCGTGTTGCGACGTGCACACGAACGACAGCGCTGTTGTTCGGCATATATTGGACTGCTTCTGAGTGCCCAAAATGTATGGTGTGAGGCATCACTCGTTCGCACGTCCATTAACATTGGCATGGGCGTCGCCGCTCCACCGAGTTCACTTGTTGCGGACATGGACGAAATATGTACGTATAAGATGGTTCAAGCAATTTCGTCATTGTGAGCGGATGTTCAAACAGTCGTGAACGTACGGCTGCAGCGCGTTTTCGAGGAGAAAAGTACGACCTGGCGCCCCCTTACATTCATCGTGCCTTTTGCCACTGAAACAAAGCCGTGCTGTTCAGATGTACCTTTTATTGTACGGAGAACCTTCCGGTGTTAGTCTCCACGGCGAGTCATATCCAACGTGTTGTAACGTATCTTCTATCAGGTACTCAAGCCAGTCGGTATGTGTACGCAGTTGTTGACGGAGCTCGGTCAGGTCCAATTCCTTGGAAGACCTTTTTTACATCGCCGGTTGTCAAGTTTTGTAATTTGAAATTGGCACCTAAAGTTAAATCCGTTGTGTACTCTTTCGGCTGTAAGGAAAGTGAGCAGATTTCCAATTCTCATTCGTGAGACGCACTCGCATCGACTGTAATGGAGGGTCACCTGGCTCTGATGGTCTTAGTCTTTTTAGGAGGTTCTTCAATTGAACGAAAAACATCGTCGACAAGACCCTCAACGCTTTCTGGTGGGCCACGGTAATGTGCCTCGTGAGCGCGTGCAACTAGTCTGCGAGCACGGGCCATGCTGCTGGCATACAACCCAAAATAAAATCGACATCCTGGCATGACTCTGTCCGGTGAGTTAGCGCACCTACCGTTCTTTAGGACAAGGCTCGTCGTGTGCAGTTTTACGCAAGAAAATACATTTTGATCACGAACATACCATAGACCCGGGTCCTACAATCATGTCGAAGAAGTCGCATTTTTTTGTTTGGCGAATCGTCGTAGCGTGGTGCTCGCCGTTTTAGGTTTGCCGACGTCGCTCGTTTGAGTCGAGAACGAGCTTGCACATTCACTAGTAACGGACGTGTGGGCATCGTTTTTGTCGGAATTGTGAGAACGTTCCTGCATGAACAGTTCGAACGCCGCACGCTCGGTCGGTTGCGTTATGACACCGTCGTCGTGACAGGCGTCCACGGCCATGGTGTCCAACAGGTCGTTTGCGTGGTCTTTGGGCGGCAAGCGCTCCTGAATAACCATCGTGTGGCTTATGAACGGATGTGTCACGAGAACGCATTCCGGTGTTGTGACACCGTGTGACGGCCATTCGATCGGCCCGCCAAATCTGGTGAGTGCCTCGCGCGGAGGTGCCGCAACAATGCTTTCAGTACACCCATACACGGACGACATCATTCGTTCAAAAAGGTTCAGATTGTAGGCAGGAGGAGACGTCATCTTTTCCAGAATGTACGCCTTCACACATTGCGGACAGCAGAAGTATCCGTGGACGGTGTACATGTCCGTGAGGGTATCGTGAGCGTACGGAAGATGGTACATGTTTGCGTCGACGGTGTGCGCACAGTGCCAGCAGCACACGCTCGCACGCAGTGCTCGATCCATTTCAGATGAGTAGTAGTTGGTTTCGCGACTCGGCTTCACATTTGCACGAATACATATGTTGCGCATGCGAGCGTTGTCATTTTCATTTACACTCAAGTCGTGCCGTCCACATGCATTATATGAGATCCGCGCGTTGGACGAAATCATGCCTCGAGGAGCGAGACGAACTGTTTCTATCGAAATCTGACGTGCGCGCAGTGCGCATGCCGATGTGTTTACTCACACTCTGCCGTCGTGAACCGATGTCCTTGTCGCGCACGGTGAGAATCAAATTACTAGAGAACGGCTGACAAAAACATGACGCTCCCTACGTATGACAGCAATCACGTTCACCTGTTCGCCCGACGGTTCACGAACCATTCGGCTCGCTCATCGGATAAATGTATGCCACCAGGAGGTGCTGTCTGCGCTCCGCTCTGGTACATGTGCGAAAAACGTGTTGCGCCACGGTGCCGAGGCATCGTTCGTACGTGTGCGCAACGCGACGGACTGCGACGAAAATGGCAGCACTCATGTCGTCGTCGACGCCGACGTGATGGTATCGCGCAGGCTGGATCTCTCTATCCGTGCACTTCTAGCAGTGCGACGCACCGAATCAGGCATTCACATGGAGACTCGCGAATGTGCCTGGGGCAATGCCGAGGTGACGATCGTCGTGTCGCCAAACGAGGAAATTAGCGACGAGACTGTCGTGGAATGCACGTTCGTGTTTTCGAACGTGGTACTCAGCCGCATCGCCTATCCGTTGATCGATTCAAAGCTTGCAACGTTTGCGTCCACCTTGAACGCCGCACTCGAACGCGCACTGCTGAGTGCGACATGGCGACAGCGATTCCTTCTGTCGTTCGACGACGTTGTACGACGACGCATCAGCTCATCTCTTGCCGACATACAATGCGACAAGGTGTGGGCGCACTACGACAAAATGCTGTCGCATACTGTTCTCGGCGGAAAGGCGTACCGTCCTTTGATGGTGTTTACTGTGATGAAAGACCTCATGGGGCGTGCTCTCACGGAGACTGAGGACCGATACGTTATGGCTGCGGGCTGGATCTGCGAGCTCACGCAAGCAATGTGCCTGGTCGCAGACGACATCATGGATGGGTCCGAAACACGACGTGGACAACCTTGCTGGTACAAGGTGGTGACGACGCCGCTAGCCATCAACGACACGCTCACACTCTACTCGGCCATTTATGAGGTTCTCGGAGAGACCTTCAAAGGAACGCCGTATCTGGAAACGTTGTTGCTCCTTTTCAAGCGTGTGGCACTTGAAACGACGTACGGACAGATGATGGACTCCTCCGAGGAGGGCACGTGTCCTCGTAACATGTCCATGGAGCGCTACAGGGACATCGTACGCATGAAAACTGCAGTGTATACCTTCCACTGTCCGATCGGAATGGCGCTGATTTTAAGTGGCGTCTGGGACTCACACGTCGAGCTGGAATGTTTGCAACTATCGAACGTGCTGGGGACACTGTTTCAAATCCAGGACGATTACCTAGACGTGTTTGGAGATCCGTCGGTGACAGGCAAAATAGGAACCGACATCAGAGACGGGAAATGCACCTGGATGATACTGTTCGCAATGGAAACGGCAGACGACGCGACTCGGGACGAGCTTTGCGCATGCTACGGCACGGAAGATGGAGAGCAACGTGTTCGGGAGATCTTTTGTGAGCTCGGCGTGCATAAGGAGTATGCGCGACTTTGTGACGAGGAGACACGTAAGTTCGAGGGGGCGTGTGTGGACACGTCGCTAAAGCACGCAGTGTTCCCCATCTTACGCCACTTGCTCCACCGCAAAAAGTGAGGTGCTGGCGTCACGCCGACGAGCAGGTCGGCTACGCGGTCACAGATCAAACCAGGATTGCGTGCATGAGCTCGGTGAGCAAAATCGATCGCGTCCAGATGATCCATCCCGGTTCCCACCTACTGCGTATTTTTGTACGCCGGGCTCACTCGCTCGCTGTGCCGACGACGGTTTCGGCCCTTGTGTGATGTAGGAGTGTCGTCGTTGGGTCCGGTCCCAGACGGACGGACGAATGGCGCCAGCTCCACCCCTCACATCAGATTTTGGACGCAGTTGGACGAACTCGTCGTGTGAGGTTCGTTTCCGTTTCGCTTCTTTGTACGTCAAGCGATTAGTCAGCCCGCGCACACGTGAAACGAATGGGATCGGACGGTATGATGCACGAGGACCATACCACCATTGAAAGATCGGATCAATGGTCCATCGTCAGTGCGTATTTCAGGAAATACAGCCTGGTGCGCCACCAAATCGAGGCATACAACCATTTCGTGATGACGCTGCTTCCGCGTATCCTGATGGAAAGTGCGCCTTTTGCGATCGAGGAGAACGATCAACGCCACGTCATATTCGTGACCAATCCAACCATGCGCCGTCCCTGTATCGTTGAGCACGACGGTGTGGAATACCCCGTTGTGCCCAACGTTGCACGAAGCAGAGGCACGACGTACGAGTTTCATGTGCATGCCGACGTCGTGCACGACATATTCGATTGCGAAAACACATTGGTAGAACGGCGTGTGTTCCGAGAGTCGTCGCTCTGCGTCTTGCCGTGTATGATCGGCTCATGCGTTTGCAACAACGGGCTCAGCCAGGATGAAAACTACGAATGCACACTGGACCAGGGCGGATATTTCATCATAAACGGGATCGAGAAGGTCCTGATCGCCCAGGAACGACTTAGGACGAACCATCCTTTTGTTTTTGCCATAAAACATCCACGTTATTCCTACCAGTGCGAGATTCGCTCCTGTCACGAAAGCCGTCTTCGAAGTACGTCGACGCTGTATCTTTACATCGCCTCAGGCAGTCGTCCCGACATCGTTGGCGAGCTTCCGTTCATAATGATGAAATTGTCGCTGGCAACTATGTTCCGCCTGCTGAGAGTGCGCACCACAGACGAGATGATACGACTGATCACGTGCAATGGTACCATGAGCACGAGCACGTATCAGGCGGTGTGCTCGTCCCTAAGTCGTGATGTCACATGTGACATGACAGATGACGAGGTACTGAACTGGGTCATGCGTGGAACCAGCAAAGACGGAGTGCGTGAGCGAAAAAGCAAATACATTGAACACATAATTTGCAACGAGTACCTTCCTCACATGGGCGTCACGTCAGACGCTCAAACGCTACAAGCCAAAGCCGCCTTTCTTGCACTCATGGTGCGTCACATCATAGATGTAAACGACGGAGTCGTGAAACCGGACGACAGAGACGACTACAGCATCAAGCGCGTCGATCCATGTGGCATGGGACTTTTGTTTCGCCAAGTACTCCGGTCGCAGATGAAGGCTGCGTCTACTACGCTGTACAAGCTTCGAGAGGCGGGTAGACTGGCTTACTCGGATGTCAGCGTTGTATTCAACTTCAAACGCATCTCCAACACGTTTCGATATGCGTTTGCGACTGGTGCGTGGAGCATGACGCAGCGATCGGCAACGTCGCAGAACACGGGCGTGGTACAGGCCATCGCACGAATGACTGTGGTGGCGACGCTGTCGAACTGCAGGCGCATCAATACGCCGGTATCGCGCGAAGGGAAGTCGCCCAAGCCACGTCAGCTTCATCACACAAGCTGGGGCATCGTCTGTGGAGTGGAGACGCCTGAGGGAACGTCATGCGGGCTTGTAAAAAACCTAGCGCTCATGACACATGTACGTGTTGCGTCCAGTAGTGAAAACGTGCTTGACGCGTTGATGGGCACATGCGGCGGCATCATTGTGCCGATCGAAAAATGCATGTGGCCATGCGGCGAGTCCGTGATGGCTGTTTTTGTGTGCGGTCGTCTCATAGGCTACGTGTCTACGGCAAACGCAACGGTCATCGTGTCACGCATGGCAAAGGCACGTTGCGACGGGAGTATCCCGTTTGACACGAGCATATCTGTGAGCAAAACATACTGCCACATCGACAGCGACGGTGGATGCATGCTCCGACCACTTGTGGTTGGAGCACAAATGCATCTAATACCAGAGCTTGTGCGAACGCACGACAGCACCGTGCTATGGGATGCGCTCATTCGCAACGGAGTCATCGTTTACATGGACAAAATGGAGGAGCGCAGCGCAACAGTAGGTCTGTGGTCAACATGCACCGATGCCACCCGATATACTCACTATGAGCTCCATCCGTCACTCATCATGGGCCTCTGCGCATCTCTCATCCCCTTTCCCGAACACAACCAGGCACCACGAAACACATATCAAAGTGCAATGTGCAAGCAGGCGGTGAGCATCTACGTCATGAACCACGGCATACGAATGGACGCGATGTCGCACGTCCTCTGCACACCTCAGCGCGCCCTTGTGACAACACGTATGGATGGCATTCTCAACCTCGATCGTGCATCTACCGGGACCAACGTAATTGTCGCGATCATGTTGCACAACGGATACAACCAGGAGGATTCCATAATCGTGAATGAGGATGCGTTGCAGCGTGGGCTCTTCCGATCAGAAAAGTATGTGACGACACGGGAAGAGGAGCGACCCAACGGAGGCGACCACGAACGGATGCAAAAACCCGAAATGGAAACGTGTGCCGGTGTTCGGTTGGCAAACTACGACAAGATAGGCAGTTCGGGCACACCAACAATCGGGTCCGTCATAAACACGTTCGACGTTATCATCGGGAAGACGATGACAATTAATGGCGATCCAACTGACAAGTTCACTGGTCGAAAACAGTCACGAGACATGAGCACCGTCCAGCGACACGAAACATGCGTCGTCGACTCGATAATTGAACACAGGCGCCTGGACCACACGACGTCTGTCCGAGTGAAGACTCGCGTGACGCGACAGCCCATCGTGGGCGACAAGTTCTCATCCCGCATGGGCCAGAAAGGCGTTATCGGGCGCACCTACCGTCAGGAGGACATGCCTTTCACGAAAGACGGCGTTGTCCCAGACATTATCGTCAACCCCCACGCGATACCCAGCCGAATGACGGTGGGACAGCTGATGGAATGTCTACTCGGCAAATTGTGCAGCGTCCGATGCGAAATCGGCGACGCGACCGCTTTCGGAGACGTTTCCGTAGAAGGCATTGCCGCAGAACTTGAACGTGAGGGATATGACGGCATGGGCAGAGAGCTCATGTACAGTGGCGAGACTGGACTTGCGTTCGAGGCTGCTGTTTTTTTGGGGCCGACCTATTACCAGCGACTGAAGCACATGGTGAGTGACAAAAACCATTCACGCACACGTGGACCCATGCAGGCTCTTACACGCCAGCCACTTGAGGGGCGCGCTCGCGAGGGCGGACTGCGCTTCGGGGAGATGGAACGCGACTGCATCATATCGCACGGCGCGCATCACCTCCTCCTCGAACGTCTTATGTTGGTATCCGACGTGTTCTGTATGTGGCTGTGTGATAAATGTGGATTTCCAGCGCTTCCACCGGCGGAAGGGACGCTCGTTCGGAACAGGCGCCCCTACTGCAAACGCTGCGAGCGTTCAAGCACCGTACGGCCTGTACAGATACCATACGCAATGAAGCTCCTGAATCAAGAGCTTGCGGCCATGCACGTCGGTATGCGCCTTTTGAAAAACCCGCTCCAGTGTCATGACTCATGGGCGTGACAATACGTCACGCTAACGAGGATCGTCTCAAAATGACCTCAAACACCTCATATGCTGCGTTCATGCGATCGGCATCGTCTAGGGGGTGTTCGTAACGACCGTACCTCAGGACAATGGGGGCTACAGTGCACACATGCCCGTTCACGGTCATTGTGGCGTCTGCATCTCCTCCATGACCTCCGTGAACACCTGCCCGTCTTCGTACGGGACGAGCAGATGGTCCGTTGGCAGGTCGGTTGTCGAGAGCCACGACATCATGCAGGCCACGATTTCCTTTTTGTCGTCATACATGACGTCACCATCCCACAGGCACCTGCGCACTCTCATGGTATCGTGAAGAAAGACGTGCAGTCGTCCCGATTCGAGCGAAAGAATAGCGTGTGGTTTTGCACGTGTCAGTTCACGTCCTATTTCGAAGTGCTTAAAATCGCTCTGCGTGAAGAAACGCGTATTCGTCGTCACGGTGCGTGATTTCACCAAGTCGTGCACATCCGCGATCGAAAACAAGGAGTTAACCTGGACGCCGGCGCAGATCATGTGGAGTGAGAGCATGTCGCACGACCCGCACCTGCGCACGGAGCGTATATTACGCAAAAAAAGTTGCGTAATAATCTTTTAGATTGCGTAATGTGCTGCGTTGCGTGCTATCGGACATCGGACCGTCATCGGACCGTCATCGGACCGTCATCGGACCGTCATCGGACCGTCATCGGTCCCTCCTCAGATCGCCATCGGATCGGACCGATGGCCGCCGACTCGGATGCAATTGTGGCGGAATTCGAGAAACGTGCATGCGAGGAGTTCTCGATCGACATATCATCGTTGGACGATCGCAAGAGTCTGGCCATCATGTCCAACAAATTGAAAGAGTTTCTTCTGGACCTTTGTTCGTTTGATAAATTGGAACCGCGCGTGCACTCCACATTACGTGCTATGGGCGGGTTTGAGGATCACTTTTGCCGCCTGGACGAAAAGAACAAACTGCGCCAACAACGAGACGCTGACGTACAGAGGCAGAGAGATGCAAAAAAGCTGGAACGCAAGTTCACATCCGAGGTGTACCGTGCCTCACGCAATTTTTTGTCGCGCAGCAGAGCAAAGGTTTCTACCGCAGCGGAGTTGCACGACAGTGGTGATGAGTCGAACGGCGCAAAAGACGCATCGTACGACAGCGAGGACGGCACGGACGATGAGGACTCAGACGTCAGTGACAGCGACGAACCGATTACGAGGAAGAAGAGCAAAAAGGACTGCAAGGCCAAGCGCTGTGTGCGTGTGCGCAAAACACAGACGAAACCCACGCCTCGCACCACGCCCAAAATGACGCATACGTCACGATTCGTGTTGCGTTCTCTCCTGTTGCGGGGCACATCTGACGTTTTCGACGTCGTGCTGACAACAACGGGTCGTTTTGAGATGCACAAATGTGGATCCAAAACGACGTCCGCGTGTCCCTACGTCACCCAGATTCGTCTTGGATCCGAGGTTGGTTGTATCACGATGGTGTCCTGCGACCACCGCAGTGCGGAACCTTGTGAGGACAGTACGGATATGGTGTACGACAGTGACGACTCTGACTACGACGACACGCCATTCGAACTGTCGCACGTTCGGGATTCGCTGTTGGAGGCCATAGAGGAGGCGGAGATGGACTTTCACATTGCATCCTTCTATTTCGATCCAGACCTGTCACCAGAAATTGTCGAACATTTCGATGCACCTGACAAGTGTCTTATATCGTGCATGATGAAGGAGGACAACTCCTCTCGGACTCACGCTACCGTTGTTGTATCGCGATACGAGTTTGGATTTGCTACGGATCATGAGCTGGCAGTGTTGCCACACGCAGTATCGTTTGTGCTGAGCAACGAGACGTCTTGCTTTGCACGTGGGCCCCACTTACGCAAGCGTGAACGGAAACACCGTTCCGCTCCTTCGGCAGCATCAGTAGCGGTGGCGTCGAATCGTGCGTCGGCGGGTGCGACGCCCATGGCATCCGTCAAATATCATTCAGCATGCCAGCTGACGCTTGCCGATTTGGAGAGCATGCATTTTGAATTTGTGCGTAAATACACGTCGTTCTGTCGATTGAAAGGCATGGCAGTGTACACGGATCCATCTAGGACAACGTTTGACGGCCCGACGCGTTACTACATACAATATTCAACGTACTGCAGGCCGAGGCAGGCTCAGTTCCGCCACGGACAGTTTTTGGACGAGAACGTGGCAAAACTGGTCTCGTGCTGGTTGTGCGAGCAGTCGGAGGCGCTTCGAATGACGACCGGTGCCGGTCGTGCGTTTATCGAGAAACTCGTGCCAGCAGCGCTTGACCCGACGGATGTCGGTCGTGAGGTGACGATCGACACGGAGGGTACCATCACAGTGGACGGACAGGTGCGCCATGCGGTCTGGTTAAAGACACCGCCACGGGCGTGTTCTGGACGTCTTCAACCCATGTCGTCCAGACGTCTTCGGGATCACATGAGCTGTGCAGACGTAGTGACGCTCAAAGACAAAAATGGCAGCGTCCACACTTTTGCGAATCCTCGCATGTCGACGCTGCCAACGCTCGAGGAGGCGACCGAAGCATGCGTTTCCGCATGCCTCACACATCAGGTCACGGCATCGTCGACACCTGGCGAGAAAACACCCCTGCCCACACTGCCATCGCTGCCTCCAGTCGGTGCCGCACATGGAGCCTCAGTCGACGATGAGTGGAGCTTCGGCGAGCTTTCTGACGAGGAAATTACGGAAATCGTGCAGAACGCGTCACGTCTCTAAGTATACACTCATGGCACCGTCATCTCTTTCTGCAGGACGGTCGCCGACACTTGACACGGAGTCATCTGGATGAATTGTATCGGCATCGAGCTCACAGTGCATTTCCTCACGGTCCGCGCTTTCGTTCCCTCGTTTTTCGTTGTGTGGTCGTGTCGGCGTCACACCATACACGTTCGCAGGTTTGTTATCATGTTTGCTCGTTTGCGACAGGCCTGTGTGCTCCAAGTTACAACTTGCATGAGTGCCAGGAGCGCGTGAAAGACGATGATCGCACTGTGCAACATCGTCGAATGCAGCACGAAGTGCGTTCATTATGACCGCATGACGAACCGTCACATCTGCACTGAACAGTCCGCCAGTGCGTACCTCGTGCGATCGGCTGAGGTGAATTAATGTTATGTGAAGGACGTTGTGTATGCTAACGCTCCCTACTGAAATTCCGTAAACGTGCTGCAAGTATGACGATAGCAGCTCGACTATCAGCGTATCAACACCATGAAATTTTGAAAGTGTTCTTTTCACCTCGGACCGCAGTAGGTTGTCGTCCCAACGTGTCACTGCTGCGAGTGACCGACGATAGTTCGTTAGATCGGTTGCGGTATGACCGTCGCCAAACCACAGTTCACCTAGTGCCACGAAGGTGAGATGCTCAACGCCTCTGAGCGCACGCATCGCACGTTCTGACGAAAATATACCACTGTAAATATTGCAATGACGCGTTCTTACGTACATACGTGCTGATGCTGATGTATCACTCTTTAGTGTGCTCAGACTTTATTTTTCAGATAACGATCACAAAAAATATTTCCTCTCTGAGACGACAAGATGCAGGAGTCCACGTTGCACGAACCTTTCCTGCAACCCTCACACACAGGCACAATATCTGTATGAAGCGTGGTCTTCATGACATTCACGATACTGTTGGAGGTGTCCGGAACCGTTTTACTCAAGTATGCGACAACCGATCCTCGCATGTACGTTGCTGCCTATGCATTGTATTTTTCCGGCCTTGGGATGTTCTCGATGACTCTTCGTACCGTACCGCTTTCGATTGCCTATGCTACGTGGTGCACTTTCGGAACCATAGGCGTAGTACTGGCATCACAGGTTCTCTTCAACGAAAGCATAGATACTGGAAAGTTGCTTTGCATCGTTGCATCGATTCCTCTGGTGGCAGGAATGTATGTGATGTGACTACGGTCACGCACTGTTCTCCCACTTGACGGTCGTTGCGTGCGTGTACGCATCGATCAATCTCGATGTTCGCCAAGTCAGATCCTGACCGGGCGTGACTACGCATCTTAGAGAGAATCGACCATGTGCATCTGTCCAGACCACTTCCTGTTTGTTCATTTTTCCGTCGGACCACGACCACATGAGTCCCATTAGTCCGCATTTGCCACTTCGATAGACAGAGTTGCGGGTGTCAGAAGTATAAAAAGGAGGCGACATTTCACCGTAAAGAAGCACGATGGGAATGGATGTGGTGTACGATGCGTTAACACATACGTCGATTTCTTTGAGAGACGGATACGTAGGCTTCACCTCGATGATGTACTCGGAGCTCACGTGCGTTTGTTCGCACACACGCTCTCGGACGTGAAAGTCCATGCGGACATCGCCATCCTGCGTGGCAACAGGAAACGGCTGCGACACATACTCGTACCCAATGGCATCCAGGAACGCTGCATGTTGCGCTTCAAGTTGCGAGTCGTACATGTTGCCGTTGTATCTGGTGCGCATGCTGAAGTTCGACTGCAACATGCCCGTGGTACTGGGATACTCTCGGTCACGAAACTTGTCGTTTACGTGAGCTGAAAGGTTTATCACGTACCGCGTCCTGCCAGAGATGTCGACAAGCTGCTCGGCTTGCCCCCATCCGTGATCAAAGTATTGATCCTCGTCCTTGTGAAAAAGAGCGACACGAATCGGCGTATCGTTCTCTATGTTGCACACAAAGGCGTTGTGAGTGCTTGCGGAGCCGTCCGGAAACATGAACAACTTGTCATCGACAATGTAGTTTGTACGTGCAGATGCGTCAGGAGGTACACCGTAGTGGACGAATTTGCACTTGACTGCAACAACGATGCCGTCACGTGTCAAAAAGCCTGGTTTCCATGTTTTTCCAAAGAGCGTGAATGCACGTTCGTCGTGACGTATGGGGGCTGGCGTCATGTCCAACGCAGGACTGATGTGTAATAGACATGCCGCATCGCACGAACACAAAAATAAATCGTCAGGTAAGAAGACAATGTGTACGATCGACCTCGACTATCTGTCGGTCAATCGATCCAACGATGAAGTGTTGGATATACTTAAAGTTTTGAAAGCAGGTATGTTTGGGGAAAAGTTCGATGATGTTAGCCTGTCGGAAATGGAGGCTACCATACGTGACCTGGAGGCGAGCGTCGTCAAAGCAGAGGTGGAAAGAGACGATGCCGTACGCAGGGCTGCGAACGCCGTGAAAGACGCACACGCATTGCGACGAAATGTACACCGCTCTCATCAGGATCGCGAGAAGTTGTCCGGGCAGCTGACCGATACCCTAAAGAGAGAGGAATCTGCAAGGGCAAGCGTAAATGTGTTGAAAGAGGAGGTGCTGCATGCCGAGATGAGCCTAAAAGACTGCGACGAAGTCAAAACACGTTTAGTTGCGACAGAGGCTCGTGCACGCGAAGCGGGCGTGGAGGCGCAACGAGCGCGCAAGAATGCAGAGCGGCTTGAAGTCGAATTGCAACAAACGGAATTCGTGGCGGACGCGGGGGTGGTCGTCAAGCAAATGGAACTAGACGATTTGAGCGAGCGACTTGCGTATGCCAATAAATCGGTTGAGAGACTGCTCCTTGATTCGAACGAAGCAGAGAGACGCCACGAGGGTGCACTCGCAGAGATCGAACGCCTTCAAGCGGACGTGCAGCGCGCACGTGAGAATGCAGGGCGCCTGGAGGTCGAATTGCAACAAACGGAATTCGCAGCGAGCTGGGGGGCGATCGCAGCAAATGAACTAGATGAGGCCAATGAGAACATCGCCGAGCTTGAGGCAAGAATTGTCGCAGCACACAGGCGTGAGGCGGATGCGCGAGCGGTGATTCTTCGGATCGATGAGGAGGCACAGGAGTACGCACGACGTTTGCTGGCGGAAGTGCAGCACGTTCGCCCTGTAGAGGAACAAACCTCCGCCGCAGAGATGGAGGGTGTCGAGCGCGAGGGTGAGACAGAAGGCCTTCGGAGCGGATTCGACAGTCTTAATGATGCCATGATTCGTGTGCGCGAGGAGCGTGATCTGGGACTCAGGAATGTGCAACGATTGGAAACACAACTCAGAGAGGCCCGCGAGGAGGCAGGAAGGCTAAACACGGAGCAGCGAGCCATGCAGAGCGAGGTACACGACCTTGAGCAGCAAGTCGCACGAACCGAAAACGAGCTACGAGAAACCGCAGACCAGCTGCAACGGTCCGATATGAGCAGAGAGGATCTCACACAACAGCTGCTTGCCGTGCACTGGCGAGAGGCGCGTGCCAGTGTAACGTCGGCCAGAAATGCACGCCTCCAGGGAAACGAAATCGACCGCCTTGAGGAGCAGCTCGCACGATCAGAAAACGAGTTGCGACGCATAGAGACACAGCTGGAATCATTTGTGCAACGCGAGGCAAATGAAAACACCGAACTGTCTGCGGAGTTGACGTCGGCGCGCGAAGAAGTGCTGTCTCTGTACGAAGAACTGAGAAATACACGTGGCGCGTTGCAGGAGCAGATGAGTGCACGGAGAGTTGCAGATGAACTCGCGGCCACGAGTGCCTCAGTCATGCAACGCGAGGTGCACGACCTTGAGCAGCAAGTGCGGCACATCCATGAGCTGGAGCGACATCGTCAGGACTCCGATGTGCACGAGAGTTTAGAACGGGGCGAGTTTATAAACATGCAGCGGCGCATAAACGATCTGACTGAGGAACTGCGAACGTCACAGAGGGTGGTAGACGTGCTCGATGAGACGCTCCAGTCCTCGACAGGGTTCTCACGTGATCTTCATGCTCGCCTGACCGATGCATTTGCAGTTTACAATACTGCAGTCAACGCAACACAGGGCGCTCAGGGCACACAACAACACGCCGCTCTGGAATTGTTGCATCAACAGTTGGCCAGGATAATGGCAGATTTGCATGTGTACAACGAGCTTGCTCAGGCACGTCAGGATGCGGACGACAGATCGTCCAACAACACACCTGCGCTCTCGTTAGCGCCTTCCTTGGAGGGATTAGGGTACATGCCGTATGTACATAGGTCGACCCGCTCAGACAGGTCAACGATGCCTCGAACGTCGATGTCAGACACGCCCCCAACGAGAATGCCTGCGACACCACGAGCGTCGACTTCAGGAACGCCTCCGACACCCGCGACGGTACCGGCATCATCCCCGCCATAACATGAACGCTTGCCTGAATGGTTGGCGCACGATCGGTTGTCGGCATGAAATCGGTTGAAGTATTTGTCAACCTGTGTGCACTGTCTATCATTTTCAATAGGATTCGTATTACCGGAACGGACGGGTTGCGCAGCAGCCGGCTCTGCAGCTCGGACCAGGCGTGCGCAGGTATGTTCGTCGGCGAAACGTATTTTCGTCACGACGTACATACACAGTTTTCTTTTGCGTAGTCATAGTGAAACAATGTTGATTTTCAACGATTTGTTCTCACATCCGGTGCAACTGACACTGAACAGTTCCGGTGGTTTGCTGATTTTTTTCCACCCGTACTGCCAGCTGTGCAGCAAACAGCGCAAATACCAACCAGCAATGCTCATGGCGAAAGCAACATGGGACTACTTGTCTGACCCGGACACCACGCATGCGGGTGCGTTTGGTACGGATTATCAGCATGTCTCCAGGAATGAATTTCAACATCGCGCCGTCAGTTGCACGGATGCGATTGTCGACGACGCATGGGTCATAGTTTGGAAGTTCCCCGGCGATCTCAACTATCTGAGATCTGCAGACGGGAAGTCGATGTTCAAGAAAATATTAGACGTTCCTTTGCCAGTCGGCATGTACACGATGCGAGACGACCGATGGAGGTCGTACGACATGCAACATCCGGATTTGCCAAAGAACAGTAATGTGGAGAAGATGAGGATAGACTGCAAGGTTGGAGGTGCAGTCCACTATCTGGAGACGGAAACCGGCACCAAGGTTGCGATGATGGGATCGCACTATTTCATTCGAGAGTTCTGGGAAGTGACGGATAAGGAGAAGAAAAACGTTCAAAACTTGATCCAGGCATTGTTCGATGTGTGCCGAATTTATGCGTTCCCATGTTATTGGCAGCATCATGCCATCGTATTTTACATAGATCTTCGAGGCGGCAGCCTGATAAGCCCGACAACGTGGGGGAAGCTGATTTTACGAGAAGACGTGAGGCGTGTCATCCAAAGCCATGCGCGGGTGAGCACAGATTCGTGGCTGGCGAATTATGCTCGACTCTTGCACAAAAACGCAGGAATCGTACACTCACCACTGACTAGCACGAACGTGCTTCCCGTGTTTTTGCACTCTCAGCCAGACCCTACCGGCTCACTGCTGCGAGTCAAGCCCATCGCAACATCGAAAATGAGGTCGAACGTTCCGCTGCCGAACAACATATGCGTGCAGGTCGTTGACGTGGAAAACGAATTTTCCTATGTGCGGCGTGGCGACCACGAAGGATGGGTACGTACACGACACTTGCATCCACGCGAGTAGGGCTCCCATAATCGACACGACCATCCCACACGATATTATTTTCTACATGCAAAACAAAACTTTACACGTGTCGACATGCCTGCCGACGTTTGCACAAAGTACCCACCAAAGCTACAGTGCCCATACACTGCAACAGACGACGAAAAGTCAGCAGTAAAGTATATCACTCGCAACGACGAACGGGACTGTCCGCTCACAAAAGAAAACTTCGAGCAGTTGAAGGACTGCGGAGCATATGTCAGCGTTCACGGTTCGCAATGGAGCCTTGCCACCGACGGAAAACAGCACCCTAACACGGTGCTGCACGATGTCATGCACTACGAGAAATTGAAGTCTCATGATGAGTACAACGCACTGCCACCCGACACGACTGTAGTTGTGGTGAGCAAAGCGTGTACTTCATCCCAGGATGCGCTTGACTTATGCCTTCACGAGCTGGCCTGATGAGTATGTTTCAACGGAGACGAAGCCTCTTGCGGGGTGTGTGTTCTCGGTACAGTTCACGGAGGACATTGTAAATATCGTCGTCCGACTTTTTGTTGGCTATCATTGCCTTCAATATGGCGAATGCACGTTGTAAATAGCCCCTGTACTGACGAACGTTTTCTATAACATTGATATGTCCGTGAATGATTTGAGGCAAACACTTTTTGTCAACGTGGTCGAACACCATGCGAACGTTGGGAATTCCTGCAACGACTCCGGTGACTTCGACATAACGTAGATATGGAACTACATCTGTAGGTATCCTGAACGCGAATTCCAAGTGTGCGACTGTCCATGTTGGACTGCGGAAAAGTCGATCACGCACCACCTTTCCCTCCGCAGAAATCTTCTGTGTCAACAATCGAACCATCGACGGAGAATGGCATAGACGGCAGACGCTGCATATGATACGTCGTGCGGGCAGTGTCATGTAACGAACTTTAAAGCCGTTCGCAAAAACACGCTCGTCATCACTCGATGGCATGCGCGCTTTGGAGAGAATCACGTCCAGCGGAACAACTTCCGATCGAACGCGCACGAACAGTGCGCCAGGAACTGACGACGCATCGCACTTTCCGTGGGTGCTGATTTGTACCTCGTGGAACTTTGCGCGATTGACGTCATCGTTCGGTGCCACACAGGACAGCAGGAAAAGGTCACCACCTCTTTGAGAGACGACGCACACCACGGACGTTTGCGATCTCGCATGCGGCACGTATACCACGTACAGCGGAATCGGAAACGGCCCGCCTGGAATCAGACGAGACGATTGCCGGCATGCGACGCACTCACACATGGAGGAAAGCATTACACCAGAGGACATTACACAGGCGAGATCATTTTTTTTGGTGCATCACGGTAGAACTCGGCACCGCCGCTCACACCCCACATCGAACGACAGCATGCTGCGTCCGTTCGTGAACTACGGATCCAGAACCGCTGACTTTCTGAACGGCGATGGTCGATCGTGCATTGTGAAAGGTAAGGGAGTTCAAGCGCACAACCTGACGCACACACTTTTCACCGGTGGACGGTTGTGCGTGGAGCCGAACCGAATGGCTGAGTTTATGGATTGCGTAGGATGGGACGTCGCACATGAAAAGATGCTGCCGCTCAATGAACTTCGAACGAACATATTCAAGTTCTTCATCGATTTCGACATCGTCGTCAGTACAGAGATACCGGACGATACCGTACGACGCATTGTCTCCGTCACCGTGGCCGAGGTTTCCAAGTTCGTCGTCGACCTTTACTTCGATGCGGTTGTTCTCCGTGCGCCGCTGGTGCAGCGGGACGATGGCGACGCCAAGTACGGCGTGCACATTAACTTTCCGTCGATTTTGGTGTCGACACACGAGTCACTGGTGATGCGTGAAGCCATAATTGTGGCGCTTCAGGAGCAGGTGGATCGGCGAGACATCAAATGGGAGACTGCTTTCGACAACGCGCCGTACGTCGGCAGCGCAGGAGGACTGCGCATGGTCATGGCACCAAAGACGAGGAAATGTCCTGCATGCCCCTGGTCTCAACACGGTCGTTGTGAATCGTGCACCAATGGCAAGGTAATGGACCTCACGCGTCGCTACAGTCTTTGGAATGTCGTCACACAAACCGGGGACGACAATGCGGAACTACAGACACGTCTTTTCCGGAGTGGAGGATTGCTAGCACAGTATACAAGCATCAGAAGCAACGCAACTCATGTACTATCGCAGTGGAAGGAGTATCCAGGATGCCCCTCGTACAGCGCAATTCGCACTGTGTCGGGGAGGGCGCCGCGTGCAGGAAAACGCCACAGAGTCTTCCAGGAGGATTCGACGTCCAAATGGCCTCGCAAAGAAATCACCAATCCGATTGCAATGCAAACCATTCAGGATGTGTTTCGTACCAAATTCAGCGACGTCTACGCACGAGTGAACATAACGACAGTTCGCTCCAGCGGCAGCAAGATTTATGCGCAGTTTTCTGGTTTTGGAGAGTCGTACTGTATGAACATACAGTCGAACCACAAGAACAACCGTGTGTACGGAGTTATCGACGGAAGCAAGGCGCGCATACGATGTCACTGCACCTGTTTGACGATTGAGGGACGCAAGACGGGAAAGATGTGCAAGGACTTCGCCACAGCTGAGAAGCAACTGACCCCGTCCGAGGTGATTCGTATCTCGACCACCGACCCCGTCGATTCGAAGTCAAAGGTCATGTCGGGCCTCTTTCGGAGCGACAAGGATTTTCTAGCGTCCATGTCAAGTGAGCTGTTCGGCACCCACTCATGAGATCGCCGCATTTGTCAGTTTTTTTAAATTGAGCGGTCTACAACGGCAGACACTTGGCGACTGATGGCGTACCTGGACGACGGCGTGAAAGCCATGGTTGTTCTGGACAATATGGTAACCATTAGCGAGAGCTACATTGCATTGCTGCGAACATGTGCAAACATTGCGTCTCGTGCCGAGTACGACCGGGCAATGGCTGCAATACTGACGCTGCAACGTTGTGCACGTACCGCCATGCGTCGGCGTGTTCCGAGCGTGCACAACACGCAAGCATCAGGGGTACGGTGTGACCGATCGAAACGCAACCGGCGTCGCCGAAAACATGCAATCTAGCTTTTTGATCAGATTCCCTGTTAGAACTGTCTGTTCGTCACGATACGATGCATCTACTTCGAGACGTCTCTATACCACGCTGGGCCGTACGTCCCGTACTTGCCGCATCGAGTCATGGCATGCTCGATTTGGTCACCCTGGACTTGTATACACTTCCGACGTACGTACTCGTTGCACTGCCCGGATGGAAAAAGGTGCCTGCTCATGCCATGCTTCCGCTTTTTTTCGTGAGTTCTATCGACCATTTTTCATCGGACATCGGTTTAGCAAATAGCAGCGTGCTGCACGCTTCGTTTGCGGTTTTTTGGGCACTAGGGCATGTCCAGTGGGCATGGAGTGTTTTCACGTTGTACTATTGTGGCTTGCACGTGCCATGCGCGTACGCCAGTGCTGTAGCTGCGCTGCGTGATCGGTGCCGTGTGTTTGCGGCCTGCGCATGCGCAGTGACGTCGCTGTTGTGGTGGGCGAAAACTGCTCGACTATCGACATCCGATGTGGACCGTGTGCGTCACAGAATGACGTCTGCGAGAGCGATGTGCCTCGTCATGGTACATGCTGCACTGCACCTCGGCGCGCGCCGCTATGTATGACCCCTAATCATGCTGGTCTCGCAGCGTTTTAAGAGAGCTCAATCCCATGGGGAAAAAATCAATGACGCAGGCGAGTGATTACAGATCGTGATGCGTAATGTTTGCTCTGGTGTGCGGCGCTGCTTCAAGCGCCGTGCAGCACATTCACACACGCACGCTCGAGTAGCGATGGCGGCAGCGCTGAGCACATCGGAGGAGACGTTGAGCAGGCGGAATGACGATGTTGCCCAGGCCATTGACGAGCAGGGCTTTTCTATAACAGAGCAACGTGAACTCGTCGGACCGGAAATTGTTACGGTAGAGGACGGTGGGAAACGGAAGCGGAAGATCAGCGGCGCGCAACGACGGGCAAAGAAGACGGCAAAGATGAGGGAAAAGGACGGCGGAAAAGGCACCTGCGTGCCCGACGCTCTCTGCATGCTCCTTCAATCTCTCTCTATCCCGGTGGACAAGGAGATGGTACGCTCGATCATGCCATCTGACCCGGACAAGAACACTCGCTTCGTGGCGGCCGACGAGTACGTGCGGCAGTTTGGGTTCACGCTCCAGCGCGTCACGAAGCGCTTCATGCAGAAGGGTGGCGTCGCATTGGCGCTGCTCCAAACCTCAGGGCATTTCGTGGTGCAACTGCGCATCACCAACGAGAAGAGTGACGGGGACCCTGACCTGCATTGCGTGGCGTACGATGGCAAGACGGTCCGCGACAACTACATGTACTCCAAAGTCAAGGAGCTCGACGAGGGAGATACCGCGTCACCAGAAGATGCGAACGACGTCTTCAACTCGCTCGTCAACAAAGGGCTGATCGTACGCATCAAGAACGTCTACGAGCTCGTGCGCGAACATGGCGAAGACGATGAACATGATCCTGACGGCCACCCCTCCCGCGCATGAGGTCATAGCCTCATCTCTTCGTCAGGCGGCTCTTCCGGTGGGCACTAAATACATATCTATCGTATTAGCGTGGTTGTTGTTTATTGTTATCAAACGTGTCATGCCTCCTGTATCTGAAACCTGTTTAGTGCGCTACGATGCTGGTTGCCTATTGTTTTGCAAAGCGTAGCTCGGATGAGTTTGTGGTATGTTCGTCAGTGAATTGTGAGAATAGCATGTTCCCACAGTCAAGCTATCTCCGACGACAGTATTACACAACTGCCACGACGACGATACGACGTCGCGGGATTGCGACAGCACCTTGTGCGCCATGGAATCGGTAGCGCACAATATGGCATGCGACGCCGTGTCAGGAAATCGAAAGCGTCTATCGCACGCATTGAAAACGCTGCGGCACATGCGTTTCAAAAATGAGCACGTGAACGCGCTGGTCGACGCGTTTTTGCAATCCATCTCGACGTGTGATCGACCAAAGCGCATGTGTGGTGCACTCAAGTGTTTGCGATACATTCTGGTGTCGCGCGCAGGTGCTGTCACTGACCTGCTTGGACGTCACGATTCCGCAGTACGCACATTGACCAACGTCGCCTGCACATTATCGAGCATTCGTGCAGCGTGCATCGCAGCGCAGGTGCTTGACATTGCGCTGAAACGATGCACACGACACGACATTATTCTACGACTGTGCGAGACCGACGTCGTCAGAGCCGTGGCTGAGTCGTTGGAAAAATGGGCGTCAGACGTCGCCACGGAATATGTGCGTCTGCGATATGTGGCACGGCTCGTACACGTGCTGCGCTCCGTTTGCGTGTATAGCAGCGATCATACCGTTTATCTGTCCACGATCCCATCGTGGTCAAGTAGCATTGCAAAGCTTGCGTGCGTTGCAGAGCTTCAAGACGACATTTTCGCAATCGTCGTACGTGTCATCCAGACAACTTCGCTGTACGAAAAAGAAATGAGCGTGATACTTTCGGCTGTGATGCCTCTGATAGCGTCGTCGCAAACTGCGTGCTTGTGCGTGGCCAGCATCGCTCAGAACTGCCCAGCTGCTTGCCGGCTTGTTGTGGATTTCGATTCATGCGACGATGCGTCGTATCTGCACATGGCGCTTGCTAACAATCAGACGTGTGTCGGCGCACTCAAAATCATCCTCAGCATTGTGCAGGACAAGCAGTTTGCCGCGAGTCATGCAGTGTACGATCTCATCGAAACATTCATCACACATGTGCACTCTGACAACGACACGGCGCAAACCGCAGCACTCGACATACTGGTATCGGTGACGTCACATGACAGGCGCTCCAACCGCTTGCGATTCTTGCACGTCTTGCACGACCGGTACAGCAGTGCGTCATACGCACCGTTCCCGCCTGCGTACAAGCATGCTCAGGGGATCGCGCGTGCCGAGCTCGCGGCGCTGTGCGGCGGTAATGCGTGTTCAAGCCTTGTCGAACGTGTCATGACATGGGCACGTGTGGTGAACATCGACGATGGCCTCTCGGTCATATTGGATACGGCACAAAAGTGGCTGACGCTACGGAAAGGCGACATCACCGATTTGATGCTTGCAACACCCGTCGACTTTCGATGCCCTATCACGCTGGAGTGCATGTACGACCCTGTGGTTGCAAGCGACGGCCACACGTACGAACGGCATGCGATAGAGTACCACATCAGATGCGGCAACGGTCGCAGCCCGCTGACACGCACACCTTTGTCCTCAGTCCTCTTCGAAAACGTGACGCTCCGTGGTCGCATTTTAGGCGACGAAACGGAGCGTATCGCTTTGGTACGCAATTTCATAAAAAGCGGCGCGCGCGTGACCTACGAGAGTGAGCCGTTGTCGAGCTCTACCGAATGAAAAAAGTCCCGTACCGCAACTGCCTCTCGGCGTGACAGTTTGAAGAGCTCTCGGAGTGCGGCCCACCCCCCCTTTACAAAGTCGTGAAGCACAAGTGCGGACCAAATGGAACACTTACAGCTGCGAACGTCACGGAGAGCGTCGCTTCGTGCGCCGCACCGCGACTGTACCGTGCCTCCGTAATCGAACCCAGATTCGCGGAGTATCATTTTTATGAGGCGTGGGTAAAATGTGAAGCGCTGACAGTCGCCGCTGTCGTAAAGATATCCGACGCCACGCTCCATTATGATCAACATGTAATGACCGTAATTGCAGTTGTTGCGATATGCGACGGAAACGAGTTTGCGCTCGTTGATGTCGGGCGCTCGTGGAAGTGACCAGTGCCAGTCTGGCGTGAATTTAGAATGACTTATGTTCAGGGCTCCCAACGTGACGCCGAGACGCTTGCTCACTATCCGGTGCGACTTTACGGGTCGTGCGTAAAGGCACGTTTTTCGCCATGTTTGGATGTCAAGACATTCACTGGGCATGCGTACCTTTTCTTTTTAGGAGGGTTAGTGGCATGTTCCTTAGCGAACATTATTTTGGTCAGACGGCACATGTCCATGGACGGTGAGCTTTTTGACTCACCGGCCAGAGACACGTGTACGAAATTGTTTACCTGAAAAAATGATAAACTTCATCGTAGCACCTCCAAATTGCGCCTGAAGTCTCACTCGTTTTATTCGTTGTCTTTTTTGGTATTCAGTTCAAAATTGGTCAGGCACCGATCTGTCGAAAGCTAACTTTAGTTTCGACGCCAACAAACAGTTTTACATCCTAGCACCGATTTTCCTGATAGGTGCGTTGATAAACCTGATCCTCTTACGCTCATCAAAGTACCCAAACAGAATTTAAGCCGTAAAAATTCTCGACGAAGGTCGTAGCTGACGTGGTATTCGACAAACAGAAATTTATTTCAAGGAAAAAAAAAACTCACATTACACAATCCGGTTGGGCCACGAACCAGAATGCAAAGCGATTCCGTGACGGATCGAGTGGCGCTGTCCGACTGCCGGAATGTCGGCACGTCTGTGACCGTGACGGCCGTTCTGCTTCGAAAGGACGTCTACCCGTACGCCGGTGGGACCATGGTCAAAGGCGAAGTTTTGGATCAAAGCGGTTCGATTCGATTCGTCGCATGGAACGACGTGTGTGAGCTGGCGAAGACGATGGAGCAAGGTTCCACGTACACACTTCACAACGTGCGCATCGGAGCAGATCGACGTGATCAGACGCCCGAACTGGTGTTGTGCAAAACGACGACGGTGAGTGGAGGTACGCTGGACGATGCGACGATTCCGTCGACAAGCATGACAGGATTCGCAGACGCACTCGCACGTAACCGTAACCACACGTGTGTACGTGGCATCGTATCGTCTCTCTCAGCGGACATTGGACGACTTCACGTCGTCGACCAGCGACTCGTCGAGTCCGCAGTGCATCTGTGCGACACGGCGAGGAGTTTTGCAACGTCGATTCAGGCGGGACAAGTGCTGGACGTTGTCGGGCGCTTCTCGAGCCAGCGAATTTTTTTCGTGGACATTCCTCCCACGGTTATCACGTCTGACAACGGGTTGAGTCCGCTCTTTCAGAACGGCACGCTGTCAAGCATGGTGACGCCTGTCAAAACACTCATACCCGTTCCTGTGGCGAAACTCGGAACAGCATCGGAAACGCATCTTGGCGCCCGTGCCAAATATCACTGCGTCGTTGCAGCCAGCCCTGAGAACATGGGTGAGACGCCCTCAGGTGTGGACCGGATGCACATGATTGTTGCCGACGACACCTGCGATTCGATGCATGTCACGGTATTCGTTGACAACGATCACGTCAAAAACACGATGGACAGCCTCAATACGGGTCAGGTCATTGTCATCGAGGCACGCACCACACCGTTCCGCGGTCTTTCGCTTTCGACGAACAAAGTGTTGATCGACACGTCGGAACACGCAGAATCCCTGCAGAAGTGGTGGGCAAGCGTGCATGCCTGCGACACAGCATGATGCTTATTCAGGGAGAAGGTCGTGCTGCTGAAACGCGTTGCTGGCGAAATCGGCGATGCTCATCGCTGTGAGCTCAGCGCGCGACATTCGTCGTGTCGCCACTCTCAGCCCACCGACCTTCACGATGAGGTGCCACGCATTGTTCGCATCTGGGTCCGGTCCAAGCATCAGTGTTCCAGTCTCGCTGGCACGCTTTGTGGGTCGCCCTGCGACCATTGTGTAGAGAGGAATGTGTGTGACTGAAACACGTGTTTCACGCCGCTTGTTGTGACGCAGCCACTCGGCGGCAGTGAGGAGTGTAGATTCGCCCGAACGTGTCGACCCCGTACGCCGTTGTCGGCCCGCGTCCAGAAGGAGCTTCCTCGCGCGAGAAGGAGAGAGTGAGGGTGAGTGTGCAGCTGTCATTTTTTATGTGTATCAAAAAAATAGTGACGAGCTAAATACTTTTCTCTCTGACACCGTATTCTGTATTCAGCCTACGTTGCATGTTGTGTGCGCAGACGAGCGCAGCAGCTCTCTGACGCACGCTGCGAGTACGTTCCTCACGAATGACACGCTCTATCTCTGCACGGTCGACATCCACATCTACAGACTTGTGATGGTATACGTGATACCGCCCTTGCGTCGTCGATCGCACGACGTATATGACGTCGTTCTTCGACATTGCAGCCTCCTCTCCAGTCGTAAACAGTACAATCTGTTTTAATTTGACGATGGACGTCCATCACTGGTCATAGTAATTTGACGTGAGTTCGTTAATGACGTATCCTACAGCATATGCCACCGCACCGGCACTGGCACCCAAGCCGACGGTTTCCAGTATTCCTCGCCACACTTTCTGATGTGACAAATATGCGCGTGCGCCACCTAAGCACAAGAGTTCGAGCAGCGTCACGCATATTACTGCAGCAATGTTCGCTGAGAATGCGACGTAAGCCATGGTGGGAAACATACCGCACAGCACAAAGCACAAAAAACATGCTAATCCGAGCTGCACTGGTGATGCATCGTCTGCGTTGCTCAGATGCTCACCTTTTGCTCGCGCGGTGGCACTGCTCAGGTACTCTGAAACTCCCATGGACAGACCGTCGGCAAGAAGGCTTGAAATGCCTATCACTAGGAGGCCTCTCGAGGCAATGCCGCCCGCATGCGTGCCGGCAACAATGGCGAACGACGTAATCACACCATCTACACCTCCGAGCAATGACGCTCGTGACAACGACATTTGCGTGTCGGTGCACGCTGTCCAAATTGTACGGTTTACTTTTTTTCACGTCGACTCACCAACACTGGGGCATAATTACTGCGACGCACGTTGAGCGTGCGCCACGGCGGCCGTCGGCGGCCCTCACGATTTTTTCAGGTTTTTCGCCGCAGTCTGCATCCGCAGTTCACACTGATGTGCGTGGTGGTCGTTCCACGCTTTGTAGATCTGCGGGTCCTTCAACACATAAGATGTGTACTCCAAACCCGTGCGGAGCTGCTTCTTGCACACCTCAACGTCACCGAGGGTAAGACGGTGCTCGTCAAGAAACGTGTTCAGATTGTCTTTGAACTCGCTTGCACCCACGTGTCCCACGTGGTACTCGACTCCCATGTGCACGTACTCCTGGCTGGCACGAAACTCGCAGATCTGCGAGTGATTGAGTTCCGGAACGCCTCTGTCACCGTTCGGCGCCATGCTGCCGACGATGCTGTCGACGACAAGCATTTTGCAAACGAGAACGACTCTTCCGTTCCCTCATCCAGTACGGCCACCAGTCCGTTCCCAAACTTGTTCCGTCGGACACCCGTCGCATCTTTGAGCCCCTTGTGTTCTGCGTCGGGATGACTGCGTGCCAATTGCAGCAACTCCGCTTGATGCGCAGTTACGGTGTTTTCCCTGATCCACTGCCGCACGGCGTTTGCGTTCATCGCGAAGATTGCACCGATGAGAGGACGCGGAAGGCATGGTACACTGCACGTTGCGGACAGCGTCATGTTCTCATCCTGTGTGACTGGCACGATTTTATTCTGACGCAAAAAAAATCGCTTCGATACCGAAGCGAAAGCGAAAACGGATAAGGAGATACGAATTCAGTACGGCGCACCGTAGTATTTGCAGTGAATGTCGCTGTGAGACATGCTTCCGTAAAATTCACGGCCCATCGTCTTTGCTGCGCTCGTCTTTACGTCTCGAAGCAACTGACGGTCGCCGTGTTCGCTCGCACATGCGGCGATCGAACCACTGACACTTCGTCGGTCCATACCTGGAAACGGCGAGCCAGTGTATTCGCACGTGTAGCGCACCACGTTGGTGACGTCACGGGCGTTGAACGACGGACCGCACGAACTGGAGAACTTGTCTTTCCAGACGGCTCCGTCGTCTTGGGCGTTTGCGTCTTCTATAGGGCGGCACCTGTGAACGGGAACGTCTAGATTGGTGGTACTCCCGATCGCGCGGGCCGCGATGGAGTACATGTCCCACTGGTCGTCGAAGGATGGTCCAGCATTCGGATCTTTGGCGCATGTTATGAGCTGTGCGACTCGTGGTTCTGATTTCGTCCGATCAACGTACACAAACTCGCATACCTGTGTCTGGTCCAGTGTCGTGTCGTCACACGATGTAGAAAGATAGCGTTTGGGTTCGTCTTTGGGCAGCGGAATGTCGTGAGGCATGTTTTGTTACGAGTCCAATTTAAAAAAATGTTGGCTACTGTTCACGTATCGGATGCAACAGTGTACATCGTTCTCGTTCGTGGGCAGTTTTATCAGACATGCTTCGTCAGAGCGTGTGCCAGCATCGGTTTGGTAATCGGCAGATTAGCGGAGACCTCGTGTTGCCGTGGGACGCTGACTCGTTGGTTCGTGCAACATGACAGAGTTCATCGAGACGCCTTCGACGTCCACTTGCGAATGTCACCGACGGACGACGCAGGTCGTTTCTGGGCGCGTGCACGATCTTTGGCTGCCTGAGCGCGTGCACGATCTTTGGCTGCCTGAGTTGTGTCAGTGATCTGCTCCTGTGTGTTCGCCGTTGCTGTGGATGGACCTGCATGCGAAAAAAAACGATCTATCGAGCTCTTCTCGTTTAGGCGCCGGAACAGTGCAACATACTTCTGCATCACGCTTGCAGGATCCGGATGGAGTAGCGCAAGCAACTGTGAAATCGGCGTACTGATCTGGTGCTCGATGTAGTACGGGATGTTCAGTTTCAGATTGTGTTGACGTGCGTACTCGTAATCCTCAGTAATGTCGCGTGCTTTCGATTTATCGTTGCCCTCGATATACACCATCGAAAGTCGGTTGCCAGCTCGTGTCTCGCTCCCTGGATTGCGTGCTCGCTGCTTTTCCACAACACGCATGTGGGCAAGCGTTTCTACAACAGGCAGCATCACCACTTCCAAACCTGGTTTTGCAGTCACACGCACGTAGGACGCCGTCGTCAGCTTAGAAACGCCGGCGTTGGAGAGATCGTGCTTCGTGAGCTCCACGATTGCGCCGACGATTGGCGTGCCAAGAAGCTGCATCTGACGAACTTTGCGCTGCATGACATTCACGAGCTTTGCGACAGAATTCATGCTGGAAAGGTCGGAGGTGGAGGCAGAATGAATCGCCCACTTCAAACCAGGAAAGGCAAATTCGCTGCGAACAGATTTTGTAACCTGAAAGTCCTCAATGTCGATACGGCGATGAATCAAGTCAGTCATGTGCTGATCGAATACACGCATGCATTTGGAACGGTCGCATTCGTTAAGAATGGCGTCCACCATGGCATTGTACAACCTTTGGACGAACGTGCAGCTGTCCCGACGTTTATTGGCAGTCCCGCTTGAACTTACGCCACGTTTCGTAGCACGCCCCTCGTAGTTGAGGTTCCAGAGCATGCCAATGTACTTCTTCTTGCTAAACAAGCACATAGGAAAGTATGCTTTTTCAAACTCAAGCTTGGCGTCGAGTACTCGTGTCACCTCGTCGGCTATGACGGACGCCGCGTCGCACGCGTCTTGCGGATCGGTTGCGTTGGACAACGTGAACATGAGAGAATCCGTATCGCCATACACAAGTCGGTACGCCCCCACCGGGGAACCGTCCGCCTTGGTCAGTGTTTGCGCGCACTTTTGAGATATTTCGTTTGCTTGCATGAGCATCTGTCGACCGATTGCGGTCGTCGTTTCAGCCGCCTCCCTGCTTGAGTACTGCCCGCACTGCGCTCCCTGAAACCCATACACGGAGTTGGCTGATATTTTGACCGCAAGCTGCCGCTTGTCCAGTACCGTGTACAGACGTTGCATCGTTTCTAACGCTGCCGCGTCGAGACCTCCGCTTTCGATGTCCCTGTCCACCTGCGTCATTTGGCGCTTGACGGACTTTCGCAACTGTAAAAGTTCCGTGAGCATGACTGGAAGGATGCCCTTGTTCTTCGTGGTAAAATGTATCATGCGCCCCTCCCCAACGTCGTGCGCCAAGACGCCATCACATTGATGCTTTGTAATGTCCCGCACCAGTGTCGACTTGCAAAGGTTGTGCTTGATCATAGTCGTGGGGTACAGAGATGCAAAGTCGTTCACGCAAACAGGATGCGTGTCGTGTAGCCCCGTTTCTGGGTCCACCACAAATGCTCCCTCGTACTTGTCTAGGTCTACATCGTCATTCTCACATGTATCGGACAAAGCCGGCAAAGTGTTGTGCAGAACGAAGGGAACGCTCTCCACGCGCTTGCACATTGCGTTCATCTGCGAAATGACACGTGATCCTTTTCCGTGGGTCTGCATGCGCTCCACAAGACTCATGCACACTTTCGCCTGTTCTATGTCTCCCTCCATGAACTGCAACTTCAGAGACAGGAGGTGAATGAGCTTGCTATCTTTGAGGCAGTACTTTGCCATGATCGCACGCTGTGCGTCGGTTCCGTAACAGTATGTCTTGATGAGTTTGTAATCAAAGTCGTCTTTTCCCACGCCGAGAAACTCCTGCGCAATGTTCTCCAAACTGTATGAGCCGCGTTTGTAGTTCTCTTTGATCCACATGAATACGTCGAAATTGGAACGGCCATCCATTTCCCAGAATCGAAGCATGTTGTCCCCTGCACCGTTGGACCTGAGAGGTTTTTCACGGAGCTTTCTGTTGCCGCTGTGCCGAAGACGCCCTAGAAACGCAAAGAAGTTGTATGGCGCTCGATCGCCGTTTGACGGAAACGCTCGCTCGTGCATGAAAGGGATGTCGAACCCATAACCGTTGTACTGAAGCACTACGTCAGGATCGATTGTCAGCATGAGCTCGCGAAACTTGAGGAACAGCTCACGTTCGTTTTTGCAGCAGTGCACGGTGCAATCGTCGACATCGTCACAGCCACCGACAACAACTACGTGCCCCTCACACGATTTGCTGGATAGGTGCCACCACACCATAGACACCTGACAAACAATGTCGTTCGGCTTCCTTGCGTCGGGAAAAGAACCGTCGTCAGATACCGATTCGATGTCAAACGCTAGAAGCCGCAGCGGAGCGCTCACATCTCTGCTGACAGCAACGACGTCCTGCATCGATGCGATGTACTCGATATTGCACGTCGATGCAACATCGTACGTTGCAACTGGTACATGCGTCGCCACTCGAACCCAGCCGCATGGAACCAGGTCGCTCTCTACAAGAAACATTGATTCGATCGTGGGTTTGGTGTGGTGAGGCTGCGCTATGAGCGGCGAGGCAGTTCGCTGATCGTTCGTCCGCACGTTACGAGCGCATCGGTACGAACGAAGCGACGGAAAGGTGACTTTGATGTACTTGTGAGTTTTGCGCATTCCCGCGTCGTCGAGCTCCGCCTCTGCGGCAGAGTACGCGAGCACGTCGGACGTTGTAAAATCGTCGACGTCACAAAAGGCGGTAAGGGCAGCTACCAGGGCCAAATGCGAGCCAGCTTCGTAGTACAGGTGCGGCCGAAAGCCGTGCACACGCACGCAAACACTGTGGTCCGACTCGGTTCGTCCAAAGAGCAGCACCGTTATGCCATACGTCTTTCGTGTCGTGGACGTGTGCGCCGCATGCTTCTCATAAAATCCAGAACCCACGATTTCGGACATCGTGAAACACGATACATGCGGTTCGTGGTCGTACAGCCGCACGTCCAACAACTGGAACTCTCGATCCGACGGCGACATTAGCACGCGTGTGTTCGCACGTTGGTGTAATGCTCGCCGGCACGTACATTACGCATAACCGAGGCGACTCATAAACAAGCGAGTTCATCCACGTCCAATGGGCCACGAGCAGTTTTTGAAAGAAATCGTGAAGTGGAATGAGATCGATCGTATGGAGGAACTTCGTCGCAAAGCATGCGAGCCTTCCGATGCAGTGTTGACAACCATGGGCATCACGGAGGAGATCAACGAGCTCCGCCGCCTACTTGCAGAAGAGGACGCAATCGAACGTTGCGGGGGGTGTCCGCCAAAAACGCAGTTCGACAAATTTATCGATGACCGCAAAAAACTGGGTCAGGCGCTCTGGGACAAGGGCGGCCACGAAATGCTTCGTTTTGTCATCGCCACCTTTGTTCCGCGTGCACAGCGGGGCGTGCTCGAAAGAGGATTCAACGGCGTGGGCAGAACCAACGACGTATGAAAGTCGTAACACACGACACTCGCTGAGCATTTTCCGACTTACATTTTTTCGACGGAGGATGCGTTTGCGACGAGGTATCAGCAACGACGTGACGTTTCGCCATGACCTGCCTCACATCGTACTTTTGCGCAGGTGTATCAGCGTGCTCACGGCTGCGGAGAACATGCGTACGGTACGTGAAAGGGTTGTGAGACTCTGCTCCACGCCAGTAGGTGCTTAGCGTGCGTGAAATGACACGCATGTTTGTCCGTGACATTGTGCACGGGCAGTTTGCGACACCACACCACATCTATGACAGTAAACCAAAAAATAAATCACGCACGGCCTGCACGACGCATCGCCTTATGCGTCAGGCCACTCGACCGAATGGCGCCTGGAATTCCTGACGTCCACACATCCTGACCGCTGACAAACAGTCCGTCTACCGACGTGCTGGATGAGTATGCTCTGTTGACCAGTCGGCCAAAACGTGTGCGATCGTGTGCCAGACCGTAACTGCACCCGTCGACGGTGTTCAGAAACCTTTCTGCGGTGTTCGGCGATCCGGACGATACGTGGTCGACGTAGGGTCTCAGGCTCTCGTAGTGATCAAAAAACATGTTCATGCAGCGATTTTCAAGGTCACTTTTCATGGACGAGTACTCGTGTGGGTCCTTGAACACATCCCTCAACACCTCGACCAGCAATGTGCACGTACACGTCGAGGGATGTCTGTCCGACCACGTAGAGTCGCGCAGTGGTGGGAAGTTTACGAACAGGAACGGCACTTCGTTCAGCAGCGCAGAGTCCTCGAATCTGCTGCAGTCGACGTCAGTGTCGACGCTATGTCCGATGATGCAGGTAGGATCGTCGACAAGCTCGCTGAGGGTGCTCTTTTCCATTTTGAGGCCGACAAAAACATAAAAATGAGACCGCGACTGCGGGACGTCACGTACCAAGTCAGAAAGATCCGCCGATATCGTCGAGCAAAGATTTCTGGTATTTCGCAGACCGATGGTGGAAACAACGTTCTCGCTCGCAATCACCGCTCCTTTTGCGGCAACACCAACGACGCTACCGTCCTCCTCTACGATTTGGTCGCAGGCACAACTCGTCAGCACGGCGGATCCGTGCGACTCGATGTACTCTGTCAGCATGTGCGCGACGGCACTTGGTCCACCACATGGATACCACGCTCCTGCCACGTGGAAACTTGCCTCTAAGAGCATCAATGCGAGACCGCTCAGCTCGTGCAGATGTGAACCGAAATCTACGACAGTTTGTATGCCAAACACAAAACGAAGTCGCGCTGCCTCGTTGCTGCTACCAGGGAAGGCATTCGTAAGTACGTCGTTCCCAGACATAGTCGCAAGCGTCCGCATGTTTACACCGTGGTGGACACGGGTGCACATGTAAGCAGCGTATGCACACCACGATACTGGCAACCAAGAATAGCAAATGTCTAAAATGCGCATGTACATGCGCCACGCCCTGACGAACTTTTTCATGTACGCGTGGAAACGGACGATCGCGTCGCCCCACTCGGGGAACGCTGCCACCAAATCATCGACGTTGTTCCGTGTGCGTGTTGTGTGCCACCCGGTCGAGCCGTCCACAATTCGGCACGTAGGGCCATTGCACTGAAACGTATTCTCCGGGACTCCGAACGACGCAAGACACTTGCGGAGGTCCTCGGGGACTACCGTGTAGTGTAGGCCAGTATCGAACTCGTACTCATTCTCTACGAAGCAGTGTAGGCAGCCACCGCCCTCGTAATGTTTTTCTAGAACGAGCACACGGTGACCTTGTTGCACTAATCGTGCGGCTATCGTCAAACCGCTAATTCCTGACCCGACAACTATGGTGTGCAAATCATGAGACACCGACTCTACTTTTTTAGCAGTGAACCGCCGCTGACGCCAGAATGCTGTTGCCATGTGGACCGAAAACACGTTTCGGTCCTCACTCACAAAATCTGATGCGTGGCATCGTGAGCACCACGCGACGACGTCGCAGGTACGCACGGCAGTATGCGGTGTCTAATTTCGGCACTCGAGTCTGTGTGCGCACGTTCAGTAGGGTTGATTTATTGTCTGTCGTCAACCACAAAGCACATTGTTACACGATGGATGAATTGCTGCTCGCACTAGATAAATCTGCATGCCCGGAATGGAGTAGCGTCCTGAATGACATTGTAGACAACCGACCAAAGGTCATGGAAATAATGCGATTGTTCATTGACAATCACGATAGTGTCAGAATGTTTGTCGACACGCAGCAGAACGAAATGCTGCAGTGGGTAGCACATCCAGTGAATACGTCCCAAATTGCGTTCAGTGAAACGTTCGTGTTCACGGAATCACTGTTGAGGCAGATGGCGGGATGGTCGGCCGGTTGCAAAAGTCCGGAGTTGAAAGACATATGCGCTGCGTCGTCCGAGTATCTTGACACAAAATTCGGCGTTCATCATCTTGTTTTCATAATGCAACAGAAAAAGGTTGTCAAGACAGCTATGCTGATGTCTTTGCAATTTTGGGCGGGAAGGTTTCGACAGCAGGGCATGATGGTGGTTGCACCTGTGGGCGTGCGTCCTTAGCTCTCGAAATGCATCTGCTGATATGCATGTGATACGCATCTAGCTCGACCGACAATTTCGCGCAAAGAATCATCATGTCTATTGGAAACAAACGTGCAAAGAGACGGGCAACATCGACGAGTGCATCGACATTTGTTAGACCGATGCAAATTCCATACTTACAAAAAATAGTCATCTCATCCTCGAAGTCGTACTCTGACGCCGCCCTAGCGCTGCGCTGTCGTCTATTCTTAAACCAAAAGCGCACCGATTTGGGTGGTATATTCGTATAAGCAGATACATTTTTGCAGTCCTGGGCGGTAGGAAAGCGGGTCACGGTATCGAACAATATCTGCATGAATGTTTGTGCGGCAGGCGATATAGAACAGCGTTTAAGAATCGGTTTTCGCATTCCAACGGATCGGTCAGCACATTACACCGTATACACTCCCAAAGAACGAATAATACAAAGCGCAAGACCGTACTTTCGGTGTTGTATCGCGGTGTCCGTGGCATCGGTGCCGCGACAGAAATCTTTCGGTGGGAAAACAGCCAACCCTGGGGCTACGTACGACAAACGCTTATGTGGATGCAAAAACGCGCGTCCACCTCTCGCAATTCTTGCGCGAGTCTCTCGTGTGCATTTTGAAGCAAGCGCACCATAGCCACATCGCAAAGTCGGCGTGGTGCAGGAAATCATTTCTTGAACGGATGTTTGTGACGATCTTGCCTAGGTTAGGATTCATTGTCGGAACACGCAGGTGCTTCTTGTCCTCGTACCAGTGTTCGAACTTGGGCCAAACCTTGGACAACCGTCGTCGCGAACCTGCCATGATCGCGTCCCATACGGTACGAGGGTCGCCCTGCCCACCTCGCGTGAGGTTGAGGGTCTGTTTCAGCGTTTTGTCCATGTCACGAAGAACACCTCCGTGTGCGTCGATTAGTTTCATCTCCTCCTCGTTCATCCAGGCGTGCGCCTCGACGGGGTCGACAAAGTGTCGCGTGTCGAGCAGTCGGATCAACCAGTGATCGTCGTGTGGGTATTGTCGCCACAGTGCGTGCAATCCCAGCTCCGTGAGATTCCGAATCGCATCGTACTTGTGTTGCCTCGTTCGTGTCTCGAATGTTTGCTTCGTTTTTCCGAAATACGAGCACCCCTTGAGCACGTGGTCAAACGGGGGATTAAACGTCCACGAGTAGACGATCGCAACGACTCCAGTGACGTGGGTCGGCGGTACGTTGAACAGGTGAGTCTGTTTGAAGCGTTTTGGGTTGGGACTCATTTCATTTTCGTCGTTTAAGTTTATCTTTCTCCGTAGAGGAAATCTGATGTCGAAAAGCTTCAAGACGGTGAACACATTACACCGCATACACTACCAACAATGTCACAGAGCGTCGAGGAGTGGAAACAGCGATTCTTTCGGTTGGGTGCGGGTGAATGCACAGATGACACGACGTGTACGACGGCGGCATGTCACACTGCTGACGTAATCGATGAAATCGCACGGAAAACGTGCGACCCACCGTCGCTAGAGCACTCGCCACGGCCACCACAATCGCCACAGCCACCACATTTGCCACAGTCACCACAATCGCCACAGCCATCGCCACAACCACCGCCACAACCACCGCCACAGCCATCGCCACAACCACCGCCACAGCCATCGCCACAGCCATCGCCACAGCCATCGCCACAGCCATCGCCACAGCCATCGCCACAGCCATCGCCACAGCCATCGCTACAGCCACCGCCACCGCCAAAGCCACCGCCACAGCCACCGCCACAGCCACCGCCACAGCTTCAGCCGTCGCACATACACCGCTGCACGTTACGTGGAACAGGTATCACAAAATGCACGCAGGAAAACATGCCGTTGGAATGGCTATCGTTCCTTCCCGAAAGGATGATGTCACCGATTCTTGTTTTTGACACGGAAACGTCTGGGCTGCAATCGCCGTGTGTGTGCCAGCTCGCTTACGTTTTGATGGAGAGCGGAAACGTCATTGAGCACTGTGCAATGCTCCGTCTTCCACACGGTGTCCGAATGTCGCCAATGGCAGTTTCGGTGCACGGCATCACTGAAGCCATGAGCCGACGGGGTGGAGATCCCGTGAGGGAACTTGTCGACTTTGTGCATTTGTGCAATGACGTGTGTGCACGAGGAGGCGAGATTGTAGCTCACAACGCGTCCTTCGACGTGCGAGCGATAAACCATACATTGGTTACGCTCGAGCTATCCTTTGACGTGTGTCGTGACGTGCGGCTGCTATGCGACGTCAGGTGCACTATGCGAATGTCTAGCGTACATTCGCCGCTTTTCACCAAAGCTGGACGACGCAAGCCGTTCAACAACTCGGAACTGTATGTCCATTTGAGCGGAGCGTTTCCAACATGGGCTCGGCTACATGATGCGCTTAGCGACGTATGGATAACAGCGCACAATTTCGTTCTTGGAAGACATCGCAGATGGTGGTAGCAGTCTTGATTCGCATATTTTCTGAATTCTGTGGAATTTTATTTGAAAACAAAAAAATGAGGCACTAATTTGCAATGAGAGAATTGAATAAATTTTGCGTCGCTCATTCGTGAATTGCTCGCTTCAGTGAATGCTCGTTGCGTTGTTCGCGGCTTTGGGTTGCTGCAATGCTAGTGCCAAGATCATCTTCTCTACGTCCATGTTAACTACTTGTTTGTGAAGTTCACGGATGGTCTGATCGTTCAGTCGCTCAACGGTATTTAGCAACCAAGCGACGGCAAGCAGTGCTATGTCGTCGTGATCTATCGATGCAAGGATGTCATTCAGCTTGAGCTTTATCTTGTTCAAAGCCAGCTGTCGTTCTGTCTGTAGCCACTCCTGCTCTATGTGAGGGTCCATAGGCGTCTGAGTCGTGTCGTCCGCCATTGCGTCAAGCAAAACAATAACGGTGTTGCGTGCACTAGCGTGCTTGCGCTTGCGTGCAATACCTTCGCCGGCAAGCCTGGTGCGGTACTGCGATGCCTGACGTTTCATGTTAGAGTGCGAATTTTGCGGCGTGTTCATCCACATCAGCTGCGGCGTGTGCGGTGGCGTGTCCGGTGGCGTGTCCGGTGGTGTGTCTGGTAGCGTGTGTCTGGTGTTGTGTCGGGTGGCGTGTCCAGTGACGGCGTTTCGGTGACCGACTTTGTTTGGGGAGTCACAGCTTCACCAGTCGATGGAGATGCATACGAAAACGTACTTCCGAATGCAATGATGTTTCTGCCGCATACAAGTTGCGGCAGACGACGCTCGATAGGCCACATGTGCACTTTGTGGTAAGTAAAGCAACTATTTTATTGTTGGTGCGCACGTAGTAAAAATAGTAAAAAAACGTTACACCTGTCGTCGTGTGTACGGCAGGTAAATTGTTGCTACGTGTCAAACATGCAGCCACGCGATGTGGAGGACGACATGAGCACGGATTGTGCAACTGACGTGGGTGACGAGACACGGCACGAGACACGGCACGAGACACGGCACGAGACACGGCACAGCGACGCATACGCTGGCTTAGACTCCATCGAACGCGCATCCGGTGCTCTTACATCGCTGTCGTCCATCGACAAAGACACCGCGTTGCAAATAGTGGACATGCGTCACCGTGCACACCTGCTGCTGGTCAACACGGAGCACGAGCGCCAGCGAGATACTACGCGTCTCCGTCACGAGCTGGAGTTGAAATGTCTTACGCAGTCGCAGACCATTCAGGAACTTGCAGCAGAGGTGTCGACGTTAAGAACACGGGTGCAGACATTGGAGGAAGTGACAGACCGCCTGTCGAGTTTTTGCAACGCGATACAGCCACGCCGACGCTGAGGTGTACACAATGGGACGGGGAAAAAGTGACACGTTCGTGCGCGCAACTGCAATTTGGAAACATGGCATCGATGCGTCCTAGTTGCTGGCAGGGGTCGCGCTCTCCGTGAAACTGCTTACGTTTCGCGCATCTAGGATGGTGCAAGACCACCAACACATTGGGCGATCGATGGGTGCTGCTCCTTTGAGGCAACATACGTAAAAGCGATGCTTATGGTGCGAACGTTCGAGTGCGCCCGACGTCACGCGACATTGTGCATTGCAGCGTCTGCATGTGGTTACCAGCATCGGTACCGCAACGCAACAGTTGCACGGGGCACACGGATATGCAAGCACATGTGCAGCGACATGCTGCACAGATGTCACAGTCATGCCACACTGTGCGCACCGATCGGCGTATGCAAAGGCACGTCTATCGTGCTCGTGCATGCCAGTTGTGCCCATCATGTGCACTACACGTGTACAGAGCATGCTTGTTCTTGGGCGGGTTGGTATGTTTTTCAGGTAAATTTGTTCTCGTTGCACGGCACGCCAAGGAGATCAGGGCGTTCATATTCGATGTTGCACTCGTCTGTTGCGTAGCCAAAGCAGATGCCAAAATACGACAACGAACACGACGAACCACACGAGAAATAGAACGTCGTTTGTTGTAACAAATGTCAACAAAAGCACCACCAACGACGCCGTTGCAAAAAACGCTATCCACAATGACATGTGATATTCTCAATGAATGTGAAAAAATAGTTCTGACCATTTCGTAAAGGATTTGAAGTAGGTCACTGATTGCGTGATAGAGTCGCTGGATTGTGATATTGATGGCGTCGTTCTTGCTCCTGTTCAGCGGCACACTACAGTCTCGAGTCCGTAAATCTTCTGCTCCATAATTGCCTTGCAGCACAATAGGGTGGGTTCATGGTATGTTCGTCAGCGAAATGTATTTCCGTCAGACTGCACATGCGTGACACGGAAACGGTTGCACCCGTGCCTACCATACGGGATTTTCAAGGACTCGTGACGAAGCTGCGTGCGATTCTGTGTTTGTGCTGGTTGTTGCAGCGTCCGTCGTTATCGTATCATTTTGCTGAATATTCAGACAGGACCAGAGAACCACAAAAAGGATAATGATACAAAGCAACACGAAGGCAAGCACCGATTCGACCAATGTGGAAACGTCCTGGGTACAACCATCGATGTCACACTGCGTCAATTTGGCTGTCATATTACACGTCGATCGTTCTTACCGTGATATTGACTGCGGACGAGGCGCGTTTGCAGCGCCGTTGCGCCGCAACACCGTACACCCGTACCGAAGGGTTTCCCGTGACATGACAGTGTTTATTTCCTGACAGCGTGCACAAGGTCCGCACAATGTGGAATAACATGCAGATGCACGTTCCGACTCGTGCAGGCCGTAACGCTGTACGATATAGCGCCGTCCCCAAAAGCCGGACACAGAGTGTAGCCCTGTCATTCCGAGTGCAGTCGCCGTTCTGTCGTTCATACCCACGTGACGTAGAGCATCCGCCCAAATGCATACCTGACAGCAAAGGTGTTGCGTTACACACATGAGACCTATGTCCTCACCCGAGAGACAGCCGAATAGTCCGGTAGACCACGTTTCCGAGCTCGATACAACGGCCTGCGTCATGGTATGCTGACACCATGGACGACATGGTATGCGGAAAACTGACTGGTAGTCCACAATACCACGAAGCATCTCTACTGCAAAAGCACAGGCACAATCGCCGCGATTCGGACTGCCCACATACGCCCGCCCAACCTCGCCCTTTGCAGCGGTCGCAGGCTATGATATGCCTGAGTTCGTCCTATGGCGTAAAAAGCAGCTGCAGTAAACAATGGCATTTACGTTGCTTTTTTATCTATCGTCAATATTTTTTATGTTTACAGCAACGCGACAATGTTCGGCAATATATACGAAACGAATGCGAGGATTAGTATACAAATTATGATCAAAACCAACGGTAATTGCACTGCGTCTTTTGTGGCGTCATCTGGTTCGTAAGCATGGAGCCCGAAACCTTGTTGTTGCCCGTACGAAACTTTTTCGAGCACGGTCTTCAGCCCTGCGTCGTTGGCTCGACCAACTCGAATTGAAATATGTGGTTACGCACGAGATACGAGCCTCTGGAATTGTGCTCAGGATTCGGCGCCCATTGTATACCTTCCTCACGGAAGACGTAACCCAAAATACGAGCGTGTCCCAAAAGATAAAACCAACTCTGCTCTGCTGGTAATCCGTCTCCGTTAGGCCGCACGTAAATAGGCACCGTTGCGTTGGAATGTACGTAACCTGCAAGAATTTCCGCTCTGATTGTTTTATTTTTCGACTTTTCTTCGGCCATGAGACCACAATCTAAATGAGGCTCATACTTTTCGTTGAGCATCACAAAGGCGACTGTAGTACACTTTGCTTTCGTGTTGATCATGGGCGGATACGGATTCATGTCAATACTGCAGTCACGACGCATACTTGGAAGATAAGGCTTACGGTCGTAGAAAGAAAGGCGACCAGTTAGCTGAGACTGTGTATGCGCTGTTGGTGAAACCCGCAACCTTGTCAAAATTTCCGAAAGCGATCCAGCTGAGTTCATTTGCGCCAAAGAAACCACAGACTCGGCAGCGTTTGTTGAGGAGGCAAGTGATTTCGTCTTCTTTGCGTCTGACGCGGTTGCGTTCGTTGATGAAGCTTTATTCTTTTTGGCGCCTGACACGCCAGCTTGCCGTAACGCAGCAACGGACGCCCTCATCGTCGCCGGCGGAACGACGGACTCGTTAGTGTTCGTTGAACCCGCTGACGAAGCACTCGGTAGTTTCCTCATTGAAGATGAGTTCTTTGTAATAGTTTTCCAAAATATATTCCTCAGTCGTGTTGCATCCACATCAGACGGCGGCCGCTCTCTGACTCCAATAGTGGCTTTCGACTGATCGGTTGCAGCTGATGGTGGAGGTGCAGCAGGTTCAGGTGCATGTGCCGCTGGTTCAGGTGCCGCTGGTTCAGGTGCCGCTGGTGCAGGTTCAGGCGCAGCAGGTGCATGTGCCGCTGGTGCAGATGCCGCTTGTTCAGGTTCAGGCGCAGCAGGTGCATGTGCCGCTGGTGCAGATGCCGCTTGTTCAGGTTCAGGCGCAGCAGGTGCATGTGCCGCTGGTGCATGTGCCGCTGGTGCAGATGCCGCTTGTTCAGGTTCAGGCG
>Ga0136655_1000013_pt1 | contig 67315 bp, 63 predicted proteins | sample CPBDNA_2_FD_94863 | JGI IMG/M metagenome (GOLD analysis project Ga0136655, IMG submission 94863) | Freshwater to marine salinity gradient microbial communities from Chesapeake Bay, USA - CPBay_Spr_15_0.8_DNA (version 2) | ecosystem: Environmental > Aquatic > Marine > Coastal | place: USA... | reverse complement strand
GGCATTCACCTCCCAAAGTGTTGGTAAAACAAAAGCCCTGCATCTTGCAGAGCTCTTGTCACCACTTCGGTCGGATGAACCTATCCCTGGCAGGTTGCTCCTCAGCAGAGCCCGCTTCCGTTTCAGTTCAACAAATCAAATCTCAAAACCAAACTCTATATTTACAACTTGTCGAAAAAAGCAGCCACGTTCACTCTGGGTAAATCTGCCCATTTAAATTTTACCATTATCCAGCTGAGACCTCCAACACCAATAAATTTTCCTAAAACCAACCCCAAAAAGACCCCCATAGTAACTGGTTGAAATAGGCCCTCAGCTTTAGGTAGTTCAACTCCGGCGTTTGCCAATGCAAACAAAGGAAGAACCATGAAATAAACCAAAGGTTTCATGGTGTATTCTAGTCGCTGCAAAGGGGTTTGAGCATGTCTGGTAAGATGCTTCATTCTTTCAAGAACAAGCAATTGCTGCCTAGAAATAAAAGAACCCTTTCCTTCAGAACTCATTTGAAACTGACGAATAAATCCTATGCCTGCTTTTGTGAAATGAGATCGATCTACCTTAACTCTGGCCGGAATTAAAAAAGCAACCAGTACTCCTGCTATGGTGGTATGAACTCCAGCAACAAGCATTGAGACCCACAATCCACCTATGCCCAGAATACCATAATAGGCTATATTCCGAATACCTATATAATTAGAAGCAAGAAGAATAAGGAAGAAGATCAGGGCAAAAAGCAATGCATCTAATACAATATGATCGGTGTAGAAAAAAGCAATAATTAACACAGCTCCAAGATCATCCGCAACGGCAATGGCCGTTAGTAGAATTTTAAAGCTACTCGGAATTCCATTTCCCAACAAAGAAGATAAGCCTAGTGCAAAAGCAATATCCGTTGCAGATGAAATAGCCCATCCGTGAATATTATCAGGGAAAGAATGATTAATAAAAAGAAAAATCAAAGCAGGAACAAACATGCCGCCTAGGGCTGCGCTAAAGGGTAAACTAGCACTGCGAAATGAGGAAAGAACACCAATTTTAAACTCTCTCTTCAATTTTAGTCCAACAAAAAAGAAAAAAAGCGTCATTAAACCTTCATTCACCCAAAAATGAAGGGGTCTATTAAATCTAAAATCAGAAAACTCAAAACCCAAGGGAATTTCCCAGAAACGATGATAGTACTCTCGCAATGGACTGTTTGCAAGAAAAATGGCCGATACGGCAGAAACAAGCAACACTAAACCAGCCGTTCTTTCCTTTTGGACGAACTGAAAGATCCATGAAAAAAATGAATCGATTCTTTCCCTATTTTTCATCTCCGTGAAAGTCGCTATTTTGTATCAATAACACAAAGTATCTAATGCTAAGAAATAATGAAGATAAGCTGTTAGAGGATGAAGACAATCCAGATCCAATAAAGTGGAGGAGGAGACTTAGAATAATTGTATTTGGCACAGATACTCCAGCAGGAAAATGGTTTGATGTAATTTTAGTAATTGCCATCATACTAAGCGTAACCGTAGTAATGCTGGCAAGTGTACCAAGCATTGAGCTAAAATATCACACGCAATTCGTATACATAGAATGGTTTGTAACTATCTTATTTACTGGTGAATACATAGCTAGAATCATTGTCACACACAAATCTTCCAACTATATATTCAGCTTTTATGGTCTTATTGATTTGTTTTCAACTCTACCAACGTACTTGAGCTTATTTATTCCAGGATCTCAGAGTTTACTTGTAATTCGACTATTAAGGGTGCTTCGAATATTTAGAATCCTTAAGATGGGACATTATTTGAGGGAGGCAAAATTTATTACCAATGCATTAAGAGCAAGTGGCTACAAAATTTCTGTATTTATTTTCAGTGTTGTTATCCTAGTAACGATTTTAGGCACTTTGATGTATCTGATTGAAGGGAATGTAGAAGGAAGTCTTTTTACAAGTATTCCAACAAGTATTTATTGGTCAATAGTAACCTTAACAACAGTTGGGTTTGGTGATATTACACCTCAAACAGTGGCCGGTCAGTTGCTTGCCAGTATAATTATGCTTGTGGGCTATGCAATTATAGCTGTGCCAACAGGATTGGTAACCGCTGAAATGATTAAGGAAGATCGAAAAGTCAGAAGTGTATCGAAGCGTTGCATTGAGTGTGATGCAGAAATTCTTGATTCGAAATCTATTTTTTGTTCACGCTGCGGAATTGAATTGAAGAGTTAATTAAAGGATTCTCATAAACGATAAAATGGGTTGAAAACACGCAGATATTTAATCCTATAATTTATATTATGTTAACTTAATTTGGCAAATAAAGGGGGGAATTACTTCCCCCATTTAAACTAGTTACTGTAGAATCGTGCCAAGACGGTCTCCCATTTCTTTACTTTTTTCATACTCACCAAGACGGTAATAAACTTCCTTTAATGCTCTTAAGGTATCCGCATCCTCTGGGTTAACTTCTAAGGCTCCTTCAAAAAGGGGCTTAGCTTGTGCAAACACCTTTTTTTGTTCTGCCTTTAGGGCGTCGTACTTTTTAGTCTGATTGATATTCAGCTTGTTCATTTCTTCGGTGAATTTGTTTGCTTCACCGATATAAAGCAAGCCTTTCATATACAATGCGTCAAAATACTTTGGGTCAATTTCTAACGCCTTGTCGTATGATTCCAATGCCGCTTCATTGTTCTTGACATCATTAAAATTCACTACGCCCTTAACATAATGATACAGTTTGTTTTTTGGATCATTTTCAATGGCTACATCTAAAATTTTCATTGCGCCTTCAATATCCTTGGCATCCAAGTAATCTTGAAGTTCCATATTGATTAAATTAATGTCATTCGGAAACGTTTTTCTAGCATTAGCCAAAGTTTCTTTGTATTTCTCCTCATTATTATCAGCCTTATACAATCGAATTAAAGCTAAATAAATATCACTTGTGACAGGTTCAGCAACTTGAATATCAGCGTAATCACCGGTAGAAACTGCGGCTTCAGCCTCTACCCTAGAATTGGCAGTAACTCTGTTTCCAGTTTTCACATCCTGAATTGAAAAAGCGATGCCTTTATAACCCATTACTAGTAATTGCTCATTGATAGAAATGGCTTTCTGTCTGGCAGCTTTAGCCTTATCAGCCGAAAGATTTGTATCTCTACTTGCTTGCTCGGCCATAATAGCCGCATTAAAGAAGGCAGTAGAATCATGAGTTGGAAGTTTCAAAGTTTCCTTTTTAATAAGATAAATTTTCTCGAAATCTTCTGCTGCTCCCATTCTATCGCCTGAATCCGACTTATCAATTGCTTGTTGAAACATCATAGCAGTACAATTCATTAATTCAAAGCGAGCCTTATCTGAGAATCGCTTCTTACCTGTTTGAGCTTCATACTCAATACTTGAACTGTAATACTTAACCGCATCTTCCAAGGCATTGGAATTAAGGGATCTTATCTTTTCATCCGGTGTGGCTGCAATTCTCATATTTAACAAGCCCTCGTAATAATAGAACTTGGATAAGTTCTTCTCTTTGATATTCCCTGCTCCTTTGGACTCAATCAATTCCTTGGCTTCATCCAGATATTTCTTGCCTTCGGCCAAGTCATTATTTCTATCTATTTCTAAAATAGCACTAGAAATGGAGGGTCCTTCCTGAGCCATAACACTCATAAACATAAACCCAGTAGCAATTAACAATAGACGTTTCATTTTTCTAACATTTTTACAAATTAAACATTTTCCGAACTAGACTCCGAAGAATCTGTAGCACCTTCATCTAACTCATTAAAATCATCTTGTGGATCATCGCTTGGAACTTTGGTAATGGATGCAATTGAGTCGTTCGCTTTTAGATTGATAAGACGTACACCTTGTGTATTTCTTCCCATAACCCTCATCTCCTCAACAGAAATACGAATCATAACTCCTGATTTGTTGATGATCATTAAATCATCTTCATCCGTAACGTTTTTCAAAGCTATTAATCCTCCCGTTTTCTCTGTGATGTTCATGGTTTTAACACCTTTTCCACCTCTATTGGTAACACGGTATTCATCTAAGGCTGAACGCTTTCCATAGCCATTTTCAGAAACAACAAGAATCTCACCCTCTCCTTCATTAACACATACCATGCCAATTACTTCCTCGCTATCATTTTCAAGATTTATGGCTCGAACACCCGAAGCATTTCTTCCCATTGGTCGAACCTTATGTTCAGGGAATCGGATACATTTTCCACTTGAAGCCGCCATAAGGATTTCGCTAGAACCTGTAGTAAGCCTTGCTTCCAAAAGGCTATCCCCTTCTCTAACCGTAATGGCATTAATACCATTTTGTCTTGGACGACTATAGGCTTCTAAAGTGGTTTTTTTAATGATACCTTTTCTTGTACAAAGAGTTATGTAGTGACTATTGATGTATTTTTCATCCTTTAAATTCAATACATTAATGAACGCCTTCACTTTATCATCAGGCGGAATATTAATTAAATTTTGGATAGCCCTACCCTTGCTTGCCTTACTTCCTTCTGGAATTTCATAGACTTTAATCCAGAAGACTTTACCAAGTTCCGTAAAGAGCAACATATAATTGTGATTGCTTGCAGTGAAAAGATATTCTATGAAATCTTCGTCCCTCGTTGTTGCGCCTCTATGCCCTACTCCTCCTCTATTTTGTCTACGGTATTCTATAAGCGGAGTTCTCTTGATATATCCTGCATGAGAAATTGTAATTATCACTTGTTCATCAGGAATCATATCCTCAATACTCACATCACCCCCAGCGTATTCGATATCTGTTCTGCGTTCGTCTCCGTATTTCTCTTTTATTTCTATCAATTCATCCTTGATGATTTGATATCTCAAACCCTCATTCGCAAGAATTTCATTCAAATGAGTGATTAATTTCATCAAACCATCGTATTCTTCTTTGATTTTATCTCTTTCGAGACCGGTTAATCTTTGAAGTCTAAGATCTAAAATGGCTTTTGCTTGAACCTCAGATAAACCAAATTGACTTATAAGTCCCTCTCTAGCAATATCTGGGGTTTGTGAGCCTCTAATAAGAGCAATAACTTGATCTAAATGATCTAATGCGATTAAAAGTCCTTCTAAAATATGTGCTCTTTTCTCAGCTTGCTCTAATTCATACTTTGTTCTGCGAACCACCACGTCATGACGGTGCTCAACGAAGTGATAAATCATATCCTTCAAATTCAGCATCTGGGGACGCCCCTTTACCAGAGCAATATTGTTAACGCTGAATGAAGTTTGAAGCTGCGTATACTTAAATAAAGTATTTAAAACAATGTTCGGTATGGCATCGCGCTTCAAGTAATAAACAATGCGCATTCCTTTTCTATCCGATTCATCTTTAATATCAGCAATTCCTTCAATCTTCTTATCATTGACAAGATCTGCTGTTTTTTTAATCATATCGGCCTTATTGACCTGATATGGAATTTCGGTAACTACAATGCATTCCCTTCCTTTCACCTCTTCGAATAAGGTACGGGCTCTCATTACAATCCTCCCTCTACCTATTTCAAATGCTTCTTTTACACCATCGTAGCCGTATATGATTCCGCCTGTTGGAAAATCAGGTGCTTTTATATGCTCCATCAATTCAGAGATTTCAATATCTCTATTGTCAATGAAGCTAATAATTCCGTTAATACATTCTGTTAGGTTATGGGGTGCCATATTAGTAGCCATTCCAACAGCAATACCCGAAGAACCATTTACTAATAGGTTTGGAATCCTAGTTGGAAGAACTGTTGGTTCCTTCAAAGAATCATCGAAGTTCAATTGATGATCAACAGTATCCTTTTCGATATCTGAAAGCAACTCTTCCGCCACTTTGCGCAATCTTGCTTCGGTATATCGCATAGCCGCTGGATTATCTCCATCTACCGAACCAAAGTTTCCTTGACCATCTACCAATGGATATCTCAAAGACCAATCTTGAGCCATACGAACCATGGTATCATACACAGAGCTGTCGCCATGAGGATGGTACTTACCCAGAACCTCCCCTACTATTCTCGCCGATTTTTTGTAAGCGCGGTTGCTTAACACACCGAGTTCGTGCATTCCAAAAAGCACTCTGCGATGTACAGGCTTCAACCCATCTCTCACATCCGGAAGAGCACGTGAAACAATCACCGACATCGAATAGTCGATGTAGGCTGTTTTCATCTCTTCTTCAATATTGATAGGTATAATCCTTTCGTTGTCCGCCATATTGTCAGAATTTGAATTCAATGAGCCCTTTCATTCAGGCTAACAGCAAAAATAACTCGATTACCCACTAATAGCTACCAAACCAAGGCACAATATGAGTTGTTTTTGCACAAAGTGCTGTGGAAAAGCAATTGAATAATTAAATTAGGCTGTCAAGGCGTCGGCTAGATTTGGAACACACCCTTTTGGCATTAACTTCGTTATGGTAAAAGGTATAATTTACCGAATAATTATGGATGAAAATTTTTCCCCAAGAGTAAAAGATGTTATCAGCTTCAGTAAAGAAGAGGCCTTAAGATTAGGTCATGACGTTATTGGAACTGAACACCTTATGCTTGGACTCATTCGCGAAGGAGAGGGGTCCGCAGTTAAAATACTTGAGAATCTGAATCTAGACCTTACTAACTTCCGAGGCAAGGTGGAGGGTATCAGTGCTCCAAACTACACCTCCTCTGGCCTGCCTAAAAAAAATCTTCCGTTAACTAAACAGGCAGAAAAAGCTTTAAAGACAACCTTTCTCGAAGCGAAGATTTTTCAAAGTGCTACAATTCGAACTGCACATTTACTCTTGTGTATATTAAGAAATGAAGACGATCCAGTTTCAAGGCTGTTAAAGCATTCTGGGGTTGATTACGACCGAGTTAAAAGAGAGTATCAATCGAACTACACCGATGAAATCCCTAACATTACTCGAAACGAGCTTCCTTTTGATGACGAAAATGACGACTTTGAGAAAAGGGAAAGTTCTTCTTTCAGTTCAAAACCTAAAGGAGAATCGAAATCTAAAACTCCTGTGTTAGACAATTTCGGAAGAGATTTAACCCGTCTGGCTGAGGAAGGAAAATTAGATCCTGTAGTAGGAAGAGAAAAGGAGATTGAAAGGGTGTCTCAGATTTTATCCCGTAGAAAGAAAAACAATCCTTTATTGATTGGTGAGCCTGGTGTAGGTAAATCTGCCATTGCTGAAGGTCTTGCGTTGAGAATAATCAAACGGAAAGTCTCTAGGGTTCTATTTGACAAGCGAGTGGTTACTTTAGATCTTGCTTCCTTAGTAGCGGGAACGAAATATCGTGGCCAATTTGAGGAGCGCATTAAAGCTTTAATGAATGAGCTGGAAAAGAATGATGATATCATTCTTTTCATAGATGAACTTCATACGATTGTTGGCGCAGGAGGAGCTACAGGATCTTTAGATGCTAGCAATATGTTTAAGCCTGCTCTAGCAAGGGGTGAAATCCAATGCATCGGAGCAACAACTTTGGATGAATACAGACAATACATCGAAAAAGATGGTGCACTTGAACGTCGTTTTCAAAAGGTAATGGTAGAACCTACTACTGTTGATGAAACGGTTCAAATTCTCAATAACATTAAGGAGAAATACGAAGACCATCACAACGTACTTTATACTGATGATGCCATTGAAGCTTGTGTTAGACTCACCGATAGGTACATAACAGATCGTTATTTGCCAGATAAAGCAATTGATGCCTTAGATGAAGCAGGCTCTCGAGTTCATATAACTTCTATCAAAGTACCACAACAAATCATTGAACTTGAAGCTAAACTCGAAAAAATCAGGGAGGATAAAGTTCTTGTGGTGAGAAAGCAACGTTATGAAGAGGCGGCAAAGCTTAGAGATGATGAGAAAAATATCGAGGCAGAACTAGAAAAAGCTCAGCTTGATTGGGAGGCGGATGTAAAGAAGAACAAGGAAATTGTTAACGAAGACCATGTTGCAGATGTAGTTGCTATGATGACTGGAATTCCTGTACGTAGAATCGCTCAGGGTGAAAGTAGCAAGCTGTCTAGAATGTCTGACGATCTTAAGCAAAAAATAATAGGTCAAGCCTTAGCTGTTGACAAGATTGTAAAAGCTATTCAACGCAATCGAGCGGGTTTGAAAGATCCAGGAAAACCAATTGGCAGCTTTATATTTTTAGGTCAAACAGGGGTTGGTAAAACTCAGTTAGCCAAAGAGTTATCTAGATTATTATTTGATTCAGATGATTCGCTCATTCGAATAGATATGAGTGAATATATGGAGAAGTTCGCCATTTCAAGATTGGTAGGTGCGCCTCCTGGCTATGTTGGATACGAAGAAGGGGGTCAACTTACTGAAAAGGTTAGGCGGAAACCTTATTCTGTAATTTTATTAGATGAAATAGAAAAGGCTCATCCGGATGTTTTCAATATTTTGCTTCAAGCCTTGGATGATGGTATGATGACCGATTCTTTGGGTCGGAAGATTGATTTCAAGAATACCATAATCATAATGACCTCTAATATTGGTTCAAGACAATTGAAAGACTTTGGTTCTGGGGTGGGTTTTGGCACTACTGCAAGAGTTGAACAAGTAGATGATCACACCAAGGGGGTTATTGAAAATGCTCTTAAAAAGACCTTTGCTCCTGAATTTTTGAATCGAATTGACGATGTGATCATGTTCAATTCTTTAAGCAAAGATGACATTATTCAAATCATTGATATTGAGCTGGAAAAGCTTCTTAAACGAATCCAAACTTTGGGCTATAATCTGTCGATCGGTCTAGACGCAAAACTATTTTTAGCAGACAAAGGATACGACGAGAAATTTGGAGCAAGACCTCTAGCTAGAGCCATTCAAAAATATGTGGAAGATCCTCTTGCAGACTACATTATTCATTCTAAAATTGAAACTGGAGATTCAATTGAGATTAACGTGAATGAAGCAAAGGATGCGCTTGTACTCGAAGTTATTCATGCGGAAGACCCAGCGGAGGCTAAGAACGACGAGTAATTACGGAAACTCTTGAATACATAACAATAGCCTCGTTTTCCGAGGCTATTTATAAAGATAGAGGCAGTAAATTTATAGGAAAGGCCTACCCTATTCATTCGTTTGATGAGGCCAAGAACTTGATAAACCTAGCAAAAGAAGAGTATCATCAGGCTCGTCATTTTTGTTATGGGTTTATATCTCCGCCTCCGAATAATGAAATTCGCTACTCTGACGATGGCGAACCTATGCATACGGCAGGAACTCCCATCTTGAATTCTATTCAATCTTTTGAATTACAAGGCGTTTTCGTCTTAGTCATTCGATATTTCGGTGGAACTAAATTGGGTCGTTCTGGTTTGGTTACGGCTTATAAATCTGCAGCCTCCCTTGCTTTGGAAAAGGCAATTAGAACAAAAGTGATACCCACATCACTGCTTGAACTTCAATTTCCATACAGTCGTATGCAGGAAATACAAACTTTTCTTAATCGGACAGGAATCAAACCGATCGAAATTCAAATGACCACCAACGTATTAATAAAATTAAGGGTGGAATTATCCGAAATTCGCAACTGGGAAGAGTTTTTACTCTCATTGCCCGAGGTTATCTTTGAATTCTACAATTAATTCGCAATTATATGAGAACGAACTTTTTCACGCTCTTACTCGTCGCTAATGCTTTTAGCCTATTTGGACAAAAGTTAGATGGAAATTCATCGTCCAGCTTCTATCCTCTTGACTTAGTCAAAACAAATAGACTAACAACTCTTCCAGATTATAACGGAAATGTTTCTAGTTTAAAATCTAGCTTAGAAGACTATTTAAATGTAGATGGTGAATTTACTCTCGAGCTGCAATACCATAAATCAAGTCCAGGTGGAGAGCATTTTCTTTTTGAACAAATTTTAGATGGTAAGTCAATTTATAGGGGCGATTTAAAAGTGAATTTAAGTAAATCGGGACAGCTAATTTCCTGGTATCGATTTCCTATAGAATATTCTGAATCGCCGAGCATTCAAACCTTCCAGCCAACAAACTTGGATTTTCTTAATGCAATGTTGCCGACAATTCAGGAAGACGTTTGGTTTCCGATGGAAAATGGATTATTAGCGGCAGTTCGAAAGGAATACCATTCCAATGGATCTGCAATTCACGTAGAAGTGATTGAGCAACCGTCTTCCAATGAAATCATCTATTGGCGTGATTTAAACAGCTATTATCACACTTTTCAAGCAGATACGAATATTACAGTAAAAGTTTTTAATCCAGATCCCCTAACCACAGCTCAAGTAAACTACGGAGGTGTTTTTAGCGATCAGAATGATGGTGATGTATCGGCGATCAACGCTCAAAGACAGACTAAAACCGTGCAAGCCTCCTACTCTCAGGGTGCTTTTAGACTCGAGAATCCTTGGATTATAATGGAGGATTTTGAATCACCAAGTACGGCTGTGCCAACTTCATCTACTCCAAGCTTCGATTTTACCCGTTCTCAAAGTGGTTTTGAAGATGTTAATGTGTTTTATCATTTAACTGTTTTTCAATTCTACATGCAGAGTTTGGGATTTCAATTAGTAAGCAGCCCTATTAGCGCAGATGCTCATGGTTGGAATGGTGCAGATCAGTCTAGCTTCTCACCTTTCGCCGGTTTAAGTTTCGGTGAAGGAGGGGTGGACGATGGAGAAGATGCCGATGTTATAGTTCACGAATATGGCCATGCCATTTCATACGATGCATCTCCAAATTCAAATAGTGGAGTTGAAAGACAGACTTTAGATGAAGCATGGGGCGATTATTTGGCGGTTTCTTACAGCAAAAGTTTAAATCCACACAATTGGGGCAATGTTTTCAGTTGGGATGGTCACAATCCATTCTGGCCAGGAAGAGATGCTGTTACTAATAAAAATTACCAGAGCGTCTCTTTTAATTTTAATATTTACGAGCACACCGACCTGTGGTCTGGTGTATTAATGGAAATTCAACAGCAAATTGGGAGATCAGCTTGTGATAAAGTGGTGCTTCAAGGGCTTTATCACTCTGCATTCAATATGAGCTTTAGCGATGCGGCACTTGAAATTATGGCAGCAGATACACTTCTACATTTTGGTCAAAATGCAATGGCCATCTATAATGGATTCAACAGTAGAGGCATCCTTAACATTCCGAATATTGGGATTGGAAATGAGAATTTGACTGAGTCTGGAATTTCAGTCTTCAATTCCTATGGTTTCAGCAATGGCACTCAAGCTTTGCGCATCCAAAGCTCAAAGGGCGACTTTAAGGCTACTTTTTATGATATGAACGGATCTGTACTCTCGGAAGGACAATCGCTCAATGGAGCTATGGAGGTGGACTCATATGGCTTTACCCAAGGAGTGTATACAGTTCAAATTCAAAATGCGAATCTTTCAGAAACCATTCGCCTTATTCGCTTTTAAAAAAGGGTGATATTTTTTCAATGAATTCAGCAGGAGGTTTACAAGGCCTCCTGTTTTTTTTGGATACAAATACAAGATCTACCTTTCCTAATGTTAGTAACTCTCCCTCTGGATTATGAATTTCGTGGGAGAAGGAAATTCTAACCGTAGGAAAAACCTCTATTCTAGAGATGATTGTCAGTAAGTCATCGTATTTCGCACCCTTTAAGTATTCAATTTCAACTTTACGTACAGGTAACATTATGCCCTCTTCTTCCATCTGTCTATAACTCATATTTAGGCTCCTTAAAGCCTCTACTCTACCCACTTCAAAGTATTGATTATAAGCACCATAATAGGCGATTCCCATCTGATCTGTTTCCGCATAACGGACTCTGAGTTTTGTAAAATTTTGATACAATTTTATGCTGATTTACAGTGATTTACATTAACTTAACACAACTATAGGAATAGTTAAGTTCCGCTTAATATTGCTAAAAAAAATTGATAAAGTCAACTACTATTTGAATTTTTTCTGAACTTTTAATTGCACATTTTTGCAAAGCAAGAGGATTTGGAGTAGCTCCTTGGTAAATGGAGCTATTCGTTCTGTTTAAAAAATAAGTGAAAGTAAATTGGAAGGATCTATAGAACGTACTGCGAAAACAGTTTGGGAGGGATGTTTGTCCTATATAAAGGACAATATTAATGAGCAGAGTTATAAAACTTGGTTTCTGCCTATTCAACCATTAAAGCTTCAAGACAATGTTTTGAGCATACAGGTTCCAAGCAAGTTTTTCTATGAATGGTTGGAGGAACATTACATTCGTCTGCTAAAGTCTGCAATTACACGTGAATTAGGAGCACAGGCTAAGTTGGTGTACAGTATCATAATGGAAAATAATTATGGAAACAATACACCAAGTACCATTAAGCTACCGAGTAACCAACGCGGCAAGATTGAAAACCCTAAATTGAACCTACCCGTTGAAATTGGAGGAGCGGGAATTCGAAATCCTTTTATCATTCCAGGCCTTAGAAAGGTGAATGTAGAATCTCAGCTAAATCCTAATTACAGCTTCGATAATTATGTGGAAGGAGATTGCAACCGCTTAGCTCGTTCAGCAGGATTTGCCGTTGCCGGTAAGCCAGGTGGAACTTCTTTTAACCCCCTACTCATTTATGGGGGCGTAGGATTGGGAAAATCGCATTTGGCTCATGCCATTGGAATTGAAGTAAAGGATCGCTATCCAGAAAAAACGGTACTCTATGTAACCGCTGATAAATTTCAGGCTCAGTTTATTGATTCTGTGCGAAATAACACCAAGAATGACTTTGTTCATTTTTATCAAATGATTGATGTTCTTATTATTGACGACGTTCATTCATTTGCAGGAAAAGAGAAAACTCAAGATGTATTCTTTGAAGTATTTAACCACTTGCATCAAAATGGGAAGCAAATTGTGCTTACCTCTGATAGAGCTCCTGTAGATCTTCAGGGTGTTGAACAGCGATTATTGTCGCGCTTCAAATGGGGCCTTTCTGCCGACCTGCAATTTCCTGATCTTGAAACTAGGATTGCCATTATTCATAAGAAATTATACAATGATGGGGTAGACATGCCCGAAGAAGTAATTGAATATTTGGCCTATAGTATCAATACCAATATTCGAGATATAGAAGGGGCTATTATTTCTTTGCTGGCTCAATCCTCCTTAAACCGCAAAAAAATCACTCTTGATTTGGCTCGACAAATGATTAATAAGTTTGTCAAGAACACTACTCGAGAGATATCCATCGACTATATTCAGAAAGTAGTTTGCGACTATTTCGATATGCAAGTGGATATGCTTAAAAGTAAAACGCGCAAGCGAGAAATTGTACAAGCTAGGCAACTGGCTATGTACTTCGCTAAGCAACTCACCAAGAGCTCTTTGGCTTCCATCGGCGCTCAATGTGGAAATAAAGATCACGCTACGGTTCTTCATGCCGTTAGAACCGTTAATAATTTAACTGAAACAGACAAGCGCTTCCGTTTGTATGTTGATGATTTACGTAAAAAGCTGACTTTAAGTTAATGGCAAAGATGTTCAAAGGGAAGGAAACGAGTGAAGGAGGATTTGTTTTTTCTACTAATCGAGATTTCACTTTTGAATCAGAAAATGAATTTGACGATGTCAGCGGAGAAAAACAACTACTTGAAGCCCATTTAGAAAAAAAAGGCCGAGCAGGTAAAACTGCAGTGATCATTAAGGGCTTCATTGGAAACCAGTTTGAGTTAGCAGCCTTGGGTAAAGAACTCAAAGCGCATTGTGGTACAGGAGGAACTGTAAAAGAGGGTGAAATTATTCTTCAGGGAGATTGTCGTAACAAAGCCATTGAATTTTTAAAAGAATTAGGACATACCGTAAAAAGAGTGGGCGGTTAAACTCGTATTTCTGCTAATACTCTCTTATAAAGGTTGATATACAAGGGAACAATGTTCTTGATATCAAACTTCAGAGCTTGTTCATAAGCAGATTGTTTCAGCTGCTCATGCAGCTGTGCGTTCTTGAGCATGTCTATACCTTTTTCAGCTAGACGATTGATGTCGCCAACATTAGCAGTGTAGCCTGTTACTCCATCGATATTAACTTCAGGTAGCCCTCCCGTATTGGTAGACAAGACAGGAACTTTGGCAGCCATTGCCTCTAAAGCTGCTAAACCAAAACTCTCCTTTTCAGAAGGCAGGAGAAATACGTCCGACATACAAAGCACCCGCTCTATTTCATTTGTTTTTCCTAAAAAAATGAGCTGATCTAATATTCCTAAATCTCTCGCTTGCTCCTCTGCTTTCTGCCTTTCAGGACCCTCTCCCAATAGAACTAACCTTGAAGGCATCTCCTTTTGAATCATATTGTAAATACTAACCACATCTCCAATTCTCTTCACCTTTCGGAAATTTGAAATATGGGTTATAATTTTCTGACCTAACGGGGCTAAGTTGGCCTTCAAACAATTCTTCTCTCCTTTGTAAAGCTCTAAATCAATAAAGTTTGGAATCACCTCAATATCCTTTCTAACTGAAAAAAACTTTATCGTTTCATATTTTAGGCTATCGGATACAGAGGTTACTGCGTCAGAATGGTTGATACTAAAAGTAACCGCTGGTTTATAGGACGGATTCTTTCCTACCAAAGTGATGTCTGTGCCGTGCAAGGTGGTGATAAAGGGAATGTAAATCCCTTTTTCTTTTAATATCTCTCGAGCCATATACGCTGCGTACGCATGAGGAATGGCATAGTGAACATGCAAAATTTCAATACCCTCGTTCAGAACCGTATCCACCATTTTGCTTGATAGAGCCAACTCATAGGGCTGGTACTGAAAAAGAGGATAGTCCTCTACATTTACCTCATGATAGTAAATATTCTCCTCTAAGATGTCTAGCCTAACAGGCTGATTGTAAGTTATGAAATGAACCTTATGACCCAATTTCGCCAAAAACTTTCCGAGTTCAGTAGCCACAACTCCACTCCCACCATAAGTGGGATAGCAAACAATACCTATTGTCATTTTAGAGTCTATCATTTCAATTCGCCCATTTTATACTTTTCTTTTTTCACTACTTCGCCTTCCTTATTGAAATAAAGCCATTTTCCGTCTTTTTCGTTCTTTACAAAAGACCCCTCCACTGTTTTCTTTCCTTCTTCATCGTATTCAGAATAAACCCCTTGTTTTTCATTATTTATGTAGGAGGTTGATGATTTCATCTCTCCTGATTCATAGTAATAAATCACATTTCCGTTTATCTTACCCATATCATATTGATACTGAGTAGCTTTTTTACTATTTGCAAAAAACCAAATATACTCTCCGTCTTTCTCACCATTTACATACCTGCCCATTTCCTGCAGCTTTCCATTTCGGTCGAAAATTTGAAGCTCCCCATGTAATACTCCCATATTATAACTCCTCTTCGACTGCAGCTTTCCATTTCCATCGTACACATATTGCACATCGTTTAAAGTGTCATTTTTAAATTGATTTCGCGAAATCAATCTCCCCTGGTTATTCCATTCCAACTGATTTCCATTTCTCCAACCATTTTTATACTCAATGACTGATTTAGGAGAGCCTTCTTCATAAAAAATTAGCCAAATACCATGTGGCCTCCCTTGTTCATCTGTTGGCTTTTTATCTCCAGCAGACTGCCCATTAGCTGAGAATGCAGAGAATAAGGAAATAAGAGTTGCGAGGATTACGGTATGTTTCATTCTTCTATAGAATTATAAATGATTTCCTGGATATTGGTTCGTAAACTAGAACGAATAAGCCTTGTATTTTGTGCGTCGGGGTTTACCCTATTCGATAAGAAAATATAGATTAATTCTGATTGAGGATCTACCCAGACCATTGTACCGGTAAAGCCAGTATGACCGTAGCTCAGCATACTCACGCAGGTGCATGCCGGACCTTCTCCGCTTAGCTGAGGCTTATCAAATCCAACTCCTCTTCTATTATCTTCTTCACAGAATTGACATTTAGTAAACTCTCCTAGGGTAGTAGTACTTAAATAACGAACTCCACCGTAGGTACCTCCATTTAGAAACATTTGCATCAACTTGGCTAAGTCCAATGAATTTGCAAAGATTCCTGCGTGACCTCCTACCCCTCCCAACATGGCAGCTCCCTGATCGTGCACAAAGCCGTGTACCAATTGCTTTCGAAAATAGGTGTCGTTTTCAGTTGGAATAATTTCCTTTTTTGTAAAAGTTAATAATGGATTATACGTTAATCTACTCAATCCCATTGGCTGATAAAACTGACTGCTAACATATTGATCTAGAGTCATTTTTGTTTGTCTCTCAATAATGTTTTGCATGAGATAATAACCTAAATCGCTGTATTTGTACTCCTTTTTCTTTAGGAGCTCAGAACGGATAATGAGTTTTAAAATGGTGTCTGAGTAGTCTTTTCGAATATATAAATTCTCGGCAACTTGCGCGCTGAAAACGGCATCTAGATTTTTAGAGTACAATTTTGGTTTAGGCACCCCATCTTTATTTAGAGTCCGCATATAGAAAGGAATCCAAGCCTGAAGTTGGGCTTGATGTGCGAGCATTTCTCTTATAATTATATCGGCTTTGTTGCTTTGTTTCGCAGATGGGATATAATAACCTAGAGTCTTGTCTAGGTCTAAATCATCTTTATCGTATAACGACATTATTGCCAAAGTAGATGCCGCCACTTTTGTAATTGAAGCGATATCGTATAAGTCATAATCCGATACCTTAAATGTTTTATCATATGTATGATAACCATAGTTCTTTTGAAAAATCACCTTTCCTCTCCTTGCTATGAGCACTTGGGCTCCAGGCATCGTTCCATCTAGAATGGCCTCCTCTACTAATTTATCGATGGTATTCAATGAAGCTGAATTCATACCCACTTCTTCTGGAGTGCAAAAGCCCAAGATGTCTGTCCCTTCTGTTTTAATTCCAGCGCCAGCAGGGAATTGTGAGCTCGCTCGAACAGGAAGCCTTCCCTCCGCTCCGAAAACGCCAAAAATCAGTTCCGCAGCTTTCCGTTCAAAAGCTGGACTATTTTGGTATGCTTCAATCAGGGCTTTGCTTTTGAGTACTTCTGGAAAACTCTTGATAACGTAGGGGTTTCCAAATAAGCTAAGTACAAAAGATGACTGCAAACTTAATCGATCTAGAAACTGGCGTTCAGAATCTTCAGGTTTATAAGGTTTCCAAGGATTTACACCCGAAGTATACCATCCTACTATTATTCGATCATAACTCGATAAATTATAAAGTAAGTCACTTTCGTTTTCATCCTTTAAAATGAAAACATCTAATTCTGTATACTTTTTAAGATGATTGGCAAAAGTGGTTCCTGGATCAACACCCAATATCACACAGGCGGTTGATTTGATTTCTGTGCTGAATGGAAGGGTGTTTTCTTTATTAATAAGTAGAGTCACAGCACTTTGTGCCAAGTTATTTAGAGTAACCTCATTGCTCGATTTATTCAAATCTTCGTATAAGTTCTTTAAATTAACGGGTTCGTATTTATTCAAACCAACCCAGTACTTTGCAAGAAGAATTCTCTGTACAGATTGATTTAATTGCTCCTCAACATTGGGATTCTCTTTTAAATGCGCCAATATTTTATCAAAACCCGCTTCAACATTGGGTGGGAAAAGAAGCACATCATTTCCGGCTAAAAAAGCCTGCAGTTCAATATCCCCAGCAGAGCCCACATTAGCCCCAGCCATATTCAATCCATCTGAGACAATTAAACCATTAAAGTTCATCTCTTTTCGAAGTAAATCGGTAACTACTTCTGAACTCAAAGACGTAGGAACACTAGAACCCGTTAAGGATGGAACATTTAAATGAGCCACCATTATTGAAGCAATATCCATTTGTATGGCCCTTCTAAAAGGATCTAATTCAGTTCGTTCAAGTTGAGACAAACTCTTGCCTATATAGGGCAGGGTTTTATGCGAGTCTTTATCTGTATCGCCATGACCAGGAAAGTGTTTTCCGCAAGGGATGACCCTTTTAGACTGTATGCCTAAGGCTAAGGCCATTGCAGAAGGCAGCGCTCTATTTACTTCTTCCCCAAAACTTCTAGCATTTATGATTGGGTTGGCAGAATTGGTGTTTAGATCAAGAACCGGAGCGAAATTCCAGTGAACCCCCAATCGACTGCATTGCTCTCCTAATTCCTCACCTGTCTTCTCTAATAATTTAAGATTTTGAACTGCTCCTAATGTCATGGCCCAAGGATATCTAAAACAACTGTCTAGTCGCATGTCTAATCCCCACTCGGCATCAATCGAAATCAATAGGGGTAATTTCGACTTACTCTGATAATGATTCGTAAGTCTTGCTTGTCTCATAGGCCCTCCTTGCAAAAAAAGCAGACCGCCAATATGATATTCTTCGATATACTTTTCGATCTGCTGTTTATGACTATCGGTCTTATTTGAGTAAGCCGCCACCATAAATAATTGCCCGATCTTTTCTTCTAGGCTGAGATTGTTAATAATGCTATCCGACCAAGCCTTCGCCTTAACATCAGATTTCCAAGGCTGAGCGAAAGAATTGAACGAAATAAAAATAAATAGAAGTACTATATAAACTTGATTTTTAATCATCTATTGCGGAATTTCGCTTGAGTTAATAAAATCAACAATAACCTTTAAAGTTTGCATATAGGCATTTTGAGACAGTTCCTTAAGGAAGTATCCATTCACCTTCAATTCCCAAGCCTCTTGGCGGTCTTTATCGGCATCTGAAGTAGTAAAAACAAAAACAGGAATCCCAATTAATTCTTTTTGGGTACTTAAAGCTTCAATGAGCTCGTGCCCACCCATTTTAGGCATGTTCAAATCAACTATTAAGGCAAAAGGCTTCTTAATACTTCCGCCATCACCTAAAATAGCTCTTCTAGCTTCCTCCCCATTTCTGAAAATATGAAACTTATTTACAACGGCTAGGTGACGCATAGTTCGCTCGAAATTCATTATATCCACTTCATCATCGTCAATTAGAACGATGGAAGGAAGAACCTTATTGATTCTCATAATCAACTCGTTTATTAATAATGGGCCAAGTAAAATGGAAATTAGATCCTGTGTTTATATCGGATTCTACCCAAATTTCTCCGCCCTTGTCTGCTATAATTTTCTTTACTAAAGCCAAGCCAATACCCGTTCCTTTCCCATTACTTGATTCATCTAAGGTTTGAAAAATATCAAATATCTTCTCTTGGTATTGTTTTTCAATTCCATCTCCAAAGTCTTGAATGTTGAAATGAGCAAATTCTGGCATTCTATCTTCCAACGAATGCACAACTATGCCTCTTTCTTTCGCCTTCCCGTACTTCACTGCATTACTCAATAGATTGGAAAACACTTGAATAAAGGGTATTTCTTCTCCTTCCATTATTGGCCACTTTTCTCGTATCGAAACTGCGGTTTCCTTTTCAAGATCTATACTCTCGAGCAATTGTCTTATTAACTGTCTAGTGTTTATAGAGGAAATCGAATATTTTTTTCTTCCCGCTCGCGAGTAATTCAAGATACCATCAATGAGTTGCTCCATAAACTGAGCTCGTTGAATTAGCATTTCTACTTTAGGCTTAATATGTTCTTCTCCTTTGGATAAATCCTGTAGAATGAATTGTGCTAAATTGTACACAGCTCTAACTGGCGACTTTAAATCGTGGCTCACTGCGTATGCAAACTGATTCAGCTCTGCATTGGTAGACTGTAGTTCTGAAGCATGCTCTTTCAACTGGCTTCTCACCTTCTCTTGTTGGGTGATATCTAGTGAAACCCCTCGTACCACGAATCGATTGCTCGTTTGAGATTGAGAGCGTCTAGCCATTGTTCTTAGAATTCGTGAAGACCCTGCTTTTGCTTCAAATTCATGTTCAATAGTAAATTCCTCAAGACCTTCATTGAGTAGGAAATCCAATATACCGGTATTTGAATCCGGATCTATCGCATTGGTAAATTCAGTATAACTTATCTGCTCTGAGGGCAGATCTAGCCATTCCATCATTTTTTCAGAACATGAGACCACGCTTTTTCCATCAAAAACCCAAGAACCTAAATCAGCGAGAATTTGAGCTTTTTGCAATTGATCTGTTTTTTCCTCTAGGTTGAGTTGTGCCTTAATCTCATCCGTAATATCCCTTATGTAAAGTACTACGCCTGTTTTGGTGTTCAGTTCAAATACTGGGTGGAAGTACACATCGAAAACCCGTTTTCGATCTCCCATAACACGCACGATACGATCCCGCTTAAAATCGTTTGTGAGGGAGGATTTTAGAAATTCTTCCCAAATGTCTTGATCCTTGCTTCCATAAAGATTTCGCATATCCTTCCCTACCTCTATATCCACACCGTAGATCTCCTTTAATTCCCTTTTCGTTGCATTATTTGCAAAAGTTACCTTGTAATTTTCGTCGATGGCCCAGATATAATCGGTAATACTATTCAAAACTGCCTTTAACAGGGCTTCAGAGCGAATGAGTTCATTTTTCGCCTTAATCTCTTCAGTAACGTCTGATTCAATCGCTATGTATCCTTCGAGCCCATCCTTGGAGTCAAAAAGCGGGTCAATAGCCATTTGAACCCAGTAGGGATTGCCATTTTTCGCAAAGTTCAAGATGGTTCCTCTATAGTTTTGTTTTGAAACAATTTTTTCATGGATATCTCTAATCGTTGCTTTATCCGTTTGATCTCCCTGCAAGAAGTGGCCAGGATTTTTACCTATGACCTCTTCGGAAGTATAGCCCGTTAATTCTTCAAAGGCTCTATTTACCCAGGTAATCCTCTGTTGAGAATCTGAAATAATTACGGTATTCTTCGTTTTTTCCACTACTGTGGCCAACCATTTTACCTTTTGTTCGGCTTTATACTTCTCTGTGATATCGGTAATGGTACCAATTAAACCAAGTACCCATCCATCGGATCTTTTATCTGCTTTCGCCTTGATGCTCAGCCACTTTTCCTCATTCAATGAGTCTTTACTTTACAATTTTATTGTACTCTGAATTCGGCGATTTGAGAAGGGCGGTGAAATCGCTATTTATTTCGTTTGCGTGATTGCTATTTAAAAGATTTAAGGAGAAGGTCCCTAAAGACTGTTCTACATTAAGTCCTGTCAATTTTTTCCAAGCAGAGTTTAAGTAGACCCAGTTTCCAAGTAAATCGGTTTTAAAAACAACCTCGTTTATGTTGTCAACTATATTCCCGATTTCATTTCGGAGTGATTCTGCTTCGTTTTCACTTTCTTCAGCTCTACTTCTCAATTCTTGATTGGCAATAAAAAGCTCTCGCATGCTGATCTCTAAAATTCCCTCAGAATGTTTTAAATCTAAGTCGAATTCAGAGTATGCCAAGCTTACGGACGATAGAAAATCATCCATTCCTGCAGGAATAGTTGAAAGGTCGCCGAAATGTTTTTTCAGCTGTCTTTTCAGCAATCGGTGGAATTGTTTTTCCATTATTTCTCGCTAAAAGTGGTGATAGTCACGGTTTGATTATGCAACTCACAACGCTCTCCTTTGGAGAAAGGAGCTAATTCACCGTAAGAATAGAATCCGACCGAAGTTTTAGACGACAGTGCCAAATTGACTGTTTCTATTTCTTCTTCTATCAGTTGCTTTAAAACCAAACGCCTTCCAACACAACTAATGAGAATACTTAAATCTGGGCTTTTTGCGATTGACTCAATGGCCACATTTGCAGCGCTTTCAGCTCCGTTTACAAGCCTATCGACATTGGCTTTCATCAATTTAACATATGAATTCTCTGGGATATCCCCAGCGAAAATTAAGCTCTTCTCTTCTTCATCAACAGACAATATGGTACGCACAACAGGCGCTTGATAACCGCTAATGCGCATGCTTAGCGGAAATAGCAGTCCTGAGGCAGGAAGCTCAGCTTGCCTTTCTCCTAAGTAGCTTTTGTATAGGTCTAAAGCCGGTTTGTTATCGATTTCATACAAAACATTGTTCTTCGATTTTGTTACTAAACGTTCAACCCCAAAGCTATCCCATCCACCCATAGACCCAAAACCAATCTCCCAATCGCCATAAAATGCCATAACAGAAAGCTGATTGCTTTTTGGGGTGGCTTCTTCATTTAAAACCCAGGTAGAAAGAAATCGGCTTTCATCTCCAGCCAATCCACCAGTAACAGAAACATCAGGGGGAAGACCCTCTCTCAAGCCCTTAGCAAGCTCAGAACCATTTACATCTAAACCTTCACTCAGCACAAAAAGATGCACAAGACCTTGCTTGCGCACTCTTTTTCCCATTTTTAATCCCGATTCATAGGAAGTTTCGCTTGAAATGCTATCGTTAAAGATTTCTATTCTTCCCTTTTTGGGCTTCAAACAAAGTACTGAGACTACATCGTCCTTCACCATTCCATCAGAAATATCCCCAGCCGTGCTGCATCCGATAAAACGGGCCTCCTTAAAATGCGACTTTAATTCACGAATAAAGGGTAGAACCAAATCACTCGATAAAGTAGAGAATAGAACCACTGTGCTGGGTGAAAAATCGAATCTTGGAATTGGGGTTTCGGCAGTTGGAAGGGAAAAATTGAAGCAATGCATAACTCGTTCTATTTGATTCTCTAATATGCAATCTATTTTTGTGAAATGGAACCACCGAGATTGCCTTCTTTTTTCAAAGCACGAAGACCGCGTTCATTTGATTTTAAGCCGAGGTATTACGACGAAGACAAAGAGCGTCATAAAAAAATGGCTGAACAATTAGGAGACCGTTCAAAGGCTCAGAATTCATTAAGAAGCATAGACCTCAAATCCAAATGGACATCAGGGAAAAGAGGGAGACTTCAAGGTTCGAGTATGTACCGTTTAGCCGCCATATTGGCAGTTCTGGTGAGCGTGGCTTGGTGGTTGCTCTTCGCATAGAAAGCTATGGAAGACAAAGGAATTATCGAGCTCCTTTCTGAGAATGTTGCAAATCAGATTGCAGCAGGTGAAGTGGTTCAACGTCCAGCTTCGGTTGTAAAAGAATTGCTGGAAAATGCAGTAGATGCTGGAGCAACAGAAATTGAATTAATAGTCCAAGACGCAGGTAAAACTCTCATTCAAGTAATAGACAATGGAGCAGGAATGTCAGGCAGAGATCTTCAACTCGCTTTTGAAAGGCATGCTACTTCAAAAATCAAAAAAGCTGAAGATCTTTTCCACATTGTAAGCATGGGATTTAGAGGCGAAGCTTTGGCTTCTATTGCAGCTGTTTCCACTGTTCGGGCAGACACCAAAAAGCAAGGCGAAGAAGTGGGTTGGAGTATTGAAATTGCAGGAGGAAAACGAGAGAAAATGCAAATGTGCCAGACCAATGGTGGAAGCAGCATCTCGGTGAGAAATTTGTTCTACAATATTCCAGCTCGACGAAACTTCCTAAAATCAGAAGCTATTGAATTTCGGCATATTTCAGATGAGTTCCAGCGTGTAGCATTGGCGCATCCTTCGGTATCAATGAAGTTAGAACACAATGGAGGACTTATCTATTCTCTAAATACTTCGGTTTTTCGAAGGCGAATTACATCCATTTTTGGGCATTCGTATGACGAAAGATTAGTCCCCGTAGAAGAAAAGACTGATATACTTGAGATTGACGGATTTGTTTGTAAACCCGATTTTGCACGAAAAGTTAGAGGGGAACAGTTCTTCTTTGTCAATGGACGTTTTATTAAAAGCTTCTTTTTAAATCATGCTGTAAATCAGGCATTCAGTAATTTATTGCCTGAGGGTAAATTTCCATCCTACTTCCTCAATTTAAAGATCGACCCCAAACATATCGACATCAACATCCATCCAACCAAAACGGAAATAAAATTTGATGATGAGAAAACCATTCACACCATTTTGCGCGTTTCAATAAAACACGCCTTAGGACAATACAATATAACACCAACCCTCGACTTTGATCGTGAACCGAGTTTTTTCGTTCCCGAGAACGCAAATAAAATACCTATTCAACCCAGAATAAAGGTAGATCAGAATTATAATCCTTTTGATATTCATCACTCCTCTCCTCCTTCCAACACTGGGTTTAGAAAAATGGAGCTTGAAAAGGATGTATTCCGAAAAGAAGAGTTGTTTCAAAGTGGTGAGGTAGAATTGAACACTGAGAATATCGATTGGTCTCTCATGTATATTGGTATTCTTAAAGTGGATGTTTTACGCCTTATTCATAAACAAAGAGCTCAGTTTTGCCTTTCCTATACTAAACTGCTTAAAACCATTCAAAGAGGAACAGCCATTAGTCAACAGTTGCTTTTCCCTCAGACTATTCAGCTTGATTCTTCGCAAATGGCCTTGTTTGACGTAATCTTGCCAGAGATCCGGAAGTTTGGCTACGATATTGAAATAGAATCGAATAATACTCTTAGTATTATTGGTCTTCCTTTGGGTATTCCAGAGGCATTGGCCGCAGAAAGTATAGATGGTTTTTTAGAGCTAGAAAGTAATTCAGCGCTGATTTCCTCTGATGACCGATTAGAAAGAATGGCTTATTCCATTGCAAAAACGGAAACAAAGGGCTTAAATTCTACTTGGAGTCTAGAAGAAAGAAAGGCATTAGTGAAAGGATTGGAAAGACTAGATTGGCCAGAATACACAGTCGATGGAGAACGGATCTGGTCTGAAGTAAATAAGAACGAAATAGAGAAAATACTTTTTTGATGTTATTGCAACCCCGCAGCTTTAATTTATTGCCCGAAGTAATTAAAAACCTAATGATTATCAATGGGTTGTTCTTCGTAGCAACCTTGGTTTTCAATAGTACTTTTGGGATTGATCTCGCAGAGTATTTAGGGCTTTTTCTTCCAGCCTCTCCTCTTTTTGAGCCATATCAAATTATTACTCACATGTTCATGCATGGGAGTTTGATGCACATTTTTTCCAATATGTTCGCTTTGTGGATGTTCGGCATGGCGCTGGAGAATGTCTGGGGAGCAAAACGCTTTTTAATCTATTATTTGGTTACCGGATTGGGTGCAGCTCTATTGCATCTCGGTGTGCTTTATTGGGAATACTTTTCACTCGTTAATCAAATGTCTACTAAAGAAATTTTGGATGTAACGACTTATGGTACGGAGTACTTAAATTCAGGTAGAAACTATATAAATTCCAATCAAGCTGCTCTCAATCATTTACTGAATATGCCTACGGTTGGTGCTTCGGGTGCTGTCTTCGGTGTGCTATTAGCTTTCGGTATGATGTTCCCAAATCAGTACATTTATATTTACCTCTTATTTCCCATTAAGGCTAAGTATTTCGTAGCCGTTTACGGTATATTTGAATTGTATAATGGGTTCTCAAATCAGGGAAGTAACATAGCTCACTTTGCCCATTTAGGAGGAATGCTTTTTGGATTTTTCTTGATTCAACATTGGAGAAGAAACCGACAGATTTAGGATGGCTGGATTAAAAGAAGAAATCAAACGACTCTATCAAGAAGGAGATGCTCTTTCGAGATTAATTGGTGTTCTACTGGCTGTTTACGTAGTCATCGTGGTGTTGAATATATTTTCAACCTTACTTCAAATCCCATTGAGTAATTGGGTGATCTCCTATCTTGTTTTGCCATCTGATTTGAGTAAATGGATTTGGAAGCCGTGGACAATGGTTACCTATATGTTTGTGCATCAGGACTTTTTCCACATTCTCTTCAATCTTTTATACCTTTATTTTGCGGGTAGATTATTTCAAGAATATGTTGGAGGTAAGCGCCTGATTTCCACTTTTATTTTGGGCGGAATTGCTGGAGGATTGCTCTACGTACTTAGTTATAATCTCTTCCCGTTTTTTAGTGAAACAGTGCTTATTTCAAACAATCGAGGTGCTTCTGCTGGTGTTATGGCCATTTTAATCGCAGCAGCCACCTTTACTCCTTCCTTCCCAATAAAAGTATTTTTTGTTCTGGAAATAAAGTTTTGGCAACTGGCTGCCATACTTCTTTTGTTAGACCTTGTTTATTTACCAGAATCCAATGCTGGAGGGCATTTGGCACATATTGGAGGTGCACTTTACGGTTATATAATGGCGCGTCAATGGAAAGAAAAAGGAATCAATATCAACGCATTTTTTGAAGATACTGTGGAATCTTTTTTTAGCAAACGAAAGAAGTCTAAATTGAAAGTGAGCTATTCTCGAAAAGAAAACTCTGCAACGTCTAGCTCAATTAGTAATCAGCAGAAATTAGATGTAATTCTCGATAAAATATCCAAAGGTGGATATGAAAGTTTGTCGAAAGAAGAGAAAGATTTCTTATTTAAGATGAGTAAATGACGCAAGAACATAAGAGGCGATCTTTTTTCAGAGCATTTCTCGGAATCCTAAACTTATTGGTAGCAATAAGTCTTTGGCTATCTTCTCTATCGTCCTATTTCGACCCATCGAAAATGCAATATGCTGGTTTAGTCGGATTGGGTTTTCCCGTTCTGTTAGTTATTAACCTCCTCTTTATGCTCTTTTGGATGATAAAAGTGCGTCCCCAATTTCTTTTTTCACTTATAGCCCTTTTGTTAAGTTGGAAGGATGTTTCGGCCCTTTATAAACTCAATAAAGAAAGTAAAGCACTGAATCTTAATTCGTCTATTGAAATAATGACCTATAATGTGCGCATGTTTAATCGATATAGATGGCTTGATAAACAAGGCGTTCCGGAGAGAATCGACTCCATTGTAAAGGCTGTTCAGCCACAAATTCTTTGTATTCAGGAGTTCTATAGTTATCAGCAAACACCAGTCTTCAACTTCAAATATGAAGTGAAGAATATGGCTGATTACGAAAAAAAGTACGGACTTGTACTTTACAGCAATTATGAAGTAATTCATTCAGGGCAGATAAATTATCCCAGTGGAATGGATCTGGGAACGAATACATTCTTCCAATATGCTGATTTGCTTATCGGAAAGGATACTGTTCGAATTATCAATTTACATTTGGCCAGCTTGAATTTAGAAGAACAAGATCTTCAATTGGTTGGCGAAGCTGGAGAAATAAATAAATGGCAAGAGAGGAAAGCTGAATTTAAGAAGATAGGTGGAATGATAGAAGGTGCTTTTGAAAAGAGAGGCCACCAGATGAAGGCGGTATTGAATTTTGTCGATGCAAGTCCCTACCCTATTATTTTGTGTGGCGATTTTAATGATACACCTTCGAGCTGGACATACTCTCAGATGGAAAAGCGATTTACAGATTCATTTGTAGAAGGTGGAAGAGGTTTTGGCAAAACGTATCAGCGCTTCTTTTTTCCATTGAGAATAGACCATGTCTTCCTTAGCAAAGAATTACGCGTGTTAGATCATAGAATAATTAAGAAAGCCTTGAGTGACCACTACGGTGTTGTAGTGAAGTTTTCTTTAGAGTAAACACGTTTGAGATCAAGTGTATTTAGAGCATCAGGTTCTAAGCCTTTCCATTTCTTATCATAGAACCGCATTACTTTATCATAATAGAGTAAAACCATGGGGGCTCCGTCTAAAACCATGCTATCCATTTTCTTATAAAGTTTAAATCGTTCATCCTGATCAGTGATGCGGTTGGCCCTTTCATATAAAATATCAAAGGCCGGACTATAATAATGCGTATAATTTGGCCCATTCGGTGAGTGATTCTTTGAATAAAGTAAAGAAAGATAGTTTTGAGCATCTGGATAATCGGCTATCCAAGAAGCACGAAAAAACTCGAGTTTTGAATTGGCCATACCCTCACGAAGGCTAGCTGCGGGCATCAAATCTACTTGTACTTTAATCCCCTGCTTGGCTAAAGACGATTGAATGTATTCACATAAATCAAGGTAGTTTGCAGAGGTATGCAATTGAAAAACAGGAAGCCCCTCTCCTTTTGGAAAGCCTGCTTCTACTAATAGCTCCTGTGTTTTTAGGGGATCAAAATGATACCCTTCCGTGGGTTCTAGACTTCCTTTTAAAGAAGGCGGAATAAGCCCTGCTGTAGCCGCAATGCCCACATTCTTACGCAGATATTTTAGCATTTCCTTCCTGTCAAATCCAAAATTAATGGCCTTTCTAATTCGAGGATCTAAGAGAGGATGATTGCCTTCGTAAGCCACAGAATCCAATGAAAAACCCAAATATTCTGTATTCAAATAGGCACCCGATGAAAGAATAAACCGATTTTCATATTTAGGGTTTAGCTCTCCATTCTGATCTAAAAGCTCATCGATATACGAAACATCCAAACCCGAAAGGAAATCTATTTCACCTTTTAGTAGTTCGAGAAAAGCAGATTGTCTATCTGGTAAAAATTGAATAGCAATTGCCTCAATATAAGGAAGTTGAATTCCTTTCTCATCCCTTTCAAAATAATTCGGATTTCTTCTCATCACCAATTTTTCATTCCAAAGCCACTTCTTGAGATAAAAAGGTCCTGAACCTATGGGATTTACACTAAAGTCATTTTTATAAAACTCAACGGCTTCTTGAGGGATAATACTGCAATAGGCCATGCTTAACATGGAAAGAAAAGGCGGAAAGACCTCCTTTAAAGAAATATGAACAAGAGAATCTGAACTAGCCCAAATTTCATTCACATTATTGAGAACCCAAGATCCTGGAGTAGCAAGCTCCTTATTTCTAAGTCGTTCCAGGCTGTAGACCACATCTTGAGCAACAACAGTCCGAGTAGAATCTATAGAATTAAAGCAAATGGATTTTGTAAAAGAAACATCCGACCTTAAATGAAAACTATAAAGTGTTCCGGTTGAATCTATTTCCCAACTTTTTGCGAGTAAAGCTCGAGGCAATAATTCAGAATCCAACTCAATAAGGGTGGTATACAGCTGTTTTACCGCCCAAATATCTCCTTGAACTCTAGCATAGGCAGGGTCTAGTGTAGATATCCCTGAAGCTTCATTATACCTGAATATTTGTTTTGTTTGCAACTCTTTCCCTTGATTACACGATAGAGTACAAAATAGAAAGGCAAGACCAGATACAAGCAAAAATCCTCTCAACGACCTTATTACATAAGGCCGCCAAGAGGATGAAATAAAATATACGTCTTTATATATCAATGATTTAGAATCTACCAAGCAAACAAAGGACGATGGCTCATCATTTCATTTACGCGTTCTGCAATTCCTTCTAAAGCCTCTTCATCGTCGTGTTTTCTCAGCGCCTCGTCAATTAAATGAACAACGGTTTTCATATCGTCCTCTTTCAATCCTCGGGTGGTAATAGCTGCAGTACCTACACGCATACCAGAAGTTACAAAGGGAGATTCAGTATCAAAAGGAACCATATTCTTATTGATAGTTATATCCGCCTTACCCAATGCCGCTTCAGCTAATTTTCCAGTAATTCCTTTGTTTCTAAGGTCAATAAGCATTAGATGATTGTCTGTTCCACCAGAGATTAAGTCATATCCCAATTCTACAAAAGCGTTGGCCATTGCCTTCGCATTCGACTGAACTTGAAGGATATATTTTAAGAAGTCATCCGTTAACGCTTCTCCAAAAGCAACTGCTTTCGCAGCAATAACATGCTCTAATGGGCCTCCTTGGGTACCAGGAAATACTGCGCTATCTATAAGACTAGACATTTTGCGAAGGCTTCCTTTTGGATTCTTTAAACCGAATGGATTGTCAAAATCCTTACCAATAAGGATAATTCCACCTCTGGGTCCTCTCAGTGTTTTATGCGTGGTACTCGTTACAATATGACAGTGAGGTATAGGGTCATTGAGCAATCCCTTCGCAATTAATCCAGCTGGGTGAGAAATGTCGCCAAGCAAGAGAGCCCCTACGCTATCTGCGATCTCTCTAAAGCGCGCGAAATCTATATCTCTAGAATATGCACTTGCACCACAAATAATCAATTTGGGCATTTCTTCTGCAGCCCTTTGGGCAATTTTGTCGTAATCAAGCAATCCAGTCTCTTGCTCAACTCCATAAAAACTGGTTTTATATAGTTTTCCAGAGAAGTTAACAGGTGAACCATGGGTTAAATGCCCTCCATGAGACAAGTCAAATCCCATAATTTTATCCCCTGCTTGCAAGCAAGCTAAGAAAACGGCGGCATTGGCTTGTGAACCCGAATGAGGCTGAACATTGGCATACTCTGCTCCAAAAAGTGCTTTTGCTCTATCAATAGCTACATTTTCTACTTCATCTACCACTTCGCAACCCCCATAATAACGCCTTCCAGGAAAGCCTTCGGCATATTTATTTGTGAGTATGGAGCCCATGGCTTCCATCACTTGTGGACTCGTATAGTTTTCAGAAGCAATGAGTTCCAGTCCATCTGTCTGACGATGGCGTTCTGCTTCTATCAATTCAAAAATTTGAAGATCTCTTTCCATTGGGTCTTAAGCTTTGGTGCTTTTATATATTTGGCCAAAATAAAGCTTTCATGCGCTTCGCCAATAACCCCCAACGCAAGTCTTGGATATCGGTTTCTCCCGATAGCGATTTTCCAATTCAGAACTTACCTTTTGGAGTATTTATTCCAAACGATGATGTTATTACCATAGGAACTCGAATTGGCAATACGGCCATCGATTTAAGCGCTCTGCAACAACTCGGATATTTTCATGGAATTGAGATTCCTTCCGATATTTTCCTGCAAGACACTTTAAATGATTTTATCAGCCTCGGACCTGCCAAATGGGGAGCCGTTCGAGATCGTTTGGCTTGGATTTTCGACTATGAAAATCAAGAGCTAAAATCAAATTCAGCTCATTCAAGAAGCATTCTATATCCTATTGAGGAAGTTCAAATGCTCATGCCTGTCTTTATTCAAGACTATACAGACTTTTATTCGAGCAAAGAGCATGCGACCAATGTGGGTATTATGTTTAGAGGTGCCGACAACGCTCTAATGCCGAATTGGCTGCATATTCCTGTAGGATATCATGGTCGCTCTTCTTCCATATTGGTCAGTGGGGTTGATATACATCGTCCGAAGGGACAAATTCTTCCCAATGGTGCCGACCGACCTGAATTTGGGCCAAGTAAGCAAATGGATTTTGAATTGGAAATGGCCTTTATCACTTCAGATGGAAAGCCTTTGGGTCATAGAATTCAGGTGGATGAAGCCGAGGAGTATATTTTCGGAATGGTGGTATTTAACGATTGGTCTGCTCGAGATATTCAAAAGTGGGAATATGTACCACTTGGACCCTTTCTAGGTAAAAATTTCGCATCAAGTCTTTCGCCTTGGATTGTAACTCTGGATGCCTTAGAACCTTTTAGGGTAGCAGGTCCGGAAAAAGAATTGGAGATACAAGAGTATTTAAAGCACGAGGGAGAGCATAATTTCGATATTACTCTTGAGGTTTACATCCAACCAGAAGGCGGTGAGCCCAGCCTGATAAGCACCAGCAATACCAAGTATTTGTACTGGAGCATGGCTCAACAGCTCGCCCACCATACCGTGAACGGATGTAACATAAATAGCGGCGATCTTATGGCAAGTGGAACTATTTCTGGTCCATCAGAAAATAGCTTCGGTTCTATGTTGGAGCTCGCTTGGAAAGGCACAAAGCCCATCCACTTATCAGATGGAAGCAATAGAACCTTCTTGCTTGATGGAGATACTGTTATTATGAAAGCGCATTCCGTTAAAAATGGAGTTAGAATTGGATTTGGAGAAGTAAGAAGCATGCTCCTGCCTGCTATTCTCGATTAATTTATTAGCACAAATACCGAATTCTAAAGGGCGTTTTGGAAGAAGGAAAAGGGATAACTTCGCAGCATGAGCGAAGTAAACTCTCAGTTTAAACTATACCTCTCTAAATTAGGCATCGAGTCGTTGAATTCGATGCAGTTAGAGGCGGTAGAGACCATTTTAGAAAAGCCAGAAACCATTCTTATTTCACCCACAGGTTCGGGTAAAACCTTGGCATTTCTGCTGCCCTTAATTCAACTTATTGACACCAAACTAGAGCAGACCCAAGCCCTCATTCTTGTCCCTTCTCGCGAACTTGCTCTTCAAATTGAGCAAGTTTTCAAACAGATGGGTACTGGACTTAAAATAAATGCGGTTTATGGCGGAAGGGCGATGTCGAAAGACAAGTCAGATCTAAAACATCCACCCTCTGTATTAATTGGCACTCCAGGTAGAGTTGCCGATCACTTGCGCAGAGAACAGATTTCAACAGCCCATATAAAAACGCTTGTTCTCGACGAATACGACAAATCGCTTGAGGTTGGGTTTGAAAAAGAGATGGCCGAAATTGTTCTTGCCCTTGATCAACTGGAAAAGAAAGTTTTAACCTCGGCCACTGAAGCAAAAGAATATCCAAAATTTCTGAAACTGCAGTCTCTCGATTCGGTTCGTTTTAAAAAAGAACAGAAAAGTCAATTGACTGTAAAAGTGATAGAAAGCGCTTTGGACAATAAGATGGAAATACTCTATCAATTGCTTTGTAACCGCGGCTCAGATAACGGCATTGTATTCTGCAATTTAAAAGATACTCTCATAGACTTGAGTGCTTTCCTGCATGCAAAAAAAATGCAACATGCCTGTTTCTTTGGAGGTATGGAACAGTCTGACAGAGAAACAGCTCTTCTCCAATTTCGAAATGGAACACATCGACTACTACTCGCAACCGACTTGGCATCGAGAGGAATTGATGTGCCTGAAATGCAATTTATTGTCCATTTCCAACTTCCTTTAAAACCAGAGGAATTTGTTCACAGAAATGGTCGTACAGCCCGTATGCACCAAGATGGAACGGCTTTTATACTTAAAAATAAAGCAAAAGCCCTTCCCGAATATGTTGGCTTTCCAGAATTCATTGAACTTCAGCCTGCTGCTCCTCCAAAGCAAACGGAATGGTCTACCCTATTGATCACTGGCGGAAGAAAAGACAAAATTTCTAAAGGAGATATCGCTGGATTATTCATTAAACAAGGGGAATTAGACTCGGACGATATAGGGCTTATCGAGTTAAAACAAGATGTTGCATATGTTACTGTACCCAGACGAAAAGCATTCGCTCTAAGCCAGAAATTGAATAACAGCAAACTGAAAACCAAAAAGGTACGAATCACTCAACTCGAAGAAAGATCTAGGTTGGATATTCATACTCCCATTCGAAGAAAATGAGAATTCTAATAACCGGTGCCTCCGGAATGGTTGGAAAAGCGGCTCTACTTCAATGCTTAGAAGATGAAAAGGTAAAGGAAGTGGTAAGCCTAGGGCGCTCTAAATGCGGAATTCGACACCCAAAGTTGGTAGAGTTAATTCATTCCGACTTCAATAACTTCAATGCAATTTCGCATCAACTTTCAGGTTTCGATGGCTGTTTTTATTGCATGGGAGTTAGCGCAGCAGGACTTCAGGAGGAAGAATACTATAAGCTCACTTATACCTTTCTAAATCAACTTATTGAGACTCTTGTTAAGAGTAGCCCACAAGCATGCATGATTTATGTTTCGGGCGAAGGAACCGATAGTTCAGAAAAAGGAAGACTTATGTGGGCAAGAGTAAAAGGGAAAGCCGAGAACCGAGTTTTAAACGCAGGTTTTCGTTCTGCATTTGCTTTTAGACCGGGCATGATTTTACCCTTGAAAGGAATTCGTTCTAAAACTCCGTTATATCAGTTTTTCTACACTTATTTGGGCTGGCTCTTTCGATTCATCTACGCTGTTTTTCCTAAAAGCATCGTAAGCACTAGCGATGTTGGTGACTCAATGATTGAATTAGCGGAGTCGGGCTATGAAAAAACGATCATTCGACCTGCAGATATAAAAACCTCTGCTGAAAGGCATAGAAATAAATTGAAACTTTAGGGGGAAGGCTTATGCTGGATGAGATTTGGATGAAAAGGGCTTTCGAGCTTGCTGCACTTGGCAGATCTACTTGCTCACCGAATCCAATGGTTGGGTGCGTTATTGTTTATGAGAATAAAATTATTGGTGAAGGATGGCATCAAAAAGCTGGAATGCCTCATGCTGAAGTAAATGCTATTCAAAGTGTTGAAGATAAATCGCTCTTAAAGCAGTCTACCCTATACGTCAGTTTAGAACCCTGCTCTCACTATGGCAGAACCTCTCCCTGTGCTGATCTTATCGTTCAAATGCAAATTCCCAGGGTGGTAGTTGCCAATGAAGACCCCAATCCAAAGGTGAGTGGAAATGGAATTGAATGGTTGAGGAAAAACAATATCGAAGTTCGTACTTCTGTCCTGTCGGAGGTTGGAGAAGAACTCAATCGATTTTTCTTTCATTTCCATAGGCATAAGAAGCCCTACATCATCCTCAAATGGGCCCAATCTTTAGATGGATTTATAGATATCCTTCGTCTAAACCAAGAAAGAAATTCTGTAGCCATTAGTGGTACTCTTTCGCATATTCTCAGTCATAAGTGGCGAAGTGAAGTAGATGCTATTCTAGTAGGAGCTCAAACGGCACATACCGACTTACCATCTTTAACCACACGATTGTGGGAAGGAAAATCTCCCATTCGATTGTTAATCGATCCGTCTCAAAGAATTACCGAAGGTCCACTAACCGATTCATCCATTCGAACGGTCCGCTTCAGCTTCATGCCAAAGCCCTCCCACTCCCCTTTCGAAGAAATTCACTGCACAAAACCTCATGTCTGGGATTGTATTCTAGATATGGCTAGAGAAAATCAATGGCTCAGTATACTGGTAGAGGGAGGAGCAAACACAATCAATCGATTGCTTGAAATGAATCTATATAACGAAGCCCGAGTTTTTACATCTTCTCATGAACTTAAAGAAGGATTAGCTGCACCCAAATTAGCTTTAACACCTGCCTTTAAAGAGCTTATTGGGAATGACACTCTTAACTATTATTTCAACAGCAAATGATTTGGTTATTACTAAGTATCCTTAGTTCGGTTGGAATTTTTGTTTCATTCGGCTATTTCAGCCGTCTGAAAGTCAACAATCAATTAGCTATTTCTGTGAACTACAGCTTGGCTTCTATAGTAGGTTTTATTCTTGCTCCAGAAGGCCTTCCTACCCATTTTCCCAATTGGTGGTGGTCTGCGCTTTTTCTTGGCACTGCGTTCATTTATCTCTTTTATAAAATGGCCATTCTTACACAAGAAGGAGGTCTGGCATTGAGTACGATGGGTTCTCAAATGTCTATGGTTATTCCCATCGGCTTAGCGCCCATTTTGTATCATGAAAGCCTTTCTTTTCTCCAGGTTTTGGCTGTAATTGTTGGCCTATCGTCTATTGCCTTAATGGTTTGGAAGAAAGCTCCTGCCAGCTCTAAGCCCGTTCAAAATTTATTGCCCCTCACCCTGCTCATTTTCATTGGAACAGGACTTTGCACCTCAGTTGTAAAGTACAGCCGTCATTTTATGGTAAGTGATTCGGGTGAATTAACTTTTATTTCTACTGTATTCGCCATAAGTGCTCTTTTGGGTTGGATAGGCTATTTTAGAAAACCCGCCCTTCCCTCTAAAGAATTTAGAAAAGGCGTTTTGGCAGGTCTTGCTTTGGGAATACCCAATTTGGGTTCCTTGGTATTTCTAATTAAATCATTGGCTACACCTGGATTAGACAGTTCTTTTGTTTTTCCCATTAACAATATTGGAATTGTTTTAGTCTCTACTTTGTTAGGAAGTATTATTTTCAAAGAGCGCTTGCACAGAAACGGGAAATTGGGAATTCTTTGCGCTGTTTTATCTGTACTTCTTCTTGTTTTTTTAGCCTTCGGACAATAACATTGTAGCTATTTCTCGGTTGTATCTTTGCGCGCTTATTCGGACTATGTCCGGCGCTAGATGACTATGGAAAATCAAAAAAACAATGTCGATTCCGACAGCCACGATCACTTCTCCTCCTCTGTTGTAACTCCGCTTCGCCCAGATGCTTTTGTTCTGAGCGACGAAGAAAAAAAGAGGATTATAAAAGGTCATTTTGCCGCTATAATGGAAACTCTTGGGCTCGATTTATCGGATGACAGCCTTATGGGAACACCTGAAAGAGTGTCTGAAATGATGGTAGATGAAATCTTTTCAGGCCTCCATCCAGACAGAAAACCTAAGATGTCTACCTTCAATAACTCCTATAAGTATGGAGAGATGTTGGTAGAAAAGAACATAGTAGTGTACTCTACTTGCGAACACCATTTTTTACCCATAGTGGGCCGAGCACATGTGGCCTATATAAGTGATGGTAAGGTAATTGGACTCAGTAAAATGAATCGCATTGTAGACTATTATGCTAAACGCCCTCAAGTTCAAGAACGTTTAACTCGGCAAATTGTAAAAGCTATGCAAGAGGCCTTGGGAACAGAGGATGTTGCATGCTTAATCGATGCCAAACACCTGTGTGTAAATTCAAGGGGGATACGCGATATTGAATCGAGCACAGTTACCGTAGAATACGGTGGAAAATTCAATGAGGATTCTACCAAGCGTGAATTCTTAGATCATTTAAGATTGGAAACGGATTTTGGAGTATAATGAATATCAAGAAGCACGAACTTAAGGTTCACAATAGTCTGAGTGGAAAGAAAGAAAGCTTTCAGCCTCTAAATCAAGAGTATGTTGGCATGTATGTTTGCGGTCCTACCGTTTACAGCGATGTGCACTTAGGCAACTGCAGAACCTTCATCAGCTTCGATATGATGTATCGTTACCTCATGTATTTGGGGTACAAGGTTCGCTATGTTCGCAATATTACCGATGCGGGCCATTTGGAAAATGATGCGGATGAAGGAGAAGATAAAATTGCTCAAAAGGCAAGACTAGAACAGCTAGAACCCATGGAAATTGTGCAGAAGTACACGGTTGGATTTAGAAAAATCATGGGAGAATTTAACGCCCTCCCTCCTTCCATTGAACCAACGGCTACAGGACATATTATTGAGCAAATTGAAATGATAAAAGACATCATTTCTAAGGGTCTCGCCTACGAAGCCAATGGCTCTGTTTATTTCGATGTGCCAAAGTACCAAAGTCAAGGCGGTAACTACGGGGTTTTAAGTGGAAGGAATACCGATGAGCTTTTCCACAATACTAGAGAACTCGATGGACAGTCTGAAAAGCAAAGTCCTTTGGATTTTGCTCTTTGGAAAAAGGCCTCTCCTTCTCACATCATGCGCTGGCCTTCGCCTTGGAGTATTGGCTTTCCCGGTTGGCATCTGGAATGCTCTGTAATGAGCTCCAAGTATTTAGGAGAGCAATTCGACATTCACGGTGGAGGTATGGATTTGAAATTCCCCCATCACGAATGTGAGATTGCTCAATGTCAGGCTCATACAAACCATCCTCCTGTTAAATATTGGTTGCACTCTAATATGCTTACCTTAAATGGAAAGCGCATGAGTAAATCCACAGGCAACACGGTTTTGCCACAAGAGTTGTTTACAGGTGAGAATGATTTGTTGGTGAAAGGATTTGATCCTTCGGTGGTTCGTTTCTTCATGATGCAAGCGCATTATCGTTCCGTCTTAGATTTTAGCAACGAAGCCCTACTGGCCTCAGAAAAAGGTTTTGCACGTCTCATGGACGCCATGGAGAAGCTAGATTCATTGCATTCTTCTTCTTCGATATCTGAGTTGGATGTAGAAGGATGGATGTCCAGATCCTTATCCGCTATGGATGATGATTTCAACACGCCCATTTTAATCGCTGAGTTATTTGAAGCAGTGCGTTGGATCAACTCTATTTCAGAAGGAAAACTTGCGATTTCGAAAGAGGATTTAGTTCAACTTTCTTCTTTTATGAAGGATATGGTTTTCTTCGTTTTAGCATTAAAATCTCCAGCTAAGTCTGCTTCTACAGATAAACTCGATTCTGCTATGCAACTGATAATCGAGTTGAGAAGAGGTGCAAGAATTGAAAAAAACTGGGCATTGAGCGATCAAATACGCGACCATCTTGCCCAAGAAGGCATTCAATTAAAGGATGGACCCGACGCAACCAGCTGGTTTATACAATAGTGTCTAAATTCAACCAAATTGCCAGTTTTCCTGTCCGATTACTAGTTTGGATCTACCAATTGGTTATCAGTCCATTGCTTCCAGGTGCTTGTAGATACAATCCTACCTGCTCTCAATATATGCTAGAAGCCCTGAAAATATGGGGTCCTTTCAAGGGAACTTGGTTGGGCTTAAAACGCATTGGAAGATGTCATCCTTGGGGGAGTCACGGCCACGACCCAGTGCCTCAAAAACAAAAAAAAACAAAAGACAACCAGTAATTGAGTACTTGGAAGTGTGCAGATTTCCAACTCATTTGCTTCCTATTTTTGCAGCATGCTACAACGCGATTTTGAAGGACTTACCGTTTCTTATCATACTTTAGGTTGCAAACTCAACTTTGCCGAAACTTCTACCATTTCGAGAGGAATGCAAGGCGAAGGTTTTCAAAAGGTTGAATTTGGAACCGCCTCTGATGTATGTGTAATCAATACCTGTTCTGTTACCCAAGCGGCGGATAAGGAGACCAAGCTGATTATCAAGCGTGCGCTAAATGCCAATCCGGATACTTTTATTGTTGTAACAGGCTGTTACGCGCAATTGAAACCTGAGGAAATTGCCCAAATGAATGGGGTAGATTTAGTTCTAGGGGCCTCCGAAAAATTCAATATTACCGCCTATTTAAGCGATTTATCTAAAAAAGAAAACGGAGAGATTCATTCTTGTGAAATTGAAGATGTAAATCAGTTTATTGGCTCCTACTCTATTGGAGATCGAACCCGGGCTTTTCTAAAGGTTCAGGATGGATGTGATTATAAATGTACCTATTGTACTATTCCTCAGGCTAGGGGGATTTCTCGAAGCGACTCTTTGGAAAATGTGGTTTCAAAAGCCAAAGCAATTGCCGAAAAAGGAATTAAAGAAATTGTACTAACAGGTGTAAATACAGGCGATTACGGAAAAGGTGAGTTTGGAAATAAAAAACACGATCACACTTTTTTAGATTTAATTCAAGCCTTAGATAAGGTGGATGGAATCGAAAGAATTCGCATTTCATCCATTGAACCAAATTTGTTAAAAGACGAGATCATCGACTTTGTTGCCAATAGCCAACGTTTTGTCCCTCATTTTCACATTCCCCTTCAATCAGGCAATAATGAGATTCTAGGTTTAATGAAGCGCCGCTATCAAAGGGAGTTATATCAAGAAAAAGTGGCTCGCATTAAATCAGTTATGCCCAATGCCGGTATTGGTGTTGACGTAATTGTTGGCTTCCCCAGTGAAACAGAAGCACACTTTCTAGACACCTATAACTTCATTAACGAACTAGATATTAGCTATCTGCATGTGTTTACCTATTCTGAAAGACCCAATACAGAAGCCATAGAACTAGAACACATCATTCCCATTCCCGAAAGAAAAAGACGGAATAAAATGCTTCGAATTTTATCGACAAAAAAAAGACAAGCTTTCTATACTTCCCAGTTAAAATCAGAGCATTCTGTTCTCTTCGAACATGAAAACCACGACGGGTTTATCGAAGGTTATTCAGAGAATTATGTTCGTGTTCGATTGCCTTTTCAAACAGAATTGATCAATGAGACAAGAAATATTTCTTTCCAAAGCATAGATCCAAAAGGAATTATGAATGGATTGGAAGTAGATGTTTTAGTCTAACCTATTTTTTTTCTATCGGACAAGTACTGATTCCGAAAATGGCATAGAGGGGACAAAAGTTGATGATAGTGGTTGCCAAGAGTATTCCTCCAATCACAAGGAGCACTATTCCCAATGTACCCGTAACGGTACCTGTGATGAACAATATTGAAACAATTAGTGCGATGGCCACACGAAACCAACGATCCATAACACTCATATTCTTTTTCATAATCTGATTTTATAAACCGAAGGTAATCAGAGAAAAGGAATGAATAAGTATTAAATATCACTTCCAAATAAAACATCTAATAAATTCTCTCCGAAGTTGGTGTTTTGATTCATACTTGAAGACAATGCAACTAGCTCTATTTGAATTTCTGTATAGCCTCCCTATCGCCTCAACATTCTCTTCTTACAAGCTTTTGGTTTATGGAATGGATGAGTAGGCAGAAAGATTAAAATCCATCGATAAGCCTGAGTGTTTCGGCTCTAAGAAGCTTTTGGCTATTGGAACGGACAAATTCAGGGAGAACATATATTTCTTTTGGACGGTGATAGGGTTTGAATTCGTCTATCTTCTTAAGCATGGATTCAAAAGAATCTGCGGACTTCTCGGATGATTCAATAATCAACACTAATTTTTCTCCCAGCACTGCATCGGGTTTACCCGCCACAAATAAATGCTTGTTAATGTGCTTTTGAAGGATGGCTTCCACCTCTTCCGATTGAATCTTTACTCCTCCTGAATTGATTACCCAATCCAGTCTCCCTACATATTCAAACTGACTTTCGGAATGGAGTAGAATTTTGTCTCGTGTTTGAAGTGTTAAATCTAGATAGGCATCTTTTACAATCAGTGCCTGGTTTTCATCTGCATCTATAAATACCTTAGGCATTGCTTTAAATACAGATTCTGTTATTGGGTAAAGAGAACGGATAGCAATATGGGTATAGGATTCCGTCATTCCAAAACCCTCATAAATTTCAGTAAGGCAGCCATAAGGAAGCCGTAAGTCTGTCTTTATACCTACTCCACCTAAAAGAACAGTTTTAAGCCTATGCATCTCTTTTTTAGATGATTCCAACTGTAAAGGAACCATGGCAGCAAAATCAATTAACCCAGAGATAAAATCCATTGGATTAGCCCTTGGAAAAACAACTACTGCCTCTCCTCCCGACACTAAAGCCCTTATAAGCTGCATCTTGGCAGCGATATAATCGAAGTGTAGGCAAAGTAAAAAGCGTGAATTTGGTTGAATCTTAAAATAGTCTAGAGTGCGTTGAGCCGATAGAATCATTTTGCGCTTTTCCAGGGCAATTTTCTTCGGCTTGGCAGTCGATCCTGAAGTAAATTGATATATGTATTCTGTGGGATCGTACCACTGATTTAAGAAATTTAAAAGACTATAGCCCTCCTCCTTTCCTTCCAAAAAGGCACTTAATGCATTTAAATCTTTTGGAAGTACAAAGCTTCTTTCAAGAACACTCAAGTTAAATTCTTTTGAATAACCCAACCTTAAATCCATAATAGGCGTATTCATTATAATTTAATAAAACATTCTTTCTTATTTTCTTGCTAAACCGCCAACTACCACTGGCGGTTTTTTTATTCTCTTATTCTCTTCCAAAGAAATTCGCCCTGCATTTCCAGATCCGATGGAAAGTTGTTCAAAAACAAACTTCCTGTTCCTAGTCCTTGTGGAATTCGGATTTCCTTCACAGCAGCATATTGGGCAATTGCTTGCAATCCAATATTTCCTTCTAATGCAGAAGTTACCCAAAAACCCATTTTATTCTCCTTCGCAAGATCAATCCACTCATCTGATCTTTCAAATCCACCTAATAAAGAAGGTTTTAAGATTATAAACTGAGCTTCGGTTGTAGCCAATAATTCTGCCTCTCTTCCCTGTTCACAAAAAATAAGGTCTTCATCTAAGGCAATAGGAATCAGGTCTTCACTTACTAAATCATTGGTTTCCTTCCAACTCCCAACAGACAAGGGCTGTTCTATGCTGTGCACGTTTAAAGACTTTAAACTCTTTAAAACCTTTTTGGCTAGTTCGAAATCAAAGGCGCCATTGGCATCTACACGAATGGTTATATCTGGACTTAAATCGCGAAGATTCTGAAGAAGTTTTTCGCTTTTCTCAAAATAATCTAATCCAATTTTAAACTTGATACATCTAAAGTTATTCTCAAGCAGTTTTTGGCACTGTTCCCATTGGTAATCGTCGGGGCCCATCCAAACCAAACCATTGGTTAATAAACCACTACGACCGGAGGCGAACAAAGAAGGAAAGTAAATTCCAGCTTCTTTATTCTCTAGCTCAAGGAAAGCCATTTCCACACCAAGCCACAGGCTGGGCCATTCTTTTTGAAAATTCAATCTTAATTCTTCGGCAGAGCAACCGCTCTCCCAAAGCCTACAAAAGCGATCTAGTTGGGCCTCATAATCGTGTTTATCGTCAATGCTCAAACCAGGCAGCAAACTGCATTCACCTAAACCCAAGCGTCCTTCCTTCTGCAAATAGAGAAGATAACTGGGCTTCTCCATCAAACTTCCTCTAGAAGTTCCGGCCGATCGCTTGAAGTGAAGTATGTGTTTTTTCCAGAGTGCCTTCAATTTGACAAATAAATTCCAAGTCCGAGTAAAATACTGAATAACAAAGTAGTAATAGCAAGTCTCTTAAGTAAGGGTTCAAAGTCTTCCGACTTCCAAGCCTTAAAAACAGAGGATAGATTCCAAAGTAAAAGTGGGGCTGTTAGAAGAAATAGATTGCGCCACACATCGCCTCCTTTCATTTGGGCATAAAAAAAGGCGAGGTCAAATGCAATGACCACTAAAGCGACATGATATGCCTTAGCCCAAGGCAAACCAATGCGAACAGGGATGCTAAATTTACCAGCAACTTTATCGGATTGAATATCACGCATATTATTGAGATTCAGAACGCCCACTGCCAATAGACCCACTGCCGACGAAGGCATGAGCATATCGAGTGAAAGCTGAGCAGTTTGGATGTAATAGCTTCCCATTACGCCAACCCAGCCAAAAAAGAGCAGAACGAAAAAGTCGCCCCAACCTGAATAGCCGTAGGCAGTGTCTCCAATGGTATAAAAAAGGGCCGCTAAGATGGCTAAGCAACCCAAAGCTATGAAGAGCAGAACAAGAGTCCAACCGCTGTCTATCAGCGCTATATAACTCAACAGACTGGCTGAGATAAAGGAAAGGACCACTAAAAGATACACCGCTCTTTTCATGGATTTACGACTGATAATTCCAGCTGAAACCATGCGCTTTTCTCCTTTTCGATGATCGTCGGTTCCTTTTACTCCATCGCCATAATCATTTGCATAATTGCTTAATACTTGAAACAACAAGGTTGTTAATAGACTAAGAATTAGAATACTCCCATCAAAAGAGCCTTCGTTTGCCGCTAAAAAATTCCCGAGAATAATACAAGAAAATGCCAGTGGTAAAGTTCGCAACCTCGCCGCTGCCAACCAAGGTTTTATAGAACTCATGGAAATTTCGGGAACTTAGCAAAATCGGGTTTGCGCTTCTCTAAAAAGGCATTCTTACCTTCTTGAGCTTCTTCGGTTAAGTAGTATAAAAGCGTAGCGTCTCCAGCCAATTCCATAATACCCGACTGTCCATCCAACTCCGCATTTAAGCCACGTTTAATCATACGGATCGCCAAAGGACTGCGCAACATAATGGTTTCGCACCAGTCAACTACTTCATCTTCGAGCTGAGCTAGTGGAACTACTTTATTTACCAATCCCATGTCTAGGGCTTCTTGAGCATTGTATTGTCTACACAAAAACCAAATCTCTCGGGCCTTTTTTTGACCTACATGACTGGCTAAATAAGAAGAGCCAAAGCCGGCATCAAAACTGCCGACTTTCGGACCGGTTTGTCCAAAAATGGCATTTTCACTGGCTATAGTTAGATCGCAAACCACATGCAAAACATGGCCTCCTCCAATCGCATAGCCATTTACGGCTGCAATAACGGGTTTGGGAAGGGAGCGAATTTTCTTGTGTAAATCCAGCACATTCAGTCGTGGCACTCCATCGGTTCCAACATAACCTCCCACTCCTTTTACATTTTGATCTCCACCCGAGCAAAAAGCCTTATCTCCTTCGCCCGTAAGCACCACCACGTTTACATCTTGTCTTTCACGAGCAATATCCATTGCTCGAATCATTTCAATATTGGTTTCCGGACGGAAGGCATTGTAGACGTGCGGTCTATTGATGGTAATCTTGGCTATGCCATTGTAAAATTCGAATCGAATGTCTTCAAAAGATTCTATGGTTTCCCATTTACGCATGCTTATCTTTTAGATAGTTAAAATAGTTGTTCAGTACTTTGTCGTTCACCTCTGCAGGCGTAAAAACCTCTAATAGTGCAGTCTTGTTCGATGAAAGCCATCTTTCCACAGAATCCCGCAAATTCTCTTCATCTACCGCACTAAAATAGTCCATCGAAAACATCTCGGCTACGGGCTTCGCCTTTCTTTTGCTCTTCGCTTCAAAGTGGGGCTCTAGATATTCTGTAGAAGAGGGTCCTTGTATGATTCTGAAAATTCCACCGCCTCCGTTGTTAATCACACAAATTTTTAGGTTGGATGGAAGTGTGTTTTGCCAAAAGGCGTTGATATCGTAAAAAAAGGCTAGGTCGCCTGTTAGAAGCACTACTAATTCATTGGTCTGCAAAGCATAACCAACGGCCGTAGAACTCAATCCATCTATGCCACTCACTCCTCTGTTTCCTAAATGAACCAAATCTGTTCTTTGAGGAAACAATTGAATGTATCGAACCGGACTGCTGTTTCCATTAAAGAGATGACATCCCTTTGGCAAAGACTGCATCAGTTTTCCTATTGCCTTAAAATCGGAAAACTCAACGGATTCTGCAAAATCCAGACTCCATTTCGCTCTAATTGCAGAATGCTTTCTTAGTTGGACTGAATAGGTTGAGGGCGTACTTGGAAGTGCTTGTAATGCGGAACGAAAAAACTCCAAAGGATCTAAAACAATCGATGCGGTGAGTGACTCGAAGATATCAGGATGCGGAAGATTTGCATCAATATGCCAATGTTTTAGTTGTGAATGCGTTTTCATCCATGCTTTTACCTTCCTACTTACTGTTTCGCCTCCCAATGTGATGACGAGCTCTGGCAGCATTTCTTTTTTGTCGGTCTCATTCAGTGTCTCCACCCATTGATCGATGGCACCTATTCCTTCCGCCACCTTTAAATTAGAAAGGCTTTCGTATAGTAAGACCGCCTTGGGATGCTGCTTTAAAAATTCATCTAAGGCTTTGGAAAGCTCCATTTGCTCTTTTCCTTCTGCCATTTGACCTACCAAAATAATCACCTTAGACGATGTCTTCCATTCTTCAGAAAGCGATTGCCATTGGCTTTCGGATAATGAAGTCTGGCTATAACTGTAATTCTCTACGACTGCATCTATTTCAACACTTTCTATCGTCTGATACAATGGCTCCGACAGTGAAAAATTCCAGTGAATGGGGCCTTTACAAAGACTTTGAGTTTGAAGGGATTCCGTCAGCTGCCTAAAAATGGCTCTTTCGGTGCTCTTTGTCTCAAATGCGTTTGGAATTTCAACGGAAGCTCGAATATGATTGGCAAATACTCCTTTCTGGCGGATGCTTTGTCCTTCTTGCTGGTCAATTCTCTCGTTGGGTCTGTCTGCACTTAACACAATGAGCGGAATTCTTTGATAAAATGCTTCTACCAAAGCTGGATAATAATTTACCACAGCACTGCCGGATGTACAAATGAGTCCTACGGCTTGCTTCTGCTGAATGGCTATTCCTAAGGCAATAAAACCCGCACTTCGTTCATCTACAACTACCCGTATTTGAAGGTCGGGGAAGGAATGAGCTGCCAACACCAAAGGCGCATTTCTCGATCCGGGGGAGAAAACGAAATGACGAACTCCGGCCTTGTACAGAATCTGCAAAGCCATATCTACTCCCCTCTTGTCTGTGCTAATCCTCATGCCTTCTCCAAAAGTGATACAAAGTAGCTCGCTTTTCTTCTGTTTCTTGCCATTCTCTAGCCAAATCCGACTTCGATGTTAGTCCGCCTCCTATGTAGAAATGAACCTGTGAGTCCCGCCGCTTTAGGCAGCGAAGATTGACATAATATCTAGAATGACCATCCTTTTTCCAACCAAAATAGCCCGAATAATATTCGCGTTCGTTCCACTCTATTTTTTCAATGGCTTTTAATGCCGATTTTAAAGGAAGACCTGCCACAGCAGGAGTGGGATGCATTTTCTGTAAAAGCGCATTCAAAGAGCCTCTATACTCGCCTATGATATCCGTTTTTAAATGCTTGATAGGTCCTGACGCTAAATCATATGCCTCAGATAGTTGGATACCTTCCACGACGCCTTCTTCCCAAACCTTTCGAATGTAATTGGTTACCATTTGTTGCTCTTCCCTCTCTTTTTCTGTCCATTTCCCTTTGGTTGGAAGCGTTCCAGCCAAGGCCATAGTTCTTATTTTATAATCGGGAAATTGTTCTAATAACAATTCAGGACTGGCACCCATCCACTCTCCGATTTCAGGATGAACAAGCCAGTGAACAGTATGATTTGGATAGAATTGCAATAGATCTAGAGCCACCGGCAAAAGGGATTTACTGGAGGCTCTTTCGCTGTGTTTTCTTGTAAGCACCAGCTTTTGAAGCTCTCCAGAATTCAACTCAGTCAAAGCCAAATCGAATGCTTTTCTGTAAAGAGGGTCAATCTCCTCAAAATGAACGGGTAGCGAAAAAGAAATATTCGATTGTCTTTTTAGAGGGAAGGAAAAAGATTCTCCCGAGAAGAAATAGGTTTTTTGACTTGGATGAAATGGAGCATAAGTGAAGTGGGATTCTTCCTCCCTTACCTCACGAAGATTCGAAAGCACTTGAACCGTCTCCGATCTGGCCTCGGCAAAAACTACAAAAGCTTGTTTTTCTTGCTCTAAACGCTCAATACACTCTCTCCAATCCTCCATCTCCCTATCGATCTCTTAACTGAGTTAATCGCTTTTCAAACTTTGTATAATTCAATTCAGAAAGCTTAAAAATGCCTATCCAACCCAAGACCAAAACAGAAAGAATGAGCAATGGACTTTGCGCTTCTACTTTCAACAAAGCCCATCTAAGAATAGCGAGAAAGGGCAAATTGATTAGGTACATGGAATACGAATACAGACTTAGCTTAGTAACCCAAACAGAGAGCTGCTTGTTTAAAGATTTCAATTGAAATAAAAGAGCAATAAGGGCAAAAGACAATAGACTTTTAAAATCGAAAACCCAAACCGCTCTCCAATAGGGATGAATAAAATCTCCTGAATACTTCCAAGCCATCCAACTAGCTAAAAGCAAGCCAAGCCAAATCCATGGTTTTTTGAAGTACTCTGGCCAAAGCAAGTGAATGGCACCAAGAACCACACCCCAAAGAATGGAAGAAATTCGAAAGACAACGGGAATTCGAGAAAACACTTCGGCGTCTTCAACAAAGCTTCTTGAGAAGAAGTAGTATTTATAAATCCAGGCAATCACTAGAAATAAAAGGCTGTAGGCCAAGAAAGAAGGTCTTTGCCCTTTTGGTAGGTAGCGCACCCAAACCCACCAAATAAAAGGAAAAAGCAAATAAAACCACTCTTCAACCGCTAGGCTCCATGATTCTTTGAAAAAGCTGCCATTGGGTTCGAATAAGTTCTGAAGAAAAGCCAAATTTCGCCAATCAATCTGCTCTCGAACGCCCATTAAAAAGTAGGCAATAATTTGAAGTGCAAGAAAGAGATAATAATTAGGAAGGGTTCTCCACCATCTTCTTTTGTAAAAAGTGCTGATCTCTTTCCAATCTCCATGTGGAAGGGTTTTAAATACAATCCTTCCGATTAAAAATCCGCTCAAAACAAAAAAGAGGGTAACCCCATCGATGGGAAAATGAAACCTCAATCCAGGAAAAGCCATTCGCAAAATGCGCTGACTATGAGTCAATACAACCAATAAAATAGCGGTACTGCGAATGAGGTCTAATCCAATATTTCGATGGAGAAGCTGCAATTAGTCGCGGCGTTTAGGGACAATCATAGTGGTGAGCTTACAATGCGAAATACGATCGCCTTTTTCGTTGCGAATATCAATTTCCCAAACATGCAGAGACCTTCCTTTATGTAGGAGACTGGCCCGAGCCGTAACAATACCTTCGGTTATTCCCTTCAAATGAGTTGCTTGGATTTCAATGCCCAGCGCAGCTTGTTTCTCTCTGTTGATATGCAAAGCGGAACCAGCACTAGCCACACTCTCTGCCAGTGCAGCAGAAGCGCCGCCATGAAGCAATCCCAGTGGCTGATGCACCTTAGACGTAACGGGCATGGTGGCTTCCAACCAATCTTCGCCCATATCGGTGTATTTTATGTCTAAAGTATTCATGAGCGTTTCCCTTCCCCAGTTGTTTAGGCGCGCCAATATTTCTGCTTTTTCCATGCAGCAAATTAACAACCTAAGAACATTGAGTCTACCTATGTCGTGAAATTGAGTTTTACATCCTTCTATCCCATTCGGTAACTTTATATTTGCGGCCTGTTAAAATCAACATTTATGATCGCCATAACCTTGCCCGACGGATCGGTGCGTGAATATGAAAACGGCAGCTCGGCATTCGACGTGGCCATGGGCATTAGCTCGGGTCTTGCTCGCAATGTTTTGTCGGCTCAATTCAATGGGCAAACGGTTGAAATTAAAGATCCACTTCCTGGAGATGGTGCTTTGGTACTTTACACTTGGGATCAGCCGGAAGGAAAAAAAGCCTTTTGGCATTCTTCTGCCCACGTTTTGGCACAAGCCATTCAAAAGATTTATCCATCTGCCCAGCTAACCATCGGACCGGCTATTGAAAATGGCTTTTATTATGATGTAGATTTTGGAGATGTCTCTTTGCAAGAAAAAGATTTTGCAGAAATCGAAACCAAGATGATGGAGATGGCTCGTCAGAAGGCTGAATTTAAGCTCAGAGCCGTTTCTAAGCAGGATGCTTTGCAGTACTATAAAGGCAATCAGTACAAAACCGAGCTTATCGAAAACCTCGAAGACGGAACGATCACTTTTTGCGATCACAGCGACTTTACCGATTTGTGTAGAGGAGGACACCTTCCTAACACAGAGTTCATTAAGGCGGTTAAAGTAATGAACGTGGCAGGAGCTTACTGGCGTGGAGATGAGAAGAACAAACAACTCACTAGGGTTTATGGCATTTCCTTCCCAAAAAAATCTTTACTAGACGATTATCTACACTTACTTGAGGAAGCTAAAAAGCGCGATCATAGAAAATTAGGGAAAGAACTAGACCTCTTTACTTTCAGTCAGAAGGTCGGACAGGGCTTACCACTTTGGTTACCAAAGGGCGCGGCATTGAGAGATCGCCTTGAGCAATTCCTCAAGAAAGCGCAGAAAAAGGCGGGCTATGTTCCTGTTATGACTCCTCATATTGGAAGCAAAGAATTGTATGTTACTTCTGGGCACTATGCCAAATATGGGGCAGATTCCTTCCAACCCATTACGACACCTGAGGCGGGTGAGGAATACTTACTCAAGCCAATGAATTGCCCTCACCATTGCGAAATCTACAAGAGTCGTCCGCATTCATACAAAGATTTACCCATTCGCTATGCAGAGTTTGGAACGGTTTATCGCTATGAGCAAAGTGGCGAATTGCATGGATTGACTCGCGTTCGTGGCTTTACTCAGGACGATGCGCATATATTCTGCACAGCAGACCAGGTTCGAGAAGAGTTTAATAAGGTGATAGACTTGGTTCTTTACATCTTTAAAACCTTAGACTTTAAAGAGTTTACCGCTCAGGTGAGTCTGCGCGATCCAGAAAAACCCGAGAAGTATATTGGTGGATTGGAAAACTGGGAAAAAGCGGAGTCTTCTATTTTAGAAGCCGTTAAGGAAAAAGGAATGCCCTATGTAGTGGAATACGGAGAAGCTGCCTTCTACGGACCCAAACTTGACTTCATGGTGCGCGATGCACTGGGAAGAAGCTGGCAATTGGGTACTATTCAGGTGGATTATAATTTGCCGGAGCGATTTGAATTGGAATACAAAGGAGCCGACAACGAAATGCATAGGCCGGTGATGATTCACCGCGCACCTTTTGGTTCTATGGAGCGTTTTGTAGCCGTTTTGTTAGAGCACTGTGCCGGTAATTTTCCTCTTTGGCTCACTCCAGAACAGATAATAATTCTTCCGATTTCAGAAAAGTATCTCGACTATTCAAAGGAACTTTTAAAGTTGCTTGATAATTACGATATTCGCGCCCTCCTTGACGAGAGGAATGAGAAAACGGGAAGGAAGATACGTGACGCTGAGATGCAGAAGATTCCCTACATGCTAATCGTGGGGGAAAAAGAAGAAGAAACCCAAACAGTTTCGGTTCGCAAGCATGGTGGTGAAGATCTAGGAAGCATGCCAATAGATCAATTCATTCAACTTGTAAACGAAGCTGTAAGTGCTGAGCTAATTGATAATTAACGAACTAACAAAACTCTGAAGAAAAATTACCAAGGACGGTTGCCTCAGATAAAAGAGGAAGACAAACACCGCATTAACAGAAACATTCGTGTCCCGAAGGTTCGTCTTGTAGGAGACAATATTGAACAGGTAGGAATTTACACTACGGTTGAAGCTCTGAAAATGGCTGAAGACTTGGAGCTTGATTTAGTTGAAATCTCGCCAAGTGCAGACCCACCGGTGGCGAAAATCATTGATTATAGAAAGTTTCTTTACGATCAAAAGAAGAAACAAAAAGAATTAGCGGCCAAAGCGGTGAAGGTTGTGGTGAAGGAAATTCGCTTCGGACCAAACACAGATGAGCACGACTACGACTTTAAAAAGAAGCATGCTCTGAAGTTCCTTGAAGAAGGATTTAAGATCAAAGCTTTCGTTTTCTTCCGCGGACGTTCCATCGTTTTTAAAGATAAGGGTGAGATTCTTTTACTCCAATTAGCACAGGATGTAGAAGATGTAGGTAAAGTAGAAAGCCTTCCAAAGCTAGAAGGCAAGCGTATGATCATGATGCTTGCTCCAAAAGCCATTAAGAAGAAAAAATAAATATCAGTCCAAACGTCGATATAATTATAGCAATGCCTAAAATGAAAACTAAATCCAGTGCCAAGAAGCGTTTCAAGCTTACCGGTACTGGTAAAATCAAGCGCAAACACGCTTTCAAGAGTCACATTCTGACGAAGAAATCGACCAAGCGCAAGCGCAATTTGACACACTCAACATTGGTAGATAAATCCGATGTGAAGAGCGTGAAGGATCAGTTAGTACTCTGATTCTATTATTGGTTCTAAATGTATAACCCTGATCGAGTGCCTTACAAGTTTGCTTAATTGCAGCGCCTCGCTCAAAAAAAAGAAAAGAAATGCCAAGAAGTGTAAATGCAGTAGCTTCTCGCGCCCGTCGCAAGAAGTTTATGAAACTAGCCAAGGGATCCTTTGGACGTCGTAAGAACGTTTGGTCCGTTGCAAAAAACTCGATAGAAAAAGGTTTAACTTATGCCTATCGCGATAGAAAGAACAAAAAGAGATCTTTCAGAGCTCTGTGGATTCAGCGTATCAACGCCGGTGCACGTGAGCACGGAATGTCTTACTCCGTTTTTATGGGTAACATTAAAAAAGGAGGAATTGAACTCAATCGCAAAGTATTAGCTGATCTCGCTATGAACCATCCCGATGCGTTCAAAAGCGTAGTTGATAAGATAAAATAAGTATAAACAAGACGTTTTGGACAAGAGAAAGCCACGCCGCAAGCGTGGCTTTCTTATTTTCGCACTTTAGTTAAGTAGATTAATCTTTCGCTCCCCCTCTTCTATGAATTGGAAACATCTCCTCCCTCTACTGCTCCCTTTTCTTGTCCTCTCCCCTTCGATCTCTTGGGCTCAAACCCCTTGTGAGACTTCTGAATTAAAGCAAATCACGGCTCCCTCCGGACTCCGTATGCGCAGCGCACCCAAAATATCGGGCAAAGTAGTCACAACGGTTCCTTTCGATAGCTTGGTGATGGCTTGCAAGGAAAAATATGGAGAGCTTAAGGTGGATGACCAAATGGGTCAATGGACTTTCGTTGTCTACAAAGAATTTGAAGGATTTATGTTCGATGGCTATATGAAAACAAAGGCTACTGAGCCAGTTGCAATAAGCCCTCCCCCTACTCCTATATCAGTAGACTCGCTTGCCGTATCCAAGCCAATAGAAGAACCCATTCGCCTAATTCACTATCCTACTCAATTTAAAATACTCACTGAGGCATACAACTATTGTGGAGATGCCAATACTATCAATCCCGGAATAAACTGGTATGCCTTCTATATGAGTGAGCAAGACCAAGCAGATATGGCTATTGAAAAGGTTAAAATTCAGGTGATTCTGAGCGAGCAAAAATTAAGTGAATCTTTGGAATTCGACATACGAACAACCAATTCAAATAAATCTGTCTTCTTATTGGGCTCAGAGAATAGTCTCGATATCGACAAAATAAAAAGAGCCTCTCTACGTGGGCCCGACAATCCGATTTCCCTTTTCCCAGGTCAAAAAGAACGATTTGCAGTGAATGCATCAACAGAAAGTGTAGAGCTAAGTGCGCTTGGAAATGTAATTTCCTTGGGAGATTGCCCCGAGATTGATGGGTATCAATTGCTCGGAAAGTCGATAATCAAAGGTGAAAACAGAACTCAGAATATTGCGCCCTTATTAAACTTAGCTGGAAGCTGTGGTCTTCCAAAAGCCATTTGGGTAGGAGATATCAATGGCGACGAGATTGTAGATATTCTTTGGGCGGCGCGCTCAATGGAATTATCTGTATTTACTTTGTTAATTAGCGACATCAATGGTTCATCTATTTGGAAAGTTTCAGATACGTGGACCTTATCCCCCTGTAAATAATTATGACCAAGCAAGACTTAGAATTCAACCGCAACGAAGATCAGATCAAGCTTTTAATGGCTGAAATGCGAAGCCGTCTTCAGACCATATCTCTGGGTGGAGGCAAAAAACGCATTGAAAAACAACACGCTCAAGGAAAGCTGACGGCTCGTGAAAGAGTAGCTTTCCTATTGGATAAGGATCGCCCTCAGATTGAAATAGGCGCTTTTGCTGGCGAAGGCATGTATGCAGAGCACGGCGGTTGTCCTGCGGGTGGCGTAATTGTAGTCTTGGGTTATGTGCAATCTAAAATGGTTATTGTAGTTGCCAACGACGCCACAGTAAAGGCCGGCGCTTGGTTTCCGATTACCGGAAAAAAGAATCTTAGAGCTCAAGAGATTGCTCTAGAAAATAGAGTGCCTATCCTCTACTTGGTCGATTCTGCTGGGGTATACTTACCCATGCAAGACGAAATCTTCCCAGACAAAGAGAACTTTGGTCGGATTTTCAGAAACAACGCCATCCTTTCAAGCAAAGGCATTACGCAGATTTCTGCCATTATGGGAAGTTGTGTAGCTGGAGGAGCCTATTTGCCTATTATGAGCGATGAGGCCATGATTGTAGATAAAACAGGAAGCATCTTCTTAGCCGGCTCCTATTTGGTGAAGGCCGCTATTGGAGAAGATATAGACAATGAAACCCTTGGAGGAGCAACAACACATTGCGAGATTTCAGGTGTAACAGATTATAAGGCGGCCAACGATCAAGATGCACTGGAAAAAATTCAGCGCATTGTAGATAAAATTGGTGCTTTCCCTAAAGCGGGCTTCGACAGAGCCGAAAGTGCGATGCCTGAAAAAGATGAAAAAGAGATTTATGGCATTATGCCAGAGGATCGATCTAAACCATTTAGAACCTTAGACATTATCGAACGCTTGGTAGACCATAGCGAATTCGATCAATACAAAGAGGGCTATGGAAAAACCATTCTCTGCGGTTATGCGCGTATAGATGGATGGGCTGTTGGAATTGTGGCCAACAATAGAGAGGTGATTAAAAATAAGAAAGGCGAAATGCAATTTGGTGGAGTAATTTATTCTGATTCTGCCGATAAAGCTGCCCGATTTATTGCCAATTGCAATCAGAAACGCATTCCATTGGTCTTTTTACAAGATGTTAGCGGATTTATGGTAGGAAGTAGATCTGAACAAGGAGGAATTATTAAGGATGGCGCTAAAATGGTAAATGCCATGAGCAATTCGGTGGTGCCTAAGTTTACGGTAATTATGGGTAACTCTTATGGCGCAGGCAATTATGCCATGTGTGGAAAGGCCTACGATCCTAGACTTATTGTAGCCTGGCCAACGGCTCAACTAGCAGTTATGGGTGGGGCTCAAGCGGCCAAAGTTCTTTTGCAAATTGAACAAGCTAGCCTCAAGGCGAAAGGTGAAATTATTACCCCTGAAGCAGAAAAAGAACTGCTCGACCGCATTACCAAGCGCTATACAGAGCAAACATCTCCCTATTATGCGGCTTCTCGTCTTTGGGTGGATGCCATCATCGATCCCTTAGAGACTAGAAAATGGATCAGCATGGGAATTGAAATGGCGAACAATCAATACGATATTCCGGCCTATAATCCGGGTATCATTCAATCCTAGAAATCCATGTCAGACTATTTCGAATTAGGCTATTTCAGCAAGACAGTAGGTCTAAAAGGGCATTTGATTCTCATGACCGATGCCGATCATCCTGAGAATTTCTCAGACCAAACGGTGCTCTTTACCGAAGAGAATGGCAGCTATGTACCCTTATTTACGGAGTCCTTAGAGCTTACCCATAGAGGTTCTTTTAAGGTGAAGTTGGAAGAGGTAGACACAGAGGAAGCAGCGCGTAAATGGATAGGTACTTCCCTCTTCTTACCCCTTAGTTTATTGCCCAAATTAGAAGGAAACTCCTTTTATTACCATGAGATCATCGGGTTTAAAGCAATAGATCAGAATTCGGGTGAAATAGGACTGATTAAGAATGTTTTAGATAGAGATCCGCAGCCATTATATGAAATAGAAAAGGAAGGAAAACTACTGTATATTCCTATGGTAGATGCCTTCTTAATTAAGGTAGACCGCGAGAGCCAATCCCTTCATTTCAATCTGCCAGAAGGTTTGTTGGAGGTCTTCGACTAATGCCTTCAGAGCTTTTTCGATTTAAGCAATTTGATCTTTTGCATGGCGAAGGATATAAGATTGGCACCGATGCCGTCTTATTGGGTTCGTGGGCAGGGTCTGATCCCAATATTAAACGCATTCTAGACCTTGGCTCAGGTACGGGAGTCATTGGTTTCCTTTTAGCTCAGCGCTTCCCTAAGGCCCAAGTACATCTCCTAGAGCGCAATGAAGCTGCCGTTCAAGAATGCCACGCCAATATCGCTCGTTCTCCTTTTGCAGATCGCATTCAATGCATTTATGCCGATGTACTCCATTGGAAAAATACAGAACCCTATGATTTGGTGGTGAGCAATCCGCCCTACTTTGCCTCTGCCCTTCCCTCTTCCAATCCACAAAAAGTATCGGCCAAACACATTTCTTCTGAAGATCAAATCAAATGGTTTGAAAAGATGGAGGAATTGGTAAATCAAGAGGATGGAAAAATAGCGCTTGTACTTTCGAACAAACATTTAAAGGCTCAGAAAAATGCCTTGCCTGTGTTTTCATCCTTCCAACTAAATCGGAAGCTGGCTGTATCGCATAGACCCCATTCAAATCCATCTCTGCTACTGTTGGAATATGGAAAGGAGGAGACTAAAAGTGAAGATCAATGTAGCATTCTCAGCTCCAATGGTTCTTTTTCAGATGAGTATAGTGCGCTGTGCAAAGACTTTTTATTGTCTGTTAAATAGTCACTTACTCGTTAATAAGTCGCATATTCTTATGGCGGTTATGGAAAACGGAATTGTATATTTAACCCTCGAATTGAGAATTTAATACGCCACCGGTTATGGAAGATGTTTTATGGTCTAATGCAGAAGGAACGCTGAATGTGAATGCAGATAAGATTCGTTTCATCAGCAAAAAGGAATCAGCCAGTATATTAATTGAAAACGTTTCATGTATTTCTGTAACGCAGAAAGACAATAGTGCGTTCTTTTATGCGGGCTTTGCGGTTACTTTAGTCGGACTGGTATTGCTAACCCTTTCTATGCCTCCTTTCCTCGTTTATGGAGTGGTATTTCTAGGCTTAATCCTATTCTTCTCTTCCTATGTAACACGCAAAAGAAGCATTGAAATCAGCTCTTTGGGCTCTGGCATTATTGAGTGTCCTATGGGTAAAACCAGTATGGAGGATCTTCTTTCGGGAATGGATATTATAGAAGATGCCATACGCGCCAAGAAAAAAGAACTTCAACCGGACATTGAGATTGACCTTTCTGATTTCGTGGAGGATGAAGAGGAAGAAGGCAATGAAGCAGAAGCTTCAGAAGGAGCCGCAGAAGGGACTGTTTAAGTTTAGAAAAGCAGAAAGTCTAGCAGCCTCTGAGTACGAGTCGATCTGATTTAATGAGTAAAGTGCCATAGAGCCTACACTAACTAAGGTGTCTTATTTTACTATTAGAATAAACTTTTCATTGTTCGTTTTTATTGTATCTAGGCTAACCTTTGCTGTTCCTTCACTCCCCTCGGTTGGTTTCAGATTTCAAAATCTTCTAAAACCTAGCTCGTCTGGAAGCTGCCGTAGTTGGCGCGCGTTTTACGAGCACTTCGCCGAAGGCGCTGTAGTTGGAAGCACTGATGCACCTGGCCTGTCCAATCCGTCGCCAATTTTACTTTCCCTAATACCCATAATGGTAGCGGCATGAGATAATCAATAGCTCGTCATTCTCATAGCTGTACACCAAACGGTGTTCGGTGTCTATCCGCCTTGACCAAAACCCCTGGAGTTCATGCCTTAACGGCTCTGGGTTGCCTATGCCTTCAATAGGAGTGCATTGGCAGCTTTTTATCAGCTCTTTGATTCGCTTGACCTTCTTCCTGTCTGTCTTTTGCCAATATAGATAATCTTCCCAGCTAGAAGCTGTCCAAGTAATCCTCATTCTTCAATCAGGCCCTCGTCTTTGGTCTTGCCTTGTTTGGCTTCTTCCATTGATAGCAGTAAGTGTTCACGGTTCTTACCTGACATCAGATATTGAGTCTCTTTCAAGGAGCGATACTCATCCATGGAGATTAAAACAAGGTCTTTGTTGTTCTTGCGTTTGATAATAAGTTCCTCAAAATCGTCTGCGACAAGGTCAAGCCATTTTCTCAGGTTGAGCCTTAACTCTGTATAATTGATCACTTTCATAATGTAGTAAAATTACACAATGCGTACGCAATTACGTTTTTTGCAGGGTTTTGATTATCCCAGCAGATGGTTTTCTCAACCCTTCTTGGCTCTCTTCCTTGCCGAAGTCATCCTTCAGTATAAGGAAGTAGACCAACTACCGGCCGAAGAAAGGAATACCGTGATCAAGGTGGTTTCTGTACTGCACAGGGATTGCAAGATAAAGGCGCGCCTATACAGTATAAAAAAATGGGCTCAGTGGCAGGGACTCTGGTAGCGATTAAAGCTTGCTACTTTTTTACTGCGAGTGAATATGACCAAAACTACCTCTTATAATGATTTTATATGCAATATGACCAGACATACTAATATCTGAAGGATCACTGTTTAACTTATCTCCCAGTATCATATTAAACCTATATCCACTAACAAATGGCCCAAAAAAACTACTTACAGAATCCATTTGAGTAACCAATGAATCACTGATTACCAATAAGCTATCAGATTTATTGTGATCAAGAATATATAACCCGCTGTTTGTTGATATTTGACAATAATTAAAAGGTTTGATTCTATCAACATTGAATATCAAACGGTTAGTTGCTTTTGGATTAACAACCACCTCTTTAAATCCCATATTCTCAGATAAAGATTTATCTGAATTTCTTTTTGGTTCACTATTGCAACTAGCAATCAATAGTAATAATAAACTACTTAACCTCAACATTTTTAATCTTTCTAAATATTGTGTCACTTTTTAGAAAATCATGCCACCTTGCAGAATCCTGGTAGTCATGTTCAAATACCCAGTCCTTTTTATCACCTGTTAATTTTGGATAATACACTTCAAAAATCACTTTACTCGGACCTTTAGGTACAGGAGCCATATCAGCAACTACGATATCATCAGATTTAGGCGGAGACTCCTTTGCTCCCCAAGAAATCCACTTCCTCAAAATCCCCAAGCCTTTGGACAATTTTTGGCCCCAGCTACCAACAGCTTTACCCAGACCGCCCATAGGGAAGCGCTCTATGGGGTCCCCTTTGTTTTCAGCATCTGGCCACTTAATATGCTGTTCATTACTATCACCATAGCCTTCCTTGCTATAGGGTTGTTTATTTTCTTTTTTTGCAATATTAATGACTATCTCATCCAATATAGTATTCCCCTCTGCTTCATATTTTCTTACCCATTCAGCCTCCTCTAATTCTTTATTTGTATTCCAGCCGTTTCCAGTAAAAACGTTACCTACTTTTTGAAAAAAACGGCCGAACCAATTATCGCCTCCTTTAACCCACATCCCATCCGGATCCACCAACATAATCGGGTTATTCCCAGTGTATACATAAGGTGACATACTCCGATACCTATGCGCCAACGGATCCACCCCCAACCAAACACTGAAAGTGGGATTGTAATACCGCGCTCCGTAATAGCCAAGCCCAGTCTCTTGGTCAAACTCCTTGGCATTAAACGTATAGCTTGTCTGGAAACTGCCGTAATTAGCATCGCGTTGTACAAGCACTTCGCCGAATGCGCTGTAATGAAAGTACTGGTAAGGGCGGCAGAATTTGTTTGGGTTATAATCGGGATATACCTTGTAATGTTTTAAAACTAAATCTTGGAAGCTTAGCTCTCTAAGAAGATTCCTCATGGTAACGTTTTGCAGCTACCCGAAGGTGGCGGTTTCGAAGCACTTCACTGTCAACTAATCACAAATTTTGATAGAAGCACAAAGCTTGATTTGACTACTGAATCGTCACTTTTGGGTAGGTGTTGTTGTGCGTTCGGCTTTCTTTTCTGTCAAGCGAGTTTAACAAAATTGTCTTCAAGTTTTACGTTAAAATTGATTTCTGCTTTTAATGCCTTGAACACTTTTAATATAGTGTCAATGGTAGCACTGTTGGCACTACTTTCAAGTTTAGAGATTTGAGCTTTCTGAACTCCAACAAGTCGTCCGAGTTCTTCTTGTGTCAAGTTTCTTTCTTGTCGAGCAGTTTTAATCATCTTTCCTAAAACGTCCATACTAAGTTCATATTCGTATTCGTCACGCTCTTGTGTCCCGACTTTACCGATATACTTGTCTTTCATTTCGGCAAGCGAGTAAGTCTTTAATTCTTTAGTTGCCATTAGATTACTTTTTTAGTTTGTTGTTGAAATAGTTGTCTCTTAGCCTTAATGCACGGTCAATTTCCTTAGCCGGAACTTTGTCAACTTTCTTTATAAAACCGTGTGTCGCAAGAACCAAAGTTTCTTTGTTATCGGTCTTGTCCCAAAATGCAAGTAGTCTAATTTGAAGTCCTGAGTATTTTGTTCGAAACTCCCAAATGTCATTTTGTAGTTTCTTAAAAATTTTTGGGTCATTAGTTTGTTCAGCTAGGTCAATATTGTAAAAGATTTTTTTGACGGTCTTTCGGTCAAGTCCTGAAATGAACTGGTCTGCTTCTTCTAAAAATCTCGTCTCAAAATATCTCATTCAAAGTTGTCTTGTTTAACGTCACAAAGATAATGAAGGTTTCTAAATTTAGAAACATTGTCTTCCGTGATTTTGATTGGTGTCGGTTTTTTAAGCTGACGCACAACAAATTATTCTAAAAAAGACTTTCCAAAATTCAGCATTACTATTTTTATTTTAATATTTAAAGTTACTACTGTCCGATAAAACTTTAAAAGCGGGATTTCCATAAAGGTCATCCCGCTTTTGTGTAATTTGGTTTTGCGAACATAAATTACATGAATAAAAGTAGCCCCTTTTTTTAGGATGGGTCATTTCATACTCCCGACTAAAACCTAGGTTTCGGTCTTTCATTTCTATTTCCAATGCGCGCTGATAAATGACTTCTTGGAAACCATTGCCTAAAGCTGAATGCACCGTCATAGCGCACCCTATTATTTTTAATGTTAACTCTGAAAATTTATACCCCTTCTTAATCATAGCCTATCATTTAATCATACGCATCACAGTTCATACCTTCATCCACCCCCAACCAAACACTAAAAGTGGGATGGTAATACCGCGCTCCATAATACCCAAAACCTGTCTCTCCATCAAACTCCTTGGCATTAAAAGTATAGCTCGTTTGGAAGCTGCCGTAGTTGGCGTCACGTTGTACGAGTACTTCGCCGAAGGCACTGTGGTGGAAGTACTGGTAGGGGCGGCCGGATTTGTTGGTGATGTATTCGTTGTGACCCAAATAATCGGGATGGTACCAATAGATCTGTCGGAATTCTTTGCAATCGATTTCATGAATCTCCATGGCATAATACGGACTGCTGGCACAGAGGCAATCGGGTATCTGTAGAATTTCACCTAGATGTCCTTGCTCTGTGCACACTTCTTCGGTTTGCTCCAAATAGGTGGTGAAATCAAAGAACTGCTTGTAGGCGGGTACAGTATCCGTTACATCCGACCAAAAGTTTGCGCCCAGATTCGCTCCTAATTCTTGCAAGAGGTATTCTAAACTCTGCCAGGCAGAGCTTGCTCCCAACACTCCGCTTACGGGATAGGGGGCGGTGCTGCTGCTGGCTTTCATGGGTTCGGGTTGGTGTGGAAGCTCCGTAATACCCTGTTCATTTACATAGCCCATGGTCTCGCTGGCGATGCGCTGCGCACCCATATAATAGTGCTTGCTGCCTTCTACCCAATCTTTAAAATGACGCGCCACGAAATACGGATTCACATAGAGCAGATATCCGTCAAATTCTACCGCTCCATTGGTGTAATTGCCGCTTACTCCGTTTACCGCAACTTGATTGCTCAATACACTGCCTTTCATGATTCGCTCGCCCTTGCTATCGTAAAGATAATGATGTATTCCTCTGCTATTCTGAACGCTTGTGAGTCTTTGTTCTGGGTGCCAGAGCTTTCTTTGATCTCTTTCGGCATCTTCAGTAAATGGAAATGGCAAGTTCCATCCATAAAAATGCCTAGCAGCCCAAGCAGTTCAAGTAAGTATAGGAACTGCCCGATGATGAGGAAATCACCGTTATCAAGTTCGCGGGACTTACCTATTGTACTTTAAGGACAAACAGGCCTATGCTTTATAAAAAAAACCTATTAATGGCTGGGCCGCTTTGCAGTATTTACACGAGCAAAGACACTAGCGCCAGCGCAGAGGGGTAGCACTTCAAATTTCACTTATACAAATAGAGATTTATGTTGTCCGCACAATTATTACTATTCTTAGTGACATTCTTATATTGACTAATTCCTTCAATAAATAATTTATCTGAACTTAAGGAAGGCTCGCTCATTATCCAGTCATAGTAGAAACAACTTAAGTCGCTATATGAAATCATTCCTGTCATCCTAGTAAAATAGCTTAACATAATATTACGAGATGAACTTTGTTGAGAATGATAATAGCCATAATTCTCTGATTTTCCCTCTTTATCAATATGATACAAGTGGTTTTTAACCAACACCAAAGTCACTATTCTTTGAGCTTATTCTACATCAATATTTGGCATACGGATAATCAAAGGCAAATATTTTTTGTCTAAATATTGAAAAACTGTATCATTCATTTCGCATCTAACAACAAAATCTTCCAATTCTTTCAGCCAAATTTTATCATACCCTAATACCTTCTCTTTTCTTGAACTGTAACTCTCTGCCAGCTTTTCAGTTTCTTTTTTGATAACAAAAGGATCTGTCGTGGACTGAGTGACACTTTCTTGTCCTAAAGTTAAATTTGCTTCATCGTAATAATTCTGGCTACATCCGAATAAAAATGATAGAATAAAAGAGTAGCTTAGATATAATTTAAACTGCATTGCCATTACTATTTATAATTGATGCCACCTATTACCCTTCCTATATTCTGAGAAGAAATTGAATAGCCTGAAGTGTTCACATAGTTTGAGTACCGCGAATATTTCATAAAACTTCCTAAAGTAGTTTGACTATGTACCCCAGAATTATAAGTTCCGTTCCTAAAACTTTCCATGCCTACTTTGGCTGTACTGCCATAAGATGTAATACCCGTAGACAAAGTAAAACTTCGCGCGTCATTTGCGTTATAGCACCCAAAAAAGGAAACTCCAGCACAAGCATCCATTTTTATGGAACCACCAGAGACTTTGTTGTTAAAAGTTAAAAGAAGGTTGTTTGTAAATACACCTGCAACCCCTCCATAATAATTTGCCGTGGAGTGGTCTCGCATAGTAATTGAATTCACCTTGCCAAACGATGAGGTAACATTCTCCAACCCTGGAATCATGCTGGACATACCAACATCATCCGAGTATGCAGAAAGAGCAATTACACTACCTGGATTAGCATTTTGCGTGTTTACAGCGTCTCTTTGCCAAGCATTATCTCCGTTTCCCCTAATCGCAATAACATCTGCCCCATCATTCCCTAAGTCCATACCATCGGCACCGTACCATTCATAAATTTTTGTACTAAAACATTGTCTTGCTTGTCAACTTCTGAGGCTAAGGAAATATTGTCCTGTTTACCCTTAGACCACAACAAACTTCCATCTTTCGCCTTATACCAATCATTACTATCAGGATCTATAATATTTACTGGGTTGTTGGCGGAAAAGTGATACGGTGTTAACGGTAAATTATGGCCATTACTTGCCATCGCATCCACCCCCAACCAAACACTAAAAGTGGGATTGTAATACCGAGCTCCGTAATACCCTAAACCAGTTTGCGAACGACTGTAATTGTTTTCTATTTGAGTTCGCGAGCTCAACGCTTGGGGCATTTCGGTTCAACATCAAACTCCTTGGCATTAAAAGTATAGCTCGTTTGGAAGCTGCCGTAGTGGACGATTTGTTTGAAGGCGAATGCTTTGGTTTTGGCCTAGTTTCCTTGCTTGATTTCTCTTCTTTTCCAAACTCCCTTACAAGCTTGCGCTTAGTCAGTCACAGTGGCGACTACGAAGCGGTTCTTTTTCTTGAACCCGACCAATATAATGATTTCCCTACTAAAGCCTGTGTTAAATTTCTGTTTTTCGCTCAAATCCGACTCCTTTTTTTGCTTCCCCAACAAAACCAAGCCCTCTACCCATTTCACTCTCCATTATTTCCAAATTCGATAAAATCTGCGGCCACTATCACTTTTTCTTTTTGGTGGTATGGCTTTTTCTTGTTGTTGGGGGCGGGTGGCTGCGTTTTTCTTCCTCTGTTCTTTCTTATCTCTCTGATTAACAATGCTAAAAACAGAGGCCCCGTGATGCCTTAGACTATAACAAAAACGCGATTCGCTCGGCCCGAGTTCCGCGACGCTCCACCCGAGTCGCGCGACGAAGGTCCCGAGTCCGCCGACGATCGGCCCGAGTTGCGCGACGATCCGCCCGAGTTGCGCGACGATGGTCTCGAGTTTTTCGTCAAAGGTCCCGAGTTATACGAAATGGGACCCGAGTTAGTCGACATGCGACATAAATTGCAATTTATTGGTCCCGAGTTGCGGATTACGTCACTCGAGTTCAAATTTTCTCCTCCCGAGTAAATCGTCGAAGTTGTCGAGACAAAAAATCTTGTTGTCGAGTTTGGGGGTGTTCAATAAAGTGTGTCCAGGTTAGTAAATCTTTCATTAAAGTGCTCTGCTAGATCGCGTCTAATTTTGCTCTATTGAGCCATTTGTCCGCTCCATTTTTGGCAAATCCTTCTTCTATTGCCCAATTCTTTCGTATAGAATTATAGTAGATCCCTTTCACAATCTGCCTGAGTATTCTAGTCCATCTTAGAATTATTAGCATGCTAAATCCCGATCTTTTGGCGCAGAAGAATACAGCATCCCTTCCACCCTAGCTCCTCTGTTGTTGAAGGAGCTCGGTTAAAATTCTAGATGGAAGACATCCCCAAAATAGAAGAGGCACTCCTATAATACTATAGAAGCGCCTCCTTTTCTGTTTCCTGACCTTAGGGAAAATAAGCCTTTGTTTTCCTTACGAAAGGGAAGTGTTTTTGAATGCCTTTATGGCATAAATGGCTGAAAAAATAGCCATCCCCACTCTCAGCCAATGGAAAATGATCCAAGATTGTAATTTGCTTGTGGCTTCCATTGCGCTGTATTTCAAATCCATAAAGTCGAGGTTCATGGGAAGATGGTATGCCGCCGTTTGAATATTAATGAGCAGCAAGGCCATAAAGGAAATAAGCCATAGCCTTTGTACCGCCTTGTTTTCCTTATTTAGAAATACCAGCCAGAGACTGCCTATGAATCCGGGCACTAAAGTAACTGTAGTAGGACCGAGCAAAAGTGGAAAGTCTATCTTAAAACTTTCCATAAATGCAAGGGGATCTAAGGATTGCCAATGAACGGCATAGCTCAATCCAATGTTCATCATATTGCCAGCAAAAGCCGCAATAGAGATAATGGATATGTAGGCTATAGTCTTTTTCATTTTGATTTTGGTGCTATTTCTTTCGTGCGTTCTGAATCAGGCGTATGAATATATAAATATGACTCAAAAAGGTTGCTAGACCATAAGTGATGAACATAAGCCAAACAAAGCCTAAGTTCTGATCGTAGAGTTTTAATCCGAAAAACTGTGGGAAAGCGGTAATCAAATCAGCAAAGCCTACTATATTAAATATCCAAACCAAGGGAATGGCAAAACTCCATTTGTACTTGAGGGCGATAGAAGCGATGATCGCCAGAATGGCTGTTGACATATCCCAAAGACCTACTGTGCTCAAGAAGTCAGCGGGGAAACCTGAATAAAACTGCTCCTTGGCCATAAACGACAATCCCAAATAACGGAAAGTATTTAAAAACACAAAAGGCAAGAGTGCGTCGTGGATTGCAAGCTTGGCAACACGGGGTTTAATCTACCAATTGAATCCTATAATAATGCTAAGGCTTCCTAAGATTGCCTGAATGTTGATGATTGCGAAATTGTCCATTTTTATTTGTTTTTGTGGTTGTTGATTCGGCTTTATCGGCTTGGGACAGCCTGCTTATTCAGCTGATTGAAAATAAACTTCGGCGCCAAGCGGCTCATGAGTTTCAATTGCTTAGAAATATCTGGGGTAATTTCTTCCTTCCCCTTTATATAGTCTTTCCAAAAAAGATCCGCCAGCTTTTCGGGTGGCATGGGTTTGAGATTGTCGTCTTTTAAATCGGCGTCTTTAGCCAATTTGGTATCGACCACTGGAGGCAATAACTCCACCACTCTAATACCATAGGGTTTCAGTTGTGGGCGGATGGATTGAGTCCAAAAATGAACAGCGGCCTTGGTTCCGGAATAAACGGGCGATTGAGCGAAAGAAACATAAGCCAATCCGGAAGAAACATTAATTAGGCTTGCCTTTTTGCTCTTCTTTAGTTGTGGAAGGAAATGATGCAGCAATCGGATGGGTGAATGGAAGTTGATTTCAATCTCCTCAAAAACTTTTTCTAAATCATTGGTTTCGTCTGCCGTATCCATCAAATTCATGATGCCCGCATTGTTGACCAGCACATCGATACCACCGAAGTCTTTCTGTAGTTGGTCTGCTAAGACTTTCACTTCTTCCCCTTTGGTTACATCGCTCTGAAAAATGTAAATCTGTGGGAGCTCTGCCTTTACTTTTTCAAGTTTAGATAGCTGTCTTCCAGTAATAATTACCGTGTGCCCATGGGCCAGGAAGGTGCGAGCCAGAGAAAGGCCAATGCCCGATGCCCCTCCTGTAATTAGTACTTTTTGTTTTGTTTGATTCATATAATTGTGGGCTATTTGGTATTATAAACTTCCGTTTTGGAGGAGCTTGTTGTGCATCCAGAACATCAAAGCGGTTGGAATTAATTCGATTAAGATGCCGAAAATCAGGAAAGCTGTAGCGGGATAGTTCCTGAGGGCTAGGGCTCTAACAATCCCTCCTAAAAATAAAGCAAGCATTAAGAATCGAAAGAGAGCAACTTCAGAAGGATTCCATGCTACATAGAAAAAAGCAATAGACATAGATGCCCAAAATAGCTGAAATAAACCGATGATTGTTGTCCATGGCTGGGCTTTCTGTAGGATCGAAGGAGGCAGTTACGCCCAGAAATCCAGTGGCAGCGGCGATTATACCATAAAGCACAAGGAATATGCGAATGAAGAGTAACATGATTAGAAAGTTTTAGGGAATGAAAAGGCAAGGCTATAATTGGGCCCAAGAGGGAAGGAATCTTCCCCCGAAAAAGACAGCGCAATACCCTCTAACGATGGAGAGAGCGATATCATAAACCCTAGGGCAGCAGGTCGATAACCGACCCGAAAGTCTTTCGGTAAATCTTTGTTGGAATAACTATGTCGCAGCATTCAATCGCTCTCTTTCCTTCTTAGACAAGCGATTTTAGAATGTGTGAGTACTTTTTAGAAAAAAAATCAATTTAAATTCAAACGCTCTCTCCAATTCGGACTTTCGAGTATGAATTCTATGAAATTCTTTTTTTCAAATTGAGTTTTATAGCTGTGATCGCGGTACAAGGCAGCGTATAAATGTTCCGATTCTTCTACGAGATAGTTGGCATCCGGCTCAAGCGAATCCTTAAAGGTGGAAAACTCTTTTTTATTAAAGAGTAGGTTCTTAGCATCAACCATTCCGCTTTCAACCGCTACGGTAACCTTCTTATTGCACCTACAAGGATTGGCTTTATTTACCAAACCACATTTGTTTTGCATGAAGTTGTACAGATGTTGGCGGGCATTGCTCAGTTTCTTTCGGAAATTATCGGGAGAAATCTCCATGATTTCCGAACCAATAGTATGATCGCCACCGAAAATGTCTCCAATTATATAAATCATCCGCTGCTCTTTGGTAAGACAAAGCAGCATGCCCGAAAGGCATTGCAGCCGCACTTCGCGAATCACCTCTTTTTTACTCTCTTGCTCCTCTGCGCTTAAATCTACGCTTGGACTGTCATCGAGCATTTGTCCCAGATCTTCAAAATTATCGGCAAAAAGTCGACTCGGTTTTTTTAGATCGTTTAAAAAGTGATTGCGCACAATTCGATAGGCGCAAGTTCTAAAAGAGCTATCGCCTTTTAAAGAACTTAAGTTGGAAATAATCTTCAGTAAAGTCTCTTGTGTAAGATCTTCCGCTTGTATGGGGTCTCCCACCATCTTCCAAGCAATATTGTAAATGAACGCTTGATGTCTAAGCACCAATCCATTTAAAGAGGCCTTATTGCCATTCAATATTTCACTTACCAGAACACTGTCGGGGGTATCGTTGAGATAGGTAGTAGAAAAGGGATTCATAGAAGTAGATCATTAAAGCGAGCCTCAAGCCAACACGGCCACGTACAATCGCGTTTTAGCAAATTTCAAGATAAAAACGGCATCCAAAACAAAAAGAGCTTCCTATTCTTTTAACGACTAAGTATTCACTAAAACCGAATCACCTTCTCTCGAAAAGACTCCGCTCTATCTCGATGTGCTGTAATAAAGTAAACACCTTGATTAAGAGGACTTAAATCCACCTTATAAGCATTGTTAATCCAATTAAATTCGACTTGCATTCTTTGGCCCAATTCATTGTACAAACTCAATTCATACTCATGAATCGAATATCCATTCATTGAGATGTTAAGCCTATCGCTGGTTGG